>ENA-ORBV01000305-ORBV01000305.1-microbial-mat-metagenome-genome-assembly--contig:-NODE-305-length-110800-cov-42.039558_pt1 | contig 110800 bp, 169 predicted proteins | sample MGYA00237777_ERZ505514 | MGnify/ENA primary metagenome ERZ505514 (study PRJEB26160, sample SAMN06269048) | microbial mat metagenome | isolation source: Oligotrophic lake microbial mat | place...
TTTTCAAGCAGAAGACGGCATACGAGATTCGCCTTAGTCTCGTGGGCTCGGAGATGTGTATAAGAGACAGATACAGGTCTTCCTGTAGGATCTATCGTATATTTCAGAATTTGACGTTAACTGGGGTATTTGGCGGGCTGCTGGGGCGTCTGCTGACCTTATGCGGCGGCGTGTAAGTAATCGCTGTAACGGGGACTTGAATGGCTCGTCAATCGAGACGTAAAGACCAATTGATTCATGCGAAGGCGAGTCGTATTGCGCTGATACTTGGCGTGGTGGTTTCCACCATGCATCAGTTGAAGAAGATACCGACATTTCCGCAGCCGAATGGTGACGCCGAGTATTGCATTCGTGATTGCGTTGAGTGGTGGCTGATCAATAAATCGGATAAGGCTCGCAAGACGGCCATGCACGCGGCTTTGGCTGACAGGCTGGGATTTATGTCGCCCGATAGTCCGAAGGCGTCTACGGGGCATTCTGTGGCGTCAGATCGTGGACTGGACGATCAGATGAAGTTGCTGGACTTGCGTACTAAGGTGGCAAAGTTCGAGCGTCAGTACGGCGACTGTGTGCGGGTGAAGCATGTTGCGCCAGTGCTTGAGGCGATGTCGAAGAGTATTCGTGAGATCCTTGAGTCGGTGAATCGGACGACTGGCGTGCCGATGGGTGACGGTGTGGAGCGGGCGATATCGGCGGCGATCGATAAACTGAATCAAATGGTGGGGTCACAAGATGATAACGCTGGCTGATGCAGAGAATCTGAACGACGAATTGTACGTTCGCAGTGCTATCAGGGTTCTGAGTGATTCGTTGCGGATGATGGTTCCTGCGAGTCCGAGACCGATACTGGACTGGTGCGAGGATAATTTCACGTATCCATCAGGACCGAAAGCGAGCCTGCCATATAGGCGAGAAGACCAGCCAGCGACGGCTAAGTTTCTGGAATTGCTGGAAGACACGTACTGGCGTCGGGCGATGCTTGTAGCGCCGAACCAGGTAGGTAAGAGTCTTTCGCTGTGGCAGTACGTCTTTCACGTGCTGTTCAACCTGCGGGAAGATCTGATCATCGGTATGCCCAACATCGATCAGATGTGGAAGGTGAAATACAACAAAGACTTTCTGCCTGCGTTGAGGGCCAGTAAGTTTCACTCGCAGATGCCTGATAAGGGGCCAGGCTCAGATGGTGGCACGCCTTCGGTGATCATTTTCAAGCATGGTCACTCGATGGTAACGATGGGGGCTGGTGCTGGAGACAGTCAGCGAGCAGGTTCGACGGCTCGCGTGGTGGCGATCACGGAGTTGAAGGACTTCGGTGAGGTGGCTGCGGGCAGTGATGAGGGCACGAAGTTGGATCAGTTGATAAACCGCACGAAGGCGACGATGGGTCGGGAGATCATCTTCGGTGAGTCTACAGTCACTACGTTGAAGAACATTGCCTGGAAGTGGTATTTGAACGGCACGCAGAGTCAGCCGTACATGCCGTGTGAGTGTTGCGAGGAGTTTATCGCTCCAGAGCGTGAGCATTTAATCGGCTGGCAGCATGCGCGTACGGAAGAAGAGGCACGTGAGAAGGCGAGGTTCTCGTGCCCTCAATGCGGGATCGTGATGGATGAGCCAAAGCGTAAGCAGTTGTTGCAGCAGTGCGTGGTATTGCACCGTGGGCAGACAATGGATCGCGGCAAGGTGCTTGGAGATCTGCCGCCGACACGTAACTTGAGTTATCGATTTAGCGCGGCGATGAACATGATGGCGGATGCTGGGTCGATCGGCGTGGAAGAATGGAATCACATGCACGAGACGGAGCAGCGGGAGAAGATTACAAAGAACAGGGCATTGATGCAGGGAGTATGGGGTATGCCGACGTCCGACGATGACCTTCTGATTGATAAGCTCAACGAGAACGTACTGTCAAAGCGTGCAATTGCGCCAGAGTTCGGCATTGTACCAGAAGACAGGAACATGCTGTGGGGCGGCGTGGACGTCCGAAAGACGGCATTGCACTGGGCGGTTATTGCGTCGGGTGTTGATGTTGGGCCGCGAGAGATTGCATGGGGTGAGCAGCGTTTATTGCAGGACATTCCATTCGAGGAAGCCTTGAAGATCGGCGTGACGGCGTTGCAGGACAGGTTTCGCAACGGATTTGCGATGGAGAACGGTAAAACATACGTGCCAGTGACGTTGACGCTCATAGACTGTCGCTGGAAGACGCCATTGATTCAGGCTCTGTGCGATCAGGACGACTTTTGGTTGCCCGTGATGGGGTTCGGAGCTGGGATACTTGCGAAAAAGAAGTACATCACGCCATCTCGTAAGTCGGCGACGGTGAAATTCATCGGAGACGCCTTCGACGTTAAGCTAATGGATGAGACATGGGTGATTCACTCAGATGCGTCGGAGTGGAAGTCGCGATTGCATGAATCGTTGCGTGCTGACGTGAAGTCGGACTCTGGATTGACGTTCTCACTGTCTGAACCGAGGCTTCTTCGGCTACTGACACAGCATTTGACGGCAGAGCATGAGGTTGTATCGCAGCAGGGCGGTCAGTCGAGCAGCATTTGGATTGAGGACAGTGAGCACAACCACTTGTTGGACGCGACGTCGTATTCGAATCTTGCTCGGTTCGTGTGGAAGTTTCTGGAAGAGTTCCTGTTTAGTCAGGAGCCAGAGGATGATGGTTACGTGGTGACGGGTAACGGGTCTTTGTTCGGTTGATACGGAGGTGATTTATGATTACAGCGATAAAGGAATTTTCGCCAGACGGATTAGTCCAGTTTCATTGGCAGAGTATTGATGATCCGAGGAAAACAGAATTCGTTGCACAAGGAAAGTTTGATTCATGGAAGGATCTTGGGGAGTGGGTTAATCGGCAGGCGGTCAATCACCAGGATACATGCCCTGTTGGGTATCAGGCAATGATTTGTGATTCGTCCAGCAGTCATTTCATGTTTGCGCCATTAAGGAAAGATCTATGAAGACATTTATTTTGAAACTGACGCACCGTTTATGGAATCGGCAGATCAGCCGTATTTTGTGTAGGGCGTGTGAGGAGCGACTGATTAGTGAGGAGCAGCTTCATCAGTTGACTGCCGCTTTTGATCCGACACAAAGGCATATCGTATACGGGTCGCGCGTTCAAAAAGGATTTCAGCGTGGTGTGTTCGGGAAAGATGTTCCATAGATGACCTAAAATCTCACACGGTTGTGGTAACGGGGCTTTGTTTGGTTGATCTGGAGGTGCGTGATGGTAGTTGCAAGATATTATTTAGCAATGATGTTCTGCTGTGGAGCTATGATCGGCTGGTTGAGCTACGGGCAGATAGGAAAGAACGTAGTCTTAGGAATCGCAGTAATTGGCTTCACTGTGGCGTGGGTGAAATGGATTAAGCACAGTGGGGAGGGTGACTGTCCGATGCCAAATCCGTTTTGTCCGACCGCGAGCGGAGAACCTGCAGAGGACGTCACGTTTCGTTGTCGCTTCGAGTGGAAGCCACAGGATTTGTGGATTGGTGCGTTCTGGAAGCGACTCGGGAATAGCGTAGACGTTTGGATTTGCGTGATACCGTGTGTTCCGCTTCATCTGTGCTGGCACTGGAGAGATCCGGCGCAGTAAGTCTGACTGGTAACGGGGCTTTGTTTGGTCGATTTAAACACAGGAGTTCAGGGCATGTTGACGACAGAAGAAAAAGCGACAAACAACGACACGTTCAGGCATATCGAGCGGGTGCGAAACCTACTCAATGCGTGCGTTGTTGAAATAATGCGGCGCGGCGAGCTGCACGACCAATCAAAACTGGATCATCCAGAGGTCGAAGTGTTCACAGAGTTCACGCCGAAACTTGCTGGCAGTACGTATGGTTCGGATGAGTACAAATCGTTTTTGAAGGCGATGGGACCAGCGCTCGACCATCACTATGCGAACAACAGGCATCATCCAGAATTCTTTCCGTGGCATTGTGCAGTGTGCAACCGGCAGTATTCGAACGCTGAGTATGAAGAAGCTCCGCAAGGGCCGAACGATACTGGGTGGAGATATTGTCCAGTGTGTTCAGGGCCAGGCTTGGTTTACGAAACCCAGTTGATGCACAAACCTCAACTCGGTATCAACGGAATGAATCTGATCGACATTCTGGAGATGCTTGTTGACTGGAAAGCAGCAGGTGAACGGCACGCGAATGGCTGTATTCGAAAGTCGATCGATATCAATGCGAAACGATTTAATCTATCTCCGCAGTTGGAAATGATTCTGCACAACACCGCTGATCTACTGTTTCCGCAGTGAATGAATGCCTGTTTACCGTATATGCCATAGATAGGGGTGACTTGATGACAGATGCAGAAATAGCGGTGCAGCGGCTTACGGCATGGATTATCTCTGACGGAGGATATTGTAAAGCAAAGAACTTAGTCTTCGATGTATCACTTCTGGTGCTGATTGCCAAGAAAGCAATTGAAGATGCGAATTCGAAGCGTGGCGATGGATCGTCGGAAGATACGCTATTGCCTGACCAGTATCAGTGGGTCAAAGTTGCTGACAGATTGCCTGAACCATTCGTGTCGGTGATCGCGTGGGGCAGGTTGGCTGGTGATCCGACGTTCGAGTCTCACGAGATGTATTGGAATGACAGGTGGGTCTCGCCTCTTGTAATGGACTTTGGTGCAACGCCAGAGGTGGTGGCGTGGACTGAGATGCCTGTGTTTGTTGAGACTCAAGTTTGATCGTATGTGTCATAGACCGGGGTGATAAAAATGTCAGGATTGCCGGAACCGTATTACCACGACGAGAGTAGCGGCATTACGATTTATCACGGGGACTGTCTGGAGGTTATGCGAGGCATACCGGAGGGTTCAGTGGATATGGTCTTGGCCGACCCACCGTATGGCACGACCGCTTGCAAGTGGGATACGATAATTCCGTTAGAGCCGATGTGGGAGCAGCTAAAGCGGATTGTGAAGCCGAACGGGGCTATTGTGATGACGGCAAGCCAGCCATTTACATCGGCGTTGGTGATGAGTAATGTCAAGATGTTCAAGTATTGTTGGGTTTGGCAAAAACGCACGTCTGCAAATGTCGGGGCGGCAAGGTTTCAGCCAATGAAAGTTCACGAAGATGTTGTCGTTTTCGGTGGTAAGTATAAACCTCAGATGGCTACAGGTAAAATGAGGATGCGTGGCGGAAAGGCTGCTAACGGCACGGCAAACGGAGCAATGCCCGCAGTCTACTATCCGTCCGATCAATACTATCCAGTCAGCATCCTAGACATAAAGACAGAACGCGGACTACACCCCACCCAAAAGCCAGTCGCCCTCATGGAATACTTGATCCGCACATACACCAACCCCGACGAGACTGTTTTAGATTTCACGATGGGATCAGGCACAACAGGTGTCGCTTGTGTCAAGTTGAGCCGAAAATTCATCGGCATCGAGATTGAAGAAAAGTATTGCGAGATCGCAGCAAACCGACTGCGCCAACGAGTATTATTCTAAGCGTCACCGTATATGCCACAGAACGGAGTGTCAATGTCCACCATGCAAGACGAAGGGTGTCCAACATGCGGCTCGCAGAGCGCAACCAGGCTGGCAGGTCCGGACGACCGTTCATCTGACGTGGAAGACTTAGACATGTGCCGGTCAGGCACGTTTGCGTGTGAGCGATGTGGCACTGAGTATTACGCTGAAGTCTCCACAGAGCCTCAGTTGAAAAAGATCGGCGAGAACCTGCCGAAGTTCAGTCCGACGGCGCGTTGCACGAAGTGTCAATCCTATCGAACGTCTGTGCGCACTACGCAGTCAGAGAAAAATCGTCGTAGCCATCAGTGCGAAGCCTGTTACGCCATATTCTGGACAGAAATGACAGATAAATGACGGAAAAACTGCCAGAATTCAGCCCGAAATGCCGGTGTACAGCCTGCAAATCGTTGGATACGACCATAGTTTCGACGCTGATCAAGAAGCGTCGCAGATTTCACAAGTGCAAAGCATGTGGCCACAAATTCCGATCTGAGATGCTGGACCATGAAAACTACGAAAAATCGACCGTCAGACTGCGAAAACCGAAGAAATTTGAGTGGAACGGGCAGAAAAAAACGATCAAAGAACTTGCGTCAGAGGCCGGCATTAAGGAAAAGACGCTGAGAACTCGTCTGCATCGCGGTATGACGCTCGCTGAGGCGATGACCGTGGCGTTTTCTGGATAGTTTGCAAAACTTTCGTATATGTCACAGAATTGTCTGTCGGGGCTTCTGCATGTGGCGTATCAATGTACGAACAGCTTCGATAATCATACCTAAGACGCCCTGTCAGGAGAAATGCCATGAAAACTTGAACTGCGTTTATTTACGATCGAGGAGAACGCGGCTCCTGTAGATTTTCCGCACGATGTCATGGTTCAGCCGCTGCGAAGCATTACGCAGCGGCTGTAATGATACGAAACAATAAGGCAACTAACAGTTGCGTGATTCATCGCGAGTTGCGGTGTAGAAGGGGGTCAGCCAATGTTTTTTGATTCGCTGACCGAAGCAATCAAATCGCTCGTAAAAGAGGTGAGGTTTGCAGGTTCCGGAACCGCAGAGTTGGCGGATAAATTCGAAGAACAGGCAGACCGTTTAAAATCGCTGGCACGGGAGATTCGATTGCTTCATAAGACGCTCAGGCTGCGTATGCCTGGCGAGGTGAAGTTGGAAATTGTGTCACAGGAGAATGGGATGAGTACCGTATTTCGATTGAGGGTGCCGGCATCGGCAGCCGCAGATGTTTTAGTTGGTGGAAGTCGTAAGTTGGTCGTCAAGGTTGGAGATCGCGACGCGGTCGAACAGACATTGGCAGGAGACGCCACTGTTTCTGAAGAACTGACCGGTGAAGAACACGAAGTTGTGTCAGGGTCGATTGCAGACACCGACGACGACGGATTGACAGGGCCAGCGCGAGAGTTTTCGTTTCCGATTCCTGACGTCACGCCACCTGGTCAGCCAGGCGACGTGAGCATCGAGATCGTTTCGCAAGACTGAGTGAGTGTGACGGCGCGAACATGAGTGTTCAATCCGCTAACCACCCGGACTACGGTCTGGGTGGTTTTTTATGTCGGAGGATGGCGGTTAAATGAGTAGATCAGAAACAATGAAACTGGTTGCCGAACTAAAGGCAGCAGGTGAGGATGCTGAGTTCTACCCGACTACTGACGAGATTATTCGCAAAGTCGCGCGGGACATTGACAAGACTCAAGATAACAATCGGCACGAAAGATTGAAGTCAGTGCTCGACATCGGCGCTGGTGACGGTCGCGTACTAAAGGCCATCCAAAAGTTCCTGAAGTCGCGAGAGCTTCATGTAGACTGCTACGCGATCGAAAAGGCAATCCACCACCTGTCGAACATGCCGAAGGATATCACAGTCATCGGCACTGACTTTGAGCAGCAGACGCTCGTTGACAAGCCAGTGAGCGTGATCTTCTGCAATCCTCCTTACAGCGAGTTTGAACAATGGGTGATGCGGATCGTCCGTGAGGCGTCCACTGCATACGTTTATCTGGTGATACCTCGTCGCTGGCGTGATTCAATTGAGATCAAGCGAGCAATTGAGGCTCGGCTGGGTGAAGTGACATCACTGGGTGAGTTTGACTTCGAGAATGCCGATCGCAAGGCGCAGGCAAAGGTTGAGGTCGTTCGCATTGAATTCGGCTACGAGAAGCGAGACGCCTTCAGGTCAGTGATCGAAGACATGCTCCCGGAACTTGATGTCTTCGACGTTGAGCTTGAGCCTGACGTCGTGGATCTGCATCAGGATATGATCAGCGGAAGCAAGAACCTCGTTGAGGCGCTGACGGACGCCTATGACGCAGAACTCGTCAAGATGGTCGAGAACTATCGGGCGGCGATGCGAATTGACGCCCATGTGTTAAAAGAGCTCGGCGTCACGAAAGACAGGGTGCTGGATGGTATCAAACTGAAGATTAAAGGGCTGAAGAACAAATACTGGAAAGCCCTGTTCAATGAAATAGACACGATCACGCAGCGCTTGGCAACAAAGCAGCGCAATTCGTTCCTTGAATCACTGAAGGACAAGGTCTCGATCGACTTCACGGCGAATAACGTCTACTCAATCCTGATCTGGGTGAGCAAGTGGGCAAACGACTTCTTTGACGAGCAGTTGATCGAGCTGTTCATGGCGCTGAGTACAGATAGTTGCGTGGTGAAGTACAAGAGCAACGATCGCGTGTGGACAAAAGCGGGCTGGAGATACCTGCGAGGTGAGGAAACCGATCCGACGCACTACAAACTGGAGTATCGAATCGTCCTGTCTCGCGGCGGAATTTGCACGAGCGACTACGGGTTTGAGCGTGATCAGCATCGCGGGCTTCAATCAAGCTCCTTCGAAATTCTGAAAGACATCGTCACAGTCGCAAACAATCTCGGGTTTCCATGCAAGGATAGCCCGAAGAACTATCAGTGGGAGTCAAACAAGCAGAACACGCTGATTTTGAGTAACGGCAAGCCACTGGTCGCTGTACGGGCATTTAAGAACGGCAATATGCACCTGCACTTCGATCCAAAGGTGATGCTGGCAATCAACGTGGAAGCTGGTCGGCTGCTGAAGTGGATACGCAACCCTGCTGAGGCATGTTCTGAAATGGGATTGCAAGGCGACGATGCAAAGCAGGTTGCGGAAATGTTTGGTTCGTCGTTCCGGATTACGCCGGACTCAGGGTTCTTGAGACTGACGGCAGGTTAATTGATAAGCGGGCTCTAAACGCAAATTTTTCAATAATGGGGTAAACATGAAACGCATAGCAATAGCAGAGATGCCATCGCACGCAAGAATCCATTTCGAAGGCATGATGCAAAACAGTGTAATGCCATTACTTAGTGGTCTGCACATGATGTTGTTCGATCAACTTGAATTCGATAAATATGACATCCAGTTTCGTCAAGAGGAATCACAAACGTATAAAAATGATGGCAACACGCCAGCAGCAGCGACGACGTATTCGACGCTCTGGGTTATTCCATTATGGCGAGAAAAAAGTGAAAACAATGAGTGGCATTCTTGGTCGAACGGAACCGGGCATTCGGCGATTTACATCCATGCGTCCGTTCAGTTTCGCAATAGCGACAACAAGCAAACGTGGCATGACAATTCATCGCTGTCGTTCGCGCCTGTGATACCAGATCCCGGTAAAACATCGTCACTGGAAAGGTTGTGCTACACGACAAGAGGCTCTTCGTTCGGAATGACTGAGGCGGTGTTTGTGCGGCTCGCCTGGTTGGTTGATCAAGCACAGCGTGATCATAATTTAGACGTGTATGCACGCCGTATTTGGGGTGCAGTGCAGTCGGCAGGAAATACTTCAGCAAAGAAAATGATCCAATGATGACACTATTCACGGTTCTGTTTTTTATGGCTTGCGGCTGGTTGCTGTGTGCAGTATTGATCGGAATTTACCTGATTTGGATGAATGAGTCTTTCAGGCAGGATCAGGGAGGCGCAGTAGTTTTGGTGTTGACCTTACTGATGTTTCCCTCCGTCGTTTTAGGCGGTGTGATCGGTTACGTATTCTTCTGTTGAATGTCCGGATTGAGCAAAAACCCCGAGTTCGAATCTCGGCCCGCATGTTTGAAAGAAGTTTATGCCAAGCGAAGTCACAATTGATATCACAGTCATCGAGTGCAAGCGGAATTCCGTGTACATTCTCACGCGAGCGCAGGTGGATCAGCTTACGGCAGGAACGCTGGTATTCCTCGATGAGACGAACGGTTCAGAGTTGGTGCCGAATCCGCAAAGTGTGTGGCATGGCAGCGATGGGGCAAAATGTTTCGCGTTTAAGATGCGAACATGCCTGTTGGCACTGATATCTCAATGCGTGCATGAAGAAACTATCGAATGCCAATTCTGTAAAGGTAGTGGCAAGGTTCGCACGCCTGGGTTTCTGAAGACACTAGTGCCATGTGGTTTTTGCGAGCAGAGTGGGCGTCTACCAACGACAGGAAGTGTTGATAATGGCTGAGAACAGCAAAATCGAGTGGACTGATCACACTTTTAATCACGTAATCGGATGCTCAAAGGTCTCACCAGCCTGCCATAATTGCTACGCTGAACGCGACATGGATCATCATTGGAAAAAGGCGAAGTGGGGGCCGCAAGGAACGCGCGTGATGACCGCAGATTCGTATTGGGGCAATCCGATTAAGTGGAATCGTGATGCTGAGGCGTCAGGGGTTAGGTGGCGTGTGTTCTGCGCGTCGCTTGCTGATGTGTTCGAAGATTGGAGCGGTCCGATCACTGGGCCGAAAGGAAAGTACCTCGTCCATACGACTGATGGCTGGCAGGAAGAAAACACAGAGCAGCACGAAAGTTGTTCTCGTGTCACAATGGATGACGTTCGCCGCCGCTTGTTTCGGCTGATCGACGCGACTCCTAATCTTGACTGGCAGTTGCTGACGAAACGTCCGAAGAACATCATGAGGATGTGGACGATTCCAGAAAACGGTCGAGACCCCGGAGATCCGCAGTATCTCCTGCGTGAAAACGTGTGGCTCGGTGTGTCTGTCGAATCAGCGAAGTATCTGCCACGGATCGATGCGCTGAAAGCCTGCGGGGAATTGGCTTCCGTCCTGTTTCTGTCGTGCGAACCGTTGTTGGGTGCGATGCCGACAGTCGGCGAACATCTGGACGGAATCGACTGGCTGATTGCCGGGGGGGAATCAGGACCAAACTCCAGACTAAGTCACCCGGACTGGTTCAGGGCGATTCGCGATCAGTGTGTCGCTGCTGACGTGAAATTCCTGTTCAAGCAATGGGGAGCACATCTTCCATTCGCCGAAAGTTCTCCGTGCCTGCATTGGGTCACGGCACATGCAGAAGACGGCGGCAGAGAATATCTTGGCGCGACGATCAATGGTAAGAAATACTCTGCCGACAAGATCACGCATGACGCTCTCAGCGAAACTGTGTACGTCAGAGTCGGAAAGAAAGCAGCAGGTCGGTTGCTTGATGGCGTCACTCACGATGGGTTTCCAGTAGGGGTTCAGAAAGGGTAAGTGAAATGAGTGGTGGACACTATGAATACAAATGCTTCGAAGTCTCACGGTTCGCTGAACTGGTTGAGATGGACGTGAAATCTCGCCAGGAGAAACGCGATATCGATCAAGGAGGAGGCTACGTTTACACGCAAGAGGCTCTACCGAAACCGTTACTGGACAAAATGCAGGCGTTTTCGGACGTGATGAAAATCTGCGGATCGATGGCCAGGGATATCGAGTGGTTCATGTCTGGTGATACGGGAGAAGACAAAACGATTGCGGACCTGCACAAAGGTCTGACTGAAATCGGCGGAATAATCGACAGGCATTACTCAGTATGACCGCGAACGTTCGATGATTTAGTATTAAAGGTAATCGAATGCGTAAAAGAGAAAACTCGCAACCAGAAAATGCAGACGAATCAGAGAACGCTGATTGTGATCCTTGCACCACATGCGAAAATACTGACAGGAACGAGTGCAAGTGTCCACAAGACTGCCATGATTGCAACCAAAGCCTATGGCTGAAAGACGGATATGATTGGCCGACTGGGCGTGTACGATGTTGGTCGTGTCAGAACGATCGGATCAAAACACTCGAGGACGCATTGAGCAGGATCGCTTCAACCGGCAATTGAGTGAGTCAGAAATTGATATGGAGATGTTATGGGGTTCTATACAAAAGTGCTGGCTGATTCACGTACGCTGAATGGAAGCCGGTTGACGACGGTTGAAATGGTGTATCCACGGATGGTGCATGCAGAAGCGTTAAGACATCGAGCGTTCTCACCAAACGTGGCATCCAGCAATCGCTGTCGATGAGCCTGTAAGCAAGGCCGATCACAAGGGCGGAAACTTCGGCGCGGGATGGATTCAGTTTCGTAAGTTGTTTGCAGGCGAGTTCACCGAATAGCAATCAATAAATCGAACGAACAACCACAATGCACAGTAACACGCCTGATGTTACCGTGCATTTTTCGTTTTCCGAATAGTTTCGAAAACTTTCGTATATGTCACAGAATTGTCTGCCGGGGCGTCTACATGTGGCGTATCAATGGTATCAATGCCTACTCAGTGGCTTCGTAACAGAGACTTAAACGCCTACTCAGTGGCTTCGTAACTGAGAACTGGGGTGAAATAGTGGCTATACTAAACTGGTGTTACGGGGCAAAAGCGCCAACTCAAAACGCATCTATGGTTGATCAGCAAATCTGGCTGGCGCACCGATATAAAAACAAACTGATCGAGATCGATAACGCCAGACGACAAAAGGCGTCACTGTCTGCGATGTCACTGTATCCACAGTTCGATGTCGCGATGAAATCATACTCTGCCGCATGTGTCGTATTGGACGCAGCGTATGCGGCTGTCAAGGCAGCACGGTCGAAAGCAAAAAAGCGGATCGATGCGACTGACGAACAGCAGGCGGCTATCGATGCCGCAAAAGCGTCGCGTAAATCCGCAGCAAAAAACATGCAGGAACATAAATCCACAGCATGGAAGATTTTGGCCGAGGCGCAGAAGCCATATCGTGACATAGCCGAGTCGGTCACGGAGATCCCAGATGGTGCAACAGACACGCATCGGAAAAAACTGATCCGCGACAGATACCTCCAAATGCTGGAAGATGCAGGTCTTTCATCCGGCGAACAGGAACATTCTATCGCAGTGAAACGTGAACGCAATAAGTGTGGCTGTTACTGGGGGACGTACCTGATCGTTGAAGATGCAATGAAAGACATACATAAAGGCGCACCAGCTAAGTTCAGACGGTTCGAAGGTGACGGATCTATCGCCGTCCAATTGCAGGGTGGACTCACATACGTAGACGCAATCGCTGGCACCGACACACGATTACGACTGTATCTGCCAAAACTCACAGAGCGTATGGCTGTCACTGGATGCGATAGTGGCCTGGACGCAGTCGGTGAGGCATGGATTCGCATCGGAACTGAGAACAACAAACCAGTGTGGTCCGTTGTTCCGTTCTGTTATCACCGTGAAATCCCACCTGATGCTGTAATCAAATGGGCATTTATTGATCGGAAGCGAGTTGGCTTGCATGATCATCACACGCTGCGATTAACGATAGCCACGACGATGGATCGTCATGCGACGGATGCGACGGCCAAATGTGCTATCCATTGTGGCCACAGGATGGTAAGTGGCGGATTGCGAGTTGCCACTGCGCTGACAGATACAGGGATTCAGGAACTCATTATTCCGTCAGACGAGGTCGATCGTTTTGCTGAATCGTACAACCTCGTGGCTATTCGAGATTCGGTGTCTCACGACGTGTATGCTGAGTTCGTGGACTGGATTCGCACGATTAAGGCGAATGAGTGGTTCGACACGCAGACAGAGACAATCGCGCATTGGCAGGGAGCGAATCGGCTTAATCGTCTCGTAAGGCTATGGCGTGATAATCGTTTTGAGGCTGATTCAGAATCTGCCTCGCATATGCCAGAAACATTGAGTTGGGCGATGTCGAAGTTGTCAGAATATAACGCAACGTCTGGCTATCATCCAGTGAATCCAGATGACCTGTCAACCGTGTATGGATTGATGGAGTTTTGGCGTCGGTTCGACAAGCATCTCCTGGAATGGGCTGCAAACTCCAAGCGGAAATGCGGTAAGAGACGGGAGCAACTGTTTCGTGGTTTTGTCAAGAATCTTCGGCGTGAAAATAAAACCGCCGTCATAGCGAAGATCGACTGGGCTAAGTTGAGAGAAAAGCCAGATACTGACGAAGATGACGACGTGTGTACAAACATTCGCCGTCTCGCGGGCGTTGCATCGCCAGGGAGGCTGTCGGAAATCTTGAAGGAGGTGTTTGGTGGCGACTGTGTGTCAGTAGCATCGAAGGACATAACCAGAGAGTGTAGTGAATGTGGGAAATTGCATGAGTTCGACAGGATGAAGATCGTCACAACATGCCGACACTGCGGTGCGGAATATGACCAAGACCATAACGCCGTACGGAACACGATGGCGAGAGGCGATGTGGTGTCACAGAAAAAACAGGAAAACGCTGGGAAAAATAACGAAGAAATGGAGAAAAAAAAGAGTGCTCGCAAAGTGCGACGTAACCGCAAGTCTGTATAGTGGTTATGAGTCGTGCTGTATCAATGCCTACTCAGTGGCTTCGTAACTGAGACGTTCGCCGGTCGTTGCTTGCCGTCTGCGCCTGTTTTCGTATCAATGCCTACTCAGTGGCTTCGTAACTGAGACAACTCGGAGCAGGATCGGGAAAGAACAGACTCACAGTATCAATGCCTACTCAGTGGCTTCGTAACTGAGACATTAAAATAGCAGCAAATTAACTGCTTTCTGGTAAGGTATCAATGCCTACTCAGTGGCTTCGTAACTGAGACATAGATAGCGTGTCCAGGATCGAAAGCCCAAAACGCTGTATCAATGCCTACTCAGTGGCTTCGTAACTGAGACGTGAGCTCGATTACGCTGGCAGACGCTACGTTCATCGTATCAATGCCTACTCAGTGGCTTCGTAACTGAGACAGTGAAGATTTTGTCCGGTAAATGGTTGGTCGTTTGGTATCAATGCCTACTCAGTGGCTTCGTAACTGAGACCTGGTAAGCACTTTTAGAATCAGCGCTCTGAAACACGTATCAATGCCTACTCAGTGGCTTCGTAACTGAGACCGGCAGATACCAATGAGTGATCGTGCAAGTTTCTGGTATCAATGCCTACTTAGTGGCTTCGTAACTGAGACAGAAAGGCACCAAAAACGGAAACTGCTTACCAGCAAGCACTTTCGGTGAAGATTTTGTGGCGTAAATTGTGAGGTCAAATCGGATTGTGATTTGTTCCGCACAATCCTAATGTGACCACCTGACTGGCGAGAGCACCGTTGCAATGTTGCAATGCTGCTGTCGTATATGCCAGTCTCTGAGGTGGCATAATGGCCGTTGATCCAGCAATCCAACTTGAGCGATGCCGCGACCAGGCACTCGTTGCGATTGACGCGGATGACTGGGCCGGTGTAGTCAAAGCCTGCGTCAAGGCCGAACTCATACTGGCGACTATCCCCGACAGCCGTATCGGCAACATGTCAGACGTCGAGTGGGATCGTCCTGCCATCCGCCAGTTGCGACAGCGCGCCGAAGCGATTCTATCTCAGGGCGACGGCTGCGGGCTCGAAATCTGCAACGTTGAGTATGTGGGTCTCGGGAGCTACGGCGATGGAGGCTGCTCATGCTAGACATTATTACCAACTTCTTCGCGCGCAAGAACCCAGACGCCTTGTTTGGCGCGGCTGATGATGTGCCACTTGAGGCGACTCGCGAAACGGAAGATATGCAGCTCCGTCGCTGGGATGGTGCGGCCACCAATCGACTCAACGCTGCACAGTTCGAGGACGTGACTGGCCGAACGATCAATGAGGATCTCGTCTGGAGCCTGCCTACGCTGATGACGCGGTGCTCACACGAGGCATCCACGAATCCGACGATCGAAGGCATGGTGGATACTCATGCAATCGATATCGTTGGTCCGGATGGCCCTCAATGGCAAGTGCTTGCGAAAGACCCTACTCGCCTGAAGGGCAATAAATCTCTGCAGAATAAGTTTCTGGAGTATTCGGAAGCCGCAGAAGAAATCATCCAGGACTGGTTCGCAATGCCAGACCTGAACGGCGACTTGTCTGGTGTGGATATCCTGACGATGGATGTCCAGCAGCAGTGGACGGCTGGAAATTCCATTGTGCAGGTCGTGATGGATGACAGCATCCGCGACAGACGAGCGATTCATACGCGATGGCATCCAATTCATGCGGAGCGTGTGTTCAATAACCGCTTGTATGGCGCGAAAGACGGCGGATCTATCGTGCTTGGCATGGAGCGCACGAAAAGTGGTAAACGCAAGGTGTACCACGTGCTGGAAGCCAATGACTACGGAAGTTTCTCTGGTTCGAATATCTCAAATCCAATTAACGCTGCGTACATCATTCATCGGTTCAGAAGTCGCGAGCCAGGTCAGATTTGCGGTGTGCCGATGCTGGCATCTGCATTACCAACGATAGCCGATATTCGGCAGTTCGACAAACTAACGATGGAAGCTGCGAAGCTCGGCGCGTCGTTCGGAATCGTGTTTGAAGACCACTTCAACGACACGCCAGTACGCAATGGCTCACCAACAACTCGTCGCACTGGTGGCGGGATGTTCAATTCCGTGAAGACCGGTATCGCACAGATCTTATGGGCACCGAAGGGCAAGAAGGCAACACAGATTGACCCGAAACATCCTGGCGATAATTACGTCGAGTTTCGCAATGAGCGATGGCGTGACGTTGGTCGTGCGTCACAGATGCCGCTGTTAATCGTGCGATTGGGTGCTGAAAACCATAACTTTGCGAGTGCTCGGTTCGACAGCCAGATCTATCAGCGTGGTATTCGCCGTGAGCAGTCATCAATTGAGCGTAAATACACGCCATCAATGATGGACGTATTGCGTGAGGCTGAACTTGCTGGCTTGGTTCCATTTCGCCCATGTCAGGTTGAAATCGGTGGTATCTGGTCACGGTTGCCGCATGTCGATCCACAGAAGGAAGCGCGCGCACGCCAGATGGATCTGGAATCAATGTCCACAACTTTGATTGACATCTGGGCTGAAGACGGGATGCGTCCGCAGGAAATGGTAGCGAAGCTAAAACGTACGGTGAATTCACTGAATGACGTGAAGGAAGGGCTTGGCGATGCCTGGCTCTTGAACAACCTGAAGAAAACAAATCCTGCTCTGATCGATATGTTCGACGAGCTAACATCCGATTCATCCGCCAAAAAATCCAGCGTGGTGGCTTGAACATATATTGGAGAGTGTGACATGGTTCAATTTGTCAGCGCCTCAGGCGACCAGAGAGACGAACCGTTGCGGCATAGTGTGCGCATGATGCAACTGCGGAATGATTCTGCAGATGAAGCGACGATGTCGATTGACGCTGTGTTGAGCACAGAGCAGCCAGTACGCATGATCGACTGGAATGCTCGCGAGATGATGGATGAGATCCTGCTGTCTGATGGACGTCGGGCGTGTGAATGGCTGTCGATGCTGGATTCACATCGCCGGTCGTCTGTGGTGGACGACAATCTCGGTCACATGGACAGCATTCGCACGGAAGGCACAGATACTGTCGTTCGCTGCCACTTTGACAAGCATGATCAACGCGGCGTGAAGGCGTTCAACAAGTACCGTGACAGGCACGTACGAGGCTTGTCAGTTGGCTACACGGTCCATAACTATGTGGACATTCCAGCGGGCAAGTCACATGAAGTGAATAGTCGCAAGTTCACTGCTGGTCCGACACGCAAGCTGCGAGTTTGCACGGATTGGATGCCTGATGAGGGATCGTGCGTCATCAAGGGCGCTGATTCGATGGCATTGGCCAGGATGGCGACAGGCGTGCGTGGCGTGAGCTCTGAGATCACGGAAGAAGAGTTTGCCAATCTATCAAGTGAGCAGACGGCTGTGCGATCTGAAGTAGCGCCTGTTCTTGCTTCTGTCGAGCCTCTCACGGCAAGTTTGAGTTCAATTTCACAGCCGCAGGTCGTGATCAATATCAACGGTGGTGAGCCTGTCAGGTCAGCGTCACCTGTCGAGGTCACAACGACCACAGAAACCTCTGACCCTGTACGGTCAGAATCGAGCAATACGGCACTGAGTGCCGAACCGGATGAGTCCTTGGTGGATTCTGTCGTTTCAGCAATGCCAGCCGAAGTCGGCGGCAGTTCAAGGGAGAGTGGTAGAATGACTACCGAAGTTGCCGACACAAAGCCGGCTGTCGATGTTGAGAAGGTACGATCGGAAGCACTTGCAGAAGGCATCCGAATCGAAGGCGAACGTCGCAAGGCGATTCGCGATCTGGCAGGTACGGATGTTTCGGCTGAAACCCTGCAGCGATGCATGGACGATCCGAAAATCGATCTGGTACAGGCACAGGCCGCATTTTTGACGGACATCCGCGCCAATCACAAGGCTGGGTCACGTGCGGCTGAAGTGGACAGCCCAGCACCAGTCACTGGTGGTCGTGGTTCCTCTTCACGCAAACAGGCAACTGTTGGCGTGTTGTCAGCAGCCATCACGTTGCAGATGGGTGGTGAAGCCGCTGTGCGGTGTCTGCCTCGTATGCAGTACGACGCGAATACCGGCATCTTGCGTATGCGACGCGCTACGCACCAGATCACAGAAGAAGAACGCAAGGAGCACGAGCGTTGCGTGAATGAGGCTTACGCCTTCGAGCGTCGAGCTCAGATTGACCTCTGCATTGAGGCGCTGCGTATTGGGCAGATTGAATGCCCTGAGTACAGCGAAGATATCGCGGTGCGTGCATTCAGCACACCAACGGTTTCAACGATGTACACCCAGACGATGGGTGCGATTCTGTTGAACAACCTCGGCGAAATGACTGACTCGACAACCGGTTGGTGCAACGAGCAGGATGTGAAGAACTTCAAGCCGCAGGAACTACATCGGCTGGAAGGCGGAAAAATGTCGCGGCGTATTCGTGGCGAGAAGTCTCGCCAAGCCAGCTTCGCAGACACGATGGAGTCCTACCGACTGTCGGAGTATTCCAATACTCTGATCATCGACCGCCAGGATCTGATCGACGACGACCTGAACGCATGGCAGAAAGCAATGCAGGAGTATGCCCGCGCAATTCAGGATCTGCGACCATCACTGGTCTACGCTTTCCTTGCAGCAAACGCGGCGTTGCTCACAGACAACGTGGCGTTGTTTCATGCTACCCACGCGAATCTGAATGCTTCATCCGCATTGTCAGCGTTAACGCTTCAGACAGCCATGACGGCACTCGCTTCACAGCGTGGGCCTGGCGGGTTGAATCTGAATCTGCGTGAGTGTGTGCTGGTCACCAGCGAGACGCTTTCGTTCGTTGCAGATCAGTTGACCACCTCAGCGGAAATTCGTGACAACACGACAAACGTTGTCTTCGGAACGTCCAATCCGTTGCGTTTGCGAAAGATTTCTACTCGATCAGACAGCCGTCTGAACACCGGGTTTACGAACCCACAGACGGATACTGCTGTCGCTGCTGCTGCAACAACCTGGTACTTGGCCGCTGCTGGCGGTGCATACGGTATCAATGTTGGTTACCGCACTGGATCAAACCGGATGCCAACCATGACAACCAAGGTGTTGAGCGGTGGCGGTGAGTTCGGATTGACGCTTGACGTTCAGCACGACATGGGTGTCGGCGTTGAAGGTCACCAAGGTCTTGTCAGGAACACTGCTTGATCTTGATCGTATATGTCAGAGTGTGACGCGGCGACACGTCGGGTGTCGCCGCCTTTTTCGGATCAGTATTTTGGGCGGGTTCAAGCATGTCGGAAATTATCGGAGTCAAACTTCACACTGAGGTAATCATTCCAGCGATAGGCGTGTGCCCTGCTGGAACACTGCTTAGCAGGGATCAGTGTGCTGACAGTTGGTTGTGGCTTCTGGATGGCCGCAACAACGTCGCAATCCCATGCACTGCCGAAGACATGGAACGGCATGTTCAAGTCGCAGAAGCGATGGCAGCAGCCAAAGCAGAAGCGCCTCTGGAATCATCTGAAGTTGTTGCTCCAGAGTCTGATTCTGAAGTTATCGAAGGCGAATCCGCTACTGAAGTGGTTGAGCCATCAGGCGATACACCTGTCACGGAAGACGCATCAGGCGAGCCGGGTTCCGAAGTGCCTGAAAATGAGATGGTAGCGAAGCTCACTGAGATCCTGACGGGAGGCAAGAAACGCATGGACGTGCTGATGACGGCCACAGGGTTCGGTGAAGACGTGCTGAAAGCAGTGCTCACAGAAGCCAATGGGTTTTCAAAGAACCAACAGAGCTGGTGGGGCATCGCAAAAGTTTGAAACGAGAAGACGGCTCAATGTTGAGGCGTCATTGGTCCATAAGGTGAGTTCAAAGAGGAGGCAGTCATGCCGATTGATAACGAAGATAATGCAGTACGTGTGACAGCGGCATCTGCTTTTGAGTGTGGTCAGTTTCAGTTGACGGCAGATGGTCGTGTTGGCGTCGTTAACAACATGGCTCCTGTGGCGATCGGCCAGGTTGCTTCACTGCAGACGGAAGGTCAGGCGATTGGCACAGCTGGTGCAACAATGACTGCCGGAACAATTGTTGGGGTGATCATTTCATCGCAGTCGATTGTTACCGCAGGTACAGCAGCGTCAGTGCCTGCTGGAACCTTGTTGTACGACGTAACATCAGCTGGTCAGGCGAGATTCGACCTGAATGAGTTTACTGGACGTGGCCGTGCGATCGGTGCCTCCACAGCCGCTTTCGGTACTACGTCCGTCGATGCCACAGTGCTGCCGGCAGCCACAGCAGCCGTGTATCCCACGACTGCCGCAAATGCTACGACAGGTGTACGTATCCACGTAAGTGACCTTGTGACAGGACGCCTGTTGTATATTGGGAACTCATCAGCAGCGGTTCTGAAGGTGTATGCACCGACTGGTGGCGCGATTAACGGTCTGGCCGTAGACGCTGCAGTTTTGTCGGTGACCAGCAAGGGTATAATTTTGATCTGCACAAGCTCAACAGCAAACACTTGGGTTGCGTTCTGATCGTCTGATTGGTCAGGCAGCGTTTGCAAGCCAGTATCGGTTTGGAGTGTTGAGATGGTGCAGTTCATTGAGGACAACGTGTTGCGTGTCACTGCGACAGCAAATTGGGAATGCGGTCAGATGGTCCTTGTGCCTGATGGTCGTGTCGGCGTTGTGCTTGGATTAAAGCCAGTGGTGTTAGGTCAAGAAGCAGCGGTTCAAATTCGCGGCATTCTGGAGATTACGGCAGGTGCTGGCTTAACTGCAGGCGTTGTTGGAGCAATCCACATAGTCAATCAAAACCTGATAGCCACTGGTGGCGGAGGTGTGAATGCAGGCAAAGTGCTTTACACCGTGTTGAGCGGTGCCAAGGCATATCTCGACCTGAACGTATGACCGGCGTAATTGGAGAAATAGCGGCGATCGGTAAGCACCCCCAGCGACTGTCTTAGCCCCACAGTCCCGGTCGCCGTTTTTATTAGAGTCAGTGGCTTCGTAACTGAGACGAGAGTCAATGTCGCATCGATCCTTTCAGGCATCTGTCGGAACACCATTCCACCTCGCGTGGAACGGTGAGGACGTCAGCATCGGATCGGAAACGGCACAGTCTGTCAGAGCTGTAGTGGATCGTGACGTTCCACTCAGCAACTACGATCGCGGCAATGGAGTAGTCGCCAGGGCAAAACTGATCTTCGCGGACGATACCACATACACGTTCGAACAGCCGGTATGGCTGAACGGCGAGCGGTGGGAGTATGACCGCGAACGTCGTCCGGAAGACGGCAACAAGATGATTATGGTGGTGCGGCGAGATCCAAACTTCACGACATCGCGATTTGGTGGATATCAGGGAGGGTAACTGATGTCTGGGTACGGTAGTTTCTATCAGCCATATTTGCATATGGAACGGATGCTCAGCGAGTGTGCGACGTTTCAAACGATCACTGGTTCTGCCAATGCAACAGAAGCCAAAACGAGAATCAAGTTCATTACAGTTCAGGATTACGATCCTACGAAGCCAAAGGCGCAGATTTACATCGCGATTCCATGTCCACGGGTTGTTATCTGGAACATGAATCCTTCAAAGAGGCGTTCATCATCAAGCGGGTATTCGTGTGAGCCACGGTTACTGCTGAGTTTGGATATAGAAATCCCATCGAATGTCGGGCCGACTGAGGATGAACAGTTCCGCTATTGTGGGCCGTTGTACGAGAGTATTGAGGATGAGGTAGCGTTATCGGGGATGCAGCCCGGGAATTTGTACATCATGGAAATGAACTATCTTATGGTTCCATCGCCTGAAGATCCAAAGTTGCATGGGGGACGCAGGATTTGGGCAGCGGATTTAGAGGTTGTTTGTCAGGGGTGATCTATGTCAGGAATCATCAGTCAGGTTGAGATCATCTCTGAAAAAATGACATCGAGAACCGTGCGAAGGTTATTCAATGATTTATTTCGTGAAGAAGGTCAAAGAGAGGCTACAGATGTTCTCCCACTGCATTTCATGTTCGGTGCGTACCAGAGATACAGGTACAAGCGGCGTGGAGCAAAATACACGCAGCAGAAGTTTCGAGAGCACCAGCATAGAGACCCGAACGTATTTACGGGCGACCTTCGCAGAATCATTCTTGCAACGGCACGAACAGGTGTAAGGGCAACACATCGAGGATTCAGTGTGTCCGCGAGGGGAACAGCAAAACATCCCATGTGGGCGCAGACTAAAAACGAATTGGAACAGTTCTCTTCGAAGGAAGAGAAGGATATCGGTGATAACGTAGTACGCAAGTTTTCAAAGAGATCCGGGACACCACAATATCAAGTTCGACGCCGTCGAGTTATCAGAAAGTAAAGAGGCAATAAATGGGATCATATGTAGCATACGATGTTGTGTTTGGTGGATCACCAGACGTGGTCGTTCGTAATGTAAGATCGGTCGGGTATAACGACTCCGCTCAGGTTGTTATCGACCGAGCGGCAGGTTCGGCTGATCCGGGTAAGTTTTACCTCGGAACTTCTGAGCCGATGAACAGCCTTCAGTCTACAGATCTCGTGACTCTTTTGGGGCTAAATGGCGGTACGTTTGTTTCATCCGGCATTTGCTTAAACAGCAACACATTGACGATTCCAGTAGCTGTGCGTGCAGATTGCGCAGTATTGACGGCAGGTGCAACGCATGACAGAATGGCTGGTCCCGCAAGCATCACGACGCCAACTCAGTTCGAGGTGCGTCAGGATTCTGAAGAGGGAGCAATGTGCAGTTTCGAAGTGCGGTGGCGGAGCAGTGACGGAATTCTTATACCAGTCACTTACACTCCCGCTGGCTATACACTCACAGCGTCTTCACTTGGAACGACATTCGGGCTTGGGAAAGCATTCATCGATAACGTGGAGATCGGCTTTCTAACAGGTATTGTTGTTAATCCGGGTATCCAGATCCTGACGCAAAGATACGGAGGCGGAATTTTCCCCCGTAATCATTTCATCCAGTACCGTGAGCCAACGATCGATATTCTGTGCGAAAACCTGTCACTGGCATCATCATTTATGCACTCTTACAGCAGCACGCTTAACGCCGCGCTGCGTGTGTTTTTCAGGGCCAGAAAAGATGGCGCAACATATGAACCAGAAGCAGGGTTCAGCCATGTGAGATTTTCCTTCGCAGCCGGGTTCTACAAGATCGAAGCATTGGACGCCGCACAGAGCGGTAATGGGTCAGCCACAATCCGCTGTTACGGGAAATCATTGGTATCTGCAACAGGCGTTGCAATCGCGTAATTGGCGTATATGTCACAGTGTGACGTGTGGTCGTTTGTTTGGGGGCTAAAATGGCACATCATTTGATTTTCATTGGTTCATCATGCACTGGCGACGGTGAGGTACTCAAGCGTCTGGGATTGGAGGATCACATAGCCGGTATGGAAGCAAGTCAGTTGGCTGGTGAGCAGTCACCAGATGGCGAGCCTGGCAACTTGTACGCATGGAGGGCTAAAGGCAATGAGCAGATGGTTGTCAATAAGGACAAGCAAACATGGGTGAAGTCTGCGTCCGGCTATTGGGTTGGTATTTGGAATGAGTCTCCACCATCGGAAACCGAACTGCGTAGACCATACATGCAGAACGGAGTGTGGCTGGAATTCGGTGAAGAAAAAAAGGGCACATGGAAGTTGCCTACGCCTGCGACAATCGACCAGAAGTTAGCACTCAGTGACGACGGCAACTGGAAGTATCTGCCGATCAGACAACTTGCCTGGTACAGCGAAGAGATGTCGAAACGCCGTGCTGGGTGTGAAATCATCGGTGATGGTGATGAGGCGAAGATCAACGTGAGTTTCGATGTATACGATGCAACTGCCCTGATTGTGCGGGCACTGCGAATCAACTACCGGATAACTCCGGAGGTGTGCCATCTGCTGGACCTATTCACTGAGCGGAACATAACGAACGCATACGGAAAAATCCTTGGTTTGACGCTCGAAGAATAGCGGTGGTTTCCAATGGGCAATACAATCAAGAAGACGTTTTCGGCTGATACATCTCAGTCCGAAATCGCGATTGATAAACTGGAAGCGAAGATCGTCAGCCTTGAGCGTAAGATGGTCACGCTCACAGCAAGGTCTGCAGCGTCGAATAAGACGTTCGGAAACTCATGGAACGCTGTCAAAAATCGCGTCGATGAGTACACCAAGGCTTTGAAGGCTGCTACGAATCTGAAAGACTGGTACGCAGCGACTGAGAAGTTGCAACAGGCGCAGCGTGAGTTCGCTGAAATAAATGCCTCGGTTGTGCAGTTGACACAATCGCAAGCTGCAGCAGCGGCTTCAGCACGCGGTTCGTACGACATGTTGCGTGACGCCATCGATAGAACCCGCAAGGCACGCGATGCTGCCATGAAGGGATCTTCGGAGTTTGGCGCACTGGACGCAAAGCTCAAGCGTCTTACGGAAGGCTATAATCGGCTGACATCAGCTACTGAGGCAAGCACAAAGGCTGCTTCAAAACAATCTTCAACTTTCCGCATGAACAGTAAGTCAATGGAGGGCGTTTCGCTTCAAATTGATGTTCTGCAGGCTAAGTTAGACAAAATGTCGCCTGGTAAGGCATTCAATAAACTGGCCGCTGTCATAAATAACCTGAAGGCGCAGCTTAGGGATATGGAGAAAACAGCAGGCAGTGCAGGCAAGTCATTGGACGCGGCTGCAAGCGGGGCTGTAGGTTCATTTGCGCGTCTTGATGCAGAGCTTAAGAAGGCAGTGCGAGACCTGAAAAATATGACCGCTGGCACGGCGGCGTTTACAGCGCAGTCTGCGAAGGTTGCCGCGATGCGTGCGGAATGGACAAGGCTTGATGCCGTGATCAATAAGGCCGGCAAATCACAAAAGGAAATGTCTGGCATCGGCGGCACGATGGTTGGAGAGGCCAAGTCGTTTCTCGCCACATATATCGGAATTCATCAGGTGATGCAGGAGATTACGAAGGAGTGGGAGAAACAGCGAGCATTCCAGATCGATGCCGGGGCGAAAGGTACAGCGACACAGGAAGCATTGGTTCGGCAGGCTCCCAATATAGGCGTTGAGAACCTTTCGCGAGTTAAGAAATGGGCTCGCGATAGTCAGGTTGACCTTGGTGTAGAGCGTCAGTCGGATCTCGTGAATCTGGTCGGCAAAGCCATTTCGGGTGGTGTCGAAGATCCTGATACGGCTATGAAAGTCGTCGAGGCGGCAGTTAAGCTAAATGCTGGGGATGTTGAGCTTTCAGATGAAACAATACAGGGCGGCGTGGTGGTAGCGAGGTTAAATAATTCTGACGACTATGAGGCAGCGTTCGGCCAATTGAGATCATCTACCAAGGCATCACAGGCTGTGAATGAAAACGAGTTCATCGGCAATGTGATGGGGAAGATGGCAGCACTCACACGCGGTCGCTCAAATATGGATGGCATGAGCACCGAACGATCTTTGGAATACATCACGGCGGCGAGCCGTATTCAAGTGGATCGAACAGGTGAAACATCCAGTACGAATATGGCGGCAATCTTTCAGAGGATGGACGAGTTTAGTCCTGAGCACCGTAAGGTGCTGAAGGATAAGTCGGTTTCGACAATCGACGCTGAGACAATCAAGGCATTCAAGAGTGCCAGGTCATTCGATGAAAAACTCAGCCTGTTGCAAAACAATGAGGAGCTCGGAAAACAGTTTATTGATAAGCAAAAAACTGGTGGGCCAAAGGAACTGGCGTTTGCCTTAGTTCAAAACAACCAGGCTGTACAGCAGATTATGAAGGAATCGAAAGACGCCGTTAAGCCCTTTGATGAGTCCGCGCCGGTGTACAAGAAGGCTGTTGAGGATTTGCAGAAAGAAATTCCGGATTTGATTGCTAGGCGACGTATTGCGGCGGGTGCTGAATACTCTTCCACAGATGACAGAACGATTCTGGAGGGATCTTCCCGTAGTGCGTACGATCAGATCTGGAATGGTACAGAGACGACGCCGGCAAAGAACCTGAGTGGCTGGGATACGCAAGCGAGAGGCGAGGCATACGCACAGACGTTGGCGATGCGCCAGGCGCGAAAACTGAAAGGACTTGCTCCGAACGAGGCAGCGGAAAGGGCTGCTGGGGTTAAGTTTTTGATAGAACGTGAAGAAACAAAAACAGGCATGACTGGAGGAGTATTCAGGAATCTAGCTATGGGTTCAGGTACTGGCGTGATCCTTGCCGCAATTCTGAAAATGTCTGGCGAGAATAAGCCAGCACTGGATGACATGCGCGTGAAGCTCAGTGAGCTCAATCGCATCGCAGCCTTGCTGGATGAACAGAACAGGCTGATGAAACAAGGGGCCGGTAACCCTGCTGCACCTCCATCTCCATCAAGTGTACGATTGCCTTCACCGCCAGTTCCACGAGCGCCTGTTGTGGCAGGAGCAAACTGATGCTGCAATTCAATGGGTTTGTAATGCCAGTCTCAAACTACGATCTTCCATTGTGGGGTTCGTGGGTTCGCCCTGTCTCTCTGAAAACATGGTTTGGTGTACGTGGAGCTTTAGCGCTCATGGGCGGTGTGCAATATCGTGAGTGTGTGATTCAAGTGACGATCAGTGGGATGCTACAGTTTACGCTACACGAGATATTTGCTGAGATTTGCGCCCAACTTCAGGAGCTGGGAGCCGGTGGTACTCTGGACGTGAATGGAACGTTGTATACGAAATGTATTTTCATGGGCTGGACGCCGGATGCTCCAGCATTTTACGATGGATCTGGTCAACATAAATGGGTCCAGATGGGAAAACTATCATGGATGCAAATAAGGGGAGAATCATGGTTAGCGCCACAATTAAACAGAGCTTGAGTGAAAAAATTGCGTTAGTTGAACTCGGCGAGAACGGCGATCAGGCGTGGGGCAGGCTCTACGGTGATCAATGTCGTCCATGCAACTTTCGTAACTGGTACGCTGCAATCAACTCTGGTGACACGTCGCGTGTTCCTGCAGAGGTGGTCGAAAGTATTCAGGTACTGATCGAAGAGGGGCTGCACGTGGACGAAGCATTTCATGCGTATGCTCCGGACTACGTTACGCCTGGCCAGTTTTATGTTGCGTTCGACAATGAAATTCAACGTCGAAAAAAACAGGCTGTACATGATGTCGTTCCAGCAGATCAAGATGCTGTAATTACTGAAGCCGATCACTCCAGCGAAACGTGATTGAGAAGGGATGATTAACGAATGGCGATGACAGACCTGGTTATCACTGATCCGACTACGTTCGCATTCAACTACCCTTCGTGGGTAGCCAGGGTGAGTACGGCTATGGATTTCGATTTACCGGGTCGGTTAGATAGTGTTCAGCCAAAATTGTGGTCAGACATATCATCGAATATGAAGCCGGTGTTTGTGTCGAGGTCTGCTGGTGGTCATCAGGTTGACTATGCAGATTTCGTGACGATGAATGCTGAGCCCACAGTAAACGTCGCGCAGCAACCGACAGCGTTTTCAAAAATGGTTGACATCATTTTTCCTGATACCAATCGTAAGCGAGCGTTCCTGGGTGACTACACAGAGGAAAACAATTCTGTTGATTCAGAGGAACGTGGTACATCGCGAATAGAGTTCCGTCCGTATCTGTTTGGGCGAGTGTTCGGCGGAATGCGGATGAGGCATAATGCCGCTGGACCAATTCAGCAGGTGACCGGTACAGACGTGATCCTGAACCCTATGGTTGATGGGATCGTGTATGGGAACATGTCTGACATTAAGGAGAATGACACTTACCTCTGGATGGACCCGGAAATTGGTCAGTCGGATGCAGCCAAAGCCTTTCACGCTCAGGAACCTTCTGAGTGGACGATCTTCGAAGCGATCAGGTCAATTTGTAATGTCTGCAACAAGGACGAGTTCTTTGTTCGCAATCCAGTAATGAATGAGGCTAATTTAATCTGGATCAATCAGCCGTTGCTTCGTGATGTGCGGTTTGCGACAGGCAAATACCTTCCGTATTATCTGGATGAGCTCCTGCACCCAAACGGCTACAACTGGCGTATTGAATACAATCAACCGTTCATTCGAAACACGTTCATTGAGGATCTGCTGTTTCCTGGTTACCTTGAGTATCCGAAGCCAATTATTGAAGTGTTCCGGCGTGGCTACAGCACAAAGCCACCGAAACAGTTGAAGTTTCAGGCACCCAATACCATACTTAACCTGTCACTGTCGAACGTGAATGCGTATGCAATCCGTCGCCGTATAGCGGATGCCGTTACAGCCGTGCGAGTTCTCGGCGATGAGCTTCGTGCGGAAATCACGATACCGCTGTATCCTGGGTGGGCGCAGGCGTCTGACGCACTGACGGACATTGAATTGGCGATTCAGGATGGTGCGTCCTACCCAAATAACAAGTTGGTACATCGTCTGTGGGTGGCGAATGAAGGAGCTGACTATACTGGATTACGGGCAGGTCTTTACCCAATAGGCGATCCTCCAAATCTGGATGCGATATTTGCGATCTGTGCAAGTGCTGACGGTGCAGCAGATCCTGTTCGGTATGAGACAAAGACAATCGCACGTCGAAGAATGATCGAACCGCCATTGACATTTCAGGGTGCGGAAGGAGACAGGGTTCGCCGTGAGTTGTTGCTGCAGTTCAGTGTAGATTCGGGCGGCACATGGACAGAAGTCACCAATGAAATTGGTGGTTGGGCTGTATTGGGAGACAGGATCGCGATCATCTTTACGGACAACCTTGTACCAATCGAGATTTACCAGGCGTTTGCAGGTGGCGACCTTCGGATGCGACTGACTGGAACAATCAAGTCAGACCACACTCTGTACAACGTAGGGGCAGATACATACACACTCGGAAGCGTACAGGGGCGAGAAAACCTTGTAACGCTTGATCTGAGAGACAGGTTTCGCCATTGGTTTGTGCTTGGTCAGGGGCATCCAGATCGACCTGAACTGAATGCGCATCCATTAAAAAGCGTGCTCAAGGATGATATCGCGGGTGCGGACGTGTATGACGACAGAGCGGCGATCATTAAGTTTGGCCAGGACATTATTAGGCCAATGCTGAATGCCGAGTACGATGGCACGTTCATTATTCCTGGCTGGACAGATGAGTATGAAATCGGGGATTTGCTTTCCGAGATCAACGGTCGGAACATATCCCTGAATCAAGCGGCAATTGAGGCTCCCCCTTTGTACATGCAGGTGACTGGTGTGGAGTGGAGCTTGTCAGATGAGGATGGGCCTGAAACGAAGCTCATTGTGGATCGTGGGACGCGGGAGTATTCAGCACCAGGGTTTACTCCGAAACGCGGATTAGCGGATCAGGCTGGTGATTTTGCCGCTGGGGTTGCTATTGGACTGGGTATGAATGGTCCAGGTCTCGGTGTGAGAGTAGCGCAGATAATTGGCGGTTTGTTTGGCACGCCGCCAAAGACAAACAAGTTCGGTTCATTGGATGTGAAGTGATGGGTTCGTGGCGACTAAGTGATTGGTATATGGTGACACCATGAGCGAGCGTCAGTTTGCATTTCCCCGTCGTCAGCAGCGCTTAGTCGTCGCTGGTGGTGGCGGTGGCGGTGGCACTTCAATGGTGCTGTTCACCATCCGAAACGCATATGAAACTCTACCGCTATCGATTGAGTCTGAGTTTTGGATTGGTTCGTGTGACGATAAAGGCAATGAATATCAAGTGCCTGCTGCAGATCTGGACTACGGTTTACTCCGAGTCATAGATGTGCTTGGGTGTTTCTTCAATGAGCCTTCGCACCGGCTGATCGGCAGAACCGGAATGGCAACCAGATTTGCAAGGCTGCCAACTGTTGGGGGCGCGGCGAACGACTGTGCCTGGGTCGTTCATGCGATGTGCGCTCTGAGTGATTGCGACGATTTGACGGTGCTTTAAAATGTCAAACAAACGCAAGAAAAGCAAAACAGAAAAGTGTTGCCGGTGCGAAACATCGACACAGCCCCATAGCGATAACACGCAAGTCATCGAACGTGAAGATCAGGCGTGCCGATGTATGCCGTGCTACGTTTGCATCTCCACGAATTTTTACGGCACGATATGCGACTATAATCAGGTTGTGCCCTTCACAAAAAGCACACAGTTCGCAGTAACGAGTGGGTACATGTTGTCGCTGACGTGCGGCAGTCGAACTATCGACTTATTGATCAAGATGGAGACTGATTCGTATGGCATTTGCGCTCTTGTCTTAATCTCAAACTCGCTGGGTTACATCAAGACAGCATATGAGGACACGCGGCTAAAGCACTACTTCGGGCCGTACGATGATGCGTGCCGACTGAACACAATGCACGACATTATCTTTGACGTCGATGATTACATTTTGGGTTCCGGAACCGTCACTGTTACGAGAGCAGGCTTTCTTGACAGCCCGATGGATATGGCTAAGTGTGGGCCAACGTCTGAGCCATACCAGTGCCTTTGTGGCAGGGCAGTAATCACGCGAGAGTACACTGATGTTTATGGAAATGCGGCCAGGGAACAGGTTACAGCGTGCTTTAAGGAATTCCCGTATCCATCTACACAATCCGGATGGATAGCTGACTTTTTAGGCGAGTCGAATGATGTGCAAATTTGGCGTGAGTCTGGAGGTCCAGAAGATCCCGGCAGTCCACTCGTCTTCGGCTTGACAGCCCCACACTATTTGCCGGAAACTTTGACGCCACCTGGATCACCACTAAGAACCGTGCGCTGCGTGACGCCATACGATCTGGCTGCAAACATGAACGCTGAGTGGAGCGTAACACAAGGCCCACAGCCGTACAAAATATCCATACGGGCAGATGACCACTTCCACAAATTCCAGTGCTGCAAATGCTGGGTTGACTGCCTGTGCGTATCGGTGCAAACAGACCAGGCAACCGGGTGCATCGGACGAGGTGTCGTGTGCATGTCTCCGCCAGATCCGTATAGCCCGCAGGACAGAGTATGGACCTATAGTATTGCCTGCGGCACTGGGTATCCAGTCACAGGAACGATTAAGCTAGTCTGCAAATGCGATGACTCTCTGCCGCACCTTGAATTTGATGGAGACACGCTCAACACAATTGCCGTTGAGTGCCCGCTGTTCAATGTGCCAGAGTTCCCGAATTCGGCGATCTCATATACCCGAGTTGACGGTACTACAATAACTGTCAAGGGACTGCCTTGCGGCACGCAATGCACAAGCGTTGACTGGCCATGCTGTCCAGGCACGGAATTCAAGGATGTCATCTATTTAACACTGATCAGCATGAATGCGTTGTGTGCGTGTATTAACGGGCAGGTTGTACCGATGCTATTGGTCAACGAGATCGACGGCAGGGTGTATTACAAAGCAATCTGGAAAATGCCATGCGTCGTTGAATTTCAACGGCCGGAAATAGTAAGGACATACACATTTTCCACTGACTGTGCAGCAGGTGGAGCATCACCGTTTGGAGTTATCACGATTCGTTATACCCAGTCCGACTCGCCCGGAATAAATTTCGGTCCGTGGATTTACGACGCCATCACAAGTTATGAAAGCCCGTGCGATCCTCTTTATCTGAGGTATAGGGCCAACGGCGATGGTCAGGGTGCGTGGGTCCGTTGTGAGGACGACGTACAAGATCCGACAGATGTTGAGATGGAGCTTACATCATGAGCGAATCGGCAACCATACGTCCGCTCTCTGGCAGGATGCTTCAGATAGTTTCCGGACTGACGGAACTCAGTTCGCGTGACGTACAAAAATACCGCGAATTGATGGAGCGACAAGGGCACGCGCTGCCTGAACTGAAAGTCAACGTTCCAGTTGTGCGGCACCATGCAACAGGACAATCCCGAGTAAGCAGTTCGACTTCATTTGAAAGAGTCGGTACAGCACTTAAATCGCGTATTGAAGGCTTACTGTCTATTAAAGCCACGAACGCAACGTGTGGATGCCAGACACTCGCCACCGAAATGGACCGCTGGGGTATTACTGGATGCGAATCACGGCGGGATCACATCGTGGGGCAACTCATGGAGAAAGCGGATATGTTAGGCGTGTCGTTATCAAAAGCGACAGTAGCATACGTGAGAGGTGTCGGGATCGTCGCGGCAGCGGGGGCCGCTTCGACTTTAGTGGGGGACTGGTGGAGTGGTAAAGACGTGGAGCAGGAGGCGAAACGTGCAGGGGCAAACTGGCTGCTGACCCGAGCAATTGAAGACGTGCGGAGTCAACTGTCTCGCGGGAAACCAGGATACTTCGCAGTCGGTGCGCAACCGGCCAGATTCATCACCTCTGCCCAGTTCCAGCACGACATCAAAGCGCTGCTAGCTAAAGTGCCCTCAGACATCACAGCTATTGCCGGAGTGGCAAGATCCGGCTTGAGTGTCGCAACCATGCTGGCTATGTACCTGCAGTTGCCAATGATCACGATCCGTCAGACAATGAATGACATCGTGCCCACCGGAAACGGATGGCGGCTAGGTGGTTCCCGTCACGTAGATCCGGCTGGAAAAATTCTTGTTGTCGATGACACGGTCATGACGGGAAACAGCCTCAAGGCTATCCGCCCTCTTGTGACTGCTCAGCTCGGGAATGCTGTCTACGCTGCCGTTTACGTGAACCCAACTGCGAGCCTAAAGCCTGACATCTGGGCAGTCGATCTACCGTGGCCGCACATCCTTGAATGGAACATTTTCAACTCGGTTCTGTCGCCTTCCGTCGCCGTGGACTTCGACGGCATCTTGTGCCACGACTGTCGCCCAGAGCAGGATGACGACGGAGAAAAGTATCTGGATTTCGTCCGCAACGCTCCTCCGCTTTATGTGCCGCGCAAAAGCCCGATTCCACTGATCGTTACGGCAAGAATCGAGCGTTATCGACACGACACGGAAGCATGGCTCCGGCGCTACGGTATTCAGTGGAAGACGCTAGTCATGCACCCAGCGGCGACGTTGCATCAAAGAAACCAGACAGACATTGCGGCCTATAAGGCATCGCATTATCAAGCATGGGCCGCGCAGCACCGAGCGTCGCCGGGTCCGGTTATGTTTTTCGAATCTGACGATCGGCAGGCACAACGCATTGCACAGATATCTGGTAGGATGGTAATTTGCCCCCACACCGCAGGAGTGTATTGATGGACCGTCAACAGGTCATTGACGCTTGTTATCTCGTCCCAGGGCAGACATGGCCAACTGAACTCGGATGGCTGTATGACGAGCTACGACACAGCAAGACACACGCGGAGATCGGCACGTTCTGTGGCAGGTCATTGCTGGCCAGTTGTGGTGGAATGTGGCCCGGATCGGTTGTGTACTCGATCGACGATATGAGCGAGTGGCCAAACCCTGAGTGGGTGGATGCAGTTCGTGGAGCGACAATGCGACTGATCCCGGCTGGTGTTACTGTACATTTCCTGAGGATGAATTCGATAGACGCCGCCCGTGAGTTGCGCGGCGTCAAATTCGATTCCATATTCATCGACGGCTGTCATGAGTACGCAGAATGCGGGGCAGACATCCAAGCGTGGTCATCACTTGTGCGACCCGGCGGATTGATTTGCGGGCATGACTACTGGCCAGCAGATGCTGGCGTGATGGACGCGGTCAACAAATTCGTGCCGGACTTCAAATGTTTCAGTGGGACTCGAATTTGGTGGACAACCGTGGTTGTCCCAAAGGCGTGAAGTTGTCGTTCCTGATTTGGATTTATGGAGGGCTGAGAGATGATTCCTGAGATTGTAGTGTCTGGAATTGAAAACACTGGCGTCAAATGCGGCGCGTGGTCCGTTGATCGCCTCGTCTATTCGTGTGATGGCATAAGGCCTGCAGTAAACAAAAACTGCTTCATTCGGGCGTGCGAATTGCAGCCTGGTAAATGGGGCGTCTCAATTTTTGATGAGGTGCAATTTATTGTGGTGGATGCGTGATTTCGTTATTTCACGTCGCGAAATGAGTCGATTATGTACATCGCATCACGCCTAATCGTGTTCATGTCAAAGCGTATCTCTCGGACGAATTGAGACGATGTGGTTTCTTGTTGCCGATCGACGTCAGGCATGAAAGCACTGCGAAAACCGGCATTGAATTCGCTTGCAATCGGAATAGTGGAATGGTTTAAAAGACAGGCGGCTACAAGTGCAGCGACAGATATTGCAATGAATTTCTTCATGTGTTTCTCGTGGGTTAAAGGGCATGTGTATCAAGCAATGGTAGCATACAGACAATGCTCTACCAATCACAATCCACAATGGTTTCAGCGGTTTGATGAAACAAAAACGAAGCAATAAGCAAGCCCGCGACGATCATTTTGCCTCGCTTCGTCGGCACAACTCTCAAAACTGCTTACCAGCAAGCACTTTCGCCTGAAGATTTTGTGGCGTAACTTTTCGGCATGGTCGTATATATCACTTTCTGACGTGATACGGTATAGATGGGCGCTACAGAGCATTGCGTCATGCCACAGGAACCTGTGAGAGGTGAGTCGATGACAGAAGAAAATGAAGAAGCCAAGTCACCGTGGTGGATCACCACGATCAACAGGCTGGGACTGCCAACAGCCTTGCTCTGTGTCATTCTTTTCATGTTGTGGCGTGGCGGAGTATGGGTGGCGGATCATGTGGCAATCCCTATTGTCAGCAAGCAGATTGAGTTCATCAACAGCGCGTCAAAAACCAATGAAGAGATGGCGAAAATGACCGCTGAAATCAGAGACACCATGAAGCAACAGCAATTGCACGGTGATAATGCCACCCGTGAGCTACAGAAACTGTCAGTGAGCGTGGATGAGAACCAGATCCAGGCGGAAGGTCGGCGGAAATTGTTAGAAGTTTCTGCAGAGTACGATCAAAAGAATTTGGAAACCTTGAAGTCGATTGACCAGACACTGAAAAGTCAGCAACTGGTCCTTCATTCTTTAAACAAGCACGAACAATAATTCGACTCCGAAACGTATGAGCAGAGTTGTCTGGTCTCAGACTGTGATCGCTAAGTAAGGCTGGTAATTCATGCCGACAACAGCCCTCCCGTACACCGCGATCGTCGCTCAATTCGGCAGCGACGTAACAGGTGATGTCTACTACAGAAGCGCAGCAGGCATCCTTGCTCGCCTGGGGATTGGTACGGCTGGTCAGGTTATCGGGATTTCTGGTGGGTTGCCAGCATGGGTGACCGTCGCTGGCTCTGGTGACATGATTCTGGCGGCAATTCAATCTGTTACAGGATTAAAGACGTTCGACACGTCCAGACTGGCGGTCAAGGGATCAGGCAGTGGCGTCACAGCGATTGCGTCTGCTAATGCGTCTGTTACCGATTACGTGGCAACGCTCAAGGCTGCGACAGGCACGATTGCTTACATCGCTGACATTACCGGCACAAACTCAGGCACCAATACAGGTGACCAGTTCGTGTTCGGCACGATCGCTATTGCCGGCGAGTCTAACGTGGTGGCGGATCAGGCGGGGGATACGCTCACTCTGGTTGCTGGGTCAAACATCACGCTCACTACGAATGCGGCGACAGATACGATCACGATTTCATCCGCTGGCGGCGGTGTGTCGGATGGCGATAAGGGCGACATCACCGTTTCTTCGTCAGGCGCGGTATGGACGATCGACGCGGCGACGATCACGCTTGCCAAGATGGCCAATGTGGCTACGTCAACAGTCTTTTATCGCAAGACGTCTGCGACAGGCGTGCCTGAAGTACAAACACTTGCAACACTGAAAACAGATCTTGGTCTGACCGGCACAAACTCAGGCGACCAGGATCTGAGTACATACGCCACAACGTCAGCAGTTGCAGCGGCGTATCAGCCATTGGATTCAGACCTGACTGTGATTGCGAGTCTCACGGCGACGTCAGATAACTTCCTGCAGTCAAAGGCGGGTGCGTGGGCGTCACGCACGATTGCTCAGGTGAAGACGGATCTGGGTTTGACGGGCACAAATAGCGGAGATCAGACATCGATCGTCGGCATCACTGGCACGAAGGCTCAATTTGATACGGCTGTTACTGATGGAAACATCCTCTACGTTGGTGATGCGCCTACGGCCCACAATCACGTTGGCAGCGAAATAACAAGTGGTACAGTAGATCCAGTACGGCTCGGTTCGGGTGCGTCGATCACAACGAAGTTTCTGCGTGGCGATTCGACATGGCAAACAATCTCTGGCGGCGGCGATGCTTTAACGGCGAGTAATCTATCGCAGTTTGCCGCGACGACATCGCTGCAGTTGCTTGGCGTAATGTCGGACGAAACTGGCACAGGTGCTTTGGTGTTCGCAACTTCGCCAACCTTCGTCACTCCGATTCTCGGTACTCCGACAAGCGGTGTTGCGACGAACTTAACAGGTACGGCAGCAGGTCTGACGGCAGGTTCCGTAACGACCAACGCTAATCTCACCGGACACGTGACAAGCACGGGTAATGCGGCTGTACTTGGCGCGTTCACAAAGGCGCAACTAGATACTGCTGTTTCGGACGGCAATGTTTTGTATGTTGGTGACGTAACAACAAATGCAACGCACACTGGAGACGCGACAGGCTCTGGTGCGTTAACAGTCGTTCGGTTGAACGGCACGTCGCTGGCTGGCTTGGCAACAGGATTACTGCGGAACACGACATCGACAGGTGTTCCGAGCATCGCTGTCAACTCAGACCTGCCGGCGATGTCTGCGACTGTCGGAGGTGCTGTGCCGACACCGCCGAATAATACGACGACGTTTTTGCGTGGTGATGGTACTTTTGCGACGCCTGCTGGTAGCGGCGATATGGTTTTGGCGAATACACAGACTGTAACTGGCGCAAAGACTTTCAATAACACGCGACTATTTCTCAGAAACGTGGCGGATACCTTCAGTGGATCATTCGTAAACACGAATACAGCAGATCGTGTTTACACACTGAAAGATGCGGCGGGCACTCTCGCGTTTACGACGGACATCACTGGTACTAATTCCGGTACAAATACTGGTGACAATGCGGTGAATTCGCAGTATTCGGGTTTGATAAGCAACGCCACACACACGGGCGATGTGACAGGCGCGACTGCACTGACAATCTCGGCTGGTGTCGTAACAAATGCGATGCTTGCGGGTTCGATTGATCTGACAACTAAAGTGACAGGCTCATTGCCGGTCGCCAATGGTGGCACAGGGCGAGCGACGTCCACGACAGCCTTTGCACTGATCGCAGCAGGCACAACAGCGACAGGTGTGCATCAGTCGCTGGCTGCTGGCGCGACAACGGAAATCTTGGTTGGTGGCGGAGCGTCAGCATTGCCGGTCTGGACCACGGCCACGGGATCTGGCACACCAGTCCGGGCAACTTCCCCAAGTCTAGTCACACCATTACTTGGAACGCCAACCAGCGGAAACCTGGCAAACTGCACATTCCCGACACTCAATCAATCCACGAGCGGCAGTGCGGCAACACTCACGACGCCTCGGACGATTGGCGGAGTAGCGTTTGATGGGTCGGCAGCGATCGTGCCACAAACGATCCAGTCCGTAAACGAAGCGGCAGACACCACGTGTTTTTTGCTGTTCATATCAGCGTCAGGATCGCAGTCGCTACAGCCGCTTAACAACACGGCACTGACGTTCAACTCAAGTACCAGCGAGTTGGGGGCGACGAGTTTAGCGACGTCGCAAATCACTCTGAGTGGAAACATTTCCTCAGCAGCCTGGACAACGTCAGGAGTGCGAATTAAAGGTGTCTCAGCAACCTTTACTGACACGACTTCATCAGGCACGGTTGCAACAGCTTACACGAACGTCTACGGAGGCAACACGATTGCGGCATCTGCCGCTACCACATTCACGAACTATGTGACGGCGTATTTTCAGGAACCAGTAGCCGGAACAAATGTCACGCTCACAAATAGGTGGGCGATTGGTGCTGACTCTCTTCGGGTTGGCACGAGCAACCAGTTTACTGTGACGCTTGCGGGAGTGGCTACGTTTGCAGCAGCGGTGTCAATCACGAAATCCGTGTATCACACCAACACGACAGGCACACCGTCTGGAACGACACAGACTATTGATTGGACACAGGGAAACTGGCAAACTCTAGATCTTGGGTCAGCGTCAGGTGCAGTCACGCTGACATTTACTGCACCGACAGGACCGGCGAACTTGACGCTGAAATTGGTTCAGGGAGCGACGGCCAGAAACATCACATGGCCAGCGTCTGTTAAGTGGGATTCAATTGGTGCGCCAATATGGGGAAGTGACACGAGTAAGACGAGAATCATTTCGTTTGCATGGGATGGCACGAACTATTTCGGCTTACCATCAGACACATTTACTTAGGCGAGGGCAGACGTAGCTCGCAACCGATAAATGTGCGAGGAGCGTCGGGTGTTCCCGGACACCCATATCATTCCGGGTTTCAATCACTCATTAAAAAAAGGACAAGGCTATGCCGTGGACGATTGATTTTCAACAAGACACCGAAACGAAAGGGACAGGCACGGCGACCACCAGTTACGTTGGTGAAAATGCCGACGCAGGTATAGCGTTTTCAATGTCGTCTCGGCTCGATGAAAACGACGCGGCAAGCATCGATGCCTTTCTCACAAAAGCTATCGACATGCTGGTAAAGCAGCGGTTGGCTAAAGTGGAAAAGAGCGCCGTGATCGTTAAGTTGACACTACTCCTAAACGCAAAGACCGCATAACATGGCTGATATTAAATTCGAGTACCCAGCAGAAGCTGATGTTACAATTACGCTTGCGGCATTGGCTACTTCGTCAACGAGACTCGTTGGGCGACAATCGACAGCGATCAACAATACCGTAAACAAGTACCTCGACTACCTCGTCAGTGGTCGGATCATGACCGGCACAACGCCTACGACGGCGAGGTCTATTGAGATCTGGTGCGTCGCAGCTTTGGACAACGCAGCACCGACGTACCTTGCTGGCTTCGGTGCCAGTGATGCAGCAGGACCAACGCTGATCTTGGAAAATAAAAACAACGTGTGTAAGTTGGTATGGTCAATGTCCACTGTTGCCACAAGTGACCAAGCCTATTCGTTTGGCGCAGTATCAATTGCAGCGTTGTTCAATGGTGTTTGTCCGCCGAGGTTCGTGTTCTTCGTCACACATGACACGGGTGTCAACCTGAATGCGACAACAGGTAACCATCAGCTTCGACTACAACCGATCTTCGAAACGGTGACATAATGCAGTTGTATAAGTACGCAAATCTATGGGGCGGCTGCGTTGGTGCTTGGTGCCCTTCGCAGGATCGTAGCCGCAGTACGATCCTCACGGACTTCAGCCGATACAATAATCACGGCACGCTGACAAATGGGCCGGTGTGGAGCACGAGCACAGGTCATCGGTCGATGCTTTTTTCCGGAGGTGGTACAGACATGGTAGTGATCGCAGAAAGGCTGTACGAGCGAGTAGGCTTTTCGTGCTGGGTGTATCCAATAACTCTTGCAGTTCAACGCGGAATATGCACGGCTGGCCCTAACTTAGAAGAGCCAAGTTTTGCGATGAGTCTAAAAACAAGCGGTCTCATAGAGGCATTTCGCGGAGTACACACTGTATCGACGGCTTCGATTACGGCAGGAGTGTGGTCCCATATAATGGTATGGTCAGACGGGGCGACTACGTCATTTTTCATAAACGGAAAGCATTCAAACACGGTAGCGGACCTCATCGATAAACCACAACAATCGGAATTCTACATCGGAAGAAACTATTGGGGTGCGTTCAACGGACATATAACCGACGTGCGACTTTATCAAGACGATCCACGCCCTTTCGTCAGTCTGTTAGCCCTACGTCGCGGCATCGCGTACGAAACCGTTCGCCGCCGATCGTATTCACTGCCGGGTGGCGTGGCGGCACGAAGACGCCAATTGCTGAAAGGAATTTGACATGGCCACTCAAACAATCGAATTCTACGCATCAGTCGGTATCTCGTCTGTTAAGCTATACGCGATCGGCTCTGAGGTCGTTGTCGCGTCTGTCGTACCAGCAGGGCAGGCGAACCCAAATATCTGGCGCGGAGTGTTCACTGATATTCCTGCTGGCCACTATCAACTAAGGCCGTTTATCGGAACGGCAGTGATGGGTTTTCAGTACGTCACTTTGACGCTAACGACGGCGACATTCATTGCCTATGAGCTTCCGGGGTCACTCTTTGTTGTACCGAGTGGCGGCGTCAGTGCTGCTGTGGCATCGTCAGGCATTGATGCCACCATAACTGGTATGCCAACGTTTCTACGGCAGGGTGACGCGCGTACGGTGTCAAATGGCTATGCCATCCCTATTCGCATGTACGATGCCGCGACAAATGCCCTGATGTTCGGTATAGGCACACGGTTGTTTGCGGATGCCGTAATCACGTTCTCCCTGCGCCGCCCGTGGGTGTCTGGGGTCGAAGAGGCTGAGATCACATGTACGTGGGTGGCTTCAGGGTCTGATGGCTATGTGCAAGTGGCCTATGAAGCCGCTGCGCTCGCCAGTTGTGTAGCAATGGACGTTCTCAAGGAAAAAGAGAATCATCGCTGGGGTGTTAAGTTCCAATGGGGCACGGCTGATCCGATCACTTTGCTGTTCGGTCGCATACCCGTGGTGAGTCAAATCTGTTCAACTCAGTAAAATTCACCTTGATCGTATATGCCAGAGCGTGAAGTATCGTTATGCTGAGTCTCTCAGCCAAGTGTCTTCGTAGTTTATCGAATTCTGAATTTAAAAAGGTCTTTGACAGATGGCTCAATACACATTGCCGGCAACCGGCCAGTTAGTAGACACGAATTCTGGTGCAGCGACAGATGCTACCCAGCGCCTCATTACCGCGAGTAATTCGCCGGAGGTGGTGAGCGTGGCGTCCTTGGATACAAAAACGCCATCACAGGTCGCACACGGCACGGCGGATGCCGGGTCACCGCTTAAAGTTGGTGGTGTGGCAAGAACTGCATGGCAAGCGGCAGTGGCAGGAGCAAGCCGTGTAAATGCCAGTTACGACAAATACGGTCGGATGCTTATCGCCAACAATCCACGGGATCTGCGGTCAGCACAGCACACAGTGATCACAAGTAGTGTGGCTGAGACAACGATTATCACAGCGGGTGCGGCTGGTGTGTTCAACGACTTGTCGGCATTGATTATTTCCAACACGTCAGTTACGGCGTGCAATGTGACAGTAAAGGATGCGACGGCAGGCACAAATCGATTCGTCATTGCAGTGCCGGCGGGTGGAACTGTTCAGGTCGTAGTGCCATCGAGTGACGCTCACAAGCAAGCGGCTGCGGCTGCGAACTGGACGGCAACATGCAGTGCCTCAGTGGCGTCTATCTCAGTCACGGCCATGTTTGTGGCTAACGTTGACGCTTGATTTGCGTGTCGTTACGTGGAGTGGATAAATGACGATACTGCTTTTAATGGGTGCTCCGGACGTGACACCCGTTACGGTCACGGACAATGCACTAGCAATCTTCAAAGCTGCTGACTTCTCATATCAGTTCCGCGTGATGACTGTTGCTGGTGTGGGCGTGGATATCACGAGTGCGACGTTCAGTGGCATGTTTCGCTGGCAGTATGCGGATGTGGCACCAGTGTTTGACCTGTCTGCGTCAGGGATATCGATAGTGGTCGCTGCTGGCGGTACGGCGAAGATTGTCATTACGAGCGCAGCAACGTCTGCGGCGGTGGTGCCGACAAATGTTGTTCAGGATGTGTTCTCAGGCAGCATCCCGATTTATTATGACATTAACATGACGTTGAGTGGTGTCAAATACCGCGTTCTGCGAGGTGTTGCGAAGTATTACCGAAGTGCGTTGCCGTAATTGGAGATTGAAAATGGCTGATAAGTTTCGAGTGATGTTGTTCGGGATGCTGACTTCCAAAAAGGCGTTGGCGACGGCGGCTGGCTTGATCGTGGCGAGTCTCGGTCGATATGGGCTTGGCATTCCGGAAGACACAGTAATTCAGATTCTCGGCATTCTGGCGTCGTTCGTCGTTGGTCAGGGTATTGCAGACATCGGCAAGGTGGCTGTGCCTGCGACGTTTGTCGAAGCCTTGAAGGCGATGGTCGTGACGCTCTGTACTGACAAGAAGTCTCTAGCGGCGTTGGTAGCGATTCTGGTGACTACGGCAGGTCGCTACGGGCTTGGGATTCCTGAAGACATGGTTCTCAAGTTGATCAGTTCGTTGAGCGTGTACATGGTCGGCCAGGGCGTGGCTGAAGTTGGCCAGAAGGCTGATCCTGTAAGTGGCGGTGTTTCGTCTGGGGCTGTGGTGGTGAATGTAAGGGGGCGATGAGATGTTTGCGACTGTTACTGTAGATTGGTCAATTGTTGCCGGCGGTGGTCTGCTGCTGGCTGGGTTGCTTGGAACGCTGGCTGCGTTTGGCAGCAAGGCGATAGCGTGGCTGAACAAGCCACCGTACGCGCCAGTAGCGTCAAGCCGTCTTGCGCCAGTGAATGACAAAGCATCAGTTCCTGTGACTCGTGGTGCAGACGACGCACCTCCTGTGGGGTCTGTGGATTGGGTGTGTGACATTGTCGGCGCTATGGGGTTAGCCGAGCCAAAGACGATCCTGATGGCACTGATGGATGGTACGACGCGGGATCAGGCACGTATGGTTCGGATCGCCGAACTGGAGAAGTCAGCAAGGCCCGCTGGCCCTGTGAAGTCAGTCGCTGTTACGGAGTCAAGTCCATGAACTGGCTAAAGCTATCGCCGCTGTTGCTGATCATTGGCGGCGTTCTGTTACTGGACGGCGGCAAAGGCATTGTTCCAGGTCCCGGTCCAGTTGATCCGGCAGACTGTCTATCTGAATGCCATGTGGCTGACAGGGCGAGTCAGGTGTCGATTCTGCGAGACGCGGCATTGCAACCACGAGACACCGTCGATGCGAGGATCGCGTTGGTCAAGTGGGTAAACGAGAGGCGGATTCCCGCAAGAACAAACGACTGGATTCCGTACACAGACGAAGTTGCAAAGGCGATCGAAGCTGGCACGTTGTCGCAGTTGGCAGATACGCTTGAGAACAAATAAAGGCGGTGTTCGGATGAGTGATTTTACCGGCTACCCAATTGAACTTGAAGATAAAGCATTCATTGCGACTCTGCCTCGCGAAATAGAAATTCTTGCCATGCGAGGCACGTACAATGAGGTGCGTCTTGATCCTCGTGCTTTGGCAATCGTTGAAAATCAGAAAAAGCAGGGCTCTTGTGCCGGGCACTCCCTTTCGTCTGTCCTTGAATGGATCTACGTTGTCATTCAGGGGAAGCCAGAGTGGTTCGCGCTTAGCAGAGCTATGGGATATTACGAAGCACAGCGTATTTCTGGTATTCGTGGTGACAAGGGCTCAACAATAACTGGTGGCGTGAAGTTAGCAAAGACGGTCGGCTTGTGTCGTGAAGAGCTCTGGCAATATCCATCACAGTACAATCCGACGAGGCCGCAGAACTATCAGGCGGTTTTGGAGGATGCGGAAAACTACATCGTCGGAAGTGAAACAGCAATCACGAGCTACGAAGGATACAGGACGTTTCTCGGTGCTGGTCTTGGTGGGATTCATCAGGGTATTGGCTGGAACTCAAGTGTTGACCGGTCTCTCGTTGAGACGTATTCGAACAGTGGTGGTGGAGGTCACTCTATCTGTGCGTTGTGCTTATCTAAGCGGTTGGACTCGAAGGGTGAACCATATGCATGGATTCTCAATAGTTGGTCGAATACGTGGGGCCAGAATGGTTGGGCTGAGTGGTCGCCAACCGCAATCAGGCAAATGTTGAAGTCGCGGAGTACAACATTCATCGGATTGTCAGATATGCCAAACATGAAACCGCGTGAATACACACTGGAAAACATGCAGAAAGATTTGAGGATTTAACCATGAGATACGTACTCGTTCTATTACTTGTCGCCGCAGGATGCAGCGAATCAAACGAATTATCTACATTGAAGTCCGCTTTGCGAGACTCATCATCGCAGGTGATTGCGAGCACAACAGAGACGACATTGATTGTCAAAGAGCAGACGGAAACGCTCAAGGAGAACACTCAGTCACTGCGGGATCTTGCGGAGAAGATTGACACACTGAAAGCAGCACAGGCAGTCCCCGAAGCTAAACAAGTGGAGGAGGTGATCCAGTCTGCTGATGACACGGAGCCAGGCAATAAAGCGAACGATGCGCAACCTACAACGACGATCGTTGCCAAGCCTGGTTCCGTGCGTCTTGTGCCTGCCAAGGTAAAAATGGCATGGAATATCGACGGCAACTGGAATCCGAGTTTTCAGGAGACATCCAGGCATCTGCGTGAATCTCACGGCATGAACGTGGATGGTCTGAGTCACCAGCAGTTGCATGATCTGCATCGAGACTTGCATGAGGGCAGAGTTAAGGCGAACGCTGTTAAATCGAAATCGGTACAGGTGATGAGCGGAGGATCGTCATGTCCTGGTGGAGTTTGCCCAACGAACTCAAGGCAGTCTCGTAGAGGGTTGTTTGGACGCCGACGATAACCTGAACTTTGGAGATACCAATGCCATTGCTGACAATCATGGAAGAGATGAAATCGCCTGTCAACGCGATGATCTTTGATCTGTTTCATAAGGGTAGCCTGACAGTTGGTGGTCGCGAAATACGACTCGGCACAAGGGCACTGCCTGTGCCGGTCGTGAAGGGTGATTGCATCGTGTGGACATTCGCGAAGCCGGTGAAGGTGTCAACACCAGGTCCAGATCAGTCGGTGTATGAAATACGGCAGTATCGGGATCGAATAGAGCTGTCGATTGGCATGTTGGCTGACGTGACAATCATGGTGAAGGAATAGCCTGACTCAAGTTGTGTCAGGAAGTGTTAAGTGACTCAGCCGGGATATCCGGTGGAAAGAGTGGGCGTTATGCCTGAATTTATTGATGAGTTGGAAGTAAAGAAGCACGTTCGAATGAAGTCCGAGTTAGGATCAATAGACGTGCATTGTTCCGACAGTAGGATTGGGGCGTGGTTATCAAGCGAAGGTGACAGCATCGGTGTGTTCAAATGTGGCAATAAATTCAGCATTGCAATCTACGCGAAAGAAACAACGCGTCCGGTCGTTGCGCTCACCACAGTTGGCCTACAGTTGCTTGATGTGAAGGGAAACCCTGTAGTGTTCACGTGGTCTGATGTGCTGAAGAAACTACAGTCGTAACACACATGCGTGCAGTTAGTCTAAGCCTTGTCAGTTCGACCTTCGTTCTGGCAAGGTTTTATCTGAGTGATGAAAGATACTGGTAACAGAATGAGCGACTCGCGTGATAGCGTGGCATCCGTCCTGCACGGCATTGTACTTACGCTCAAATCAATCAGTGACGTTGAGATCAAGCAGATGGAGCCTATGGATCGTGAGCGATTGCGTAGGCTGTTGATCGACCAGGCGATGAGAATACGACGCTAATAGGCACAGGGTTACAACATGAGCCGAACGGTTAAAGAATCTCTTGAGAGTGTCGCTGGTGTAGTGTTTGAATGCAGCAGTGATGCTCGTGCTTATGGTAAAGGTGGCATCTGGTATACATGGAAGCCTGATTCTGCACGAAGGTTTCCAGAGGATGTCGCCAGTGTGTTTATAGTGATGCCTGTCAACTGGAATGAGTCCGATGTTTTACAAAGCGGCATCGTCTGTGAGTGGACAGTCGATTGTCTAAACCAATGTGGTGCGAGATGGATACTGTCAGGGACGAAAAAGGAACCAACATTATCGCCAAGTTTGCACTGGGTTGGTGTATGGCATGGCTGGCTACAAAACGGCCAAATAAAGACTTGTTGAAGAAGTGAGGTTCGATCATGCCCGCAGTATTCACCCAGAGTTACCAGAACAAGATCGAATCTGCCGTCTTGATCGAGTTCGATTGTGCGCCGCTTTCGTCAGGTGTACGTCGGGAAGACAAGCATCGTCGCCGTCGCCGTGAAGTGGTCACAGGTGTTCATAGCGAATACTTTATCGTGATGAACGGTGAAAATCCGCCGCAGAGCCGAAAAGAGGCGATTAGTGCCACGGTCGGGGCGATTGCGATGCTTCTGCAATTCATTTTTCCGCAGTATGCGTTGATGATCAAGATTGCTGGCTGGATATGGGATTTCACACATGAATGACAGAATGCTGCACTTGCCACCATTGAACCGTGGGCTGATCGACGCCTGTCGCTTTTGCGGATCTCAACACGGAAGCGGCGCGTGGTGCAAGACGTGTGGTTGCCCGATACTGTACAGAGTCGTGTATCCTGATTTGCCACCTGTTCCGGCGCATACGACACAATGCCGCATGAGCAGGTCATAGTGTCGCAGTCAAGCGACTGTGCTACTTGTAGGGTGGTTATTTTGCAATAAATACAAGAACTCCCGATAAAAGTGTGTATTGCCACATTATGGCATCGTATCTATGATAGCCTGACCGACATTGAGCGTTGTGCTTTACGTGGTTTGGCTTTTTTAGGTCGTTATTGGTGTCACAATGGTTATTGGGAAGCGTGATGATTTTGTGGAGATTGTGTCGTTCGAGATTCCACGTGAACAGGCAGACAGATTGCGTCGGCTGGAGGGGCGAGATCCGTCTGATATCGCTCGCAATCACCTGATTGGCTTTTACGAAGACAATCGCCGCACGTCGATTGAATTGATCGCTACGTCTCTTGGATGGCTGCCAGAGGTGTATCAGGCGATGGTGAAACACGTCGGGCGTGGTGCAGTGAGCCACTTTATCCGCGAAGCCACGTATTCGTACGCGACTCACAGAAAGGTAAAACTGTCGCCCGTGCCTTTGCTGAAGGAAGGTCACGTTGAGGGGGCAGTCGGTCGCCGAAAGAGCGGATTGCCAACGGCTCAGCCAGGGCGTCAGAGTATCGTCGTAACAATTAAGATCCCTGCGCAGTGGGATGAAGCTCTCCGGCATGAGTGGGGGAGCAAGGCAAGCCAGAGGATGAAGGCTGCTGCACAGTTGCGTGTCGAGAAAGAGACGGGGAAATTACTGCCTGTTCAGCGCGGCATGGGGCCATTTCTGGGGCGTGAGGGGTAATTGATTATTTCTCAATCTTCTGTTGCATTGCGTAGGCGTGTTTTGTAGAGTTACGCTTCCGAAGTCGCAAGACAACTATCTAAACAACCAAACTATCGCATGAATGAGCCCTGTCGTCAGGGTTATGCCTGTCCATAGCGAAAGCGTGGGCAAGGCGGTCAATAGTCCGCCTGGAAAGGCTAAAATCACGATAGCAGGGCTCTTTCATGCGCAGTCAAAGGCCCGCACGATGCGAATCACGTGGAACCCAATTTCGATAGGGACGTGGAAGGCAGATGTCACGCGGATCGGAAGTGATGTTCCGAAAGTGACGTTTGTTGGAGAAATCTTTCCTGATGAAGCAGCTCAGGGGATTGATCCAGAAGAGTGGAACGAGAAGGTGTGGAAGATTGTTGGACACGACGGCAGAATGACTCTGACGTGTACTCATACAGACGGATCGGTATTGAGGATTGAGTCTGGATGCTATGGTGGAGTGGCGGTACTTGATGAGGTGAGAGACCCAGGTGGCTTGTGTGCCGCGTTTGTTTATGACGAAGATGAATGTCCGTAGTAGTCATTCCTGAAGCCCGCCTGAAGGATCAAGCGGGCTTTTTTCTTGCGCTGAACGAGATTTCTGTTGTTTTGTACAAAATCACGAAAAAGATCTGCGGTCGTCAGAAAACGATCGTATATGTCATTGTTCAGATCAACATGGCATATGGGGACGATACACATGGCTGAAGAGAAGGTTGAAGAGTTGCCTGCACGGCAGGAACAGAAGCCGAAAGACTTGAGAACGATACTTACCGGCGATGCAATGCTCGCCCAGTTCGAGAAGGCTTTACCTAAGCATCTTTCTGCAGATCGGTTTATCCGTGTGGCTTGCACGATGCTGCTGCGTGTTCCGCTACTGGCGGAATGCACGCACGAGAGTTTCTTCAAGTGCATGCTGGATCTGTCGGCGATGGGTTTGGAGCCTGATGGCGTTCGAGCTCACCTGATACCGTTTCGAAACAACCAGAAAAGCACAGTCGAGTGTACGCTGATCATCGACTACAAGGGCATGGTTGAACTGGTGCGACGGTCTGGTGACGTGGTAAAGATCAATGCCGACGTGATCTGTGATGGCGACACGTACGTACATGAAATGGGCGAGGTTGTGAGCCATACCTTTTCGCTCACTGAGAAACGTGGTGAACCGATCGCCGCGTATGCACAGGTTAAGTTTCGCAGTGGCGATGTCCAGTGCGTGATTATGACCAAGGATGAGATCGAAAGCATCCGCGCTCGCAGCAAGTCTGGCACCAAAGGTCCGTGGGTAACGGACTGGAAGGAAATGGCAAAAAAAACAGCGTTCAGGCGTTTATGCAAATGGCTGACGCTTAGTCCTGAAGTGCATCAATACATTGCCGCTGCGGATGAAACAGAGTTTGATTACCAGCGCCAGCAGCCAATGAAGGCAATTGAGCACAAGCGCACAGTTCCGGTCGATCCGTTTAAGCAGGAGGCACCCGGCAATGATAGTAATGGCTAACGTGCAACAGGGTTCGGAGCCTTGGTTTGCCATGCGGCGTGGCAGACCTACGGCCAGCAACTTCAAACATATTCTGACGGCAAAGAAAGTGGAGCTGGCAGCGGCACGCTGGACGTACATGGATGAACTGATCGCAGAGTGCTACCACCCGGAGTTAACTACGTGGACAGGTAACTTCTGGACGGATCGCGGTGAAGAACTGGAGCCGATCGCCCGTAAAGAGTTCACGAAGGTGACAGGTCTTGAGGTGTCTGAGATCGGCTTTATTACACGCGACGATCAGATCGTGGGTTGCTCGCCTGACGGGTTGATTGCCGGGGCGGATGGCGAATGGATCGCCGGATTGGAAATGAAGTGTCCTGCGCCAAAGACTCATGTGCAATACGTTCGAGAGGGCGTGTTGCCGGATGCGTACAAGGCGCAGGTGCATGGTTCTATGGCTGTGACAGGATTGGACGTGTGGCATTTCTTTTCGTACTGCCCGCGTATGCAGCCGTTTCATTTGATTGTGAAGCGCGACGATTACACGGAGCGGTTATCGAATGCACTGGATGCTTTCTTGATTGAGTACGCTCAGGTGCGTGCTGACGTGATTCCGAAACTGACGCTGCCTGAGTAGTGTTTCCATTTCCAAGGGGATTGTTCATGTTTTTGTACGTGTTTGAAACTGGTGAAGTTGAGTGGCACGACGCCGGTCCAACGGAGGAAGACTTTCGTGCGGTGGATGAAAACCGTCTGTCGGTGTACGAATTCACTGGCATGGAGATCATCGAGCACAAGTCAGCCGAATTGACGGTTGGTGTTGAAAAGTGCAGCATTGATGCTACGTACGATTGCCACATTCCTGCTGAAAGTGATGATTGATATGTCAACAGTCGCATTCGTTGAGTTTGCAGCGACTTTGGTTGAGTTGAAGGCGATGACCACTATTGAGGCAGGATCATGAATAAATACGACGGTGATGTATTCAATGCTGAGACTGCACATCACGAACTTGAATTCGAATTGAATGATTCGGTGGATGCGTTTCGTACGCAAGAGCGAGCTCGCATGGAGTCAAGGTTTGCAGTTGCTGATCGGACCATCAAGGTTGCAAAAGAGAAGTGGGCCGCAGAGCAGGTATTGCTGGATGCGGCGGCAGTTACAGAGGCTTTGCGGGATAAACGGATCGGTAAGATCTACGTCGAGTGGGAAAATGTCGGCTTTGCGATGAAAGCGCGGAAAACTGGCAAACGAGGCATATGCGAGGTGATGACAGACGAACACAAGAAACTGTCGCATGGCGACAAGGCTACGACTGGTAAACTGTGCTTTCGTCAATTAAAGAAAGATGGTTCGCCGTCAAAGATTTTTCATGTGTTCAAGTTAAATTGGAGCGCCGGTGAATCAGAGCCACCGTGGGGATGGTATCCTGAAGGCGTAGATCGATAGAAGATCGTTTATTGGCGGCGTGGACGGTGACACCCGGTGGAGGCTCCTACAGCCTGTGAAGCCGGTTGAGATGAAAGAAAAATCTGACTTGGCTTCAGTAATTAAACGTGACGTGGCCACCACCTTTTAAGCTCACAGCAGGTTCGATCCCTGCCCAATAAATTATTGAAAGGTTTGCTCCGAACCCGCCTGGCGAATCGGAGCGTCGATCTGAACCCAAAGCACCAAAAGTGCGGCTGGGTGGCGGTTGCTTCCTGTGAGAGTCGCGATGCTAAACAGGAAGTGTAAATCCATCCTGGTTCGAATCCGGGCAGGTCAAATGATGCAACACGAAAAGCCAGGGCTACTGGCGAGTTGCATAGAGATGTAGCCGTGATGCGGTGAGTTGCACTACAAACAAACACGTTGACATGTGGCGGAAATCAGACGCGGCATCGCAAAGTACACGCGGTGTGACGAAGGGAGAATACAGAGGATCAAGCTGGTCAAATGCGGGCCAGCCTCAATGGCTCTGCTTTAGGGCAGAGAAGCCCTGCAGGTTCGAATCCTGCCATGTCAGTTTCTAAGTGTAAGTGGCAATATTCTGAAATGCTTTCGACTCTTGGGTTTCGTGGGTCACTTGCTAAAGATCAGATGAGCCATCTGTGCTTTAGTATTGGAGCACAGAGTCTTGGTAGAACCCCGGATCAACGAAACTGGTTGAAACAGACCATAGGGCATTCAGTTTTTCGGAACGTAGGTGTAACGGTTGCATTGCAGGTCAGTATCGAAATATATACCGGAGAGGCGCTGCCGGGGGAGAAGGTTCAATTCCTTCACGTTCCAATCCTAGACATAAAAACCTGAATCAACACTTCCACCCGTTGGGCTTTAGCTGTTGAGGTGGATCGCGGAGGCTGACTAATCAGGAGCCTCTCATTCCGGATGCGTCAATGGCCGGAAACGGGTCAGCTAGCTTAGAGGTAGAGCGCCGCGTTGTACCGGTAGTACGCGGAGGTCGGTGGTTCGATTCCATCCTGATCCAATTTCTAAGTGTAAGTGGCAATCAGCTTCGGCAACTGATTCGAACGAAGGGGATAGCTGGCCGCTGGGAATGTCATCCAACAAATCAAGTAGGCAAAATTTAATGAGCCGAACGAAGCGAAAGAGATGCTTGCATGTACCCTGACAAAGAGAGACACCCCTACGAAGGAAAGTCGTTTACTAAACCATCTCTGGAGACCGGTCGGATAGATTCCAATACCGAAAGGTGCGGATAAAGACACGGTTGCTGACGAGCCGCATGGATCTGCGAGAGTGATCAGACAGCCGGAATAGACGGCACATTTCATTTTCGAAAGTATTAACACGTGAAGGAGTGATGATGAAGGTTATTGGGACTAACAATTCGGCAATTATCGTGGAACTGAGTGCTTCCGAGTGGGCGGCAATAGGCGGCAGAATACATGTGGTGGGCTACAATACGTTCCCAACTAGCTCGCCTGTGCCTGACGTTTACGAAACGGCAAAAGCCTTGAGGAATATCAAGGACGCAACGCCAGATCTGAATCGGATCAGGGCGACGTTTCAATCGTTCCTGATGCTCACGGAGCCACAGGCGATAATTGAAGTGCTCAAGAAATGTGGCATCGCTGAGAAGGCTACAGAGCCACAGTCGGATCTCGCCAAGGACGAAGTTGGACGTGCGGCGTTATCCACTGGCTAAAATTCGATAAAACGTATATGTCATAATCGGGAACAATTCGGTACAATGCTGAGTAACGCCTACTCAGTGGCTTTGTAACTGAGACCAAATGGGCACTACTGGGGGTGAGTAACGTAACGGAGACAGCGATGGTAAAAAGAGGTTTAGCAGATCGCATTGCGGGCATTAAAGTATTTGCGCGTAGCAGTGTGTGGTACGACAAATTGTCAGCACCATGCCAGTTGCAGTTTCTGGAAGCCTACTCGCTGTTTTTGTCTGGTATACCGGATCTTCCGACTAAGTCACATCTTCATCGGTGTGTTGGTCAGATGATGCAGGAAGACTTTCCCACGGAGATGCATTTATGGCCAAAGCGAGATCAGTTCTGCAGGTTGATCAGGGACAAAAGCCTGTTTCTGGCAGAGGAGCTAAAGCGACTCAAGAAGCCAGCAAAACGGTCGCCGAAAAGATCCAGGCAATAGTATCCAGTGAGCAGGTATCAGAGCGTGAGGCGGTTGAAGATCGGTTGAAGGCAAAGATCCGTCGTCTCGAGGTAGATGTCGCTTCGGAGCGTTCACGTGTGAAGCGTTCGCAGGATGCCATGAATTCACTACAGGAACGCATAGAGCTCGCTGAGGCTACGTACAATCCATCTCGCAGGTATCAGGTCGGATCAGCCAGCAAAGGCGCTAAGTCAACGTGTACGGCAATTGTGATGCTGAGCGATCTTCATCTTGAGGAAAAGGTCGATCCGTCTGTCTGCATGGGAAACGAATACAATCTGGACATCGCGAAGCGGCGTAATGACAGAGTGATCAACACGATGGTGAATGTACTGGAAAGTCACAGACGATTTTACCCGTGGAAGGATCTGGTGATCTGGTTGGGTGGTGACATGATTTCGGGTGCAATCCATGATGAACTGGAAGCCACCAATTTCATCGGACCAACGGAAGCGATCATGTTCGCTCAAGACCTGATGTTGGCGAATATCGATCTGCTTCGGAAGGTACTGACGCCTCGCAAGACGACTGTCGTGTGCAACATGGGTAATCATGGACGTACGACTCCGAAGAAGCGGTTTGCGGACGGCTACAACTATAGCTGGGAGTGGCTTGCGTACAACAACATGGCGCGTGTGCTTCAGTCGGACAAGTCGATTGAGTTTATCATTGCCAAGGGATCGCTGATTGAGATCGAGATTGAAGGCATCGCAACGCGGTTTACGCATGGTGACGACCTTCGGTTTGCGGGTGGCGTTGGTGGCGTGTACATCCCATTGGCAAAGATGATCATGAATTGGGACAAGCGGTGGAAGGCATCCAAGACGATTTTGGGTCACTATCACCAGCATTTTCATATTGGCAACGCGATCATGAATGGTTGCCTGATAGGCCCGAATGCGTATTCGATCTCAGGCGGTTTTGATGCACAGCGTCCGAGTCAGACAACTGCGATTGTGGACAGCCATCGTGGGTATGTGGACGTAACACAGATTTTTGCGGAGTAGTTTTGAGATGAGTGGTTTAACAAAGTTCTGCTACATCGCTGGCCCAATGACTGGAATTCCTCTGTTTAACTTCCCGGCGTTTGATGAGGCACGAGATTTCCTGAACAGGGCATCTGAATACCGCGCTGTTTCGCCTGCTGATATGGACCGGGAATTGGGTTTCGATCCAACCACGTTGCTGAAAGACTGGGACTGGAATGTGATTCCGGCAACCACAGGCGGTCTCAATGCCATTATTGACCGATGCTACACGGCTGTGATGCAATGTGACGCGATCTTTCTTCTGCCGGGTTGGGAGAAGAGTAAGGGTGCTTTGGCTGAACTGGCGATTGCCAAGTGGCGAGGGCTGAAGATACTCGGTGATGGGCAACCGGCAGCGGAGTACAATGTTCATATCGACAATGCCTTCTCAGAGGCTTCATATCTGAGACACTCAACTGTGAAACCAGACGTATCAGTGAAAGATGGCTCAAGCACTGAGGATATTCTGGATATCGCCAAGGCCATCACTTCAGGCGACCGTCAGCATGCTTACGGTCCACCGGATCAGGACTTCCGTCGAACTGCTGACATGTGGACAGCTCTGTTCGGCCATATGCTCCGGGAAGGCGTTGCGTTCGAGACTTGGAATGTCGCCCAGGCAATGGTACTGCTGAAGTTGTCTCGTTTGCAGCACAGCCGGAAGCGTGACAACGTGATCGATGCTGCAGGCTACTCGAGGTGCATGGATATTTGCTACAGAGCGGGAGGCGGGTATCAATCATGATTCCAAAGACCATCCAGATTCTTGGTCGTGAATACAAGATCCGTCGCAGGCGCATGAAGGACTATGCGGGCGTCGATCCGGATGCACGGATAATCTGGATTCGGTCTGGCGTAAATGATGAGACGGCGAGGGAATGCCTGTTGCACGAAGTGCTGCACGCGATTTTGCACCAGAGCGGGAATAACTACCAACTGGATGCGAAGCAGGAAGAAGCAATCGTACGATCGATTGAGCATGGGCTGACTCAAGCTGGTTACGGTTTGCACGTTGAATAATCCCGCACGGGATTGAATGGGCTGTTTTGTGTTTCCGGTTGGTGATTGTTTACCGATCGGGATTTGTTTTGTATATGTCATGCTCTGGGGAGTGAATTACTATGGTTGATGGATTGAAGATCGTGTCTCTGACGGCAGAGAACATTAAAAGAGTGCGGGCGGTTTATATCGAACCAAGCGACGATGGGCTGGTGATCGTCGGCGGCAATAACGCACAGGGCAAGTCGAGCGTTTTGGATTCGATAATGTATGCCCTTGGTGGCACATCGACCGTTTCTGAGGAACCGATTCGCCGTGGAGAGACATCTGCGAGCATTCGGGTGGATCTTGGCGACTACGTTGTGACAAGGCGGTTTACGCCATCAGGTTCAACCGTGAAAGTGACGACGCGCGACGGTGCGTCGTTCTCGTCGCCTCAGAAGATCTTGGACGGCTTGTTCTCGAGGCTGACGTTTGATCCGTTGAAGTTCTCGAACATGAAGGCAGACGAACAGTCTCGCACGCTGATTGCCCTGCTGGGTATCGACACGAAGGATCTGGATGCGGAGCGGGCGAAGTTGTACGAGGAGCGTACTGGCATGAACCGACTGGTTCTGGAGTCCCAGGTCACGATTTCGAAAGTCGCGGAGAGTTGCGGAGACATTCCAGTGGCACGTCCTGATGCTGCTGAACTGATGAAGCAATTTGAGGCAGCAGTGTCCTCGAACTCAAAGCGAGAACGGATCAAGGCTGACTGGGCTGATGACGAGCGGGATCAGGTGTTGGCTCTTGAGAGTCTTGCTCGTCTTGAGGCAGTGTCTGAAACCATGCAGTCTGATTGGGACACTGTTTTTGAACAATTGCGGTACAAGAACGATGCACGTGATGCTGGGTTGCGAACCCGACATGAACTTGAACTAAAAGAGTTGGCAGAACGGCATAAGTCAGACTGGGTGTCTCGTGAGGCGGACCGAGAGAGTGATGTTAACACCTGCAACGAGCGAGAGTTGCGTGCCACGGCGGAACATGCTGAAGAAATCGCATCCGCAAAGGCACGAGTCGCACAACTCAATGAAAGCGTGATGACTCGGGAAGCCCTGCCTGACAGAGAAGACACGGATGCAATCAGTGAGCAGGTCGATTCAGCATCCGCGTTGGCCAAACTCTGGGATGCACGAGAAGTGCGACGTACGTTGTTAGCGACGTATGACAAGCACAAGGCATCGTCTGACGCCATCACGGCACGTATGGAAGCCATCGACGATTCTAAGCGTGAACGTCTTTCCAAGGCGGCATATCCGATCGAAGGGCTGGCAGTATCTGAAACTGGATCAGTGCTGTTCAACGGAATTCCGTTCTCTCAGGCGTCACGTGCTCAGAAGATCAGAACGTCGGTCGCCATTGGTGCGGCGATGAACCCGAAGCTCAAAGTGCTGCTGATTGAAGACGGGTCGTTACTGGATGACGACGGCTTGAAGCTTGTGGCTGGTCTGGCTGACGAGTACGGGTTTCAGATCTGGATTGAGCGTGTAGGCGACAAGGATGCGTCGGCCATCATTATCGAAGATGGTCACGTGCGTGGTGCTGAGGTGGCTACTGAACCTGTGGTAGAAGCGAAGCCTGCAAAGGCACCGCGTAAACCACGAGCGAAGAAGTCGGTGGATTTGTTCAATCTTGCTGAAGGTGAGGTGCCATTTGAAACTGTTGAGACTGCTTAACCTGGATTTAAAGGCATGTTTTGTTCCTGTAGAGAAGGTGCTGTTGATTGACAGTGCTGATGACGGAACCAGCAGCATTTGGGTCGAAGGATTACCTGATCCCGTCTGTGTACTTCAAACGGCTGACGCCGTGGCGGATATGGTTGAGGAAGAATTGAAGAAGTGAGATCCGTCAATGATTGATGAAGTGCTGTTAAAGCGACTGACTCGTGAACTGCGTGCCGCGAATGGAATCGAGCGCACGCCGTCACAGGTGGCCGCATGGCTGGATTCTAATTCGAATCGTCCGAATTCGTTTATACGCAGGGTGATGGACGACCCTGACTTGCTGCTGGATTTGGCAAACAGGATGCGTATTCCGTATTTGGACAAGGCACCGAATGTTGATGAAGATTGAGGGGTATTTCGATGGACTATGGAATCTGTGTCTACTGGTGTAGTGAGGGTGTCTTCGCAGTGAAGAAATTCGAGGCGTCTCAACGAATCAGCCCACACGCTAATTCGGAGCAGAGGTCGATTTCTGAATCTACTGTGGCTGAGGCTGTTAAGTCGCAGTTAGACCGGTTCACAATGGATGCACGTTGCGATCTAATCAGTATGATTGAGGAGCTTCTCACAAAGTGTTACTACCTGTCGCCAGATAGGGCTCCGGACGCGATAGACGTAATCGAACGGGCTCAAAGAATTGTCATTGAGCATAAGCAGAGGCAGGTGATTTGAAATGAGTAATACCGATGGCGGGCCGGCGTTTCCTGTTGTGGAGTCTGATCTGTTGCGTGGCACTCGTGTGTCAGGTGGGATGTCACTTCGTGACTACTTCGCTGGTCAGGCTGTGGCAAATCTACTTTCCTTTCCTCCTCCAGAGTCGATGAATGTGGGTGACTACTGGGAATTTAGCCATGTTGCTGATGAGTCGTACAAAATTGCAGACGCCATGCTGAAAGCGAGGGGTGATGTCATTAAATGAAAGCCAGAGTCCGATACTGATGCTCGGAGGTAGTGCGCACGGTACGTACGCAAGAGGTCGTCGCGATGTTTATATCAAAACATCGCCAGGGATTGGCGTCCGTTTCAATCATCGTGATGAATATGCCAGTCACGATAATTTGAACGTTACGACATATCGCCTTCAGATGTTCGGGTTTCGGACACGCGACGGGGCGGACCATTATGTTGACGTACTTGTCGCAGCGGGTGTCGATGGCGATAAGTTATTCGACCGGTGCGAACTGGTGTTCGGTTTCAATGACGAAGATGTTTTTGACATTCGGCGGTCTATTCACTGGCCGGGAGATATCTCTCCAGGTGGATGCGTCGGGGAGCCAGGAGAGGTGACAGGGGTGTACATTGAAAAAGAGCGTCGAGTTGTTCCGATCAATGGATTTAGGGTCGAGGACAGGTTCACGGAATACGGTCCTGAAGACTTGTGGCTCCTGAAGTTCTTCGGGATCGCGCGTGGTGTGATGATGCGTAATCCACCGACACTTCGTCTCTCAAAGCGGGAGCTTGAGCGAATCAATCTTGATCGCCGTGCGATGAGTCGAAGTGAGCGACGGTACACTGTTTAAATCTGTTAATTGGAATAACGATGCATCCTAAGTCTGTAACGTTCAACGAGGACGAGTTGAGCAATTTGCGCACGGTGGTTTGGTGGCTAATGATGGCAGAGAAGCCGACCCGTGCATTTTGGTTGAGTCGTATCAGCGAAGAGATTGCTGAGTGCGATCGAGAACTGTTTCTTGACAAGTTGTCAGCGATCGGGCTGCTGGTGGAGGGTGAAAGATGATCGAGTCGATTGAAGATATTGAGTTCAAGGCGTTCCTTGTGAGTCGTGAGTTGCAGGCGTTCCTCGTGAGCCTTGAGCATCGGTGTCATCCACATACTCACAGCGGTGGATTGGCTGCAGATAACAGGCTGTTGCAGAAGGCATTGATTTTGATCCGGTTGTTCAAGGCACAGTCTGAGTTGCTTCAGTTAGCAATCGACGCAGGCGGCTGGGACATGTCGCCGTGTGGACGTTGCGGAATAGTGATCGTCTGCCTGCCTGATGGCTTGCCGATGTGCGAGAAGTGCGCGATGTCAGAGTAACTAAGGAACCACTATGCCTGGTGAGCACGGTGATCAAAGAGACGTTCGGCAGTCGAGTTTGTACAAATGCGGACACTGCGGTAGATCTGTTAATCGATGCAGCACAAAGCAATGGCTGAAAAGCTACTGCTCTAGTACGGGCAAGAATGTTCGACTGGTGAGAGTTTCGAAAACAAAGGGGACAGTGAAGTGAACAAGACAGTTAATACCATGAACAACGCATTTAAAAACGACCCGGCAGCGATTCGCGCATTGATGTGCAATCGTGTTCCGTGTAATGGATACCTCGCGGATGATCCAGTGGTTCAGGTGGATCTGGACATACATATCGAAGGTGAGCATTTCACTGTTGGCGCTCTCGGTTTGATAAATGGAGTTCTTGCGGCAAATGGATTGCCTTTGTTGTCGATGATGTGGGATGATGAATTAGTAATTGGTGTTCCATGCCAGTTTCTTGGGTTCACTGAATACGTGCCATCAGTGGATCACGAGAAAGGAATGTCTGATTGGTATACAGCGAAGCGTGAGGCTCAACAGGCAGAGTTTGCCAAGATGATTAACATGCGAGAGTCTGGCGCGAGCCATGAGGCGATCGAGAAACAGCGTCAGATTATGTACGACGCTGGCGACACTGGAGATTGAAACAAAGTTTGCAAAAACATCTGCGTTGATCTGATTTTGATCGTATATGCTGTAACGCTGATGTGGCGTGATGCATTCTGTCACATGTTTGGGATTGATATGCAAACCTCTGAAAAGTGCTTCGAATCCGACATGGCAGCTATTACTGACCTTGGCTGGCAGGATAGCCGCGAGGTACGCTCAAGTCGAGCTGACATGATATGGGAGCGTCATTTTCCTGATGAGCCGCGATGTTCAGCGAGTGGTAATGATCCATTGTGGATTCAACTCCTACTGCATGATGAACGAAGACATGGTTTCGGATGGCGGTTTGACTTGGAAATTTTCGCTCAACCATCTGGAAATCCAGGATGGTTCAAAGTATCAATGTACGGTATCGAATCCGTTTCGGATATTGAGGCGAACATTCAATGCGCTCTTCGTGCATGGCGTGCTGTTCAGCCTGTCGCGTGAAGGGGTTCCCAATGATCTGCGTTCACCCAGAAACGGGCCTTCGCATTGTCGTGAAGACTGTCGTTGTTGAGCATGAAGTCACAAACGCTCGTGGCGAAACGAAGCTGGTCAGCCCGTGAGATTGCACAGTTGGAGGCGATTGCTATATGTGGCGAGCGTGAGGCAGCCAGTTGGAGTGGCGGGAGTTCAATGGTTCGCAGTGTGTCAGGGGTAACCTGCAAGTTGTGTGTTTCAATGAATTTGCATATTATTGACAAGGAACTCTAATGTCAAAGCGTCACAGTCTTGTGGCACTACGCAGGCGGATAGCCATTGTGAAGGATCGCATGGATGCAGACACGGCATTGTACCAATGCTTGCAGCGTAAGGCGTCGATACTGAGTGCTGAGGTTGCCATAGAGGCGATGCCTGAGTACATGCGTAACACATTGGTGTATTCTGGTCAGTCTACATGTTCTGTTCCGCGTAAACCTGTCGTGAATGATTGAAGGATCGAGTCAATGCTTGACGTAACAGCCGAAATACGATGCGGTAACTGCGGCGCTGAGTTCGCGGATCACAACTACGTTAAGGATTCGATCGACAAGTACGTCTGTCCGCATTCGCATGTTGAATGTGGCTATGGATACTTTAAAGGTGGCGATCCACGTAAGTTTAGCCCGGATGGTGATGCTTGCAGTCCTGACGAGATTTCCAACCACAAAGCATCGTGCGATCTGTGGAATGATATGGAGAGCAAAGGCAAGACGCCATCGCCTGAAGATTGTCCATCAGGTTGGATCTACGATACAGACGGCAAGACTGTCGCTCACGTGCTGGTGGCTCCGTACGGTATCGGTGTCTACTCTGTGGAGTTTGAGCAATACTTCGATGCAAGAGATTTCGACGATCAGGTCGCGGAAGAATACGACTTCGAGATCGACTTTGAAGAGGATGAGGAATAGTTGACTGAAAAGGCAATTTTCGAGGAGGCGATGATGTTCAGTGTTGATCAAAAGCGGTCTATCTCGGACGCTGTACAGAAGATCCTGCGAGATACAAATCACCCTGAGTTACCATCGGGGGATATCGATTTTCTGCTGCACGTCGAAGGCAAGGACGTATCGTGTTGGGCACGCATTCGCAACAATGGAGCAATTGGCAACGCTTATGTAAATCCGTGGAATGAACTGCAGGGCGGCAAGACGCTGACCAGCAGATAAACGAAAGCCGCCCTGCCACGTTGAAATTCTTTTTTTGGTGCAGTATGGCAATTTGGTTCACATCAGACACGCATTTCAATCATGCGAAAATCATCGAGTATTCATCACGACCATTCAGTAGTTTGGATGCGATGAACGATGCTTTAGTTGATATCTGGAATGCAGAAGTCAAGCGTGGTGACACCGTGTATCATCTTGGCGATTTCGCGTTGTCATGGGGGAAGCAGCATACTGACTTGATAGACAGGTTTCTTGCGAGTCTGAACGGAAACAAGTGGTTGATTGTCGGCAACCATGATCGTGACGAGGTTGCGAAGAACGATCGATGGATCAATGTCGTTAAGTACCATGAAATAAAGGTCGATTTGGGTGAGCCGCACAAACAGAGAATTGTGATGAGTCACTACGCAATGCGAGTTTGGAATCAGATGCATCGCGGCGCATGGATGTTGCACGGGCACAGTCACGGTAATCTGATCGATATTGGCGGTCTCACAATGGATGTCGGCGTTGACTGCCATAACTTTCGACCAATACACCTTGATGAAGTGGCGGCGTTTATGCGTGGTCGCGTTATTGTTGAGTGCGATCATCATACTTCCGTATGACGCCACAAAGCAGTTGTCGCAAGTATTCCGTGAGGTTTGATATGAATACAATGCCAGTCGAATGGCACGTTGAGAGTCTGAGAAACGCACGTATTTATCACGTCCGATTGCTTGAGGAATTGGAGCTATTAACGGATCGTGCTAGAACGTCGTCTGCAGATAACCGCGATTACGCTAAGCAGATTGAACGGGCAATACGCGAAAAGAAGCCGTCATTCGATCGCGACAATTTCAAGGTGTAACGCCAATTTTAACGAAGGGGATTTTGATGCCAGTGAATCGTCGCAAATGCTGGAGTTGCAGCAATGTTGCCGAACATCGCGATAACTACGGACAGCATATTGTTTGCACACAATGCCGCAGCCGAGACACCAGACTCGTGAAGATGCCAGAGCAACCGCCGGTTCTTCGAGACCCAACACCACTGCAAGTATGGTCTGCCTGCGTGTCGTTCCGGCATGACTTCGGATTACTGAGTCCGGAAGACAGGGCGTCCATTGAACTCACGGCTATCGAATGGCTGCGAGCGTGGCAGCATCAGGGCGTTATCTAAGGCGGAGTTGAGCGTTTTTTATTTTTCGGGAGGTTCATCGTGCAATTAGAAATGATCAATAAACTGTTTTTAGAGCTGTCTCAGGTGGCGACCGCAAAGACAGCGCGAGAGTGTCTCTTGGAAGACGTACTTGTCTCTGTGCGGACCATCGCTCAACGTCATGGTGAAAACACAGCATGGGCGACGTTAGACGCAAAACTCGAGTCGCTTGGGGTCGGGAGCGTAACGGCCAAAGTGTTTAAGCTCCACTTTGACTGAGTTCGACATAACGGCACCGGCGTTCACTCGATCGACAAAACAGTATCAAGGAAACGACATGTCCGAGCATGAAGAAACGATCGTAGCGGATTCGGCGGCAATGCCTTTGTCACCGATCGACATTCCTGAATTGAATGTGCCGATTCTTTTCTGGGTGTGTCCGGTGTGTGAGCATTCGGCGGTAGAGTGGCATGGAAAGAAGGCGTCATGCTGTCGATGCGGCCAATCGAACGACGATTCAGTGTGCCAGTGCGGAAAGCCGAGTGCGATGAAACGAAACGGAGAGTGGGTAGGGTGTTGCAACGACTGTCTTCCGTTTTGAGGCGAACATGGTTCAATTAAACCGCGACATTCCCACACAACTTGCACCAATCTTCACCCCCTGTGATACTACTTCACAGGGGGTGTTTTTATGGTCAAGGTTACAGTGGTCCGGTTTAGAGGCCGTCCGCACCTGATGCTTCGGTTCACAGATCCGATCACGGGCAAGCGTGTTCATAAGTCGGCTGATACGGCGAATGCGAAAGAGGCAGAGCGTGCGGCAGAGCGCTGGCAGGCTGCGTTCAATAAGTTCGAAGATCTGACCGGCATAGCGAAGATGCCCGATGCGCACGGCTTGCTCCACAAGTACGAAGTGGATCTGCGTAAGTCGAAAGTGTCAGTCAATACGGTGGCAACGTACATGAAGCACATGCGTACGGCGCTGTACTGGGCTGGTGAGCATGGCTACATCGATCATCAGAAGATCAAGGTTCCCGCTGGTTCATAAGACCAGATGAAAGGTCGAGCCGTTGAAGACGCTGAATTTCCATTGATGCTGGCTGCTGTGGATGAGGTGATTCCTGAGTACGCTGCCGAGTGGAAGCATTACCTGACCGGGCTGTGGCTGAGTGGGCTCCGCAGATCGATTCAGAATCCAGACTTTATCTGGAATAACTCACAGAAAGTTTCGGACGAATCAATTTACCTTCGGTTATTAGTGAAAGTAGCAAACAAACACTGATATAAACTCGAGGTGAACTGTGAGAGACGTTGAAGAACAGAAGTTACGGATGAAGGATTCCCTTGCCAAGTGGAATGCGATGAGGGATCGCATCGATGCCTGCGACCGTGGCCCTGAAGTCGGAGACGAGTATGTTTTCGCTGAAACAGCGGGAGATGGGATATTGTGGCTCGTCGCCATGCTGCATATAGACGATCCATCCATGCTGTACTGCTTGCCAGTAGATATGGGCGGCATGGTCGGAACGTGGGATGTCGAGATCAATGAAAGTTCAGACTGCGGATCTGGCGCTGTAAGGTGTGGGTGTGGTGTTTGGCTAAGTGCTGACTTCGTCACAGCGTCAGGGCTACGCTCAGGATTTCTTGAGCCGCGTTATGTCAGCAAGTGTTGCCGTCTTCTGTCAGCAATGGTGACAGGCGACGAAAATAAGGTACAACACCTGCAAGAAGTGGATTGCGATCCTGACCGGGATGAGTGGATTGAGACAGTGACGACAGCCGCTGAACGACTTGAACGCTGCTCCAGACTACGCAGTTTGATTGTGACTCAAAGGTAACAAAAAGGTAACAAAACAGTCGGGAATACAGGATTTGAACCTGCGACCTCTTGGCCCCCAGTCAGTTAATGATTGCTGGATGCTGTTCGGTTGGTGTTCGGTTGCAGCGTTTTGTTTGGTGTCATAAATCTGGATGTGTCAGTCGCACGCATGATTTTACGCCATTTGGTAACAGAAAAGGTAACAAAGGAATAATTTCATCGTATATTTCATAAAGTGCGAAATGCTTCTGGGTTACTGCTGGTTGGTGCCGTATTGATATTCGGTTAGTGCATGTTGTGTCAAAAGTGCTTACTGGTAAGCAGTTTCCGTTTTCGAGTGTGTTTTATCGAGTCAGTCGCATGAATGCAGATCGAGAAGTGAAAGTCGTAACAGAGACAACGCATTGGGGCGTCGCGATCGACACAGACGCATATGCCGGGTGTTTTGAGCGTCAAATGTGCGCACACATCACAGGCCAAGTAGGTGACTGCAATGTGGGAGAAGACTTCATTTCAGAATCGTTGTTCGAAGACTCCCGGATTTGCCATATTCCGGATGAGCACGGTTGCAGTCGGCCATGTGCCATAACTATCACGCCAGGCGGACCATACAACAATTCAGTGGTTATCTTTTTCGAGACAGAGCCAGACGACAATGAGATAGCGATTATCAAAGAACGCGCAGGATCATTCATCGCTACATGGAATGGAAAGTATGTAGGAGATCCGTATATGTGGATAAAGATGACTGAAGTTATAGGGTTTCGCGTATTGAAGTACGAAACCGTGGTGACAGAACGTGTAGTCGGTGAATTATTAGTGGATCTTTAACGAAGGGTTTGGAGAGAGAAATGATGGATGAACATGAAAAACCCCAGGCGGGCGAGTGGTGGGAGTCGAAACACTGGCGGCGAGTATTTGTGATCGGCCAGACATGTGACGGCAAGATTGTCGTTGAGTTCTGGAACTTTAACTTGCGAATCATAACAGACGTCGAGTTCGAAACGTGCGGCGAATGGCGGCGTCTCGACGGCTGCGACTCGTTCGAGTGGGTCGAGTCACCAGACTGGGTTTCACTGACTGATCCAGAGCACGAACTACGAGCGTGCGACTGGGTAAGGCGAAAGAAGGACACGGAATGGAAGCCGAGCGTGTGGCATGACTACGGAGTTAAAATTAAGGATCTTACTGGGCTTCGCTGGGAGTTCCGTTGCCTGCGAAAAGACGTGCCTGCTGTCGTGCCAGCGCCTGATACGTATCCGCAGTGGTGGACGACAATTGATGGGCCGGACTCGCCGATTGCGTTTGTGCGCCGAGACTCTGCGACAGAAATGACAATAGTTCGCAAGGATGGCATTAAGTCTACAGGATTTACGTGGAGCACAGCTTGCGGAAAGCGCACGCGACTGACCGAGGCCGAAGCACTGGCATTGCTCGATCCGCCAGCGACTGAGACATTTCCTCAGTGGATCATACGGGTAGGCAATCGATTCAAGGACGCGGCTTACCTGCTGCGGGGAAGTCAAGACTTCACGTGTCGAGTGCTGCCTGATGGCAAAACGGAGATGATGTTGTGGGATGAACATTGCGAGTCATGTGTTCAGTACGGAGACTGGAAACGATGTACGCAAGCCGAGGCACAGGCTTTGCTAGATCCACTGCCGACGAAAGCGCTCACTATCACAGTGACGCGGTGGCTGTGCTCTGATGACGGCGAGACTTGGGTGAAGGTATTTAACAGCGTGGCTCCGACTGCGTGGAAGACGGCGATACCACATGGCACAGAAACCTACGAGGTGCCATTGTGAGTTATCATCACTGCCCTATTGAGCCGTCTGACTGTAGCGACGGGCAGAACGATCCGGAAGACGAAGGGTGTCCAGATTGCGTGGATGGCAAGATTAACCGTGATGCAATGACGATCGACGGTATTGTGTATCCAGCGATCGTGGATCAGTTACGTTCAGGGTAAACGTGTGTTTGTCGATACAGCGGCGTGGATCGCGTTTCTCAAGGAGGGTCGAAAGCATGGTAGCGCCAAGTGAGCTGACAGCGTCTGTGGCTGCTTCTCTTCACAAGTACGAGGAATTGTGTGCCGACGCCATCGCATGGGCTAAGACGGCCTGTCCTGTGACCGAGGGAGACGATTGGCGCTGGGGAGGTCGGAAATTTAATGTCGTTAGTGTATATGCCAGACTTCTGCGTGATATCGACCCAGATATCGTTCCGCGCATTGTGTGGTGTGCTGATCTGATGGAAGTGACTGGTGTTGTGTTGCATGTAACTGAGCTGTCGATGCCAACAGCCAAAAATCCTCAAAACTGAATTGGAGTGTTGATCTGATGAATGCGATTGCGTGCTTGGGACCGGTGGCGATTGAGATCGAATTGCGTGAAGTTGTTCGCCGTGCCGGTGGTGAGGTGTTTATGCTTGAAATCGACGAGACCAGTATTTTGGTTTCGATGAATCTGGTGCTTGGTGATGCGATGAGTCGTCATGCTCACTACGTGCGAGACCCGCTGGGGCGTCGTTCAGAACTTTTCATTGCGATGCGCGACTGGATTTTGCGAAAGGCAAAGGAACATGCAGCCGTCTGAATTTTTGATAATGTTCGGTGCTGTGTGTGCCGGGCTGTTTTTGGTAGAAGAGGTTTGGCAGTGGTTAACTTTTTCAGATTCGGAGGTGGAGTTGTGAACAGTTTAATTAGTAGTTTTTCGGTGAATGATGCCGTACTGATTTCTTGCAGGAGCGGATTGTCAATGCGGCGTGTGATCGCGATGACACCAAAGGGACTGGCTGTCGTGTACAAGGAACAGTATTCAGGGGAACCAGATGTAGTGATCGAGACAGACGACTGGGTTCATATTGGGCGATACCAACGCACGTTTTTCGGCACATACAAATTCATTCCTAGAGGGTAATGTGTCCCAATGAGTAGATCGATATATCCACCAATCGAAAACATGAAGTGCGCAATATGCGGCAAGCCTGCTCGCGGGTGGAACGTTGCTGGCCCGTTTTGCTCGGACGAGCATTATCAGCGGAGTGATGAGTTCGAGGAACGGTATGAAAAGATGCATCAAGACAGCCTGAATGCGCGCAATCTGTTGCACAGGATTGAGGCACTCGAATCAGAACTGCTTCGCATTTCTGCCGTCGTCGGAGAAGTGGATTACGAATTGATCCAAAGCCTGCTCGCGGACGATCTGAAATAAATCTCAAATAAATGGTATATGTGACGTTGACACGTCACGAACCGTCGATATGCTTCGCAATAACTGATGGACAATATCAGAGCGAAATCATTTGGTTGACTTCGGTCTCCAAACTTAAGCCCGTGCAGAGGATTGTCCCCTTTGCATGGGCTTTTTTTGTTACGCCTTCTCAGTGGCTTCGTAACTGAGATATATGCCTGAATGGTTTTAGCCAGGTTCGATTCCTTGCCGGGAAATTTTCCAATCGTTTCAGTGAATCGAAGCGATTAGTTTTGCGTCGCAAACACGACCAAAAATTTGATGAGACATAGCCACCAGACTTTAGGCGTGATGCTGGTAAAACATGACCTGAGCCCGAGTAGTCCGACTTAGAGAGCGGATCAGAAGGCGTTGACGGTTTGACAGCCAGTCCCTTAATCACACAAACTGCCGTGAGCCCGAATGGGATAGAGGCTCAACTGCTGAGAGGCAGAAGAAGACGCGGCATGCGTCGGAAGGTTAACAATCGATCCAGGGGTCAAGCCAAAGCGTCGATATCGGCTCTTTGGCCTGGTTCACACGGCCTGTTGTTGTACGCCGAAGCGAAGTGTGGATCGGTTTACTACAAGATAGTCGGTTACTCTCTGAGTAAAGCATCCCTCCTATAAGACAAAGGGGAGGCGTGTTTCCCAGAAAGACCTAAGGCCAGAAGAGCGCGCAAGGAACAATAAAAATGGCATCAAAATTGAGGCAACTGCGAGATAGAGACAGGGCAGTTGATCGATACGCCAGTCAGGAAAAAGTGTTGCCTGGCGTGATGCCTTTTGGTATTTATCAAGGCGGCAAGGTGAGTGCGCTCCCGACAGACTATTTGGAAAACATGCTGAAGGCAGACCGTCTTCCACAAGTGACATACGATGCGATCGTTGACGTGCTGGTGCAACGGACACTGAAGTCTGCAAAGAACGATGCTGCACCGAAGAAGCCTCGCAACAGAAAGCCGCGATTTCGGAAGTTGAAGAATAAGGAACAGAAAGATGAATCGAGCGCTACGGCGTAGCCAAAAGGATCGTATGAAGCGATGGGCGAAGCGAGTGGCTGGTGTTATTTGGAGATACGCCACTGGTGATACGAAGTCGGAGAATGTAGTAGACACGTTCGTACGGAATGCAGACCATTTGAAGTCGTGTAGTTGCGAAGGGTGTTGCAATCCTCGCCGCAGTGGCTGGCGTAAAAATCATGGTAAGACACGCAAAGAAATTCAGGCAGATCAAGACATGAGGGAACAGGAACACAATGATATCCGTAAAAAAACTGACTGATGCCGAGTTGCAATCAGAGTGGCTCGAACTTGAGCGACTGATCGGAGATCCTATTGATTGCATGCCTGATAAGATGAATGCGATGTATGAGCGACAGCATGAAGTAGAATGCGAGCAAGAACATCGAGATCAAGACACGAGGGAACAGACCAATGGCTAATGTGGATAAGCCGCCGATCGGAATAGTGCCAGAAAAATACTGGATCGAAGCACGGTTTGGTGAGCTTTCTGAGGCGTGCAATCGCTTTATGCAAGCTGACAAGCCGATACCTTCAGAGTGGAAAGATGAAATGATTCGGCATTATCGTCGCATTAAGTTCGATGATCAGGTTCGTGCTGACGCCTGGATGCGTTTCTTCGGTCGGGGGAAGTAATCAATGAGCACGCCATTAAGTGATTTGAGCGATACAGCAAGAGCTTTAATCGTTGACGCCATACTCAAGATTGACGCTGGTACATTTTCCGACAGCGTTAAGGACGAGATCATTCTGTGGGCTCGTTTAGTTTCCGGAGAATGCTGTAGCAACACTGATTGCATAAATGCTGGTACGCAGTGGCATGTGTGCCCGTACAAGCACGCTATGTTTGACGACAGTGAAACGCTGTGCAATTGCTGCGACGATTGTCGCTGGCAGTGTTTGCAGGACATTTGAAAGGTATTTCAATGGCACGATTCAAAGTAAACGACCGCGTGATTGTAGTGTCGGCGGAAACTGTCTCGCGTGGACTACTCGGTCTCGTTGTGAGCTCTGGCGGCGATGATGGCACTTACTACGGTGTGATGCTGGAAGGCGATACGAAGGCTATGGGCTTCAGTGAATATGAGTTGGAGCGAGTTGTCACTAAAGCACTTCCAGACGGCTGGATCACAGATCGACCGCCAGTTTACGGAGACTGTGAAGAAAGTTCTGGCAGTTGTGTCCAGGTTACGCATTTAGATCGTGGGTGATCGGAAGCATGTCTGTGGTGGCGTGGCGTCGTATTCGACCGGCGTTTGTTGGTTGATATGGTAAGTTCTTTAAGGGGCAGAAGATGATTACAGAGATTCATTTCAATTGGCATTACAGCACAGAGAGTGGTGAAGACTTTTCAGGCTTCAAGGTTGGTGATTGTGGCGTGACACAGATCAGGAACGTCTCAGAAGACAACTCGGTTTGTTACCGAGTCGATTTTGGGGACGGTACGGCGCAGTTGATCTACAATCCTAATCTGGTGTTTAGGAGTGCGCCGGTCGTGAATGATATTGGTGGTGGTTTGGTAGAGAACTATCAGGGTGTTCGCTGAGTCTGGCATTTCAAGGAGTCAAAATGGCATACACCAAGAAAAAACCGAGTGATCGTGAGGTGGAATTCTTTGCACGCCTGCGAGCGTTGCTGAAAGAGTTCGACGTAGATATTGACATAGTTGATGAAGGCTTACAATACGGTAACCCGACGCCATTTGTTCGCTTTGAGTTCAATGCTGAATACGGGGTGTATAATTTCAGTCGAATCAGTTCGGCGGATGAGCTTGGTGAAGATGGTGCCTGTAAGGTTTCTTGAGATAGGAAGCGAAGATGCAGATGCAGACTGATAACGACCGCAGTGACTTCATTCTTCTCAAGGCCCAAAAGGCGATTGAAGACTTCACGCAGGAGGCGTTGTATTGGCAAGGCATTCCAGTAACCGTCTTGCACCATGAGCCGACGTGGCTTGAGTTGCGTGATGCAATCACATCAGTGTTGTTCGATATGGATCGCGAGCAGGCTGAGGCTGAACGTGAGGCACAGCGGGTAGTTCGGGACTGTGTTTGAATAGACAAATCTCAGCAGAAAGGCGGTGTAAAGTCAAAAGTGCTTACCGGCAAGCACTTTTCGAAAGTGTAGTAGCCGTAGTTCGAATCAGTGTCCATTAGGGCTTATGTCCACTCATGTTTCGTGGGGGGAAAAGCCAAGATGAGGGAAGAAAAACAAGATGAGTGCTGTGAAGTTGCCGGTAGGAACCGGAGTGTGGCGTGCTGAGGTGTCCCGGTCTGCGAAGTCGAATAAGACTTCGCATGTTTTCATGGGAGACATACCATCTGTGAGTCTGGATGCAGGTGTAGACCTGGAAGAATTTGTGAGGACGGTGTTCGTCGAGATCGAGAAGCGTGGCTATATGACGGTCACAGTGAGTTTGGCGTGTGGCGACATCTTGTGGATCGATGCAATCAACGACCAGGATGGTGTTGACGTGCTGGCAGTTCGGCACAATGCGTCAACGTTTCCGGGTGGTTTCGTGGGTATTTGGGTTTCGTAAATTGGGGATTGAGTAATGGGCAAGAAACGTTCCGCAGTCGAAGTGGCTGAAGTGGTGGCGGCAGTTGAGATCCATCAGGATGATGCGTCAGAAGAAATACCGAAGGGTCAATTGGGCGACTGGGGAGACAAGATGCATCCCGACGTTCGGCAGGCTGCTGACGAGTATATTTCGTTGCTGCGAGAGCACAACGCGGCAAAGGAGTCGATGAATGTGGCCAAGGAAGACTGCATAGTCAAGATGAAGGAACATGGCGTGTTGCGAGTGCAGATCGACGAAGGCGGCAAGTATCTGGTTTGCGAGGATGCGGTGAAGCTGGTGACAAAGGCCGCTAAGAAAGAGAAGGGCGGGAACGACGATGAGTAGTGCATTGATTTTAGATCTGATCGAGATCGTGCTGAGTTTGTCAGTCGGCACGGTGTTCGGGATGTTGCTTGGCGCATTTTTGGATCACAAGGACGTGCTATATGTGTGTCCGCGTTGCAAGGCAATTGGTGGCAGGAAGCCAAACGTTTTGGAAGAGTGCAAGGACGACTTCAACCGATTGAGTGAGACGTTGAAACAGTCAGAGGAAGAAGATCTCCAATATCGTGATCGCATTAAGGATGTTGAAGATAGACATCGTAATCGCAGTCGTGAAATCGAAGCCGCAGATGTGGATGCGGATCTATCTATCCTGGATGAGCTCCACGAACTTCTGGATTGCGTTGAATCTGATATGTCATTGAATGGCATCGACGAGTTCAACCGGGATTCGCTGAGTAGTTTAGGGCAAACACTGTACGACGTGCTGCTGCATGGCAATGCGGCTACGGTGAGGCTTAAGAACGCGAATGACAGCCTTACAAGGTTGCGTGCTGAGGTAGTGACGCTAACGGCACAGCGTAATGCGGCACAGGAACAGCATACTGACGGTTTGCTGTTTGGAGATTTGCATTCGCGTGTGCAGCATCAACTTGGCGCGACGAAAGAGGCGATGGCAAGGGAACGCAATCTGTCGGAAGGACTGTGAGTAAATATGGCCGACAAGCATTCAACTGCCCATATTTACTCATTGCTGGCAGCACGATACGCAGGTAATGAGTGGGTTTACATAAATGAAGTGCCGGACGGAACTGGCATGAAGAAAAATCGTAGCGCGGATGCTGTTGCCATCGGCTTGTGGGGCAAAAACGCTAAGGAGTTTCATGCGTTCGAGGTGAAGTCTTCTCGGTCGGACTGGACACATGAGCTTCAGGATATGGAAAAGTCGCGATCGTGGAGAAACACGGTCGCTTCGTTTTGGCTGGTAGCAGGACGCGGAGTCGCGAAACTGGAAGAGGTTCCTCCCGACTGGGGGTTTCTTGAGGTGGCAGCAAATGGCGAGTCCCTCAAGATTCGCAAGCAGCCGGCAGTTATGCCACGTGACAGCGTCAAGCTCAATGTGGTAGCGGCTATGGTGCGTAGAGCGGCTGATATGCTTCCGGAAATCTATAAGCCGGAACTGGCTGAAGGACGCGACCAGTATCAGGCAGGGTATACTGAGGGGCGTCTGCGAGAGAAAGAGATCTACAAGGGAACGGAAAAGCGGCTGGAGCACCTGGAAGGCGTTATCAAGAGACTTGGCGTGATGATGGGACAAAGCGTTGAGTTCATGGGTCCAGACAACGTGGCGCTGAAAATAATGAAGGCGGCAATGCACGGTAACATCGGTCATTTACTAAATCGGATGAAACGAGCCTGCACTGGCGCAACGCAATTGCAGTCTTCTTTGACAGGCATCAGTGACGAGCTTGGAGCCACATTGGCAGAGATCGAAAACTTTTCTAAATCGGCACTAAATTCTGAATCGGTCCTGATCAATGGTCAGAATTGATCGTATATGTCATTGTTCGATTTGGCTGGTTGCTCGATCATAAATGGATTAGTGACATGCAGACATCAGGAACTTTGCAGATTCGCTGGCTGATACGGCGTGACATGCCGGAAGTGCTGAATATCGAGCGGCACAGTTCTATGTCGCCGTGGACCTCGGATCAGTTCGTGACGTCTCTGAAATTGCGTAACTGCATTGGCATAGTCGCAGAGCTTGATGGTCAGATTGTGGGATTCATGCTGTATCTGCTTGAGAAGGATCATCTTTATGTGATCAACTTTGCTGTCCACGAAGATCATCGGCGTACAGGTGTCTGGCGTCAGATGTGCGAGAGATTGATCGCAAAGTTGGCGCAGCAAAGACGTCAATATATCGACGTGCTGATACCGGAGAGGAACGTCGCGTGTCAGCTATGTTTGGCGTCCTTTGGATTCAGTGTGGTACGTACTGAGAAGCCGAGTTTTTCTGACTGCGATGAATACTTGATGCGATATGCTGTAGCGTCCAGCTCGGTCGAGAGCGGCAACCGGATTAGTGAATACTTTGAAGATGGTGAATAGGGGTCTCGTTTCTGTGGGAGAGTTTTGTGAAAATTCAATGTGGTGTGCGTGAGTTGATTGAGGCTTTGGCAATCGCGGCATCCGCGACGGCAGCAAAGAGCGCTAAGCAGATTATGATGAACGTGTTCGCGACGGCGAATGGATCGTCGCTTACGCTATACGGAACGGATGCCGAAGTGTCGGCGTCAGTGACGCTGTCAGTGTCGTGTGACGGTGGTGGAGACTTTCTGATACCGACACGACGTCTGTCGTCGATTCTGGCTGAACTGATGGTAGAGACTGTTGAACTGACCGTCACGGAAAAAGGTATTCGGATACAATCTACTGGTGTAGACTTTCGATTGTCGAATGAGAGCGCGGCAGAATATCCATCGATGAGTTCAGGGCAGTCTGACAAATGGTTCAAGATTTCGTCTGTGGCTCTGAAGAAGTTGATTCAGAGAACGATCTTCGCGCGTGATTCGAATTCGACGCGGTACGCTCTTGGCGGCGTTCTGTTTGAGGTCGATAAGGGGGAACTTACCTGTGCGGCGACAGATAGTCGCAGACTGGCAGTTTGCAATTTTACTGTCGGTGGTGAAGTTGATCTTACGATGCGTGGCGTCATTCCAGTTAAGATCCTGAAGATGGTTGATCGGATTGCGCCGTGTGAACTCGAGGTGTCGATCACCGACAATAGCATCGTGTTTCGGTCGGAAACCATGACGTTCACAAGCCGTGTTGTCGAAGGCAGGTTTCCTCGATGGCGTGATGTTGTGCCAAAGAAGTTCGGAATTGAGCTCAATGTGATGTCGCACATGGCGGCAACGGCAGTACGGCAGGCGATGGTTGTGACGACCGAGGAAAGCCGAGGCGTCGTTGTCAGCCTTGCGGAGGGTCTTGTAACTATCAAGTCACAGTCGTCTGACGTTGGTTCGTCGGACATCGAACTGATGGTTTCGGCACCGATAGACGCTGAGTGTTCGTTGACGATCGATCCGAAATATGTTTCGGACTTTCTGAAATGTGTGCCTGCTGAAGATCTGGTGTACTGGAGGATGAACGACGCGGATTCGGCTATGATGCTGACGGACGGCGAGAACTTTCGGTACGTGATTATGCCTTTAGCACAGGACCGGTAAAGTTATGGTTCAACCAATCAAGTGGCATGGCGGAAAGTCGTATCTATCAGCCTGGATAATAGGGAATTTTCCTGATCGCAACAGTTATACGCACTACAACGAAGCGTTCGCCGGTGGATTGTCAGTGCTGTTCGCACATGATCCAGATGGCAAGTCGGAGGCCGTAAACGACCTAAATTCAGGGTTGTCCGATTTCTGGTTCATTCTTTCCACGACACCGGAAGCAATGATTCGCGAATTATGGGCGACGCCTTTATCTCAGGAAGTCTGGGAGTCTGCGACTGAAATGCGAGCCGATGACGATCGCATGAAACGAGCGACCGCATTCTTTGTTCGTTACCGGCAGTCACGACAGGGACTTGGAAAGGATTTCGCGACTCCAACGACACGAGTACGGCGAGGAATGAATGAAAACGTGTCTGCCTGGCTTACAGCAGTCGAAAGTCTGCCTGAAGCCCATGAACGGCTACGTCGCGTGGAAGTTCGGAACATGGACGGCATTAAGTTCATAGAGAAGTACGATCACGAAAGCGCATTATTCTATCTCGATCCTCCTTATGTGCATGAAACACGTGTGACAACGAAAGATTATGAATGCGAGATGTCAGTCGCAGATCATCTCCGGCTGCTGGAAGTTCTCGTGAAACTGAAAGGCAAGTTTCTGCTGAGTGGATATGACAGCGAGATGTACAGGCGGGTTGCTGATCAGAATGGGTTCCGGAAAGTCGAGAAAGAGATCGACAACAAGGCGAGCAGCAAGGATGTAAAAGAGAAGAAGACAGAGTGTCTGTGGATGAATTATTAGGCGATAACTCGCAAGAGTCTTAAACAGTGTGATTTGTTTATTTGAGTAAATCATGTCGAGTATAGATAATTATCACGACGATTGGCACGCGGAATACTTCGCAGCACATAAATGCTGGGACGTGACGCGCGGGCCAGCAGACGATGCCTCGGAGCGGTTTTCTGTCATCGAAGAATTAACTGAATCGGATGCGAAACTGATTGCGGCGTCACACAAGTTGCTCGAGGCGTGCTGTGCTGTGTTGGCAGCACTGGAGAAAGAGGCAGAAGAAACAGGACATATACTCTGGCTAGATCCGCCATACGTGTTGCCTGGTGTTCATGTGTCTGCGATTGAGATGTTACAGTTGGTGATCGATGAGGCAATGAACAAAGCAAAGGATGAGTAAACAATGCCAGCAATGCAACTTCAGTGCATCGGTGCCGTGGTGCGAGAGTACCAGAGCGAAGATGCGGAATCCATATCTTTGATCGACGATGCTTCACGTACGGGCGCGATGTCGGTCGTCAAACTACTAGACTATGCAAACGACATGCTCGTACTGGAACGATCGGGCAAGATCCGTGGCTACTGCCTTTATTCAGAGCGGCGTAATTCGTTTCGCATTCTGCATATGAGCGTGGATCAGCAGCGGAGCGGGTTCGGCTGTCGTTTGATCAATGCGTTGCTCACTCGTGCGATCACCAAGGGCAAGAGCCGCATTGATGCTTATGTGGACGAGAAGAACGTGCAAGGGCAGTTGTGGTTCGCTAAGCGTGGCTTTGAATGCGTCGAGATCGTGACTGTGGGTAAGTTGGTGCAGTACGTGTTTCGATCGTTGCGGAGCCAACTGTGAGTGATTCAATGTGGGGTAAAATGCCTGTCGTAAAAATTGGCGGAAAGGTAGTACACGCCAGTAGCATGGTATTTGATCCAGGCATCCGTTTATCCGAGAACAACGGATCGATTTATAGGCTTCAAAAACCAACTCCGTCAATCACGATAGCCGTCTCAATAGGTGACTACGAATTGTATTCAGAAAACCATGTGAGACTTGTCTTCGCGACAAAGAAGCGGTGGAAGTTCCCTGACGACAGATTCGTTTCCTACGATCAGTCTGATGAGTCATGGTGCAGGTATTTGGGCATCGGCCACGAAGTGGAATACAATCCGGTGATCGAAATGCAAAACGCATTCGTTGAAGACGCGGATTACGATCGAGTTCGTTTCGTGGGCAGTATCGAACATAAAAATTGTGACGTGGACAGTTCCTGTGTCGAGTCTTTGATTGGCGGGCAGTCGTGAGCGAATCCGGAATTCACTACAGAGACTATCAGCAGCGAGCGGTTGATGCTGTGTGGTCCCACTGGGATGCTGGTGTGCGGAGCACGTTGTGTGTGGCTGCGACAGGCACAGGTAAGAGCATTTGTTGCGCTGGTATCGTAAACAGGATGCTTGAAAGTTCACGGTTCATGTACATCGTGCATCGTGACGCGCTGGCCAAGCAAGCTGTGAAACAGTTTCGTAAGTTCACTGATCGGACAATTGCCGTTGAGATGAAGCAAGAGGGCATCGGACGTAATCACGACGGCAGCGCTCAGATCATTGTCGCAAGCGTGCATTCATTGCGGTTTCGCCGAAAGAAGTACGCGAAAGATGCGTTTGACTTCGTGGGTACGGATGAAAGCGACAGGTTCGCCGGCAATACCTGGGCTGAGATCGTCGGATACTTTGAGGCTCAGCATCGGATCGGGTTTACGGCAACGCCACATCGGCATGACGGCGTTAAACTGATCGGTGAAGGCTGCGAGTTCGATTCGATGGCATTCTGCTATCCGATTGAGGAAGGCGTTGACAACGGCTGGATCGTGCCGTTCAGGTGGCAGGTTGAGCATTGCCGCGACATTGATCTGGAATCGATCGAGCTCACAGGAACAGGCGACTTGTCACCTGGTGGCGTAGAGCGGGAAATGTCCAAAGATCCCGTGGTACAGTTCATGGTCCGCAAAATGATTCATGTCGCGCAAGGCAAGCAGGGCATGCTATTCTGTGCGTCGGTCGATCAGGCTCACGCTTGCAGCCGAGAGTTCCATAAGCAGGGTGCGACGGCAGTAGCGATCACGGGAGACACGCCAGAGTTCGTACGTGATTACCTGGACCGTGAATTCAAGTCTGACAGGGCACAGTTCATCTGCGTGTGTGAAATGCACGTGGAAGGCTACGACCATCCAGCGATTCAGGTTGTGGGCATGGGGCGTTTGACGTGCTCATGGCGTAAGTATGTGCAAATGGGCGGTCGTGGATCGCGCACGATGGGAGAACCTGTTGGAGCGACGGCAGGGGAACGTCGGGCGTGGATAGCAGCATCGGAAAAGCCGCACTGTACGATACTCGACTTCGTTGGCAACAGTACGCGCCACAGCATGATGTTCGGCATTCACCTGATGGGCGGGCAGTTTACGCCGGAAGAATTGGCCGAAGCTGTTCGGCTGGTGACGGATCAGGGCAAGGCGTTCAATCTGGAACAGGTGGAATACGACGCAAAGAAGAATGTGGCGGCACGACCGAAGTCAATGACAGTGAGTGAGTTCAGTTTCAACGACACGGCTGAAGAGCGCAGGTTTACTCGCAACCATCGGGCAGATCCTTTTGAGATCCTGCAATTGGATAAGTCGGCACCGCAGAGAGTGATAGCTGAGGAAGACACTTACGGTGCTGGCTGGAGATCGGCACGCGAGTTTTTGGTAGAAAGTAAGATCCCGGAGAGCGACATCGGTAACTTGTGTCAGTATTCTATCGTATATCTCAGGGATGAATTGAAGCGACGTTCGCGGGAGGGGTTGTGTACGTTTCCGCAGGCGATGAGGCTTTACAATCTGGGGTATGATTGTGGCGACATGACGTATCGTCAGGCGAGAGACAAGATTATCGCAGCACGGGCGATAAATTGGCTGCGACCTGTGAACGACGGGCCAAATAAGAGGTTTGTGAACCGATGAACTTCTACAACGACAATGATCCCTTTGCGGCTGAGTGGCTGCAGTTGCTGATCGATGGTGAAGCGATTCCGAAAGGTAAAGTTGATGGTCGGTCAATCATCGAAATTACAGCAGCAGACGTTCTGGGATACCGACAGTGCCATTGGTTCGCAGGCGTTGCAGGCTGGCCAGAAGCCTTGCGAATTGCAGGGTACGGCAGTGCAGACGGGATATGGACAGCCTCAATGCCTTGTCAACCGCTTTCGAGTGCCGGTAAACATCACGGTGAGAAAGATGAACGACACCTCTGGCCAGAATTCTACCGTCTCGTTAGCGAGTGTCGCCCTGCAATCATTATTGGAGAACAATCTGCGAGCGCGGATGGACGTGAATGGCTTGATGGAATATCGCTTGATCTGGAAGAGGTGGGATATGGGGTCGGGGCGTCAGATTTGTGCGTTGCGGGGATCGGCTCGCCGCATATCAGGCAGCGAATCTATTGGGGCGCTGTTCGGATGGCCGACACCGAATACGATGCCGGATGCGCCGAACATGTCACAGAATCGCGGGGACGGTGTGCGAAATCGGGAGACACCTCAGAGTGTGAAGGGGCTTGTCGGATGGCCGACACCGATCGTGAACGACAGTCGCGGCGGGAGAAACAGTACGGCTGTGAGAAGCAATCCGAACAGCAAGCATCACGACGGGATGACACTGGTGGATGCAGTGAGTCTGACAGGCTGGCCGACACCGCGAGCAGTAACGGGCGGCGCGGAAAGTGCGGAAAGAAAACAGGAACTTGGCAGGACGGTGAGCGGCGGGTCGGATCTGCAGGCAGTTGCGCAGTTGACAGGCTGGGGAACTCCGAGAGTGACAACGAACGGGGGTCAAGGATCAGTAAATCGTGCGACGGACGGCAAAGCCCGACTGGAGGATCAGATTCAAGGGTTGACGGGATGGGTTACGCCATCAGCCAGGGACTACAAGGACACTCCGGGCATGTCACAGACAGGGATAAATCCGGATGGGTCGGAGAGAACGCGACTGGATCAGTTGCCGCGTCAAGTGCATGGTCTGATTTCAGGATCGTCGGATGCCTTGACGGCAAGTACAGGCGTCTTAGCGCCACAGATGAGCCGTTGGTTGCAGGGATTCCCCGAAGCATGGGATCGTTTGAGCCCCGGATACAAGGAATGGCAAAGCGTGCAAGACGCAATCGTATCGGCAGGTTGAAGGGCTACGGAAATGCCATTTGCCCACAACTTGCCGCAGTTTTCATTCAGTCATTTATGGACGCAGTCAGCCATTGAGCGATAATCGTATATGCCATACAGTGGGGAAGTAATGCCAACGTCAGTTGAAGAAAGTTCCAGTCTGCCGTTGGATCAAATCGTCTGCGGTGACAACGTCGCTGTACTCAGTACGTTTCCGGATGCGTGCATTGATCTCGTGGTGACATCGCCGCCGTACGATAATTTGCGCACTTATTCATCTGGTAAGCCGATGAGTGAGTTATGGGACTTCGAAGGCGTGGCTCAGCAACTGTGGCGAGTTATCAAACCGGGTGGCGTTGTTGTTTGGGTGGTGGCTGATGCGACGGTTGACGGCAGCGAGACGGGAACATCGTTTCGGCAGGCGTTGCGGTTTATGGATATCGGGTTCAATCTTCATGACACAATGATCTATTTGAAAAACAGCTATCCTTTTCCGCCATCGAATCGTTATTACCAACAATCGGAGTATATGTTCGTGCTAACAAAAGGAAATCCTGCGACGTTTAACGGATTGGTACAGCCTACTCAGTGGCGCAAAGATACAAATGAAGTCAGTACGACAAGGCAGGCAGACGGATCGACGAAAGAAATGCAGTATGAGAAAGGGAAAGAAACACGATTGCGTGATAACGTGTGGAAAGTTGATACTGGCTTTATGCGGACGACGGGCGATAGAATCGCGTACAACCACCCTGCCATCTTTCCAGAAACCATCGCCCGCGATCATATCCTTTCATGGTCAAACGAAGGCGACGTCGTTCTCGATCTGTTCAACGGATCTGGTACCACGTCGAAAATGGCACGAGAAATGGGCAGGCGATACATCGGAATTGAAGTCAACCCAGACTACTGCAAGATCGCAGAAAACAGGCTGGCGCAGCAAATCTTGTTTTAGTTGTTCAATTAGCGTATATGCCATACAGTGGAGGTGTTCAATCGACGTAATCAATCAGACGGATGGATTTCCGCAAGAGTTAGGGCCCGGCATGATGCTGCGCAAAGTTTCGATGGATGTGGTGGGCAGGGATGAACCGCGAAAACTACAGGATGTAATCGCACTGGCAAATTTTCCAGTGGCAGAGTGGGGCGTTAAACTAAAGAGCAAAGCGTCTCTCAAGGTATTACGTCGCATGGCTGTCGTGTTGTTCGGTTCATCGGCACAAACTGATGAACTGCGTTTAGCGCGTACAAATGCGCCAGTGTCGTTTGTGCTCGAAAGTGTTCGTGTTCCGCGAACGCATATGTCGTAATTCAAAAGGGGTGCTGAAGCGTGTCAGAAAGTAAGTCAGAAAAAATCGCCGGGTATGACGTTCATCCGCAGGCTGCGAAGTTCCCGTTGCTCGAAGGCGCGGAGTTCGATGAACTGGTAGTGTCCGTGAAGGCAAACGGGCTAAAGAAGCGGATCAAGCTCACGAGTCTTGGGGTTCTTGTCGATGGTCGAAACCGTCTGCGAGCGTGCATCAAGGCAGGCATTGACCCGCAGTTTGAGCAATTGCCGGAGGGCACGGATGTGCTGCAGGTAATCGTTCAGGAAAACATTCTGCGTCGGCATCTGACCGTTAGTCAGCGAGCGATGTTTGCGGCTGAGTTGGTGACGGCTGGAACCGGGCGTCCATCAGGTGGTACGGATCGGGTATCGTCGGCAGAAGCTGGCAAAAAACTCAGCGTGTCAAAATCTACGGTGGATCATGCCAAGAGCGTCATAGCCAAGGGCGCTCCAGAAGTTGTGGCGGCAGTAAAGTCTGGTGAGATCGACGTGAAGCCAGCGGCTAAGATCGTGGATCTGCCGAAAGAGGACCAGCCAGCGGCTGTTGAGCAGCACAAGGCGGATAAGGGCAAGCCGCGTCAGAAGTCTACAGATGCGTCTTTCAAGCGTGATAAGTGGCGTGCTAAGGCAGAGACAGCGCTGAGTAAACTGGTCGCAGAAGCTCCAGCAGACCTGCATGACTGGGCGCGTGGTGCGTTGCGTGACTGCACGGGCGGTTCATTGCGTCGTGAGGCGAAACTGAACGTGCCGGAAGGTGACGAGGTTGCTCTGTACGATGAGTCTGACGTGATCAGCCGCATTGAGTGCATGTTGAAGGAAATACCTGCTGGCGAGCGAAAGACGATCGGCCAGGCGATTGGGTGTTATTTCATCGGCAAGAAGCCAGAGCACTATCTGCCGGCGTTTGTGGCCGAAGACGGTGAGGCTGAGAAGATCGGCGGCGTGATCGCTGAGTTGCGTCATCGGCTGAAGCAATTGGAAGAGATTCCGGAGGCAGCGAAGGTGCTGAAACGTGCAGCGCTGGAGTTGAAGAAACTCACGAAGGCTGAAGACGCCGAATAACGATCTGAAGGAGAGTTTCCGTGAATGATGTTGACAACGTACTTTCATGGTTCGCGTGTGGCGTTAAGTGGCTTGGGATCTGTTCGATTCTGCTTTGGCCGCTCGGTGCATGGAAGCTCGTCGAAGTTGTGATTTGGATCTGTGGGCTGTTGTGTTGATTGAATCGACACGTTGATGGGACGTGTCGATTTTTTGTCTGAATGTAGACATGGGGTGCTTTATGGCTGTGGAAGATTTGGAAGAGTGGCGCATTATTGACTCGCATCCAGAAAGGAGTTCTCTGGATATCCATTATGGCCATCAGCACGTAGCCTTTCTCTTAATGATCGAAGGCAGGGAAGAGCAGCAGCGGCGCAATGCTACGCTGATTATCGCGGCAAAGGATCTGCTGCGAGCGTGTGAGTCTGCCATGCGAATCGTTGACCTGTGGGGGCCGATAGATGGTCTCGAGAACTCCTTAGAAATGTCGGCACTATCCGCAATGAAGCACGGATTCGAAGCCGCGATTTCAAAAGCCAGGACGGTCAACATTGTGCGGACAGCGCCAGCAACTGAACCTGAACCAGGCGAAATGAACCTCGAATCGCTCATATAGGATATTTAACATGCTGTCAGTGGATGAAGCGAATGAGTTGGCACAGGTTGTCCTGAAGCACGGCATCGAAGATCTGATTCGTGCCGTTGGCTTCGGTAAGATCGAATTGCCGGAAGCCGCAAGGATAGCGCAGTTGCCAAACGGAAAGCAGCATGCGCTGGCAGTAACAGGATTTATTGCGCCGGTGGAGCGTGATCTGGTGGCTGAGATTGAGGCTCTGTGGCATGGTGCGAGTAAAGCAGAGCAGTCGGAGGCGCTGGGTTCAATAGCTGACATACTGGGGTTGGATGTGCCTAAGCGGCAACAGGGTGCGTTGTTCGCAGATGATCGTCCAGTGGCTGCACGAACGAAGACATCAGATGCTGAGTTCGAAGTGTTCTGGAAGGCGTTTCCACGCAAGACAGACAAGGTTAAGTCACGCGCAGCCTTTGAGAAGTCAGTTGCTGGGCTGTGCAAGGATATGGCGATTGAGGAAGCCATCCGCAAGATCATGGATGGCGTGGCAGCGTATGCCAAGAGCATCAAGGATGACGTGGTGTGTCATGCGACGACGTGGTTAAATCGCGCACGCTGGGAAGATGAGATTGGTGCGACAGGTTCTGTGACGGACAAAAAGCGGTTCGGTGAGTTTCGAAAGAAGACACCTCAAGAGTTGGCTGTATTTTAGTTTAACAAAAGGGCTAAAGATGAAATATCTGGAAGACGGCAGTGCAGTTGAAGTGGTGGCTGAGATTGAAGCCGGTGTAGTAGTTAAAACGTACTACGAAGACTGGTCTGAGGATGGTGAACCTGACGAGTTTCTTGGCGATAAATTGACGGTCGTCAAGCGAGTATTCGACAATCCGCCGATGGAGAAAATGTACAAAGAGGTCGCAGAACTGGACCGTCTAGTGTGTGAAACTCACAAGGCGCTGGAAGCGGCTAGACTTGATTTGCTAACCGTCCTGAAAGAGCGTGATGCCTTCATGAAAAAGGCGGCGCAGTATCCTGCACTGAAGAATATCGAAGACTTTATCGACGGGAAGATAACGCACTATGTCAGGGTGAACGACGGAAGTGTGCAGATACTTGATCGACTCAAGTGGGTCGAAGATGGTAGGACACACGCGAATAATCAGCAGTTATTGTCGCTGCACGGAGATTCAAAAGGAAATCTCACGTGGAACCTGAATCAATACTCAGAGCCAAACAGCGGTGGATGGACACAAGTTATCCCGTGTCTTTCGAAAGAAGATGCCCTCAGTGTTGCGATACCGTTGGCGCTGGCGGCGCTGGCTTCGGCTCAAGATTATTACTTGGAATACAGAATCGTTGAGTGCAAAGCACTAGGCATTGAGATTCCGGAGGAGATCACACGTAGGCTTGAGGCATACAAGGTGAAAGGCATCCTTGATGAGGTGGATGCAGCCAAGAAAAAAGTGAAGGAATGTGAGTCTCGGCTATTGGCAGTTACAGCGAAAGGTGCTGGTAATGCCAATGTCACCTGATGAGAAGTTTATAGCAGACTTCATCGCCATCGCGCGGGAGCGGATTGGTCTGTGCGAAACATCGGCAGAACTTGCGGCGTTCGGTCAAGAAATCGCGGATTCGATGAAAGAACTCAGCATCAGATCGAATCAGTTGACGCCGATGCGACCGGCGTATTTGGCTCGAAACAAGATACTAATCGAGCGTGAGGCTAAGGAGTGAATGTCATGGATGCTGGGCGTGAACGAATGGTGCGGATCGTCGGGGAAAGGTATGCAGACTGCGACTTTTCCACGTTCAATATTGGTGATGATAACGACACTGAAGATCGACGCCATTGCGGGCAGGTTGCGTTTCGTTACGCAGCATTGCTCGAAGAGAACTGTGCAGGGGGCAGAAACCTCGTGTTCTCAGGTCCAAAGGGCACTGGCAAGGATCACCTGGCAGTTTCCGTGTTACGGCGGGCGTTATCAAAAGGCATGACTGTCGCGATGGTGAGAGGATCGGTCTTGATGCGTGAAATGCTGGAGGGCATTAAGTCTGGTGATGGCATAGATCTGAAATACGAGTCGCGCGACATTCTTCTGTTGTCAGACATCGAACCGCGAGCTGACAAAACAGGGTCAACGTTTTTCCAGGAATCATTGCTGGATCTGATCGACGCACGGTACAGGCAGAATCGCCCAATTATCGTGACGACGAATACAGAGTCACGTGATGAGATGGTGAATGTGATTGGAGATCGTGCCGTCGATCGACTGCTGGAAGGTGCTGTGATTATTCGCACAAACTGGGCCTCCTATCGTAATCCAAAGGAGGCGTCTAATGCTTGAAGATGAACTCAGACTACCACCGCAGAATCTGGATGCAGAGCGTGCTGTACTTGGCAGTATGACGATGTCAGAGGAGGCGGCAGAACACGCTGTCACAGTGCTATGCGAAAACGACTTCTACAGTCAGCAGCATCGAATCATGTTCTGTGCGATTAAGCGATTGCTGGCAAGTAAGGTGCCGTGTGATCCGGTGACAATCGCGGATGATCTCGTGTCAAAGGGTGAGCTTGAGGATGTTGGCGGCATTCCGTATGTGGTTGCCATCATGGAAGCGGTTCCGACATGGGCTCACGTTCGCTACTACGCGAATATCGTCAAGCGTGAGTCTGTTCGCAGGCGTATGATTCATCTGATGGTGGAAGGGCAGAACGATGGCTACAACAGCACAGTAGAGCTTGAGCCACTGATAACCAGGCTGACGGATGGTCTGGATGACCTGGTAGCTGAGAGATCCACGGAGTTGCAGCCTGTATCGGCAGTCGTGTTGCAGATGCGAGAGGAACATACGAAGCCGAAATATCCGCACGGCACAGGGCTGGAAGATCTGGATCAGATGTTGATGGGCGGTGTGCGTCCTGGACAATTGACGGTGATTGCAGCGCGGCCTTCGATCGGTAAGACATCGCTCGGAATGCAGTTCGCTGAGTTCGTGTCTAAGAATCAAATCGCGGCGTTGTTTTTCTCTGTGGAAATGTCGGCAGTTGAGTTGGTAGAGCGCGTGGCAAAGCAGGGTCCAAAGCGAGCGGATGAACTCGCGGCACTGCCATTATTCATCGAGGACAAGTACCTGGATCTGGAAGACATCATGAACTGCATCCGGATGGCAAAGCGCCGTCAGATGGTGAAGTTCGTCGTGATTGATTATTTGCAGTTAATTCGAACCAATGACCGGTTGCAAAAGCATGAAAAGATCGAGCGATGCACGAATGAACTGAAGCTGCTGGCCAAAGAATTGCGAATCGCGATTGTCGTGCTCGCACAGATCAACAGGCAGAGCGAAAAGCGAGACGACAAGAAGCCGACACTGGCAGACATCAAGGGCGCTGGTGGAGTGGAAGAGGCGGCTGACGTGGCCATGCTGCTGCATCGTCCAGAATTTTACGATCCGGATGATATGCCGGGCGTGGCACAGATCATTGTCGCCAAGAATCGTAATGGTCCGACAGGCACGGTGGATGTGGGCTACGTGAAAGAAAAAACGATGTTTGTGCCTTTTAAGAACAGGCCGATTGACGTGAGTGCGTACGAAGGAATTGGAGCGCCGTTCTGATGTTCGGAGACACGAATAAAGATCCAGAGGATGATGAATATGATTCGTTTGACGAGTCAGAGATTTTCGACGATGAACTCGAGGACAACTTCGAGCCAGTGGGTTCATGTGAAGAATGCTGCACGAATCTCTATGAGGAAGATGATCCGGAACTGTGCGACCAGTGTTTGTGGGCAGCAACCGGTGGCGATGTGCCAGATGAAGATGACGAAGAGTTTTTCTGTTTGGATTTCTGAGTTGCGAGAGGGGCTAGTATGAACGGGTTGATTTTTGATACAGAAGTGAATTCACTGGAACACATGGAACCGGTGGAGGTGGCTCATTGCGTAGTTTCGCTGGATGATGGAGTTCTGTCAGCAGGTCCGATCATCACTAATCGCTATAAGCCATCTCAGGCATTTGAGATCGGGGCAATCAGCGTGCATCTGATTATCCCAGAGGACGTGGTAGACTGTGATGCATCGGACACGGCGACAATTCCAATAACGGAGTATGTGATCGGGCACAATGTTGACTTCGACATGAACGTAATGAAGATCGATGGACCAAAGCGGATTTGCACGCTGGCGATATGTCGGCATCTGTGGCCAGAAACGAAGTCTCACACATTGACGGCGATGTTTCTGTCCCTGATGTTTGTGACTCGCGAAAACATAGAGCGGGTCCGATCTGCGCATGCTGCCGATGCTGATGTAATGATGACGTCTGACATTTTGCGATGCATCCTTGCATTGACTGACATCCAGACATTTGAGGAATTGTACGTACTTTCTGAGAGGTCAAGAATTCCGACACACATGCCATACGGAAAGCACAAAGGAGAGTTGCTGTCAAAGGTTCCTCGGGATTACAAGCAGTGGCTGCTGAAGCAATCGGACGTAGACCCGTATTTACGCAAGGCGTTGCAGGATGCGTAAACGATCACTGCGCGACTGCATACTGGATGCTTCACCTGATGGCTGGATGCCAGTGGTTGGTTCGTACGTGCTTGTGCCTGCGAAGGCGGTTATTGGTGCGTGGAGTGCGAAGGTTGTCGCTGTGCATGGCGACATTGTGCGGGTGATCGTGCCGCGATTGAATTACGGTCGGCAAGAATGGATTGCGGGCGATGTTCGTCCGCATCCGTATATGGCGGAGGTGTTTATGGAATCTACAGACAATGTGCCGCGTGGCGTTCCAACTCTGAACGTGGCGATAAATGCGATGCTCAATAAGAGTCGCATAGACCACGAGATGGACGTGGTACGCGCTCGATTTCGACGCGACATGGTAGAGTTGCTGCTGGATGGACCGAAGAAGTCACGGCCAGTCAAGGCGATGTTTCTGGATCTCAATGGTCGTGTCTCTGCATTGGATGCAGACGGTCAGTTAATCGATGAACTTCAGGTGTCAGTGATAGAGCTCTGGGCTGAGCACGCAGCACGCAATGGATTTGACGTGCAAGGCTGCGAAGTGAGAACGATGGTACTAGATGGGATTGCTGGGGCGGGGCCACATGGGACTTTAAACGTGTGTCCGAGTGGAATTCAGATGAATTGGAATTCGAAGTAATTAGACTTAGGCTTTAGGGGGGTTAACAATGAGGCAAACACAACTTGAAAAAGACTTTATCCATTGGCTGCGCGAACGGGCTAAAGGAGTTGAGCGTCGATTTGGACGTTCGTTCGAGAGTGAGGACGGCGATATGGACGACGACGAGTATTGCGTCGAGTGCATTGGAGAAGTGCAAAAAGAACGCAAGGCGTCAAAAAATCCTTGCTGTATTATTTATGGATGGGATGAAGCTCCCGAGACAGACAGTGAGCCTCGTTGCGAGAAGTGTGGCTGTGGGCTGATGTTTTCTCCAACGTCCCATTTCATTAAGGGCAACATTGAGTGGCTCGAAGAAACAAATGAACTAGACGCTGGCGGCGCTGAATTATTGCACGTTTGGCTTGATGGAATGGGTGACTATTCCCGAGATGAAATGTGGCCGATGATTGCGGCACACGCTAAGCGGATTATGAAACGTGCAGGCATGACGTGTGTTCCGAATGGATGGATCACGTTCACTCCATCGGATCAGCATGACTGGTGTAGAAGTTACTCAGTGTGGCTTTCGATCTATCAGCACTTTGCAAGATTGCTGTCAAAGTGGATTGATACAACAGGCAAAGGTGAACAGGGCTGGCTGTGCGACACGTCCGGCATAAACGTTCGATCGTTTCAGGTAATCGACAGTAAGGAAAAGGCTGAGAAATGTGTCAGGAAGTTGCTGTCCAGCGCTGGTGAAGACAACGATCGCGGTGACTTCCTGAGAAGCATCAATCTTTGGTCCGGTCAAGAAATGGATAAGCCAATTCGCATTAAAGATCAGCGATGCGACTGGCCGGAGTTCGGAGTCCGTGGGCGACAACTGAAGGTGTCTCCAAACGAGTTTCATACGGACGCAGTGATTCTTACTCATTCAAGCATGCAATTGTCGGCATGTGGCAAGTTTTGGCGTTATGAGATGGGTTACAGCGACAATCACTATGAGCCAACTTCATGGTGCGTGAGTATCAGTCAGAGAGATCAGAAAGAATGGATGAGTCTCCCAGTTTTCATGGATGCCATCGTGTCCTGGAAAGAAGATATCCTGAAACCAGAGGAGGAAACTCGCAAATATCGAGGCTACTATGGTGATTGGGATGCCGTCCATGACTCTCTGAGGAGGCTGTTTTACTTCCCGATGGGTGAGCACTATCTGGGCGTCGAACTGACTGATCAATTTATGAACATCAAGGGGTATGCCAGTACGAAACATCGTGTTGAAATGAATCGAAGAAAACTGTCGATTTTGGAGTCGTGGATCAAGCAAGCATTGGAGATAAAATGAACACAATGGTCGTTGGGGTCGATGCGTCTCTGAGTTGCACGGGTATCGTGGTTGGTGATAGCCCGCAGTCATTTATTGCCAGCGCGGTGAAGATCAAGCCAATGGGCAAGGATATGCGAAACAAGTTCATCCGACTGAAGACGATCGTGAACTGGGTGATGGAGCATTTGAAGGACGTGCAAGAGCCGATCATCTTCATTGAAGGGTACGGGTTCGCGTCTCAGTCGGCAGTGGCGCAAGCTGAGCTTGGCGGGATGCTGCGAGTTGGGTTGCTGTCCGTATTGGGTGAACATGGTCGGCTGATTGAAGTGCCACCGACAAGCATCAAGTTGTTCGTGGCTGAGCATGGACACGCGAAAAAGCCAATGATCGCTGAGTGGGTGAAGAAACGCTGGGACGTGGCATTCAAGACGGATGATGAATGCGATGCGTACGGGATCTGGCGCTTCGGGCGGGCGTATTTGGGGATCGACACTGGCTTGTCAGCGAAGCAGGCTGAGAGCGTGGACAAGGTGAAAAACCCAAAATGCAAGGTGCGTAAGATAAAAAAAACTGCGTAAAGTGTTTGTTCCATCGTATGTGTGGTAAATCGGAGGTGTTTTGTGATAACGTTAGAAGTGGCGTTGAAGTATTCGTTGGATTTGACTGCGTTGCAGGTTGAATCGGATTCGATCAATGGCAAGAGCACTGACGTGCTTGAGGTGTTTAGCGCAGCATTGGAATTGCTTGGCTGGGAACCGAATGAACAACCGGTTACTGCCAAGGCGGAAGTTGCTGCGTCGCCTGAGATAACCATTGAGTCGATCGAGCCATCCACTGATTTGTACAAGGAAGGCGACATCGTCGAAACCCGTTGCGGTGAGCACGCAATAATTATCGGACGGAACCAGAGTGGTGGTTACATCGGACACACGAACGCAAACTACCTTGCGTGGGACAGTAATGGGTTTTTATTTTGCAGCGATTTCGAACACCCAAAAGATCTGGTGCGTCGGATCGGGCGAGTTTGCGATTCAAAGTGAACGGTCTTGTGTATTTGCGAATTGACGTATATGTTATGCCGTGACGTGTGCTTTTAACGAAACGATCACCCGGCAACGGGAGGAGAATAACCATGAGTGAAACCGAACTACCGTTGCTCGGCGTGCATCGCCTTGTTAGCTGCGATTCGATGGTGGGAGTGCCGTACAAGAAGGACTTCCTGCCGATTCTTCTTGTATCAAAAGAACAGCAGATATTGGCGAAAGATTACAAGACGGCGGCTGATCAGTAACCATGTTAGTGACGTAGGTTTAACCTCGGAGTATTTGTATGAAGAATTTGGAAGCATTCAAGACATCATTTGTTCGTTTGACGGCTGTCTTCGGCCAGCCTGTGTTCGCAGACAAAGGTTGTATCAGGGATGAAACGTTCGCGGAATACGTTCGTGCGATGGGTGTGTATGAAAGTGTGAGCGATGATGATATTTCGAAGGCGACAGATTTCATCATCAACTATGGTCTGGCGTTTCCTTTTCCTGTGCAGTTCGTCAATGCGGTTTTTCAATTGAGAAATGAAGCGGCAGAGGATTTGAAGGAAGCTGCGAAGGCTGCTGCGAAGGCTGCGACAGTCAAAAGTTAATCAGGCTGAAATGTCCTGTAGTTTAGGATCATGCCATGCGAATCACCGAAGAGATACCAGACACAGACCATGCGTACGGCGCGTGTTACGACACAGACTTAGTCTATCGATACGCGATGTGGCGTAGTTGGCAGCCGCGTATTCGTCCCGAACAGATGGTGGCGTTCATTGGCGTCAATCCACCAGTTACGGATGAGTCTGAAAAAGACGCCACTCATTCCCGCTGTGTCAACTTAGCGAAGCGTTGGGGATACGCTGGCGTCGTGCTGGTGAATCTGTTCGCTCTTTGCGTAACCAAGCCGATGGAGCTCAAGCGAGATACCGTACGTGATCCTGTGGGGCCAGAGAATGACGAGATGCTGGAGTCGATCGCATTTACTTGTCCGCAGATCGTTTTGGCGTGGGGTAATCATGGCGGTTTTCTGAACCGGGATTGTGAAGTGATTGCGATGCTGAATCAAAACGCGGCTGGAAAGATCGTACACCTCGGATTGACGACGGCAGGATTTCCGAAACATCCGCAGTACGTCAGGGATACCGTGAAGCGCACCCCGTGGTTTTAAGCGTGGTCGAAAACTGCTTACCAGAAAGCACTTTAGTGTTTTAGGAGTTAAAACATGAGGTTATTCGCGATTCTGTTGCTGAGTTGTGCGTCAATTCTGGCAGACGAGCCTGATTTGGTGGGTGAGCGGTACACGTCGGCATCGTGTGTGCCGTGTCGGCGTTACGAGACGAATGAGCAGAGTCGCGTGACGTTCGAGTTTGCTGTCGTAAATACAGACAGTAAGCAGGGCTGCGAGCAGGCTGCGAGGTTCAAGGTTACTAAGGTTCCGGCGTTCATCATTCGCGACAAGCATGTGGGTACAGTTATTGCCAGGGCGGATGAGTTTCAGACGGCTGAACAGATCAATGCACTGGTTAAAAAGGCGAGTGCTGACCGTCTGGCGCGAGTGAAACACAATGAGGCGTTGCTTAAAACTGCCAGCGTTCGTATCACTCACACTGTAGGGTACAGCCGTGCGTGCGGCAGTGGCACGATTATCCGGGTAAGAAACAAGCGGGCGTGGGTATTGACGGCGGCACATTTGTTTCCGGGTGACGGAGCGATTACGGTTGAGCCTGTGCATCAGCAGGCAGGTAAGCGGTACGTCGGTTGCATCGTGGTGCATGACAGCATTAAAGATTTGGCCGTGATCAGATTTGATGCCGACGCTGATCTGCTGGCGCTGGAAGACATTGGCACGGCGACGACAGGTAGTGGATCTGTGGTCGTGTGCGGCTACCCAGGTGATTGGTCGGTATTTCGTAGGTTGGATACCAAGATGCTTCGGCTATCACTGGCGGATGGGTTGCCGATCGTCGTAACACAGGGTGATGTTGAGTCGGGAACAAGCGGAGGTGCGTTGACGTTGCACGGGACGATCGTCGGCGTGGTGTCGTGCGTTGATAGAGCAGCGAAGGAGACATACTGCCCGAACGGTGACAGCATCCAGGCGATTTTGTCACAGGTTGAGTTCCCGAAAGACTGATGATTTCGAAAGTTTGCCAAAAATTGGCAGAAAGGCCAATAATCATCTGCGGCGTGGTCGAGATTTATCGTATATGTCAGAGTGGTGTGTTGATTATCTTCGAGGCATGTTCTGGGGGAACAGTGATGGGAACAGTATTTGACCATGTGCAACGGTCAGTGGTGCAGAAGACAAAAGTGCAGAAATTCGCGGTTGGCCGGATCGTCAAAGAATTTCAGCGTAAACACTGTTCATTGGTCACGATGGCGTGCGGTTCCGGTAAGTCCCGTGTGACGTTCAGTGTGATCGAGAAACTGAAGAAGACGATCAGCATTGTCGCGGTACCGAATCTCGGGTTGATTAAGCAGGTAAGAGACGGCGTTTCTGACCGTAAGCTATTGCGCAATCACACTCAGTTGCTGGTGTGTTCTACCATTCGGCATGGCGATGTGCGTGAAACTCCAGAGGATTACGGGTTTTATGTCACAACAGACCCGCAAACGATTCTGGAAGCGTGCCAAGCGGCTACAGTGAAGAAGCCACTGTTGATCGTCGTGACGTACCAGAGCTTTGACAAGATCCAGGCGGCGATGCTTCTGGCAAAGAAGTCTCGCAAGCCGGTAACGCTCGGACTACTTGTCGCTGATGAGGCGCACAATACGGCGGGTGAAAACACGAAGAAGATGTCGCTGTGCTTGAGTGACAGCGTGGCAAAGATCCAGAAGCGGTTGTTTCTGACAGCAACACCGCGTGTCGCAGGCGAGACTGTATTGCGCCCTGAAACGTTGAACTGCATGAATGACACCAGCGTATACGGCAATCTGGTTTATGACCTGTCGTTCGCAAAGTCCATTAAGCAGGGCATCACATGTGACTACGAGATCCGTAGCATGGAAGTCAAATGTGATTCAGAAAAGGCTAAGAAACTGAATGGCAAAGACTACCAGAAAAGTGAAGGCCGCATTACGGAACTGGCAAAGTTCATCGCTCGTGAAATGAAAAAGAAGCCGGGTATGCGGATCTTCTCGTTTCATACGAAGTGCGAGAATGCGGAGGCGTTTAATCAGGCGTTGCTCAAATGCAAAGTGTGGAGTCGCTGCATCACGGGTGAGATGAAGTTCAGCGACCGTGAACAGATTCTGCGGGAGTTTGAGTCGCCAGGTGAAAGCCGAATCATTACCAGCGTGCGAGTGTTCGCAGAAGGCGTTGACGTGCCGTCAGTTGATACGGTGATGTTGACAGATCCGCTGACGACAGCAGGTCAGATTGCACAGATGGTTGGGCGTGGCCAGCGCGTGGAAGCTGGTAAGGAAAAACTGACCGTGTTTCTGCCGATCTTTCATCCGGTCGGGGAAGATGGCGATTTGGCAGAGCAGACGGCGAAGTGTTCGTACTTTCGCAGTGCGCTGAAGGTTCTGCGGGTGATGGCGTCGTTGGATGAGCGGCTGGTTTCGGAATTGCGCAATTCGAACGAAATAACTGGCGATGAGGATGATGATCCACGGCGAATCATGAAGTTCGAGTTTTCGGAACAGTTTGCGCCGGTGATTAAGTCGCTGTTGCTGAATAAGGTTGCACCGTTCGAGCCGAAGACTATTGAGGAAATGGTTGCTGGTTTTCGTGCATCGGAAGTATTGCGACCATCGCCGGAAACAGGAACGCTCGTTCTGTGTGGAAAGACGCTAAGTGCATGGCGAGCTTATCTATCGCGTCATAAGTTCGAAAAAACGCTGTCAGAGGTTTTCGATATGACATGGCCCGAAACAGCGGAGTTCAACCCAAAAACCGTCGCGGAGATGGTTGCTGGTTTTCGTGCATCAGGTATATCACGACCATCGCAGGCAAAGGATAACCTGTCGTTCGTTCTGTGTGGCAGGAGACTGGATACATGGTCAGAGTATCTATCGCGTCATAAGTTCGAAAAAACGCTGTCAGGGGTTTTCGATATGACATGGCCCGAAACAGCGGAGTTCAACCCAAAAACCGTCGCGGAAATGGTTGCTGGGTTTCGTGAATCAGGAGTCTCACGACCATCGCAAGCAAGAGATAACCAGTCGTTTGTTCTGTGTGGAAAGACGCTAACTACATGGGGACCGTATCTCGTTCGTCATAAGTTTGGTAAAAAGCTGTCCGACGTGTTCAACATGACATGGCCTGAAACAGCGGATTGGAGTCCGGAGACGATTGCGGAGATGATTGCTGGTTTTCGTGCATCAGGTATATCACGACCATCGCAGGCAAAGGATAACCTGTCGTTCGTTCTGTGTGGAAGGCGACTGGATGCATGGCAACCGTATATAAGGCTCCGTAAGTTTGGAAAAACGCTGTCCGAGGTGCTCGACATGACATGGCCACCAAACGGCTACTGGCTCCCATCCTCAATCGACGAAGCCGTCACCCGTCTCCGCAAAGATCACAAGCGTGTTCCATCATTCGGCGAGCAACCATGTGGCTTCGCAGCGGATCACTGGGATAACATCGCCAAGAGCCTTGGCATAACAGTACCAGAACTCATGCGTCGTGCATGGCCTGATGCGTAGGTCCATAGAAGCGTGTGTAAGTGTTTAAACCTTGATTTTGAAAGCGAGTGTAGTTATGAAACGACGACAAATTCTCAGAGCCCTTGGTGGAGTCAGTGCCCTTACTGCAACAGCAGCGGTCGCTGGTCACAATGTCGGCTTTACAAACGATGGTTCCCCGGCAGTGGCAGTGCCATTTCTCACAAGACTGATGGTCATTGCCAGCGCACTCGGTGGTGAGTCTGTAATGCGTATCGCATTCGCAGAGTACATGTGCTGGTATCAGCGTGGCGTGCGCGTGTCGTTCTGCCATACGGATGAGCAGCATGGCGATCTGTCAGAAATGATGGTGGAGATCGAATTGCTGAAAGACAAGAACGAAACGGCAATTAAGCATCTGCGAAAGATTTGCGCAGACGCATCAGGTCTCAGGTACGAGGCTGTGATGCATGGTCTCACATGGGACGATAAGCGTCGGATGGCAGCGTGGTTGACGGCAGCGTATCTACAGAACGCAGTGGAAGTCTTTGAGCGGCAGTGCGAACCCGTACAACGGCGTTCAGCGTTTGAGGGTATGATTTGTTCAACGAGTATCGAGCATACTGCGACAATGCTCGATGTGCGGTCAGACGGTATTCATCCCCCTGATCTGCTTCGAGCAGAGTTGATTCGCGTATCGCTCGAAATAAAAACGATCGTCGATGAAGGGCACAGGTTCATAAATGTGTCGATTAAGTCGCATGACAACGGTCATTGCACAGTATCTTGCTATGGCGTGAATCATACGCAAGTTGTTCCCAAACAAGGGTCTTGATTAGTATCTACTTAACAGAAAGAGAGTGACGTATGAATCGTAGAAGCATTCTGAAGTCCGTCAGTGGCGCATTGGCATTGGCGGCAGGGCATCGGGTGGCAGTGGCAGTGCCGGAGGTGCCGTCTCAGCAGATATCATGGATGTATCGCGCCATCGCGTTGATGCGTCGCATGTGTGTCGATCAAACAATGTGCCGTGTGTTCTATGCACTGCAGCGGCAGTTGCAATGTGGGTATGAGCCATGCCACATGTCGTCACCGGATGAGTTGAACAGCCTATTGTGTACCCGCAGGGATATGACCACGTTTTATTTAAGGAACAATGTTATTCAGGTTCCCGTGGAACTCCAGAGGATCGCAGATTCATTGGGGCACCTGAGTAACGAAGAACTTGTCCAAGACTTGTCGTGGGATGAGCGACGCCGAATCGGAGCGGAAATCATGGAATGGTCATTACGGAAGTTCATGATTTATGAAATGAAAATCGGCGATGGTGGACCACGGAAAGGGACGGAGATGGTAGGAGGTTGCCGGGTAGGTCCAGATGACATCGCATTCAAAGTAAGCGACGATGGTGTTTCTGGCGTTGAAGCGCTTCTCAGAAGACTTGAAAAAGTGAAAGGCTATCTTCTCGAAGATGCGAGGAAGCACACTGTGGTGTACGGTGAAGTCGAATCTTACGAAACTGGTGAAATGTGGATTCGCAGTTACGGTGTGCGCAATCCAGCAGTCGAAAGTTTCCGATCTCGCGAAACGAAAGTAGGTGCCGTATGAAGCGTAGAAGCGTGTTGCAAGCGGTTGGTTGGCTGATGGCGTTGGTTGGTGGCGGCGTGGCAAAAGCGTCTGTCGATTCAGGAGACGCGCAAGTCTCATTCATGGTTCGAGCGTTAGCCTTAGCTCGCATGATTGGCGATCGTGACCTTGTGGCCAGAACATTTAGGTCATTGAGTCGCGATCTTCTCTTCGGAATGCAAATGACGATCATGCCATCAGATGATGAGTATGATATGATAAGTAAAATAGCGTGGGCATCGGGTATTGGGGGGCCAGCTAGTTTAGACGATCGCATTGATGCACTAACAGACACTGCGAAAGGAATGACGTGTGCTGACCTGTTTCGAGGTCTGTCATGGGACGATCAACGACGGATCGTTATGGCAATTGAAGAACTAACGAAACGATCACCCGGCAACGGGAGGAGAATAACCATGAGTGAAACCGAACCACCGTTGCTCGGCGTGCATCGCCTTGTTAGTTGCGATTCGATTGTCGTGTCATGGGAAGGCGACGGGCAGTTAGAGGCACATGAGTATGCAGCCATTTATCAAGAGTGGCAGCGTAACGGCAACAAGGCGTTTCTTTGCCGCGGCATCGAAGACGCTAAGTTCCTGGCGCTCCAATTGGTGAATGGATCGTGTAATGACTGTCTTGTTTAACGCCATTCATTTGGCAGTACGAGAGAATAAGATGGGAAAGTTCTTCATCTGATAGTTGGCGATGTGCGTAGACGGTGAATTGAACGCGAAGTTCTTCGTCTCGGAATTCGTGAAAGACGTTTGGCATTACGGCGTTCATGGATGAATCCTTTTCAGTAGCAACTAACAATTTATTCATCAACACATCGGTCGCAGCGAAGTTCTGAAGGAACGAGTTTGCTACAAGGAATCAGATTCCGATATCGAGGCTTATTGCATAGTGTTCAGTGGACCATGTCGGCTTGCAGGTGGAGACTACACCTTCTCAAGTGCAGATGTGGAAATGAAGTATTCTCTGAACAAGACTATGTCGTTAATGGAAAAAGCGCTACAAGGAACAACCGGCATTTCCATCGGCAGATTCACGCCGGTTTCATGGGGCGGGTTTGCCGTGAAGTTCTATTGCAAACCAATACGTGAAAATCTCGAAGAACTTAAACGGCGCAAGTACGGAAGTGAAAATTGGATCGAGGAGATGATTGCGCGAGACGAGCGAAAATGTGTCGATTAAGGCGCATGACAACGGTCATTGCACAGTATCTTGCTATGGCGTGAATCATACGCAAGTTGTTCCCAAAAAAGGGGTTTGATTAGTCTCTACTTAATAGAAATCGAGTTGAGTATGAAGTGTCTAAACGTGTTGCAAGCCGTCGGTGTCGCGTGTCCATACGGGCAGCGTGCGATGGAGTTGGCGAAACGAATGTGCAATGAGGATGCGTTCGACGGTGTCGTATGGGAATTGAACACTCGTATTCTCGACAACGACTGTCGCTTCGGTGTCAATGGAATGTGCAGTGAGGATTGGAAGAACATGAGCAGTCCGGAATATCGGCTTGAATTAAAGTCCGAATTGTCGGTCTATTTTCGTGAGCCAAACGCACTTGAAGCGTGGAGCGACAAGGATCTAATCGACGACATGTCATTCGAGGAGCGTTTTCTCATTGGCTCTACAATCGCGATGGAGTCTTTGAAGGAGTACGTGTCGCGAAAAGGTAATGTGCCGGAAGATCGATCGGGCACTAATGAACACGCGAAAGTATTGGGGGCGGCGTCATGGGATGCAGGCATGCTCACATTTAGTAAACCATTTGAAACTCGATCGGCAATGGAGTCGTTTCGTCATGCTATGTCAACAGCACAAAGTCATGCACAATTGGTGATGGATCACGAACGAGTGGTTGTGTTAGAGTTTCGACTACATCGTGCGTGTCTTGAGCCGACATATCTCGGATTTGATTCTACCCCTTAAACCGCACACGCTGTGGCCGCAAGACGCAGACACAAATGGCGGCAATGACAGCAGTGGGTCTGGAGCGTAGAGTCACGAGCGCAAACTGGTATCGTCGTAATTCATTGGCTGTTGCCGTCGATCAGCAGTCCAGAATCGTGACAATCGACTTTCTTTTGTTCAATCTTTAGGGGGGTGGTCAAAATGTCAGAGCGTTTTACTGTTGATCGTGAGTCAGGATATCCAGCTTCAGACGGTAGTCTGTGCGTTACAGACAACCTGCATTACGAGGATTGGCACACTAATGCATACTGGTGTGAACCAAATGGAAATAGAGTACTGTGTGTCGAATTGTACAAGTTCATTAACTTCAGAGGTCCAATGTATTTGCCGGATGATCAAATACAGGAAATGAATAAACTATGCATTCAGTTTATTGAAACGGAGATCTCGGAAGCGGCAGCAAAGTCCGAAGCATCCGAAAAGGAAGTGAACATCGCGTAGCCGCAATCAGTTCTCTGAATTGACAGGGTGATGATGCTGCTGAAAATGTGGCATCATCACCTTTGCGTTGATAAATACATGCAAAACGAAAACAATTCAGAATCTGCCGAAATCTGATAAACTCGCTTGCCAGAATATGGCGATGATCGTATATTCCATAAATAGACCCACCGTCAGGGTCAAGTGTGAGTGCTGTACGCGGACATGTTTCGTGGCAGTGCTTGCAGGAAGCCGTTTAAGAGTTCGGGATATATCACTTTACGTGACCGGCCCCGGAGATTGATGAATCGAGGTTCAAAGATTGCGGGAATAAATCACCACTCGAACAGGATTGCAAAAATGTGCGGGCCAGAATGTATAGTCGCCATCGCGGCAGGGGATGAGCAGGCGTTCGGAAACCTGATGGTTGAGTACGAGCGCAAGATGATTCGCTGGTTTTACAACCATGATGTTTCTTGGGATGTCGCCAGAGAGCTCACTCAGGATTTATTCCTGAAGATCTGGAAAAAGGCCGGCACATTTAAATCGCAATTCGATGTTCACGGATGGCTGTACGCAATCGCGCGGAACATAGCCAAAGATCACCATCGAGCTTTGAATCGTGAAAAGCGGCACGCATGTGTGTTGCAGTGCGATGACTTTAGCTCGATTGCAGACAGTTACTCAGATGAGTCTCGGCGGATCGACGCGAAAGATGTCGTGGATGCGCTACTGGCAGGCGAGGATGAGTCTGTGCGAGATTTCCTGTATGACATGGTAGACGGCAGCGGCAGTCGGCTTGAGGAAATGGCCGAGGAACAGCACCTGAGCTGTGGCGGTGTCCGGTATCGCTACGGCGTTTTATTGAAATCTTTGCGTCAAACAGCAGAATCGTCTGCAATGGTTTAGGTTTCAGCCGTATATGTCATTGTTCGGTGTGTGAATCGCCGCAGTGGCGTGGTTAAATTCGGGGTCTGCATGGAGGAAAGAGAAATGGGTATGCTTTGCTTGAGTCGGAAGGTGGGTCAGTCTATCGTGCTGGCAGACGGCACGATTGAAATCAACGTGCTCGATATTGCGAGAGGGTGCGTGCGGATCGGAATTTCCGCACCAAAAGACATTGATATTAACCGCAAGGAAGTTTATGAACAAATCGTCGTGCAGCGTTCTGAATCTGAGTGCAATCCGGAAGGTGCTGCTGCTGGGTAAGTTCGTGGCTCTGGAGGGTGACCGTCGAGCGGTGGCAGAATCGCTTGGAATCGGCTATACAAGTACCGTGACCAGTATTCGCGAGATCGTGCCACTGCGAAGTAACCCGGACGCTGAGTTGAGAGACTCAGCCGTGCGAGGCTTGAAAGCACTACGAGACGAGATTTCTCGTCTGATTCAGCAGGCACAAAATGCAGGCTGACATTGAATAATCTGCTGCCTTAACTCCCGTGTGGTGACGGTAAAAGTTGCATCGTGGTCCTCCTGTACCGTGGTGTAGTGAGTTGAGGCCGCAGGTTTCTTTTTTCGGGCGTGTGTAGCAATGGCTGAAATTGACGTGCGTGTAAAGTGCGGCGAGGAAGAGTTCGCCGTGTTGGTGCGATCGTGCGTCGTCACAGGTGCAATCGACACGATGTTATTCTGCGATGCAGGATTTGCGCAATCGTACTGCAAAGCCCGCTGGCTGATACCAGTTAATGACTGGGAGGCATACCTGATTCAGCCTCAAGCAGGATCGGCACTGAAGTACAACGAGGAACCTGTGCGTTACTGCGGCTGGAAGTGCGCAAAGGACGAAACCGAATGGCTGCACATTCATCTTGAGAAGCCGGTAGTTGAATTCTGAAAGAGTTTCTGCAGTGTTTTACTGTCCAGAAAATACTTTCCGAAATCTTTGTAAATCGACACCGAATAAGATTGACGGTCGAATCGGGATGGACGATACTCCTGAAGTCGCGAGTCGGAATTACTGACTCGGATGAAACAAGGTTGGCCCCGTGAGGGCTTGGAGAAATTGAGATGACGAAAGTAATAAAATCCAGCAGCGTAGATCTTAGTCAGCGTGAAATTGTGGCGACGTTCGAGTCACTCGAAGAAGCTGTCGTGTACATTGCAGAGCACACAGTTGATGGTGTTAACGTCAGCGAAGATCCCGATTGCGACTATCTGCGGATCGATGGTGTTGACGACTAAGTTGAGTCGCTCAGCAATCCCCAGCCGACCCTCCCGAGGGTCGGCTTGCGGGCGTGGTGACTTTTCGAGTTGGCCCCGCGAGGGCTAGGGAGAAAATGAAGATGAACAATTTAAAATCAACAGCATCAGCAATGTACATCGAGGCAGCAAACCAGACGGAAGAATTCCTCAAATCACTGTCCTCAGATGATCGGCTCAACTGTGACGACCTGCGCGACGAGATCGCCGCCTATCGCGAGGCCGCATCGTCTGGGTCGTGGCCATTACTCTACAGATGGTTCGCGGGAAAAAATACCCCAGTCGTTTTCGCTGGTAGTGCTGGCGTGTATTGGTACGAGGTAATGGCTGACGTCGCTGCTGGCGTCTGCTCGGTTCTGATCCGGATCGGATCGTATTATTACGAGGTTAACAGTGATGGCATGGCGACGGGAAAACACATTCGACTAGCCAACTAATCCACGCCGCCTGACAGCCGATCCTTACGAGGGTCGGCTTGCGGGCGTGGTGACTTTTCGAGTTGGCCCCGCGAGGGCCGGGAGAAATTCATATGAGCCGACAGTTGTCCTCAGACGACATCCTACACGTCCGTCACGGATTAAGATTTCATCTGTGGCGAGTGCTCTGTGAGTCTCCTCCTGTGCTGCCTGATCCGCTGGATCAATGTCGCGATCGGGCGACGCATGTTTTGACGGAGGAAGAGGCGTGTTTCTTCAGGCTATTTATTCCGCCTTTTGTTTCGCCGATCGTCCACGAGGTCGAGACGATCCGAGATTTCGTACCGTCGATCAGCCGACGTTTACGTTTCGCTGAACAGATCAGCGACATTGAGAATTAAGTGCTCTGTCTTTTTAACGAGGGTGGCCCCGCGAGGGCCTGGAGAATTGAACGATGAAACGTTTCCAGATTATCGGTGGTGATTTTAGCCCGATCGAATCAGAGTCGATATTCGACTCAATGGCCGAGGCTCAGGCGTCGCTTGAATTTCTTCAGGAAATGAATCCAGATTGCGATGCACGCATTGTGGAAATCAATGCCGAGTAATTAGCCGTCCAGTTTTTTAAGGCTATGACATGACTTTTGCGAATCGTCAGACCGTACATTTATCGAATTATGCGGTCGCGCTTAGCAAGGATCTTCAGGCCGAGTTGGGCTGCGAGTCCATGTCTGAGCTGCTGGAGTGGCTGATACTGAGTCAGCGTCATTCATTCGTTGATGCGCGTGCATTGCTGAGTCAGCGGAGCAAGCGTGGGCGGCGGTGGCCGAATGTGCTTTCGGATGATGCCGTGTTACCGCCAGAGGGCTGACACGATTTGTGCGTATCGCTTTGATTAAACCGGCGGCGAGAGATCGCCGCCATTGAAACCGACGTTGCCGCCGCTCGGTTTCAATCAATTGTTATGCGGCGATCTGGAGACTTAGCGATGGCCGTAATTATTAAACCCGGACCAACCGACCCAGTCACAAATAGTATCTGGCTAGAGGACACCGAGACCGGGGAGCAATATTTTTTGGACGGTGGAGATGGACAAGACGTGGGGTGCGATGTCGAGACGGGTGATGATCCGTGGTGGTCGGCATTCGTCTCAGGATGCGACGGGAAAAGTCGAGAGGAAGCGGATGAATGGCTTGATGAGCATGCTGATTGTGGAAGCGACGGATGGGAGCTCCCGTCCGCATAACAATGCCTTCTCAGTGGCTTTTTCACTGACATGGTGATTGATGGTCGATTACCAACAACGAAGTTCAGTCCGAGGTGGGCTGAGTGGGTTTCAAACGTTCCGAGGCGGAACAAAGGGGTTTCTGATGATTGATTCATCTTCTGCGCCTGCTGCGCTAGTACCTTCCATTTCTGACCGTCCTATTCGCGTCGTAGTGCTGCGATCTGAGGATAGTGTTCTGTGGATCGAGCCGAACAGAAATGGATTAACCAGCTATGTCTGGTCGCGTCGCCTGAACAGTTCTATAGCCAGGCTTGTTCGGCAGTTCTACACAAAGGCTGAGGCACAAGTCGTCGCACGGCAGCTCGGTTTCCTTTTGTCTGATGTTCGGCAGCATGAGACTCGTTTCCATCGGTTTTGGTGTGTGATCGGAAACGAAGGTGGTCTTCTGGCTGACGAGTCGTCAGTGGTCAATGCACAGTGTGATCCCCTTCAGGATGTGATTGCTGGGCATTCACGGTTTCTGCCGTCTCCGGCGTGAACAAACAATCCCTGCGGGGATTTGTCTCTCAGGTTTCCTCCTCCACGTTTGGCGAGAGACGGGCAACACAGCGAGGTGCTGTGGCTGACGGAAACAAAACAACTGCCGGGAGGACCGGCAAAGAAAGTAAGACCATGTCTACAGTAGCACAGAGTGAGTCACGGTATCAGTTGCGCTATAAACTGACACCAAAGGCGATTATTGAACGGGTGAAGGCGACAGGTGATTCTGGCATTGACGTCGGCGTCACAATCAAGCACGGCGATCCGCATTTTGAGCGTGCGGTTGATTTGATTGGGCTTGACAAGATGAGTGGCAAGTCAAGTTACCAGTGGATCGTCGTGGATGGCGAATTTGATTCGATGGATATTACGGCTGACGTGCTTCTGGATAAGCTCGAGGAGGCTGTCCGTGAGCAAGAGGAAGAATGGGACGAGGCACGCGCTGAGTATGAGGCCGAAGTTCAGCGACTTCTAACGTGTGATCCGAAGGCATTGCTGTGCAATCGCAACGGCGTTCGGAGTGCGATTGATAATCCACCATCGCATGATAAGCCGTGGGTACAAGCTCCTGCGTTGGCCTTCTTGTTTCCGAAGGCCGGAGCAAAAAATCAGTCTCGCAATGAGCCATTGTCAAACAAGCGATGTGCTGACGTGGTGGCGGAAATGGCCAGGTTGATTCAGGAACAGGATATCATTCTGTCAGCGATCGAGGCAGGCGTTAAATCGGCTGCTGCCAACGACCGATCGGGCTGGATCGAATTGAACGGAAGCGATCGTCTGAAGAAATGTTCCGCAGAAGGGATTCAGTGCGACGCGATCTATCGTGATGAGCGGCTGGCGAGCGAGAGGCCGGGTTGGTGCTGGTACGATCAATGTGTCGGCGCAAGCGATGCTCCTCGGAATCCTGACAGTGAAGCATTTGAAATGCTGGAAGATGCGCGAAAGTTCGACGCTGAATCTGAAATGTATTTTCATACAGTGTCAGCGTACGATGAGTTTGACGACGACGGCTTCACTGGCGAGAGAAATAATGGATGGCGTGGCTACACTGCCGAGGCTATGTTTCAGGGAAAGCGAATCACCTTCGGGCTGCCTGAAGAGTTCTGGGAGAAGTAGTCACGTGGTGACGTGAATAAACCGTGAGGCAGGTGGAAGCGCCTGCCTCATTTTGTTTCCAATAGTATCTCTTTGAGGATTACACCATGATGATTTCAGTCGGGGACAATGTACAGTGTGTCGAAGACGGCTGGGCCGGTCGCGTGACAGGCTTCGCGCGGCAGAACGGTGTTACGATGCTGGTCTGCCATCACGTGGTGGCGGGAGAGATTGAATTAGACGATAAGCGGTGGCTTGACCCTCGCGACGTTCACGTGGTCACTTCGGCATGTGCGTAGTGATTCAGATGCCGGGTAGGGTGAAAACCGAATCTGAGTCTCTAGTGTCAGCAGGTTATTGGGCTGATGGCGTGAGGCGGCACATGTACGGTATGGTAAAAACGGATTTGGAAAACCGAAACCAAAAAACGGATTTGGAAAACCGAAATGGAAAACAGAAAAACGATTGAGCAAGTGGCCGGTATGCTTAAAACGGAAACGGAAAATCAATTCCGAAATGGTGCGTCGATGTATGTGTTCAACTGGCCTGCGTCGAGCGACTCGTGGAAAGCGAAGATGCCGACGTATGTGGTTGAGACTCCGCCCACCACAATAACTGTAGCGATTAGTCAACAAATGTATGGCTTGCCGGTGTACGTCACTCGCAGAGGCTTGTTTGGCTTCGTGCCTGATGGGCCGAGTTACGTTCCGAGACGGGAAAAGGCTTCAGAATGCACCTTAAACGCGACGGGCTTTCAGATATCCGTTATGGTTGCATTTACAATCGGAATGCTGTGTGCGATCGCGGGGGCGTTTTGACCGGCAGTTCAGATCAGAATCTGAATCGGATTTGAAAAACGAGCAAGCCGTTTTGGATTTCGTTTTGGAATTTTCGGCTGGACCTGATAGTCCCACACTTTTTTTTCATTGACGGGGGGGGGTCTTTTTGAAAACCGGGTCGAGCGTTTTTTCGTTTGCGTGGTGAGGTGAAAATCGCTGAGATAATTTTCGCCGGAGGGCAGTTTGGGCAATCTGGCCGTTCCGGTTGTGGTTCCGTTTTGCGTGCCTGAAATCGCATAGGATCACTCAGGATGCAATCGGATTGAACTAGACGACAGAATATACGCTGAGAATCGGAACGCGGTTAAAGGCACGTTTTGGCGTTTGGCGCTAACGGCATAAAAAACAACGCGGGAAACGTGTTGCCGGGAAATTGTGGTTCCGGGGTTTGCGTTTCCCGCGTTGTGCGCGGGTTGAACTTGGTCAAATTATGGCCGATTGTTTCGGACTGGTTTGTGGCTCCTATCAACAGGACGATGAAAACGACATCGGTTCAGAGAATTGCGATCGATTGCCAGCGATTGTCAGCGATTGTCAGTAATCGTGTTGCCAGCGATTGCCAGTGCTCGCCATCGCTCGCCAGCAATAAAAAAAACGCGGGGAATGCTCAAACCGTTTCCGGAAGGCATTCCCCGCGTTGTGCGCGGGTTTGTGGTTGTGGTTACTATGTCGGAACGGGTGGAAACCAATCGGGACGACGGTTTGTGTCTTCCCACAATTCGGCCAAACGATTGTATTCGGCTCGTTCCTTTCCTTCCAGTGTTTCTCCTGAGATAACGCGGTTCAGCATCGCGTTAAACGTTTCCCGTTCAATTCTTGACATTGTTTATCCTTTCGCCGCAGACTCGCTCGATAGACCAGTCGGAATCGATTCGGTGAACCGGAAGGTTTGCATTGCAGGACCAGCAATTGTAACGCGCTGAATTGTCGATATCAACGCCATCTAGTTGCATGGCGGTCTCAGTCTCAGTTACTCCGGATGGATAGACGTCGGCAGGAAATTGCGAAAGCAATTTAAGCAATTCTTTTCCGCTGACATTGTGTTTTTGCATTGTGGTTGCTCCTGGTAATGGTGAAACTGAAAACGTAGTCAATTCCGGTTTGATGTACTTTCCGGAGTCCAGACGTCTGAAACGTTTCGATGACAGCTTAACGCAATCGGCGATTGTTTCGTTTCCGTGTTCGTCGAATATCGAACAACGGAAACGTTCGCCAAGTTTAAGTTCACTGAACTGCATTGCCAGCCTCAATTCTCGCCTGATTCCTCGCTATCAGGATAGCGCGGTTTTCCGGATTGTCCGGCAGTGTCTCAACGTGTTGCCCGTTGCGCAGGACGACAAGCGTACGGATCAAAAACGGAAACGTACGTTTTTCTTCGGATCTTTGGATAACTTGCCAGCTGTCGGATTTCATCGGTTGACTTTCTTTGACGGGAGTCCAATCGGTTCCGAGGTATAGCGTTGTCGCGTCGCGAACGGCAACCAGTTGAATGCTGCCATTGCTTGTTCGGCGTTGGCATGATACGACATCGGGAACCAACTGGAACCTGATTTGACATCGAGACAAGCGCCGCGGTCAAGCCTGGGATTCTTGCAACGCGAAATGACGATAGCAATCGGAATGGTTTGTGGTTCAATGGTTTTCATAGTCTGAACTCCTGTAATGTGGTGAATTATCAAACTGAGAACGAATTGACGCGATCCATAATTTCGGTTGCCTCAATTTGTGTCATCCCGTTGAGACTATCCAGACTTTCAAACCGCGGATTTGTGTCGAATTCGCGCTGCCATGCCAGGTCGCGTGGGCTGAACACTTTCAGAAACTCGAGATATTCGGAAGAACCTTCACCGAAGACATCTATCATTGCTGTTTTGATATAACCGATTGCAAACCCGCGATTTTCATTATCTGCGGAGATACTTGCGTTTTCCAAATTGCAAAGCAATCTCTGCATCCTTTCAGTATCGTGGACATCGTGAAAATTGTCCCAAACGTACTGACAGAGTGTCTCGGTAAGTGTTTCGAGATTTTGCATATGAACTCCTGTAAGGTGGTGAATTGCGAGCAAACGTAAACCTCGCAACCGTGCGCACGGGATTCCGTGCGCAGTGTTCCAGGGTTTGTGGGAACGTGTTAACGGTCTTGAGAAAGCGGCATCATCAGATAACCCCCATTGATTCCATCACAAGTCAGCAGACAAGCTGTGTCCGGAGAATTGAAACCGATTGAAACGTTTTCAGACTTGCCGGTTTTCAGATATTCGGCAACGTATTTCGGATCGAGCGTAATTGGTTTCAAATGCTGTCCTGTTGCGTCAACGTTGTCGTAAGTGTTGATCCGGACAGCATCACAATTGACAACGGATTTGCCACAATTGGCGGACTGAGAAACCAGTTCAAGCTGCGCTGAACTTGAAAACGGAAACCTGAAATCAACGCCACTTGATTCTTCGTCTGTTGCAACCATTGCCGACTGAACCGCGCTCAAAAGCGTAGCGCGGTTGAAATCGAAATTTGACGCAAATGAACGTGGAATTACGTCACGATAACGCGGAAATCTGCCATCGATGACTGAACCTCGTAGCGAGAAAGCGCCTGGCAATTCAAAAACGAATTCAGTGCGAAGTGTCTGCATTGTCAGAATTCCGTCAATCGTGACTATCCGTTGTCCGGGTCCGCTGGTTTCTTTTGCGTACGCTTGTCGAGACGAAACGACAACTTCGGCAACCGCAAACGAAACGACTGACGTTTTCCGTTTTTTGATTTCGTCCGCCAGCAGGTTCAGCGCGCGACAAGGAATCACGGCGGTTTGCTTGTCTTCCGGCAGTGTTCCGAGAACTTCTGCCGGCAACGTTTCCCACGCAAGACGTCGCGAGTCGGTTCCAACAATGTCGAGTGTATCGGCACCAGTCGGCGCGAAACACAAACCGCCAAGCGCGTAGCGAGACGATTCCGTGTCTGTTGCAAATTCGCAATTTTCGATTGCGCTGAACAGTTCAGTCGCGTTGAGATTGTGCGCAAACGATGCTGGAAAGTCAGACGTAAACGCGGTAGAATCGTTTGGCGCTTGCGTTTTGAGCGTGAAAACCGCGCTATCGGTTTTTACAGTCAGACTATACTCATTCAACACGTTGCAAACGTTCAAAGTGATCGTCACGAACTTCGTTTTCGTTTTCGTGCAAACGTCCAGTAGAGCAACCAATGGTAGCGAGGTTGAAACGTTGCCGGTTGCTGTGTTGCAGTTTTCGGAAAACGCGAACCGTGCATCGGCATCAAGCGCGACGAAATCAACAACGCCTTGATTGATTGAAATCGTGAACGGGTTAACGTACGCAATTTTGCGAGTGATCAGTTTCTTTAGACGTTTCAGCGATTGCGTAAGCGTACTGCCAGCAAATTCAGCCGATGCCGTTTCCGTGTTGCGTTTTCGGAATGCGTGAACTGCCATTGCCAGGAGTTCAGTCGTGACTTTAGACGTTGCCGTTTTGTGCTCGCAAGACAGGTTCACGTCGCAAACGGTTTCCAGATAATAAATCACGTTTTCACGCTTCCATGTTGCCGGGTTTGACAGCCAATTGAAATCGCGCAGCTTGTTATGCTGCGCCGAAGAAACCCGTTCCGCCAAAATCTCGGTAATCGGCATCGGTTCCAAGGTGTCGATTCCAGCGACTTCATTGAAACAACGGTCAACACGTTGTTTCAAGTCGTATCGGTCGATTGGCGCGCAGTGTTCCGGGTTTGTTCCGGTTTGCAAACAATGTGCGGAGCGTACACGCCATGCGTTCCCGTCGGCGCAAACGAAATCAGTGAAACCAGCCGGCGTATTCGCGGTTTCCGCATGCCATGAATGAACCGGATTTAGAAAAGGCATTGTCTCAACGGTTGCCGGTTTGCGGTGAATTGTCAGACGATCAACGCGGCCACCGCCGTAATTAAGTCGATACGAAACCGTTTCGCGTTCCGGTTTCGTCGTTTCGTTTCGTCGTGCAATAGCTAGCATTTTGAGCATTCCTGAATTGTGTTGCGAGTGGTGGCAACACGGGGTGAAGATATCGCGTTGAACAATCAACGCGGGAAGTAGCGAGAAACCTCGCGAGTCTGCGCACTGGAAACAGTGCGCAGTATCCCAGGGTTTACATCGAGAGAAACCCCGCGCAGAACTTACTGCGCGGGAACTTGAAACCTGCGAACTATGCCGAAACGCCAAAGACCCTGCTGAGTTCATCCGCGTTGATTGTTTTGGCCGACGTGAATACGTTCTGCCATCTGTCGCCAGTCCATAGCATAGCGCTGCCAGCCGCACTCTCAGCGGTTTCCTGAAGTCCTGGGGAAAACTGCTGCGCAGCGCGTGTGATACCCTGGATAACGTCAAACGCCGTCACTCGGCTGAACTCGGTTCGCTGGTCTTTAAATCCGTTTAGAATTCCGTCTGCAGCATTCTTCGTCAACCCTGGGATATTCAAGGAACGCAGAACAGCGCCGATTGCCGGAATAGCATCGATCGTCGCGCTGTGTTCGCGTGTCAACAGCATTGCATCGATACCGCTACCGAGTAGCGGAATCTGACGGTTCAGATTCTCGCGAATCAACGACGCAAGCGATTGCAGGTCGATTGCGCCGCGATGAACTTTCTTGATTACGCCAGTTCCTTTAACTTCGTCCCAGATACAACCATTCATACAAATCGCTCTGAAGACACTCGGACAGGTTGAAAGTTTACGCTCGCCAGTTTCCCCATTGCCGAACGCGAGCATTCCGCCGTATTCGGAGTCTGTTTCTGCGCGCATTGAGTCCGGTATCAGGATGTTACCGAAGATAGAATCGCAATTGTCAGGACTTCGGAAGTGCGAAATTAATCCGTCGGGAATGATCGATCGCATAACTTCCAAAAACCAGCGATTGTCGAGAATTGTATACTGTCCAGACAACACAGCGCGCAACGTTCCATCTGTTCGCAGCCTCAACAGATTCTCTTTATCAGAGATATGTCGCAAACCGTTTGTGAAGACATCGCACAATGTGCGCTTGTCGTTGTCATCGCCAGTGATCAACCTGCGCGGCAGTGTCAATCCGGTTCCAGTCCATGCCGCAAACTGGTCAAGTGACGTTTCGGTGAACTTCAACCGCGTTCCGTGTTCATCGACCAAACCGACTCCTGCAGTATCGTTGACAACGGTCAGTTTTCCGAATTCGCTGCAGACGTCGCGAGTCTGACCCTGTTCGCGTTCAACGTGTTCAAACGCCATATCCCAGGTCATCACACGAGAATCTGACGGATCATTCGCGCGCTCAGTCCATCCGCGCGAAACGTTTCGGAAACGATCGTCCATCGTTTGAGTCTGATGAACGAAATCACCGGAACGGCCAGTGCCTTTCAACGGTTGCAAGCTGTCAAGCTGCTCAAACTGGTCAGGGTAATCGTTGAACGTTTCAATCGGTTGAACTGTAATAATCTCGGCGGGTTTCGGCTTGTCGCCGACGTGGACAACGACAAGTCGCTTTGAAACCCGCTTCACTGTCGGCGCGGGAATCGTCTCGACGTCGCGCAGTGCGACATCGAGACGCGAAACGTTTGGCGCTTCCAATGTTGCCGTGTTGCCAGACGATGCGTTTTTCAGATGAGCAAGAAACATGACAGAACTCCTGTTTGAGGTTCGAATTGTGGCAATTCGAACCTGTTGAAAATGCGCCAAAAATGGCGCGAATAGCGGGAACAAACCCGCAATTCTGCGCACTGTTGCCAGTGCGCAGTGTTGCGAATTCGGCCTGGCTATTCTCCCGAATAACCAACCGGAACTGTGATTACCTGGGAAGTGCAAATGTAAACCATGTTCGACCAGCCAGAGCGGGAATACGCTCCCGGAAAGCGAATCCGCATTCCACCGCAAGTGAAGTGTCCACCGCGCGTCCCCGTCAGCTTCGGTGCGTTGCAATCAGCAGACTCGATGACAGGAACTGCAGACGAAACGCCGAAACGGGAACGCAAGTCGGTTCGCAGTGCGGACGCATCGCGAGAATCCAGACGAAGTGCCAGGTTTGACCATGATGAACTCGACATTGATAGAACTCCTGAAAGTGTGTCCGGTGGTGACCAGACGAAACGGAAAAACGGGATCAACAGAAACCCCGCAACCGTGCGCACGGGATGCCATGCGCAGTGTTGCGAGGTTTCAGTCGATTACAACGCAACCTGTCACTGTTCCCCCCCACAATGATTCCGCGAGCGCCGCTGACTTCGCTATTTCCGCAGTATCTGCGAAACCTATCCAAACAGACCGCACGTGTTGATTCGCAGCGTAAAAAACGATTGTTACCTTGTATTTGTACATTGTGAGAACTCCTGTAAGTGGTGATTGCCAGGCCGGTGAATCAGTCACAAGTAGACTGATACGGTGAATAGTAGAATCCGCTATCGTATACGTCAATACATAAATCGTCAGAAAAGGATAGAATAATCACTTACCGACATGAACTCAAGCAATACGCTGGGAATTATCTCTTTCGAATACGAGAGAATCAGCACAGCGTGCCGGATAGTGGGAGCGTGGGAGCGTTGGAGTGCCGGCGATAGACGCTCACGCCACGCCATCGCCTGATCGCTCACGCTCACGCCTGATCGCTCACGCCATCACGCCACGCTCACGCCATCACGCCACGCCATCACGCCATCACGCCACGCCATCACGCCTGATCGCTCACGCCTGATCGCTCACGCCATCACGCCACGCTCACGCCATCACGCCACGCCATCACGCCTGATCGCTCACGCCATCAAAGCGCCCAAAGCGCCAAAGGTACTCCCGAAGCGAAAATG
>ENA-ORBV01000307-ORBV01000307.1-microbial-mat-metagenome-genome-assembly--contig:-NODE-307-length-110014-cov-11.750894_pt1 | contig 110014 bp, 112 predicted proteins | sample MGYA00237777_ERZ505514 | MGnify/ENA primary metagenome ERZ505514 (study PRJEB26160, sample SAMN06269048) | microbial mat metagenome | isolation source: Oligotrophic lake microbial mat | place...
GGGACGATGGGCACGAACGGCAAACTCAGCACCGGCCGTATCCAAGTGAGCAAGGACGGGGTGCGGCCGCCGCAGTAATCCGCGGAACGCGGGGCGTCTTGCATGAAGCCGGTCGGGGTGCGTGCTAGCGCGCGGCCGGCGTAGCCGCAGGCGCAGCGTCGCCACTCCCGTGTGATTGTTGACCGGAATCCCCATGCGCCTCGGAATATTCATGATGCCCCTGCATCCGGCGCACCGCGCGCCGGCGCAGACGCTGCAGGAAGACCGCGAGGCCGTCATCCTCGCCGACACACTCGGCTATCACGATGCCTTCGTCGGCGAGCACCTGACCGAGAAGAGCGAGAACGTCACCAACAGCTTCATCTTCCTCGCCACCCTGATCCACGCAACGAAGACCATCAAGCTGGCGACCGGCACTTCCAATCTGTCGCACACGCATCCGACGCTGGTTGCCGCGCACGCGGCGATGTTCGACCACCTGGCCCAGGGCCGCTTCATCTTCGGCATCAGCCCCGGCGCGCTGTCCTCCGATGCCGAAGCACTCGGCATGCTGGCGGAAGACCGCAACAAGATCTTTGCCGAAGCCATCGACGTCATTCTCGCGATCTGGGAACGCAGCGCGCCGTACGCGATCGACCTGCCCGGCAACCGCTTCAAGGTCACGACGGCAACGACCAGCCGGCCCGAGATCGAGCGCGGCGAGATGTACAAACTCTTCCAGCAGCCGCGGCCGGAGATCGTCGGCACGGTGGTAGCGCCGCACTCGAAAGGCGTGATCGCGATGGGCGAGCGGGACTTCCATCCCCTGTCGGCGAACTTCCTGCTCACGCAGTGGCTGGCGAGTCACTGGACCAACTACGCCGAGGGGAAACGGAAGGTCGGCAAGGCCGCGGATGTCGCCGACTGGCGCATCGCGCGCACGATCTTTGTGGCGGACGACGACAAGGTGGCGCGCCGCTACGCACGGGAGGACGCCGCAAGCCCGTACCGCCACTACTGGCAGCTGCTGCTGAAGAAAATGATGCTGGCGAAACGCCACATCATCTTCAAGACGCACGAGGCGCAGGACGACCGCGAACTGACGATGGATTACATGCTCGACAAACTGGTGATCTGCGGCACGCCGGACAAAGTGGCCGACGAACTGCTGAAGCTTCGCGAGGAAACGGGCGATTTCGGCGAAATCGTCTACGCCAACATGGACTGGGTGGACCCGGCGCTGGCGAAACGGTCGATCACGCTGATGGCCGAAAAGGTGATGCCGAAGGTGAATGCGGCGATCGGGAAAACCGGGTTGTCACGGCCGCATTAGCGCGCAGAAACGCAGACTATTCCGGTTTCACCCCGGCCGCCTTGACGACCTTCGACCACTTCGCGATTTCGCTGCGGATGTAAGCAGCGAACTGGTCGGGCGTGCTGCCCACCAGATCGAAGCCGGCGTGCCGGAGCCGGTCCCGGATCGCCGGCGTGCGCAGCATGTCGGTCGTTTCCGCGTAGATGCGCGCGATGACCGGCTTGGGCGTTCCCGCGGGCGCGAGCAACCCGAACCAGCCGGTGGCCTCGAAGCCCGGAAAGCCGGATTCCGCGATCGTCGGCACCTCGGGCATCACCGCGGATCGTTTTGCCCCGCAACTGGCGAGCGCCAGGAGCTTGCCGGTACGGACATGCGGCAATACGGAGCCCCCGCTGAACATGGCCTGGATGTGCCCGCCCAGCAGGTCCGTCAGCGCCTGGCTGCCGCCCTTGTAAGGGACGTGCACCATCTCGAGGCCGCCGGCGGCGTTGAGCAGCTCGCCGGCGAGGTGTCCAGCACTGGCGACGCCTGCGGAAGAAAAATTGAGTTTCCTGGGATTGGCTTTGACGTACACCAGGAACTCCCTGAAATCCCGCGCGGGCACGGCCGGATGCACCACAAGCAGGTTGTGCACGCCTGCCAGCTCCGTGATCGGCGCAAAATCCTTGACCGCATCGAACGGGAGCTTTGCGTAATAACTCGGGCCGATGGCGAGGTTGCCGATGAAGCCCAGCAGCAAGGTGTAACCGTCGGGCGTTGCGCGCGCGACCAGTTCGGTGCCGATGTTGCCCGCGCCGCCGGTCCTGTTGTCGACGATGAACGACTGCCCCAGGGTGACGCTCAGGCGCTCGGCCGTGGCCCGTGCCAGCGTGTCCGCGCTGCCGCCTGCCGTATACGGCACGATGATGCGGACCGGCCGATCCGGATAGCGGCTTTGCGCAATGGCAAACGGCGCGGCCGACAGCAGGCAGATCGCAACGAATCGGGATGTCAGCATAAAGGCTCAGCCTGAATTCTGTCCGTGCCCGGTGGCGGCCCAATGTTTCAACCAGCCGGTGTTGCCACCGCGCTCCACGAGTTCAAGCAGCGCGTCGGGGACCGGCGGATACTCCCGCCGGACGTTGCGGGTGTGGTTGATGAAGAAACCGTTGCGGAAATCCACTTCGAGCTCGTCGCCCGTCTCGCAGAGGTCCGTCGCCGCGGGACAATCCATCATCACCTTGAGGCCCGCGCCGATCGCGGCACGATAGGCCAAAAAAGGCATTGATTCGCACACGAGGCCGAGTCCCATCGCCTGCATGGCGATGTAGCCGTTCATTTTCGGGCCCATGCCGAAGTTGCGGCCGGCGACGATGATGTCGCCCGCCTTCGCGCGCGAGTGAAAGCCCGGATCGGTCTCCTCAAACAGGTGTGGGATGAGTTCGGCCGGGTCGAAGCAGCGGGCGACGATGTAGCGCTGCGGGATGACGCCGCCGGGATGCGGGACGTCATGGCCCAGCTTGTAGCAGCGCCCGCGCAGCACCCATTGATCGTCGGCCATCACTTGGCTGCCTCCGATCCCGCATCGGTGCGCAAATGGTTCGTGCTTCGGCAGCTCTCGGCGATTCGCCTTGCTCGCATCCCCGACAACCGCGCCGGGGCCCCTGCTCCGTGGCTCACGCCGCCTCCGCGAAGCGCATCACGTCCGCCGCCGCGGCGAACTCGCGCGGGTCCGCGATCTTCCCGGCGACCGCCGACGCGGCGACCGTGGCTGGATTGCCCAGATAGAGCTTTGCATCGCGCGCGCCAAAGCGGCCCGCGTTGTTGTTGGCGGCGGTGGAAATCGACACTTCGCCCGAAGCCACTGGCCCGATCACGGCATCGTTGCAGGGGCCGCAACCCGCCGGCAGCAGGATCGCACCCGCGTCCAGCAGGACCTGCATGAGCCCGTCTGCGGCGAGGCGCTGCGTCGAGCGCTGCGAGCCCGGAACGATGAAGAGCCGCACGCCGCTTGCCACCTTGCGGCCCTTGAGGATGCCCGCCGCCATCACCAGATCGTCGTACATGCCGGAGCCGCAGGAGCCGATGAAAGCGTGGCTGACTGGCTGGCCAGCCACGGTGGAGAGATCGACCGCGTTCTGCACGCCTCCGGGCAGCGCGATCTGCGGCTCCAGCGTGTCTACCTTGACGCTCAGGTCGGCCTCGTAATGCGCATCGGCGTCGGCATAAACCGCGGCGTAGGGCCGCTGCGCCCGGGCTTCGGCAAAGGCAAGAATCGCCTTCGACGGCGGGATGAACACGCCATACGCGCGCATCTCGGTCGGCGAGCTGCAAAGCGCGGCGCGCCCGGCCAGCCGGAACTGGTCGAGATCGCCCGCGTATTCGAGCACCCGGTAGTCGAGGTCGGCGGCCAGCACCTGTTTGTCGATCAGGCTGGCGATATGGAAACCGAGATCGCGCGCATGCACGCCCGGCTGCAAGTGGCCCTTGATCGTCAACCGTACGGTCTTGGGCACCATCACCCAGTTGGTGCCGGTGGCCAGCACGCGGCTGATCTCCGCGCCCATGCGGAAGCCGAAGGCGCCGATGGCGCCGGCGTTGGTGGCATGGCGGTCGTTGTCGAAATAGAAGCTGCCCGGCAGCACCAGCCCCGATTCCATGGGGAAGATGTGGCCGTGGCCGCCCTGCCCCGCCTCGAAGAAGTGCTTCACACCCCACGCCTGCGCCGCCTTGCGGTTGAACGCACCGCGCTCGGCGGCGGCGGCGCTGCCGTAGATGACGTCATGGTCGCTCACCATCAGCACCTTATCCGGCGCGGCGAGCCGGTTGATGCCGATGGCGTCGAGTTCGCGCTTGGCGCCCATGACCACACCGTCGTGGATCATGATCCAGTCGGGAACGGGATAGACGACGTCGCCGGCGCGCAGGACGGATTTTCCGCTCGCGCGCGCGAGGACTTTCTCGACGGCGGTCATGCTCATGGGTGAGGAGCGAGCGATCAGGACTGAGGACTAAGAGGGTTGGTTCAAGCGGTGCATTTCAACTGCGCTGATTGTACGCCGGATCACTCCGGCTTCACGCCGGCGTCCTTGACCACCTTGCCCCACTTTACCCGCTCCGTTTCCAGATAGCGCGCGAACTGCGCGGGCGTGTCCGCGATGGGCTCGAACGCGGCGGCCAGCAGCTTCTCGCGGATGTCGGGCATGGCCACGATGATTGCGATGTCGCGCTGCAGCTTGTCCACGGTCGCGCGCGGGGTGCCGCGCGGCGCGATGACGCCGTTCCAGTTGTTCGCCTCGTAGCCGGGAACGCCAGCCTCCGCGATCGTCGGCAGCTCCGGCATGATGATCGAGCGCTTCTCGGTGCCGATGCCGAGCGCGCGCAGCTTGCCGGAGCGGATATGGGGCTGCGCCGTCGTCAGGTTCGCGAAGATAAAGGTCAGGCGCCCGCCCAGCATGTCGGTCACCGCCAGCGCGCCGCCCTTGTACGGCACGTGCACCACGTCGATGCCCGCCATGCTCCGGAACAGTTCGCTGGCGAGGTGGCTCGCGCCGCCGATCCCGCTGGAGCCGTAGGTGTACTTGCCCGGGTTGGCTTTCGCCAGCGCGACGAATTCCTTCACGCTCTGCGCCGCGGAGCCCGGATGCACCACCAGCACGTTGCTGGTGCCGGCGATGTTGGTGACGGCCACGAAGTCCTTCGTCACGTCGTACGGAAGTTTCTGGAACAGCGCGGGCATCACTGACAGCGCCGGCGTGGCCATCAGCAGCGTGGTGCCGTCCGGCGCCGCGCGCGCCACGATTTCGGTGGCGATCAGCGTGCCACCGCCAGGCCGGTTGTCCGTCACCACGCCCTGTCCGCGCATCTCCGACAGTTTCTGTCCGACCACGCGCGCCAGCACGTCGGTGGAACCGCCCGCCGCATACGGCACCACCAGCCGGATCGGCCGTGCCGCTTCCTGCGCATGGCCTGCGCCCATGCCCGCCGCCATGGCCATGCCCAAGCCCCATTGCATCGCACGTAACAACATGATCGCTCCCGTGAATTCGACCGGCACCCATCAAGCAACAAGCGCGTCGAGCACGCCCTCTAGCCGCGATACACAGGCTCCGGCTGCGTCAGAAAGGAATACAGCAGGTGGTAGGCGATGCGGTAGTTGTTCTGCTTGAGACTGTTATGCGCCATGCCCGGCATCACCGCGAATTGCTTGTCCGGGTTGGGCAGGCGCTGGAAGAACGCCAGCACGTCGTCGAAGGCGGCGATGCCGTCGTACTGTCCGCGCATCACCAGCACCGGACAGAGGATGCGCGCCGGGTCCATCAGCGGCAGCTTCGAACACATGTCCACGTAGGTGCCGGTGGGCACGGAGTCGTCGAGCGCGAGGATCGCATCGGCAAACGCCTCGATCACCGCCGCGTCCGCGCCGCCGCCGTGGTGGTCGCGGGTGAAAATGGTGCGCACGAAGGCGCGGTCGATCGGCCGCCGGTTGCTGGCGAGGTACTGCGGCAGCTTCTTCGCACGCTCGGCCAGCGTCGGACTGTCCTTGCCGGTCCACACCAGCGCGTCCAGCGCGAGCCGTGCGACGCGTTCGGGATGGCGTTGCGCGAACAGCCCCGCGCGCAGGGCGCCGGAGGAACAGCCGTACATCGACAGCCGCTCGATGCCGCGTTCGCGCAGGATGTAGTCGGTGGCGGCCGCGAGGTCGTCCGCGCCGGTGGCGATGTCGAAGTTGATATCGCGGTGCTTGGACGAGCGGCCATAGCCCTCCATGTCCATGCACCAGGTGTCGAAGCCCTGCCACGCGAACCACTCCATGACGGAAGTGTCCGGCCGGCCCGGCATCTGGAAGTCGAAGGCCGGCGTGGAAGCCATGGAGGAGCCGTGCACGAACAGCAGCGTGCCGCGGGTGGGCGCGGGCGCCGACTTCTGCCAGAGAAACAGGCGCACATCGCCCTTGTGCGTCCAGTGTTCGCGGCCGGTGACGGGCGCTGCGGCTTGGTCCATCGCGTGGATCCCGGGTGTCTTTAGTTCTTTTCCAGCCTTCAAGCTTAGCACCGCGCAGTTGATCGTTTATACTTTTCGGCCCGCGGGCGGTGCCGTCCGCGCCTGCCTGCCCTGCAACCACAACAAGGAACGTCCATGATCTACGAGGTGAGGACCTACGATCTCAAACCCCGCTCGCTGCCCGAAGTGGAAAAGCGTTTCGGCGAGGCCTACGAAAAGCGCAAGACCTACTCGCCGCTCGCCGTTTTCTGGCACACCGAGATCGGCCCGCTCAACCAGATCATCCACGTCTGGCCGTACCAGGACCTGGAAGAACGCGCGAAGATCCGCGCCGCCGTGGTCAAGGACAAGATCTGGCCGCCGAACATCGGCGAGTTCGTGACCAACATGCACACGGACATCATGCACCAGTTCTCGTTTTCGCCGGAGCTGAAACCCGGCAAGATGGGGCCGTACTTCGAGATGCGCACCTACACCTACCAGCCCGGCGAACTGGCGACCATCATGAAGACGTGGGAAGCGGCGCTGCCGGTGCGGCTCGCCTTCGGCCCGGCCTGCGCGCTGTGGTACACGGAGCTGGGCGACCTCAACAAGTTCATCCACGTGTGGCCCTACGAGTCGCTGAACCACCGCGAGGAAACCCGCAAGAAGGCGCACGCCACGGGCAACTGGCCGGCCGGCAAGAAGGCGGAGAAGGAAGGCGGCCGCGACTACCGGCTGTACAGCCAGGAAAACAAGATTCTGGTGCCGTCGGCGTTTTCGCCGATCCAGTAGTTTTTAAAAAGCGGGATTGGGGATTCGAGATTAGGGATTCTAACCCGCTCAAAAAGAAACGCCGTTTGCCCGCGAGAGCAAACGGCGTTTTTATTGCCCTCAGTTCAGCCTGACGACGACTTTGCCCAGCAGCGCGTCCGATTCCACGTAGGCCTTGGCCGCCGGCAGTTCGTCGAACGGGAACACGCGGTCCACCAGTGGCACGATGCGGCCGTCGGCCAGCATCGGCAGCACGTCCTTCACGAAGCCGCGCTGCGCCTCCGCCCGCCCCGCCAGCGTGAGCGCGGCGTTCGACAGCCCGAAGATGTGCAGGCGCTTGCCGTGCACCTCCTCGAGGTCAATCTCCGCTTTCATCACACCGTCCACATAACCCACGATCGCCAGCCGGCCGTGCTCGCGCAACACCTCCTGGCAGGCCTTGAACGCGGTGCCGCCGACCAGATTGACTGCGAGGTCCACACCCTTGCCGCCGGTGGCCTCGATGGCCGCCGTGGAGAAATCGCCGCCACGCCCCTGGATGCCGACGTCGAGGCCCAGCGCCTTCAGCTTCGCAAGCTTGGCCGCCGAGCCGGACACGCCGATCGACTTCGCGCCTATGCCCTTCGCGATCTGCAGCGAGGCCACGCCCACGCCGGATGACGCGCCGGCGATCAGCAGCCACTCCCCGGCCTGGAGGCGGCCGAACTGCAGCAGCGCTTCATACGCCGTCACGTAGGCGATCGGCACCGCCGCCGCCTGTTCCCAGGACAGCCGGTCGGGGATCACCGTGCTCAGCACGGTTTCGGCCACCGTGTATTCGGCGAACGTCCCCTTGCCGCGCACCATCACGCGGTCGCCGACCTTGAAGCCGGTCACGCCGTCACCGATTGCCGTCACCTCGCCGGACGCGTCGACGCCGGCCGGCCGCGCGGTGTCCGAGCGGTGGCGCTTGATACGGCCCAGGAGGTCGCCGCGGTTGAGGGACGCGGCGTGCACGCGCACCAGCAACTGGCCTGGCCCGGGTGTGGGGACCGGCACGTCACGCGATTCGAGCACGGTGCCATCACCGACGGATTTGATCCAGAACGATTTCATGGGTGTTGCCCCCGCAGAGAAGAGGCGCGAGCTTCGCTGGACCCGCGCGCGCCGTCAAGCAGGTTGCGGCTGCTTGACCAGTCCTGCGGTTAGAGCGCCACCAGCACGCCGCCTTTCAGCACGAGTGCCGCGCGCAGCGGCTTCGCACCGAACACCGCCTGCATGGCTTCGACGTACTGCGCCAGTTGCGCGCGGTAGACCTCGAGCGCCGTGTCCGCCTCCCCGGTCTTGTAGTCCAACACCCAGATCTCGTCGGCAAACTCGACCAGCCGGTCGATGCGCCGCTGCTCCCCCGCTGCCGTGACGTACGGCAATTCGTTGCGGGCGCGGACATACTGCGCCGGATCGAAGAAACGCCGCAGGGCCGGGGCAACCAGCACCGCCTGCGCCTCGCGCCAGAGGGCGTCCATCCCGGCGTCGTCCACGCCGCGGGCCTGCTGGAATGCCGCGCGGTCGCTGGCCGGATCCGCCGTCAGCCGCTCCATCAACGCGTGAAACAGCGTGCCGTACTGCTGTCCGCCGCTGGGCGCGAGCGTCCGGCGCGCACCGGTGGGCAATGCAGTCCGCAGCGCCGCCGGCACCGGCGAAGCTGACGATGCCGCGGCCGGGTCCAGCGACATCTGCACGCCCACCGGCGCCTGCGGCAATGCCGATCCAAACGCGAACCCGCCGGCCGCATCGGCGCCTTCCGGCGCCAGCGCGCCGTACAGCCGCGAGTACCACGAGCCAGTGCTGCGCGTGCTGTCGCAGCCGCTGACGATCAGCACCTGCTGCGCGCGCGTCATCGCCACGTACAGCAGGTTGAGATCTTCGCGCGCGGCCTGTACGGCCTCACGGTCCGCCAGCGCGACCTGCGCGCGGGAACGCTCGTTTCTCCGCGACCAGAACGAGACGTGCGACGGCGCGGCCGCTTCCACCGGCCAGTCCACCATCACGTCGTAGCCGCGCCCATGGTCGGCGCCCGCCGCCGCGTCCAGCAGCCACACGATGGGGGCTTCCAGTCCCTTGGCGCCGTGCACGGTCAGGATGCGCACGGCATTGCCGGCGTCGCCGACGATGCCTTCATCCGGCGCCTCCTGCGCGGGTGCTGCGCGCAGGTCGCGCAGTTCGTCCAGAAAGCGCGGCAGGCTGGGATAGCGGCCGGCGTCGGTATCGAGCGCCCGCTGCATATAGGCCTCGAGGTTGGCGAGCACCGAGAGCCGCGCGGCGTCCGGCACCGCAGCCGCGTAGCGCCGCAGCACGTCGCCTTCGAAGTAGATGCGATCGAGCAGGTCGTGCACCGGCAGGGTATCGGTCAGCACCAGCCAGTCTGCGAGCAGACCGCGCGAACGCGCCAGCGCCGCGCTGCAACCGTCATCGGCGAGCGCCTGCAGCCGCGCCCACCAGCTGCCCTCCCCTGCGGCGCCTGACAGCGCAATCAGATCGTCATCAGAGCAGTCGAATACCGGTGTGCGCAGCGCGTGGGCAAGCTTGAGGTCGGCGAACGGCGCGACGAGAAACTCCAGCAGGGCCGTGAGATCCTGCGCTTCCAGGGTTTCGAGCAGACCGCCGTGCCGCGAGGTGACGAACGGGATGCCGGCATGGCGCAGGGCGCGCTCGTAAGTCTCGAGGTGCGTGCGGCGGCGGACGAGGATCATCACGTCGCCGTAGCGCGCCGCGCGTGTGTGCCCACCCCGGTGGTCGGCCCAGACCTGCCAGCGGCCGACCATGTCCTGCAGGCGGGTCACGAGTTGCCCCGCCTCGCGCTCGTGCCGCAGATCTTCGACGGAGGCCAGGGGCGCCCGCAGTGGATTGCGGAGTCCGGCGGCCATTGCCGGCGCCGCTGCGGTCGCGTCGTCGTCCTGCGCGAGCGGCAGCAGTTCCACCCGGCCCGGCTTATCCCCGTAGTGCGCGGTGTGGAGCTCGAAACCGGCACAGGCCTCGCCCAGACCGCCGAACACCTGGTTGACAGCGTCGATCACGGCCGGAGCGCACCGCCGCGACTCGTTGTTCGGCACGCGCACGGCGCCGAAGTCATGCACGAGATAGTCCGCGGCGGCCGTGAACAGACGCGGCTCGGCGCGCCGGAAACGGTAGATCGACTGCTTCGGATCGCCGACCAGAAAGATCGTCGGCCGCTCGCCGGAGTCGACCGCCGCGTCGAACCACGCCTTCAGCGTCTGCCATTGCAGCGGGTTCGTGTCCTGGAATTCATCCAGCAGCACGTGCCGGTAGCGGCTGTCGAGCTTGGTCTGCAGGTAGGCCGCGGTGTCGGGATCGGCCACCAGCCGGCGGGCATGCCATTCGATGTCGGCGAAATCGATCGCCTGCCGGTCGCGCTTGACCCGCTCGTAGGCCGCGAGCAAGCACACGCCGCAGGCAAGCGCGGCTTCGTTCAGGCGGTAGGCGCGCTGGTCGGCGAGATCGGCCAGCACCTCCTGCAGCCGCTCGGTCAAAGTGCCGTGCAAATCGAGCAGCAGGCTTTCGCCTTCCGCGCCCAGGCGTTTCGCCTGCGCTGCGCTCGGCTTGCGGCTCCGCCAATCGCCGCCCTTGGTCAGCACGACCGGAAGGATGGCGTCGAGCCGTGTCTGCGGATCAGCCAGCGCCAGCGCATCGGTCAGCACGCGCGCAAAATCCTGGTCGGTTTTCGTGTTCCGCGCGAGCAGGTCGGCGAAGCGGCGCAGGTCCTCGGCAAACGCCGGCGCTGTGAACAGTTCGGCCGCCAGGTAAGCCCCGGGCGGCAGACGCAGTTCCGCCGCCATCGCCGCGAGCACGGCATCGGCCGCAGCCTCTCCCGCCAGCGGCATCGTGTGCGCCAGCCAGTCGGTGCGGCGATGCAGGAAATTGACGAGCAGGCTGCGGGTGCTGTCGAGCCCGTACTCCGCGAACAGGTAATCGAGCCCGCGGCCCGCGGCGCTGTCGCGGTGGCGCTGCAGGTCCGCCGCGAACAACTGCCATGCCTCATCCACCAGGCCCGCGGTCTGCTCGAGCAGCGTCACGTCGCCCAGCGCGCCGCCGTCGAGCGGCGCCTGCCGCAGCAACTGCAGAAACCACGCGTGGAAGGTCGTGATCGTGACCGGCGGCTGCGCCGTGAGCAGTTGCTCGTACAGGCCGCGCGCGACGGGCAACAGCGCATCGAGGTCGGCGTCGCTGACGGCGCGCTGACGCAGGAACTCGCGCACTTCGTCATCCTCCGCGGTGGCCAGCAGTTCCAGCCAGTCGCGCAGCCGCGCCGCCATCTCCTGCGCGGCCTTGCGGGTAAAGGTGATGGCGAGGATCTGCGAGGGCCGGGCCCCGGCCAGCAGCAGCCGCACGATGCGCGACACCAGCAGCCAGGTCTTGCCGCTGCCCGCGCACGCCTCCACCACCACCGAGCGCTGCGGGTCGAGCGCGGGCGCGTTCTGGGCCGGCAATTCGGCGGCGCTCATGTCCAGTAGTCCCGGCGGCACAGTCCGCGCATTTCGCAGTACTCACAGGCGTCGTCGGTGCCCTGCGCAGGCAGCGGCGCGCCTTCATGGAGCGCGTCGTAGAGGTCCGCGAGCCGCGTCCGGGTGTCTTCCGCCAGCGCGGCCAGGTCGGCTTCGAGCGGGACCGCCGCCACGCCGTCGCGCTCGATGGAAAGAAACAGGGCCGCCGCCACCGGACCGCCCCACAGCAGTGCGTACACCGGCAGTTGCACGTCTTCGCCCGGCACCTTCAGTGCGTCCCTGAGCTTTTCCGGACGGCGGGTCTTGTAATCGATCACCGCCACCGCGCCGCCAGCGCCCGTGTCCGCGCGATCGATGCGCCCGCGCAGCAGGAGACTGCGCCCACCGGGCGTCTCGATGGTGAGCTCGCGCGACGCTTCCGCCGCGGTGAACATCCAGCCCTCAACTTCGCGCGCCAGCTGCCAGCGCACGTAGTCGGGAATCAGCGTCTTCCAGCGGGCGAGCCAGGCCGCATCCAGCAGGTTGGCCGCGATCGCGTCGCGGAACGCGCGGTCGGAGCGGCGGACGAGTTCTGCGATCGCCGGCGCTTCGCCCAGTTCGGCAACCACCGGATGGTCGCGGTGAAAATGCGCCAGCACGTCGTGCACGCGCTGGCCGTAGTCGGACTTGTCAATTTCCTCCTGCACTTCGTCCAGCTCGCCCAGGCCGAGCACGTAGCGCGCGTGGAACTGGTAAGGGCACGCCATCAACGCGTTGTAGCCGCTCGCGGAAATCCGGGCGGGGATGCGGGCGGCGGGCACGGCGGGCCGCGGCGCCGTCATCGGTTGCGGCAGCGGCGCGGTGACGGCGGGCTGCACGGCGGCGGCGCGCAGGTGTTCGCCGGACACGCTGTCGGACAGGCGCGTGTGCCAGGCCTGGTGATGCAGCGTGTCGAGGCGCTCGAAGTACGGCGAGAGCAGGTTCTCCTCGCCGTTCACGCGGCGCTGCCAGGTCACGACCACCGCGCCCGCCTGCGCGATCAGGCCGGTGAGCCAGCCCGTCATCTCCCGCAGGCTGTCCTCGCGCACCGGCAAGCCCAGCTCCGCGCGCACGCTCTGGTTGAAAAACAGCCGCGACGCATCGGGCCCGGGCAGGTGCGCCGCATCGCCGCCGACCACGACCACGCCATCGAAGGCGCGCAGCGGCGTGGCGGCAAGGTTGGTGAAAATGACCGGGCTTTCAATCGAGCGGTCGCGGAAGGTCGCGGACTCCAGCTTGCGGGCGAACCACCGCCGCCAGTCGGCGAGCGAGACCGTGAGGCGGTCCCCCGCCAGTTCGTGCGACAGCGCACGGATCAGTTCGAGCAACTGCCCGCCCGCGGCATCTTCCGCCAGCCCCTGCGCGATACCGAGGCCCTCCAGCGCGCGCGTCAGCGCGGAGAGCCAGCCCGCGAGGGTGTTCTGCTTGCGCGTGAATTCGCGCGTGGCGCCGGCCACCCGTTCGAGCAACGCGCGCACGTCGGCGTCGCCTTTGCGCTCCGCCAGGGCCAGATAGGCGTTGAGTCCCGACACGACGTTGTCGCGACGCAGCGCCTGCTCGAACGTCCACACTGCGGCCTGACGCGTCGCGCGCGGCACATCGCGAAAGGCGAAGGGCGATTTCATGAGATCGAGCAGGTCGCGGTGGTAGGCCTCGCCGGAGACTACATCCAGCAGCCGGCCGACCGCCGTCGCCGCGCTGGTGGTGGACAGCGCCCACCCGGCTTCGTCCCTGACCAGCACCTGCGCGCGCTCCAGCAGCGCCCGCGCGCGGCGCGCGATCACGCGGTCCTGCACGATCACGGCGATGCTGCGGCGGCCCTCGAGCAACCACTCACGGACAGTGACGTCCACCAGCCGGGCCTCGGCCTCGGCGGACTCCGCACCGACGATCCGCAACCGTCCGGCCAGCGGACTGGCCGGCAGCGTTTCGCGCAGGGCCGCGGCCCGCTCGCGCAACGGCATCCCGGGCGCCGCCGGCCACGCGGCGTGCAGGGTCTGCGCCACGCCGCCGCCGGTGTCATCCGGCCCATACATAGTGACCGGCGCACGCTCGGCGTAGCGCGCAAAGAAAGCCCGCTCCGCCGGCGTCAGGCGGCCGGCATCGACCACGTGCAGCGGAAACCGGGCTTCGCGCGCGAGCGCTGACAGCTGCAACTGGTAGAGCGCTTCGGCATCCAGCGTCTTCCGCGCGGCGCCGGCGGCGTGCCACAGTTCGTGCACGACCCGCGCCTCGAACGAGAGCGAGGCGCCGCTCTTCGTGCGGTACGCCTGCGCGAGCTTGCGCGTGAAATCAGCAAGCGATGCCGGCAGCGCTACGTGCCAGCGCGTCAGTTCATCGAAGAGCCCCGCCAGTTCGCCGGCCACCGCCCAGCGGTCCGCATCCGGCAGCCAGGAACGGCCGGCGAGCGCCTCGAACAACTGCGCCTCGCGCACGGTCGCCGGCTGCAGGGGCTGGCCGACCGCGACGCCGGCGGACCATTCCGCCAGCGTGGTGATGCGCGGCAGCAGCACGACGCCTTGCGCAGCAGCGCCCAGCGCGCGCGCCATCCCCGACGCGGCGTGCAGTGTGGGCAGCAGCACGACGGCATCCGCGACGTTAAGCTTCGCAATAATTTCTGCGGCGACCTCCGCCAGCACACGATCACTCGCCACAAGGACGGTACGCGGGGCGGCGAGCGAGTTCATGGTCGGGGACTGTACGGTATCAACGGCAGAGGACTACGCGTTGACCGTGCCCAGCGCGGCTTTATCAAAGTGACTATTCAACTTCGAGACGTAGCTGCAGTACTCGCAGTTGCTGGCTGGATCGGGCGCGGCGGTTTGCGCCAGGCAAGCATGCGCGGATGCGATCGTGGGCTCGACCCATGAGTCGTCCCCATCGTAGGGGATCAGCGTCGTTCGGAAGCGAAGCACGTCATCGAACGGACCGTCGTCCTTGATTCCATTCGCGTAGACAAACCAGGCGCGATCCGCCATCCGGAGACCGTTGCGGCGCAGCAGCCATTGGTAAAACTCCACCTGTCGCTTGTAGGAGATCTGCCATTCGGCGTCCAAGCTGACTTCGCCAGCCTTGGCCGTGGCTTTGTAGTCCACCACGTAGTAGAGCCCTTGGCGGTCGACCAAAAGATCCTCGATCGCGCCGAACAATTCCAACCCAGTCGGCTCGTGGACCGCGGATACCCCTGTGAAGTTGTGGCGCCATTTTGAGAGATCAGCGTGGGCGGCTGGAATGCAGTCTATCCCCGCAGCAGCGAGGCGTGGCGGCACAACACCGCCACCCCTATAGGCATCGAACTCGTTCTTGAACAAGTGATCGACCGCCACATTCAGACTGAACGGGGGTCCGGACGGCTGCCTGATCTTGGCATTGACGTTGAGCCAGAAACAACGCGGGCAGCGCTGGAAAAGCTCGATCTTGCTGCGGCTCAATCGCATGTATGCGAGACCTTCCGAATAACAGGCGTTGATTGAATTACATTCCCAGCGGAAAACATCAATCACACTTAAAAATTACGGCTCTTCAGGTAATCGAGTGGGTGAATAGAAGTGGTCTCGTTTGTTTGAACAACTTTCCCCGATTTATAAGTGGTTTCCATGCGACCGAGGGAACTTTTTCATTAAACACTGCCGGATTTATCGGACATTGAGCTGGCGATATGTCAACGACAATAAATATAAGCGTTTAAATTTCCTACTCCCGTAATGCTCCACCATGTAGCGCAGTTCGAGGAGGGCGCGGATAACGTCGCTTACGATCTCAACGACGATTACGCCTAACGCGGATTATTGATGCTCGCGCCGCCCCCCCGGCTCGGCGATCCTCGTGACCGGCACCGGCATGCCGACGCTGGATGTGATCCGCCGCGTGGTCGACAACTTTGACGTGCCGGTGCATTCGTCGAATCTATGCGGGGTATGGTGGCTGTCGCGCACCCTTGGGATGAAAGGCGGATCGAGCTTGTTCGAAACCGCTGCCGTAAGGCGTTGGGTATCGAGCGCTCCTTCCTGCGGGCGCATCTTGACCCTCAATCGGCTTTGGCGCCCGATTGCCTAGCCAATGCGCCCCACTTCGCCATTTCGTCGCGGATGAAACGCGCGAACTGCTCGGGGCTGTTGCCGACCGTGGCAATGCCCTGTGCGCTGAGCTGATCGACCACAGTCGCGTTCTTGACGATCGCGGCGACATCGGCATTTACCTTGTCGACGATCACTTTCGGCGTTGCGGCCGGCGCCCACAGGCCGTGCCAGGAGCTGGCATCGAAGCCGGGTAGCCCCGCTTCGATCAGGGTGGGCACCTGCGGCAGACCAGCGAAGCGGTTGGGCGCCACCACTCCGAGGGCTCGCAACTTGCCGGCGCGAATCTGCGGCAGCAATGGCGGCAGATCCAGAACTGCGAGGTCGACCTGACCCGCCACAAGCGCAACGATTGCCGGCGCGGCGCCCTTGAACGGCACATGCACGATCTGCACGCGGCCTAGTGTCTTCAACATCTCGCCGGCCAGGTGCGAGGTTGCGCCGCTGCCAGACGAAGCAAAATTAAGCTGATTAGGCTTTGCGCGCGCCAGCGCGAGGAGCTGGTCCGTCGTCGCCGCCGGAATGGATGGATGCACGACCAGCACATTGGTGCCTAGCGCGACCAACGTGATCGGCGAGAAATCCTTGATCGCATCATAAGGCAGGTCGCGATACAGGCTGGGATTGATTGCGTGTGTGCCGGGTGTGCCCCATGCCAGCGTATAACCGTCGGGCGCCGCCTTTGCGGCCAACTCGGTGCCAATGATTCCGGCGGCGCCGCCGCGATTGTCGATCAGCACAGGCACGCTCCAGCGCTCGGACAGCTTCTGCGCGAGCAGCCGCGCGACGATGTCGGTGGGCCCGCCGGCCGGATAGGGCACGATGATACGCACCGGTTTACTCGGATACTGCTGGGCGGCGGCCGCGAAAGCCGCCATCAACAGGGCGAGGACGAGAGCAGTTCTGGTCATGAGTGTCCCAAGTCGGAGATTCGCGAATTTACTTGATACCTTACGCGCGCATGCATTGGCAAGCCGCGATGACGAATGTTAGGCTGCCACCCGCGTTCCGCATTCTAACAACTCGCGTGCATTTACTCGCTGCGCGCTCCCGCACATGCCTGCTGCACTTCCGCAAGATAGCATTCGCGTCGGCGATCTCGACATTCACTACCATATCGCCGACTACACCGATCCTTGGCGCACGCCCGATACCGTGCTGCTGCACCACGGCTTCGCCCGCAACATGGAGTTCTGGCGTCCGTGGGTGCCGCTGCTCGCGCGCGATTACCGCCTGCTGCGCTTCGATTCGCGCGGGCACGGCAGAACCACAGTGCCACCGCCAGCCACGGCATACACGCTTGCAGCGATGGTCGCCGACGCGGTCGGACTCATGGATGCGCTCTGCATCGAGCGCGTGCATTGGGCAGCGGAAGCATCCGGCGGCATCGTCGGCATGGCGGTTGCGCTCGCACATCCGCAGCGTGTAGCTTCACTCACTCTGTGCAATACGCCGTTCCGGCTGCTCAAAGCGACCAACGACCTGTTCGTCACCGAAGAGGTGGAAAAATACGGCGTCGGCTACTGGGCGCGCAAAACCCTTGGTAACCGCATCAACGCCGACAAAGTGCCCGCGGGCTGGGTCGAATGGTCGATCGCGGAGATCGACAAAACGCCGGCGCACATTGCCATCGCCGAGCACATAATGCTCGAGCAAGGCGATCTTTACCCACGCTTACGCGAGATCCGCCAGCCGGTGCTTATCATGGCCGGTGCCGAAGGAAAGATCGCGCCCAAGGAGCAGATGCAGCAGATGCGCGCCCAGTTGCCCGACGCCAGGCTGCAACTGTTCGAGGGCTACGGCCAGGGCATTGCGTTCATGCTGCCTGAGCGCTGCGTGAATGAGATGCGCGCGTTCCTGTCCGGCATTGCAGCGAATAAAGTCGTATGAGCGCGCCCACTCTCACGCAGGGTCTGGTGCAGAAAATCCGGGCGATCGAATACAGCGCGCTACCGCCAGAGGCCATCGACATGGCGCGCCAAGTGGCGCTCGACGAGTATGCCGTGATGCTCGTTGGCGCGACCGAGCCGCGAGGTGCCGGGCGCATCGCCACGCAATATGTACGCGACGCGGGCGGCGAAGCGCAGGCCAGCGTGGTCGCCCGCGGATTCAAAACTTCGATGCCGGGCGCCACGTACGCGAACGGCACCATGACGCACGCGCTCGACTTCGACAACGTGGTATCCGCTTAACCATTCGACCTCGCCGACGCTTCCGGCCCGCTTGTGCTGACTGTGCGCACGAGAAGCTGGTGGCGTTTTCCTGCAAGCGGCGCGGTTTTTTTGCGCGGCATGTTGCGCGCGCCGCCGCTGTCACTGGCGCGGCCGCTCGCGCTGTTTCGGGCGGCCTGCTCCGCAAGGCAATAGCGATTCTGCAAAGAGGCAGATTACCGCGCTCGGCCTCGTGCTCGCTCCGCCAGTAGAAAGCGTCCTCATCAGTCGGCTCTGGCCGATGCTGGGCACGAAGATACCACGCGATCGGGGAAAATCTTCATCAAACACCGTGCGATGGACCGTGTGTAGGACTGAGGATACAGTCGCGGTGGGTGAATGGTCGCTTAAACCTTTTGTTGCTATCAGGCCCCTTGTTGTGCGCCGGATGGTTCATCATAGCGAGAAAGCGATATGCAGTTCTCACCTTGGCAGGAGTAGCTGAGGTCGCCACTCCCAGTAGATCGTATAAAGTACTTTCTAGCTTACAGATCAGGCCTTTCGTGAAAAATGACGTCAGCTTGTCTTCAAGTAACTAGTTGCGCATTCTTAATTGGATGCACATTCTCGCTTTGCTTGAACTGTGCTGACCAAAAGAATCCGGCGCACTGTCCGCGAACGTCACACTCAACACATTGCGGTAAAAACTCATTCTTCCAGTCACTAATTGATCGAACCGCATACGGCCATAATTCTCGATTGAGCAGGCACAACGGAAGGTTATAGATTGAGACCCTAACCCTGCTTGCAGCCAGCGTTCTAACTGCCTGAGACAATTGTTCCTGATAGTCCGCGGGATCTATCCATAGGCTCGGGAGATTTGCTCGGGTAAATCCCATAATTTCCAAACCCATTAGAGCTACTTGATCGACAAACAGCAGGTTCCTGGAAATGAACTCCGCCAATCTTGGGAGATGAGGAATCGTTTGCTGATGCAGGACAACGCGTATCTCGACCTTTTGATTTAGGCGCTTAAGGTTAAGTATGCCGCGTATCGTTTCATCAAACGCCCCATCGGCTTGGACCACATAGTCATGAATCGTGGATACATCGGCGTAGATTGGGATTCCAACCATTAGATCCGGATGTTGAGCCCACTCACGATGCCGGATATACGTCTACAGACTTTACCCAACGGCCAAAACTATCGATCAGTCCCTGGCCTGTTGGGAGGAGTCCATTTATTCAGGCAAACATCTGCAATATTCGCCCTGAATCTGTTTCTTGGATGGTGCGGGATAGGCTGGCTCGCGTGCCTGATTTGGTCGCTTACCAAAGAGAGCGCTTGAATAACCCTTGACCGGCTGTGGGCCAGGCTCGGCGGGCAAGCCACAGTGCGCGAGCGCCCGCTTTGACAGAATGATCACACCAGCCGGTCTGTTCACCTGACCTGTTTACGGGGCCAGCGTGCCCGAACCATTGCCGAGCCGAAGGGTCGGATATGATGCAAGCCCCTCGCCGAGCCGCCAATGGACGACCCCCTCATCCTCGCCCGCGCCCAGTTCGGGCTGAACATCGCCTTCCACATCCTGTTCCCGACGATCACGATCGGGCTGGCCTGGCTGCTGGTGTTCTTCCGCGTGCGGTACGCGCAGACCGGCGAGGCCGGCTGGCTGAAGACCTACAAAGTCTGGGTCAAGGTGTTCGCCCTCACCTTCGCGATGGGCGTCGTCACCGGCATCGTCATGTCCTTCCAGTTCGGCACGAACTGGCCCGGTTTCATGCTGGCGGTCGGCAACATCGCGGGGCCGCTGCTCGGCTACGAAGTGCTGACCGCATTCTTTCTCGAAGCGACCTTCCTCGGCGTCATGCTGTTCGGCATGAACCGCGTGCCGGGCTGGATGCACGTCACGGCGACGGTGCTGGTGGCCGCCGGCACCAGCCTGTCGGCGTTCTGGATCCTTGCGCTTAATTCCTGGATGCACACACCCGCCGGGCACATCATGGCGGACGGCCAGTTGATCGCCGGCGACTGGCTGGAGGTGATCTTCAATCCGTCGTTTCCGTACCGGTTCACGCACATGATGCTGGCTTCCGGGCTGACGGCGTCCTTCGTCGTCGCCGGACTGTCGGCATGGCGCCTGCTCAAGGCGCCCGGCGACACGGGTGCCGCGAAGACCCTGCGCACGGGCGCGATGCTCGCGGCGATTCTGATCCCGGTGCAGATGTTCGTCGGCGACCAGCACGGCCTCAACACGCTGGATCATCAGCCCGCCAAAATCGCGGCCATCGAAGCCCTCTGGGAAACGGAACGCGGCGCGCCGCTGGTGCTATTCGCGATCCCCAACGAGGAACAAAAGCGCAACGACTACGCGATCACGATTCCGCGCGGCGCGAGCCTGCTCCTCACGCACAGCCTCGATGGCGAACTGAAAGGCCTCGATCACTTCGGCACGGATGCCCCGCCGGTCCTGGTGCCCTTCTTCGCATTCCGCGTGATGGTGGGTGTGGGGGTGCTGATGCTGCTACTCGCTTGGACCGGCGTGTGGCGCCTGCGCAAGGGCGCGACCGCACCCCGCTGGCTGCTGTGGAGCTTCGCTGCCTTTACGTTTTCCGGCTGGGTGGCAACACTCGCGGGCTGGCTGGTGACGGAGATCGGACGCCAGCCCTGGCTCGTCACCGGCGTGCTGCGTACGGCGGACGCCGTCGGGCCGATTTCGGGGGCGCAACTGGGCGCCAGCCTGATGGGCTATGTCATCACCTACGCCATGATGCTGGCGGCTTACATGGTTGTCATCACGCGCATCGCCGGCACGGGCAGCGGTGAGGAGATCGAGCCCAAGCTGTCACCGGTCGCGCAACTGAAGCCCGAAGGCTCGCGGTGATGACGATCGACCTGCCGCTCATCTTCGCCGGGTTGATGGGCCTGTCCATCCTGCTGTACGTCGTGCTCGACGGCTACGATCTCGGCGTCGGCATGCTGATGCCGGCGGCCAGCGCGGACGAGCAGAGTCTGATGGTGAGTTCCATCGGCCCGTTCTGGGATGCCAACGAGACCTGGCTGGTGATGGGCGTCGGCCTGCTGCTCATCGCCTTTCCGGTCGCGCACGGCATCATTCTCACCTCGCTGTACCTGCCGGTGGTGGCGATGCTGATCGGGCTGATGTTCCGCGGCGTCGCCTTCGAATTCCGCGTGAAGGCGGAAGGCTGGCATCGCGAACTGTGGAACGGCCTGTTCTGGTTCGGCTCCTTCCTGGCCGCGTTCGCGCAGGGCGTCATGCTCGCGCACTACATCACCGGCTTCGAGACCGGCTTCATCTACTTCCTGTTCGCGGTGGTAGTGGGCGCCAGCCTCTGCGGCGGCTACGTGCTACTGGGGGCGACGTGGCTGATCCTGAAGAGCGAGGGCGAACTCCAGCGCAAAGCGGTCGCGTGGGCGCGCTGGGGAATGCTGTGGGTCGCGCTCGGGGTGGCAGCGGTCAGCCTAGCGACCCCACTGGTCAGCGCCACCGTGCAGGCGAAATGGTTCGACTTTCCGCGGACGCTGGCGCTCATGCTGCTCCCCGCCGCCAGCCTCGCCGTCGGCGCTGCCGTGTGGATTTCACTCGGCCGCATCAAGCGCGGCGCGCTGCATCTGCAATGGGTCCCATTCGCGGGCGCGGTGACGATCTTCGTGTTCGCCTTCGCCGGGCTCGCCTACAGCCTGTTCCCGTACGTGGTGATCGACCGGCTGACGATCTGGGAAGCCGCGGCACACCCCTCCGCGCTCAAGGTGGTGCTGATCGGCGCACTGATCGTGCTGCCGTGCATCCTGGCCTATACCGCGCTGTCGTACCGCGTGTTCTGGGGCAAGGCCAAGGCGCTGACGTACGACTAGTTACTTCTACAGCTTGTCCCGCTTGGCTTTGACCTTGGCCCACTCGGAGGCATGCACGTGGCGAGCGCGGAGCAGGGGCCCCGCCGCTATTGGGCGGGGATGCGACCGGGAGCGCGTGCGATGCGGACGCCCACCCGCAACAGCAGAACTACTTCTCGAGTTTGTCCCGCTTGGCTTTGACCTTGGCCCACTCGTCCGCATCCGCCGGCGCGTCCTTCTTCTCGATGATGGCCGGCCAATCCTTTGCCAGCTCCGCATTGAGCGCCGTAAACTCCTTCTGGTCGTCCGGCACGTCATCTTCCGCAAAAATGGCCTCGACCGGACATTCCGCAACGCACAATGTGCAGTCGATGCATTCGTCCGGGTCGATCACCAGCATGTTCGGCCCCTCGCGAAAGCAGTCCACGGGGCAAACATCCACGCAATCGGTGTACTTGCACTTGATACAGGTTTCGGTAACAACGTAAGTCATGGAATTCCTTCGGCTGACGCCCACTTGATGGCCCGGTGGCGCACGTGCGCACGTTGTTGCAGCAGCGTGCGTGGGCACCCTTCAAAACCCGGTTCAGGCGCGGGGGATGTTGCATTATTTTAACACTCCGGCCGCAACCGGCCCGCGGGTGACTTCCCTTCCCGGCAATTTTTGGTATAGTGGTTGCTGAACGCTCGCTTGACCGCCCCCGCAGGTTCCCGGTTATCCCGCCCCGTTGCCTCGTTTTTCCGCTGTCCAGCGCTCGTTTGCAGGCAACAGCAGGACGCAGGGATGCTGTCATTCCGGCGGTCCCACTCCCCCTGGTTCGCAGTCCGACCTTTCGATTCCCCTGTTTTTCCCCCGGTCCATCCCGTATGCGAGGCCCCATGAGTGAACATATCCAGCACGTCACCGACGACACTTTCGAGTCCGAAGTCCTCAAATCCGACGTTCCCGTCCTGGTCGATTACTGGGCGGAATGGTGCGGCCCCTGCAAGATGATCGCGCCCATCCTCGATGAAGTCGCGAAAAACTACGCAGGCAAGCTGAAAATCGCCAAGGTGAACGTTGATGAATGCCGCCCGACGGCCGAGAAGTACGGCATTCGCGGCATCCCGACCCTCATGCTGTTCAAGGGCGGCAACGTGGAAAGCACGAAAGTCGGCGCGGTCTCCAAATCGCAGCTGACTGCCTTCATCGACAGCAGCCTTTAACCCCTCCCGGAAGGTCCCCCTTGCGTCAGAACTTCAGGCCCCGCCCCCCCCGCGACCAGCGCGATAATCGCGACAACCGCGATAACCAACAGCGCGGCCAACGCGGCGGGCAGCGCGACAACCGCGCGCCGCCCGACTACGATCACGAAACGACCGGCATCCCCCTCGGGTCCGAGTCCGGGGACGGCTCGCCGCCGGATCCGGCGCTGCGGCTGCGCCTGGCGGAGCTGAAGAACCTGCACGTTGGCGAGTTGCTGAACATGGCAACCGAGGCGGAGATCGACGGCGCCAACCGGATGCGCAAGCAGGAACTGATCTTCGCGCTGCTCAAAAACCGAGCGCGCAAGGGCGGTTCCATCTACGGCGAAGGCACCCTGGAAGTGCTGCCGGACGGCTTCGGCTTCCTGCGCTCGCCAGACACTTCTTATCTCGCGGGCACCGACGACATCTACGTCAGCCCTTCGCAGATCCGCCGCTTCAACCTGCACACCGGCGATTCGATCGAGGGCGAGATCCGCACGCCGAAGGACGGCGAACGCTACTTCGCGCTGGTCAAGGTCGACAAGGTCAACAACGACCTGCCCGAGGCCTCCAAGAACAAGATCCTGTTCGAGAACCTCACCCCGCTCCACCCCACCAATTGCCTCAAGCTCGAGCGGGACATCAAGTCGGAAGAAAACATCACCGGCCGCATCATCGACATCATCGCGCCGATCGGCCGCGGCCAGCGCGGCCTGATCGTCTCGCCGCCCAAGGCCGGCAAGACCGTGCTGATGCAGCACGTCGCGCATGCGATCACCTCCAACCATCCCGAAGTCGCGCTCATCGTGCTGCTGATCGATGAGCGCCCGGAGGAGGTGACGGAGATGACCCGCACCGTGAAGGGCGAGGTCGTCGCGTCCACCTTCGACGAGCCGGCCCAGCGCCACGTGCAGGTCGCCGAAATGGTGATCGAGAAGGCCAAGCGTCTGGTCGAGCACAAGAAGGACGTCGTGATCCTGCTCGACTCGATCACCCGTCTCGCCCGCGCCTACAACACCGTGGTGCCGGCCTCCGGCAAGGTGCTGACCGGCGGCGTGGACGCCAACGCCCTGCAGAAGCCCAAGCGCTTCTTCGGCGCCGCCCGCAACGTCGAGGAAGGCGGCTCGCTCACCATCATCGCCACCGCGCTAATCGAGACCGGCAGCCGCATGGACGACGTCATCTACGAGGAATTCAAGGGCACGGGCAACCTCGAAATCCACCTCGACCGCCGCATGGCGGAAAAGCGCATCTACCCCGCGATCAACGTCAACCGTTCCGGCACCCGGCGCGAGGAACTGCTGATCGAGAAGGAAATCCTGCAGAAGATCTGGGTGCTGCGTAAACTGCTCTACCCGATGGACGAACTGGAAGCCGCCGAGTTCCTGATCGACAAGGTCAGGGCCACCAAGACCAACGCGGACTTCTTTGATTCCATGCGGCGGGGGTAAGCGGCGCACGCCGGCTCGCGCCGCCGCCGGCGGCATCGGGCAGCCCAACGGCCGCATGCTGTGGCGATAGCGGAGGTTCTGACATGAAACCGATACTGCAAGCGCTGGCGATCTGGGCATCACTTACGCTCCTCGGCGGTTGCGTCACACCGCCTCCGCCAACCCCCGAAGCACTGCAGGCCAAGCGCTTCGAGCCCGTGCCGGGCAAGGCCGTCATCTACCTGTATCGTGATGCGGTGAACTACACCACGGTCGTCGCACCCATTGCCCTGAACGGCAACGACGTCGGCGCCACGTTCGCCGGCACGTTTTTCCGCTTCGTCGTGGATCCCGGCCCGCAGCGCATCAGCGGCACGGTCGCCGACATCGGCGCGATCCAGTTCAACGTTGCCGCCAACCAGATTTATTTCGTGCAGCAGACGGCCATCGTGACCCGGACCGTCAATCTCATGGGTACCGTCTACAACATGGTGGGCCCCGCCACAGGACGCAGCCGGGTTTCCGAGTACCAGTTCAACGGCCTGTGAGCCGCCCTGCGAACCAGAACGAGGAATAACGCATGAGAGCCATCGCGGGAACCATTCTCGCGCTCACGCTGCTGTTTGGAGCGGCCGGCTGCGTCACGCCGCTCCCGCCCACCCCGCAGGAAATCGCGGCCAAGCGCTTTGAACCCGTGCCGGGCAAGGCCGTGGTGTACGTGTTCCGCGATCTTGTGAATTTTGGCGGCGTCCAGTCGCCCATTGCGCTCGACGGCAACCAGATCGGCACCAGCTACGGCGGCACCTTCTTCCATCTGGTGGTGGGCCCCGGCACGCACCGCCTGACCGGCATGTTCGGCGATGCGGGCTCGATGGTGTTCAGCGTCCAGGCCGGTCAGCTCACCTTCATCCAGCAGAACATCACCGTCAACTTCGGCATGGTCAACTCGTTTTTCGGCATGGTCAGCCCGGCCGAGGGGCGCAGCCGCGTATCGCAATACCAACTCGCCACCTACTGATTCCGTACGTCGCACCGTCCCGTACGACGGTCGCGGCGGACGCCCACCCCCAACCCATGTCCACCGGCCTCACGCTCGAACAATACCAGCAGCTCAATCCGCGCTGCGAAGTCCCGTTCGAGGGCGGCAGCGTGTTTTACGTGACGCCCACGACACAGACACGCTGGCGCGTGGATACGCTGTTCCAGAAGGAGCCCGACACCATCGCGTGGATCGCGTCGTTTGCGCCTGCCGACATCCTGGTGGACATCGGCGCGAACGTGGGTATGTACACCGTGTGGGCGGCCAAAACGCGCGGCGTACGCGTGTTCGCGTTCGAACCCGAGTCGCAGAACTTCGCGCTCCTCAACCGGAATCTCGTCGGCAACCAGCTGAGCGGCCGCGTCTCGGCCTACTGTGCGGCCCTCTCCGACCGCAGCGGATGGAGCGAACTGCACCTGTCCGCTTTCGAGATGGGCGGGTCGTGCCACTCGCTCGGGGAAAAAGTCGACTTCAATCATGTGCCCATGACGCCGGCCTGGTCGCAGGGCTGCGTCTCCGTGCGGCTTGACGACCTCATCGCGCAGGGCGTGGTGCAGCAGCCGACCCACATCAAGATCGACGTCGACGGCTTCGAGCCCAAGGTGATCGCCGGCGCGGAACGCACCATCGCCGATCCGCGGCTCCAGTCGCTGCTGATCGAGGTCAACCAGAACCTGGCCGACCACATTGAAATGGTAAAGTCGCTCGAGACCCGCGGCTTCCGCTGGGATCCCGCGCAGATCGCGCGGGCCGAGCGCAAGAGCGGCCCCTTCAAAGGATGCGCGGAATATGTCTTTCGACGCTGAAGCCCGGGCGGCGGAGCTGCACCTGCTGTACCAGGTCGGCAACGCCCCGGTCAGAACCTATCCCTATCCACACCTGCTGGTGCAGGACGTCTTTCCGCCGGACTTTTACCGACAGATCCTCGCCCACCTGCCGACGGGCGAGCACCTCCGCCCCATCCACGAGCTGCGCGGCGTACCGGACGTCTACAAGGACCGCTGGATCCTGCCGATCCAGCCCGAGGCCATCGGCAAGCTCGCCTCCCCGCTCCGGGAATTCTGGATGGCCTTGAGTGACGTGCTGTTCCGCGGCGCCTTAGGTCAGCTGCTCATTTCGCGCTTCGAACCTCTGCTGCGCAGCCGCTTCGAGAAAGAGCCGAACGTGCAGTTCCGCGACGAAGCGCTGCTCGTCTACGACCACACCAACTATTCGCTGGGGCCGCACACGGATTCGCCGCGCAAGATCCTGTCGGTGCTGATCTATCTGCCCGAGGACGACGCCCGCCCTGACCTTGGCACCTCGATGTATGTGCCCAAGGACGAGAATTTCCGCTGCGAGGGCGGACCGCACTACCCCTTCGAGGGGTTCCGGCGCATGACGACCATGCCGTACGTGCCGAACACGATGTTTGCCTTCCTGAAAACGTCGGTGTCCTTCCATGGGGTCGAGCCCGTGACGGAAGCAAACTTCCACCGCACGCTGCTGCTGTACGATCTGCACATCGTCAAGCAGCCGCCCGCCGCGCCGGCGCCCGCGCCGGTCGCCCCCAAGACCTCCTTCACCTTCTGAGCCTGCAGCATGCACGCCCGCGCGATTGCGCCCCTCTTCACCCTCGCCTGCGCCCTGCTCGCCGGCTGCGCCGCGACACCGCAGGCTTCCGAGGAAGCCAACGAGATGGCGCAGCGCTTCGAAGCACGCAGGGATGCCGCCGTCATCTTTGTGTACCGGGATGACCGCTTCGGGCCGCAGAACCAGTTCACCGGCCTGATCGACCAGCGCGTCTTCGGGCAGATTCTGCCCACCACGTTTTTCAAGCTGGTCGAGTTTCCGGGCCCGCGCGCGGTCAGCATCGGCGGGCCCACCAACGCCAGCGTGACCCTGCAGACGGAGGCCAACGTCGTCTACTTCATCCGCCTCCGGGTCGACGGCAGCGCCGTCCGGCTGCAGCAGGTCCCGCCGGAGCAGGGCGAGCGGGAAATCGTCTCCTGCTGCGACCTCATGGAGAACTGGCGGCGCGGGCAGCAGCGTTTGTTGCTGTTCTAGGGGAATTCGAGGATAATCCGCGCCTTTCGCCTTCGCAGAGAACCGCCATGAAAGCCAGCATCCATCCGGAATACCAAGAAATAACAGTGACTTGCAGCTGCGGCAACGTCTTCCAGACGCGGTCTACGCTGGGTAAAAACTTGGCCATCGAGGTCTGCGCCGATTGCCACCCGTTCTATACGGGCAAGCAGAAAATCGTGGACACCGCAGGCCGCGTGGAGAAGTTCAAGCAGCGCTACGCCGCCAAGCCCGCCGCCGCCAAGAAGCCGGCTGCCGAGAAGGTCGCCGCCAAAGCCTGATCCGCATGACCGGATCGTCCGTAAAAAGGGCAGCCTCGGCTGCCCTTTTTTGTTGCCTGCTTTTCAGCTTAGCCCGGCCCTTGGCCGACTCCCGCCAGCGTGGCCACGCCGAGCACCGCAAACAGCGCCGCGGCGACATAGCGGACCGCGCGATAAGGGATGCGGCTGGCAAACCGGCTGCCGAGCAGCACCACCGGCGCGTTGGCCAGCATCATTCCCAGCGTCGTGCCCACCACCACGGCGGCTAGCGGCGCGTACTGCGCCGCCAGTACGACCGTCGCCACTTGCGTCTTGTCGCCCATTTCCGCGAGAAAGAACGCGATCACCGTGATCGCGAAGACCCCGTAGCGGCCGGCGGGGCGCGGGTCTTCAGCGAGGCGGTCCGGCTTCAGCGTCCACGCCGCAATGATGATCAGCGAGCCGCCGAGGAGCCAGCGCAGCAGGTCGGGCCCGAGCGCGCTGCGCACCCAGGCGCCGGCCAGGCCCGCCAGCGCATGGTTGACGAGCGTGGCCACGAAAATGCCGAGGATGATCGCGCCGGGACGGCGATGACGGGCGGCGAGGAACAGGGACAACAACTGGGTCTTGTCGCCGATCTCGGCAAGGGCGACGACCAGCGTGGAAATGAGCAGGGCTTCCATCGGGAGACTCCGGGGGTCGGGCGGCGAGGACGCAGGCACGGAGCCGCCGCCCAACCCTGAGCGCAGCCCGCGCCAGCGGTCTCGCCATGCCCGGATACGAGATCCTGGCTGGACGCGCCATGGACAGCCTCTGCAACTCGCAGTGCCATGCCAAGTATGTTGACGCGTCCCCGCCCGCAACCGTGGAACAGAATGCTGAACCGCTGCGGGCGTCGGCTACTCCCCGATGACCCGCTGATTATAGCCGCGGCGCCTGGCTGGCTGCGCCCCGCGTGGGCACTTGCTGCATACTCCGGCCTGCGGCATTTACGCCATCCGCCTTGTCGGCGCATGCACTCATGAACTTCCTGCTCAAGCTCTCCGCGCTGATCGACAGGGTCAACGTGCGCATCGGCCAGGCCGCGGCCTGGCTCATGCTCCTCGCGGTATTGATCAGCGCCGGCAACGCCTTCATCCGCTACGGGTTTTCCCGCAGTTCCAACGCCTGGCTGGAAATCCAGTGGTACCTCTTCGCGGCGATGGTCATGCTGGGGGCCGCGTACACGCTGAAGATGAACGAACACGTGCGCGTGGACGCTTTCTATGGCCGCTACAGCGAACGCACCCGCCTGTGGGTGGACCTGCTGGGCACGCTCTTCTTCCTGCTGCCGATGACGGTGATCATTGGCTGGCTGGGCTGGCCGGCCCTCGCCGGCGCTTTCGCGAGCGGCGAGACCTCGGGCAACGCCGGGGGCCTCGTCAAGTGGCCGGCGCTGCTGATGATCCCGCTCGGCTTTCTGCTGCTGACCCTGCAGGGCGTGTCCGAGGTGATCAAGCGGGCGGCGGCGCTAACCGGCCGCACGAAGATCGACGCCGCCTACGAGAAGCCGCTGCAATGATCACGCGCGAGCTCATGGCGCCGCTGATGTTCGGCGGGCTGATCGTGTTCATGCTGATCGGCTACCCGGTGGCCTTCTCGCTCGGCGCGGTCGGCCTGTTTTTCGGGCTCATCGGCATCGAGCTCGGTTTTTTCACGCCCGCCCTGCTGCAGGCGCTGCCCGATCGCGTGTTCGGCATCGTGTCCAACGATCTGCTGCTGTCCATCCCTTTCTTCACCTTCATGGGCGCCATCCTCGAGCGCTGCGGCCTCGCCGAGGATCTGCTGGAGGGCACCGGCCAGCTGTTCGGTCCGGTGCGCGGCGGCCTTGCCTACGCGGTCATCCTGGTCGGCGCGCTGCTCGGCGCAATCACGGGCACGGTGGCCGCGTCGGTGATCGCGATGGGCCTGATCTCCCTGCCCGTGATGATGCGCTACGGCTACAACATGCGCCTCGCGACCGGCGTCATCGCCGCCTCCGGCACCATCACGCAGCTCATTCCGCCGTCGCTGGTGCTGATCGTGCTGGCGGACCAGCTAGGCAAGTCGGTGGGCGACATGTACGCCGGCGCGATCGGCCCCTCCCTCATGCAGATCCTGCTGTTCTGCGGGTTCATTTTCCTGGTCTCGATCTTGAGGCCCGCGCACATGCCGGCGCTGCCGCCGGAAGCGCGCACGCAGCGCGGCTGGCCGCTTATCCGGCGCGTGCTATGGGGCATGGTCCCCTCGCTGGTGCTGATCTTCCTCGTGCTCGGCACGATCCTGCTGGGCATCGCTACGCCGACGGAGGGCGGCGCGATGGGCGCCGTCGGCGCGCTGGGACTGGCGGCCCTGAACCGGCGACTGACGCTGAACCTGCTGTGGCAGAGCATGGATTCGACGCTGCGCCTGACCGCGATGGTGATCTTCATCCTGATCGGCTCGACGGTATTTACGCTCGTCTTCCGTGGCGTGGACGGCGACCTGTGGATCGAGAACATGCTGCTCGGACTGCCCGGCGGCCAGATGGGCTTCCTCATCGCCGTGAGCCTGTTCGTGTTCTTTCTGGCCTTCTTCCTCGACTATTTCGAGATCGCCTTCATCGTCATCCCGCTGCTCGCGCCAGTCGCGGACAAGCTCGGCATCGACCTCATCTGGTTCGGCGTGGTGATCGGCGCGGTGCTACAGACGTCCTTCATGCATCCGCCGTTCGGCTTCGCGCTGTTCTACCTGCGCGGCGTGGCGCCGAAGGAGGTGAAGAGTTCCGACATTTACTGGGGCGCCGTGCCCTGGGTCGGGCTGCAGCTGCTGCTGGTCGCGATCATCATCCTCTGGCCCGGCATCGTCACCGGATTCCTGGACAAGCCGCAGGCGGGCGGGCCCGCGCCGGTCGAAAGTGTCGCGCCCCCCGACCCGGGTGCGGACACGCCGCCCTCACAGACCGACGACGCCGCGGAGATCGAGAAGCTGTATAAGTCGCGCTAGCGGATACGCGCCAGACCCGCTGCTCCGCCGCTACCAGCCGATCACCTTGGGCAGCCACAGGGCGAGCTGCGGGAAGAAGAACACCAGCACCGTTGACGAGGCGAAAAAAACTACAACCGGCGGATAGAACGGCAGCGGCGCTGTCCGATTCTGCTCCGCCGAAACTGAACCGGCACGGCGGGTCGCCGCGTCCGTTTCAGTAGGTCTTGTACTGCAGATACTTCCCGCTCATCACGATCTTGACGCGGTCGCCCTTGGGATCGGCCTCGCGCGACAGGTCCATCTTGAAGTCGATCGCGCTCATGATGCCGTCGCCGTACTCTTCATGGATCAGTTCCTTGAAGGTCGTGCCGTACACGCTGACCAACTCGTAGAAGCGGTAAATCAGCGGATCGGTCGGCACCGCCGTCGGCAGCGAGCCCTTGTACGGGACCTGCTGCAGCAGCAGCACGGCGTATTCGGGCAGGCCGAGCAGCTTGCCCGCGGCCTTGGCCTGCGGCTTGGTCATCTGCATCTGGCCGAGCAGCGCGGCCGTCGTCCATTCCTTGCTCTGGCCGACCACTTTCGCGATCTTGGCCCACGACAGACCCTTCTTGATGCGCTGCATGACGACCAGCTCGGTCACGTCGCTGCGCTGCATGGGTTTGGCGGGAGCGGCAGCGGCCATCAGGATCTCCCCGGTTTTGGTGGAACGTTTCATGCGACTCTCCTTGGCAAAAATCAGTGACGCAGGTTGATGACGTTGGCCGCAGTAACGGCAACCGGGCGCGCCTCGGCCTCGGCGCGGGCGACGATCGGCGGCACCTCGGCGGCGACCATGCCGGGCCTCACTTCGGGCGGCGCCTTCGGGTCGTAGTCCGCCGGCGGCTGCTCGCTGAAACTCTTCGAGCGGCTCACCAGGAAATCGACCAGATGGTTGCGGATCGGGTAGTACTGCGGATCTTTGTGGATGGTGTAACGCGTGCGGTCGCGCGGCAGCGTGTTGACCACGATCTCCGCGATGCGCGCCTGCGGCCCGTTCGACATCAGCAGAATCTTGTCGGCCAGCAGGATCGCCTCGTCCACGTCGTGCGTGATCATGAACACCGTCTGGTGCGTGGCCTGCACGATGCGCGTGAGTTCTTCCTGAATGGTGCCGCGCGTCAGCGCGTCGAGCGCGCCGAAAGGCTCGTCGAGCAGCAGCATCTTGGGCTGGATCGCGAACGCGCGGGCGATGCCCACCCGCTGCTTCATGCCACCGGAGAGTTCGGAGGGTTTCTTGTCGCCCGCGCCTCCGAGGCCGACCATCTCGAGGTGGCGGTCGGCGATTTCATTGACCTGCGTCGCGCCGTACTCCGGCCAGCGCGACTTGACCGCGAAGGCCACATTCGCGCGCGCTGTCAGCCACGGCATCAGCGCGTGGCCCTGGAACACCACGCCGCGATCAAGGCTGGGGCCGCTGATCTCGCGGCCGTCCATGATCACCACGCCGTCGGACGCGGTATCGAGACCCGCCAGCACGTTGAGGATGGTCGTCTTGCCGCAGCCCGAATGGCCGACGATACAGACGAATTCGCCACGCACCATCGTAAAGTGAATGTCCTCGAACACCGTGAGCGATGGCTTGCCCTTCGGCGCCGGAAACACCTTTTTCAGGCCTTCGACCTTGAGGAATGCGCTGTCCATCGCTCAGTCCACGTAGGTGACGAGCTTCTGCAGCCGGCCGAAGGCGAAGTCGAGGAGCATGCCCACTATGCCGATCATGATGATCGCGAAGATCACGTTGGTGAGGGACAGATTGTTCCACTCGTTCCACACGAAGTAGCCGATGCCGGTGCCGCCGACCAGCATCTCCGCGGCGACGATCACCAGCCAGGCGATGCCCATCGAGATGCGCATGCCGGTCGTGATGGTGGGCGCGGCGGCGGGCAGGATGACCGTGAAAGCCTTGCGCAAGGCGCCGACCTCCAGCGTCTTGGCCACGTTCAGCCAGTCCTTGCGGACGGATGCCACGCCGTAGGCCGTGTTGATCAGCATCGGCCAGATCGAGCACACGAAGATCACGAAAATCGACGACGTCGCCGAGTCCTTGATCGTGTAGAGCGCCAGCGGCATCCACGCCAGCGGCGAGATCGGCTTCAGGATCTGGATGAAGGGGTTCAGCGCCTGGTGGATCAGCGGCGACATGCCGATCAGGAAGCCGAGCGGAATGGCCACCAGCGCCGCCAGCACGAAGCCCGCGCCCACGCGCGCCAGAGAATAGGCAAGCTGAATGCCGATGCCCTGGTCGTTGGTGCCGCGCACGTAGAACGGGTCCTTCAGTTGCTTCCACATGTTCAGCGCGACTTCCTTGGGCCCCGGCACGGTGGACTTCTGTCCGCCTGCCGCTTCCGTACCCAACAGCTTCGCGTACTCCGTATCTGCCATCACGGTGCCGGCCGTCGGCAGCGTGGCGATGTGCCACGCGCCCACGAACACCGCGAAGATCGCCAGTGACAGCAGCGCGGCGGCCAGATTCCGGGACTTCGGCATGGCTCAGGTCCGGCGGATCGCGAAGCTCTGGAGGTATGCCTCGGGCTTGGCCGGGTCGAACTCCTTGCCCATCACCGAGAACTTCTTGGTGTTGGACGCGGGCACCTTCATGCCGGCCTCCTTCATCAGCCGCGCGGCGTCGGTGGAGAGGAACACCTCGCGCGCCACCTTGGCGTAGTCCACGTCGCCCTTGACCTGCCCCCAACGCTTCATCTGCGTCATGATCCAGATCGCGAAGGACTGATACGGGAAGGGATCGAAGTTGATGCGGTCCGGCACCTTCTGGATGTTGCCGAGGCCGTCGGCGAAGGTGCCGGTCAGCACCTGCTCGACCACCGTCACCGGCTGGTTGAGATAGTTGGCCGGCGCGATCGCCTCCGCAATCTGCTTGCGGTTCTCGGGCTTCGCCGCAAAGGCAGTGGCGTCCACGATCGCCCGCAGCAGCGCCTTGTAGGTATTGGGCGCGGTGGTGATGAATTCCTTGCTGGCTGCGAAGGCGCAGCACGGATGGCCGTCCCACAACTCCTTGGTCAGCAGGTGGATGAAGCCGACGCCGTCGTAGACCGCACGTTGGTTGACGGGGTCCGGCGCGAGGAAACCGTCGATGTTGTCGGCGCGCAGGTTGGCCACCATCTCCGGCGGCGGCACCGAGCGGATCTGCACGTCCTTGTCGGGATCAAGCCCGGCTTCCGCGAGGTAGTAGCGCAGCAGGTAGTTGTGCATCGAGTAGTCGAAGGGCACCGCGAACTTGAAGCCCTTCCACTGCTTGGGATCGCGCTTGTCCTTGTGCTTCATCGCCAGCGTGATCGCCTGGCCGTTGATGTTCTCGATCGCGGGCACGGTGTACGGCATCGCGTTGGAACCGACGCCCATCGTGATCGCCAGCGGCATCGGCGATAGCATGTGCGCGGCGTCGTATTCCTTGTTCAGCGTCTTGTCGCGGATCACCGCCCAGCCGGCGGTCTTCACCACGTCCACGTTCAGGCCCTGGCGCCCGTAAAAGCCCATCGGCTGCGACATGATGATGGGGGTGGCGCAGGTGATCGGAATGAAGCCGACCTTGACCGAGGATTTCTCGATCTTGCCCGCCTGCGCGAACGCCTCCTTCGCGACCCCCAGCGGGAACAGCGCGGAGATCGCCGACAGTGCCGTGCCCGAACCCACCGCACGCAGGAAGCGGCGGCGCGCACCGTCCTGCGGAAACAGGGCGCGCATCACAGCCGACTCCACGAAGTGCGAATACAGATCGTCGCTGGCGGCGGCGGGGACGGCGGCAGCCGCGTCGTGCTCGTGCTGGCTGGCGTGTCCGCCGCAGGCGCAGGGACCAAGTTTCACGGCGGGATCGAACGGATCCTTGAAGGCGGACATGCGGACTCTCCTGTGGCTGAAGTTCGTTCCGGCGGGCTGACGCGCGCAGGCCGGGGTGCGCGCTTCTGTAATGCAGGGACTGTGCCAACCGCGTTCAGCCGCCAAGCCCTGCCGCGGCGACAGGGCGAAGTATCGTGAGATCAATGCATTAGGCGGTACGGGCCCGGTCGCCCCAGGACAGAGACACCGCATTCAAAACCTGTCCGGAGGGCCGGCCGCACCGCTTCGGTGCAACGCACCGGTTTGAGGCGCACGCGTCCCGCACGGGTACAATTGGCCCCGCGCAACCTGTTGCAGCCAGCCCGCACGCGACGTCCTGGACCCTCACCCCGCCCGCAGAGGCTCTTGTCGCGCATCGCGTTCGTGCGCCGCGCCGGAACGGGCGGCTCGTTTAGACTCTCGCCTGCCCTAACCCACCCACAGCGAAAAGACGGAGACGATGGCGGTCACTACGCCCATTACGATCACGCGCGCGCAGGCTCTGCCGTGGATCCTGCTGCTTGCGGCGGCGTGGATCCTGCCGGGACTCATCGGCCACCAGCCGTGGAAGCCGGACGAGGCCTACACCTTCGGCATCATCCTGGAACTGCTGCGCGGCGGCGACTGGATCGTGCCGCACCTCGCCGGCGAAGCGCTGCCCGAAGAACCGCCCCTCTACCACCTGCTCGCCGCCGCCAGCGCCCGGCTGTTCTCCGGCGTGCTGGCACCCCACGACGGCGCGCGCCTGTTCACCGCCCTGCTGATGGCCGGCACGCTGGTCTTTACCGAGCGCGCGGCGAGCGAACTGTACGGCCGCAACCGGGGCTGGGTGTCGGTGGTGCTGCTGGTATCCTGCGTGGGCCTGCTGATGCGCGGCCACCAGATGATTCCCGACCTCGGCATGCTGCTGGGGCTCGCGGTCGCACTCTACGGCCTCGCGCTCGCGCCGCGCCGCGAACTCGCCGCCGGCCTCTGGCTGGGCCTCGGCCTCGGCTTCGTGTTCATGTGCGAGGGACTGATCGAAGTCGCCCTGCTCGCGATCCTTGCCCTAGCCATGGGCGCCTTCACGCCGTGGCGCACCCGCGCCTATCTCGCCACCTTGGGCATCGCGGCGGCGGTTGCGTTGCCGTGGCTCGTCGTCTGGCCGTGGCTGCTGTACCAGAAGTCGCCCGCCCTGTTCGACCAGTGGCTGTGGATCTACAACCTCGACCGCTTCTTCGGCACCACGGAAACGCCCTTTGCCGGCCGTGCCGACTATTACGTCCGCATCATTCTCTGGCACAGTTTCCCCGTGCTGCCGCTCGCCGCGTGGGTCGCCTGGGGTGCGCGCCATTCCGGCTGGGGGTCGGCGGGCATCGCGCTTCCACTGGTGGCCTTCGCCGCCACCCTGATTGGCCTCTCGGTCGCCGCCGACGCGCGTGAGCTCTACGCCCTGCCCCTGCTGCTGCCGCTCGCGCTGCTCGCCAACCCGGCGGTCGGCACCCTGCGCCGCGGCGCCGCCAACGCGCTTTACTGGTTTGCCGTCATGGGCTTCACCGTGTTCCTGCTGGCGGGCTGGTTCTACTGGACCGCGCTCGATCTCGGCGTGCCCATCCGCCTGCACGAGCATCTGCACCGCATCCAGCCCGGCTACACCGACGGCCCGCGGCCCCTGCATGTCGCGTGGGCGGCCGTGCTCACGCTCGCCTGGTTTGCGCTCGTCTGGAATCTCAAGCGCGGGCCCGAACGCCCGCTGCTCGCCTGGGCCGGCGGCATGACCGTCGTATGGGGCGTGGCGGTGGCGCTGTTCCAGCCGTGGGCCGACGTCGGCAAGAGCTACCGCGCCACCATCGAACAACTGGCCGCGGCGGTGCCCAAGCGCCACGTCTGCATCGCGCAGCGCAACCTTGGCGGCCCGCAGCGCGCGATGCTGGATTACTACGCCAAGCTGCACACCGTACGCGACGGCGCGCCCGCGGCGGAGAAGTGCAACGTGCTGCTGGTGCAAGGCTTCGCGCGGCAGGATCTCCAGTTGCCCGGCTGGACCAAGATCTGGGAAGGCGCGCGGCCGGGGGACAAGACGGAGAAGTTGCGCTTGTACCAACGCGCCACTGGGGTGCGGCCCTGAAGGCGGACGGTACACGACGCCCGTCACCGATCGGCGCCGGCAGGCATCGCATGAAGCCGGCGCCCGCCCAGGCCCGTTCCGCGACATGAGCCTGCTCACTCCACTCGACAAAAGAGGCGCTGTGTTCTGGCTGGGCGCGGGCTGTTTCTTCGTCGCGGCCATCGGCCTGGCCGACTTCGCGACCGGGAACGAACTCGGCTTCTCGCTGTTTTATCTGCTGCCGATCGCCATGGTGGCCTGGTTTGCCGGCCGGCCCGTGGGCGTCGCGATCAGCAGCATCGCCGCCGTGACGTGGTTGGCCGCCGATAGCCTGAGCGGGCAGACCTACTCCCATGCCTTTATAGGTTTCTGGAACGCCGCGATACGCTTGGGCATGTTTCTGGTCGTGGCCCTGCTGCTGCCGGCATTGAGGGAGCTGGAGCACGAAAAGGCGCTCGCCCGCATCGATCATCTGACCGGCACCGCCAACCGGCGGCATTTTTTCGAGATCGCGCAGGCGGAACTGGACCGCTCACAACGGTACCGTCGCCCCTTCACGGTCGTCTATATCGACCTGGACGGCTTCAAGTCGGTGAACGACCGGTTCGGTCACCGGGCCGGCGACAGGCTGCTCCGCGCCCTCGCCGAGCGGGCGAAACGGCACCTGCGCAGAACCGACGTCGTGGCGCGGCTGGGCGGCGATGAATTCGCGTGCCTGCTGCCTGAGATCGGCGCGGAGGCGGCGCGCGCGATGGCCCCCAAGCTGCAAGCCGCCCTGCTGGATGAAATGCAGGTCAACCAGTGGCCGGTGACCTTTTCCATCGGCGTCCTGACCTACGAAAGCGGCGCGATCAGCGTCGATGAACTGATCCGGAAAGCGGACGACCTGATGTACTCGGTCAAACGGAGCGGCAAGAATGCACTCGCCTACACCGGGCATACCGGCTGAGTGCAAGTGCGCGGTAACGCATGCGGAGAAGTACGACATGCCGCTGTGCAGGGCTTCGCGCGGCAGGATCTGCTGCTGCCCGGCTGAGCCAAGATCCGGGAGGCGCGCGGTCGGGGGACAAGACGGAGAAGCTAAGGTTGTATCGGCGGGCGACGAGAGCCGCTTCCTGAGGGTCTCCCCGCGTCATTCGGTCATCGCCGGTCCGCGCCGACGCATTCACCCGTTTTGAACGGCCCGTATGTCGGGTTTTTCTGTGCGGTAAGATGACTCATTGGAGGCATCAAGATGAATCAATCCTATACCGCAGTGGTGAAGCAGGACGGCGAGTGGTGGATCGGCTGGGTGGAAGAAGTCCCCGGCGTCAACTGCCAGGAAAACACGCGCGACAAACTGCTGGAGACGTTGCGCACCACGCTTGCGGAAGCGCTGGAAATGAATCGCGCCGATGCAAGGGACGCAGCAGGGAAAGGTTACGAAGAGTTCACTATCGCGGTATGAAACGTCGCGATCTGTTGCGACACCTGACCGCACACGGGTGCTCGCTTCTGCGGGAAGGCGGAAGCCATTCGTGGTGGCACAACCCGTCTCAGAACAAGCGCAGTGTCGTTCCGCGCCACTCAGAGGTCAACGATCACCTCGCGCGAAAGATCTGCAAGGATCTGGGTGTTTCTCCGCCATGACGCGCAATTGGCTACGACTCGATTTATTCCTATAATGGCCTCATGCTCTACGATCGCCAGAAGCGCTTGCTTGCACTCCTGAATGCCCTTGGTGGAGAAGTGGGCAGTTTGGATTTTCAGAAGCTACTTTTTCTCTTTTGCCAAGATGCAGAAACAGCCCCCACATACGAGTTTGTTCCGTACCGTTTCGGCGGGTTCTCTTTCACGTCATATGCCGATAAGCGACGGCTTACCGAAAAGCGTTTGCTTGCGGATGAAGAGCGTCTTTGGAAACTGACAAAGCTCGGCAGAACAGCCGCAAAGGTAACGACAGGACTACGAGAAAGCATGGATCGTTTTGCGCGCCAGCATGCCAATCTACGTGGCGAGGCATTGGTAGCCGAGGCGTACCGCCGGCACCCCTACTACGCTATCCGCAGTGAGATCGCCGGGCGATTGCTAGCAAAAGATGCATTGACGACAGCGCGAGTGGCAGCCGCGCGTCCCACAGGGATGGCCGCAGGATTATGCACGATCGGCTACGAAGGCCGAAATTTGGAGGGGTATTTAAATTTGTTGATTGGTGCAGGAGTGACTTTGCTATGTGACGTGCGACGCAACCCCGTGAGTCGGAAATACGGCTTCTCAAAGAGCACTCTCGCCAAGGGCTGCGAAGGCGTGGGGATTCGGTATGAGCACCTACCAGAACTAGGCATTGCTTCAGAAGAACGGCGCGAACTTGAAACGCAAGCCGACTACGATGCATTATTCAAGATTTATGAGCGCAACGCGTTACCTCAATTAGGCAACACCTTGGGGAGTATCCGGGAATGGATACGGGAGGGAAACCGCGTGGCGCTGACATGCTTTGAGCGTCTTCCACAACAATGTCATCGTCATTGCGTGGCCGAAGCCCTAGAACAAAAGTTCGGCAAATCGTTTGCCCCGACACATTTGTAGAAATTATCCGAACATGACTCGGGAGCGCGTTCTCATTACCGTAAAAACGTACCCGACACTATCGAGAAACTATGGGGAGACAGTATGCACTGCAGGCGTGCGCGCAGACGGCACTTGGGTTCGAATCTATCCTGTCCCGTTTAGGCGCCTCGATGAAGCGGAGCAGTACCGAAAGTTCGACTGGCTCGACTGCGACCTTGTCAGAACTCGCTCTGATCCGCGTCCTGAATCTCGAAGACCTGTCGATCCGAAGCAGTTTAGCCCCATCGCACACATGGATACTGCGGATGGCTGGCGTGAACGTCGTCAACTTCTACTTCGCACCGCAAAGGTCTATACACGATTAGACGAGCTTATTGAGGGAGCAAAGGCGAACGAAGTATCGCTTGCCGTCTTCAAGCCGAGCACGATCAAAGGGTTCATATCAGAAGTGGAAGACCGGGAATGGGATGCGGCAAAGTTGGCAGAGATTCGAAACCGCACGAACCAGATGGAACTCTTCGCTGACGAATCTTGGCGTAAAACGTTCCAGGTTATTCCTAAACTGCCCTACAGTTTTTCTTACCGGTTTGAGGATGCAGATGGGAGAAGTAGCGAGCTTCAGGTTTTAGACTGGGAAGCGGGGGCACTCTACTGGAACTGCTTACGCCTTTGCGGTGGTGACGAAGCCAAGGCTCGAGAAAAAGTGCGGGCGAAATATTTTAATGAGTATAGCAATACCGACTTACATTTCTTTCTTGGCACTACTCAGCAATTTCATCAATTCGCTCCGAACCCTTGGGTAATCATCGGCGTTTTTCCGATCCCACATGAACGTCAGATGAACTTGCTCTAGCTTTTTTCTGGATCGCACAAGCCCACGGCAAATTTTAACTTCCTCTGCGTAATCTAAGATCTCTCGTAAAGGAAACTCCATGAACGAAGAAACCTTCAACCAAAGCCTCCGCCAGTTCCTGAAAAGCGTCGGCGTCCGCTCGCAGATGGACATCGAGAAAGCAGTGACGGCCGCGATCGCCGCCGGCAAGCTGAAGGGCAACGAAACGCTGCCCGCGCAGGCGCGAATCACCGTGGCCGGGATCGCGCTCGACGTGACGATCGAGGGCAGTTTGAAACTGGAGTGACCACTTCAGAAAGAGGAGAGAGGAGAGAGGAAAGACGAAAGATGTAACGCCAACCGCGGCGCGCGCCTGTTTTTTCTCTCGTCTATCCTCTTTCGTCTATCGCCTTTCTCCAGTACTCACAATTTGAGAAAATGTTCCCGATAGTATTTTAATTCCGCGATCGACTCATGGATATCGGCCAGCGCCTCGTGCTTGCCGTGCTTCGTCAGGCCCGCCAGGATCGCCGGCTTCCAGCGCCGCGCCAGTTCCTTGAGCGTGGAGACATCCAGGTTGCGGTAGTGGAAGTAGGCCTCGAGCTTCGGCAGGTAGGGCAGCATGAAGCGCCGGTCCTGGTGGACCGAGTTGCCGCACATCGGCGACACGCCGGCGGGCACCAGCGGCTTGAGGAAATCGACCAGGCGCGCTTCCGCTTCCGCTTCCGTGAGCGTGGACGCCTTCACCTTGTCGATCAGGCCGCTCTTGCCGTGCGTGCCTTTGTTCCATGAGTCCATGGCGTCGAGCACGCTGTCGGCTTGGTGGATGACGAGCACCGGCCCCTCGCCCACGATCTCGAGGTTGGCGTCGGTGACGACGACCGCAATCTCGATCACGCGCTCGCGCTCGGGATCGAGCCCGGTCATTTCCATGTCCACCCAGATCAATGCGTTCTGGTCTTGTGCCATAATCTCTTTGCGTCCCCTGTTCCTTCGTCTTTGATTCTTAGACGTATTTTCTCATAGAACCTGCCGCTTTCCAGTCCCTTTCCGCGCTTTCCCCATGACCGCCTTTGCCCTTCTCTTCCTCGCGGCCCTTGCGGCGACGACCCTCCTGAAACTCGCGCTGGCGTGGCGGCATGCGCGCTACGTGGCCGCGCACCGCGACCGCGTGCCGGACGCGTTCGCCACAGACATTCCGCTCGACGCCCACCAGAAAGCCGCCGATTACACCGTCGCCCGCACGCACTTCGCCATGCTGCTGGTGCTGGTGAACGTGCTGCTGGTGCTGTGGCTCACCTACGGCGGGCTGCTCCAGACCTACGCCGACTACACCAGCGGGCTCGACCGCCCGCTCGTGCGCGGCCTCGCCCTGCTCGGCCTCGTTGGCCTCACCCTGACGCTGGTCGAACTGCCCTTCGATGCGTGGCGCACCTTCGTACTCGAGGCGCGTTTCGGCTTCAACCGCACGACGCCCAAGGTGTTCGGCATCGACGCCGCCAAGCAGCTCGTGCTGGCCATCGCGCTGGGCGCGCCGCTCGCCGCCGTTGTGCTGTGGCTGATGGAGGCGGCCGGCCAGTGGTGGTGGCTCTACACGTGGGGCGTGTGGATGGCCTTCAATCTGCTGCTCCTGGCGGTGTACCCGACATGGATCGCGCCGCTGTTCAACAAGTTCTCGCCGCTGACGGATGAGGCGCTGAAGGCCCGCATCGCGGATCTGCTCAAGCGCTGCGGCTTCGAGGTTGCCGGCTTCCAGGTGATGGACGGCTCCAAGCGCTCCAGCCACGGCAACGCCTACTTCACCGGCTTCGGCCGCACCAAGCGCATCGTGTTTTTCGACACGCTGATCGAGCGCCTGACGCCGGTGGAAGTCGAAGCCGTGCTAGCGCATGAACTCGGGCACTACCGTCTGCATCATGTGATCAAGCGCATCGCCTGGATCTTCGGCAGCAGCCTGCTGTTCCTGTGGGCGCTGGGGCAGTTGAAGGATGCGGACTGGTTCTACGCGGGGCTCGGCGTCACGACGCCGTCCACGGCCGCCGCGCTGATCCTGTTCTTCCTGGTGGTGCCGGTCTTCACCTTTTTGTTCTCGCCGCTGGCCGCCGCCTACTCGCGCAAACATGAGTTCGAGGCCGACCAGTACGCCGCGCAGCACGCGAACGCCGGCGACCTCGTGTCCGCGCTGGTCAAACTGTACAAGGACAACGCCTCGACGCTGACGCCCGACCCGCTGCATTCCGCGTTTTACGATTCGCACCCGCCGGCGTCGCTGCGGATCGCGCGCCTGCGCGCCGCCGCGGCCTGAACACCGCACCGTCAAACCCGCATCCCGGAGCGCCCATGACCACCTGCGATCTCACCACCAAGAAATGCGTACCCTGCGAAGGCGGCGTGCCGCCGCTCGCCCCCGCTGAAGTCGAGCGCATGCTGAAGCAGCTCCCCGGCTGGGTCCTCGACGGCGGCATGATCGTCAAAACCTATGCGTTCAAGGACTACCACCACACGATGGCCTTCGTGAACGCGACGGCGTGGATCTCGCACCGCGAAGACCACCATCCGGACATCCTCGTCGGCTACAACAAGTGCCGGGTGGGCTACATCACCCACGCGATCAAAGGGCTGTCGGAAAACGACTTCATCTGCGCGGCGAAGATCGACAAACTGCTCGATCTTTGATGCCCCTGCGTGGCCGCCGCCCCCCCCATTAAGTTTGCAGAAATAACCGTGAGGTCATTTCTGGTCGACGCTCCCCTCGCCCTCCGGGACAAGGGCACACTTGAAGCGCAGCAGAGGGGTCGGGGGTGAGGGATCGGGCGCCAGGTACTTTGAATCGTCCGATGGAAGGCCGCCTGACCGCCAGTTACGGGCGGCGCTACGAAGTCACGCTCGCCGACGGCACGCTGATCGAGTGCGTGTCGCGCGGCAAGCGCATCGACTACGCCTGCGGGGATGTCGTCGGCGTCGTCGCGCAGGGGCCCGGCGAAGGCGTGATCGAAACCCTCGCGCCGCGCAAGTCCCTGCTCCACCGCGCCGCCGCCCACCGCGAGAAGCTCATCGCGGCCAACGTGAACCAGATGGTCGTCGTCACCGCACCGGTGCCGGCGATCGACACCGAGCTGCTGGACCGCTGCCTCATCGCCGCCGAAAGCCAGGGCATCGCCGTCGTGCTGGTGCTGAACAAGGCGGACCTGCCGGAAATCGCGGCGGCGCGCGAGCGGCTCTACCCCTACCACGGACTCGGCTACCCGCTCCTCGAACTCTCGGCGGCGCAGGATGCCTCGCCGCTTATCCCGCTGTTTGCGGGCAAGGTCTCCGTGCTGGTTGGGCAGTCCGGCATGGGCAAGTCCACCATCATCAACGGCGTGCTGCCCGCCGCCGGTGCGCGTGTCGGCGAGGTGTCCGTCGCCTTGGCCGCGGGGCGCCACACCACGACCCACGCGCGCTGGTACGCGCTCGGCCCGGATGCCGCCAGCGGCGCCCTCATCGATACGCCCGGCCTGCAGGAGTTCGGCCTGCATCACCTGGCGCCCGCCGACATCGCTGCGGCCTACGTGGAGTTCCGGCCTTTCCTCGGTCAGTGCCGCTTCAGCAACTGCGGGCACCTGCACGAGCCCGGTTGCGCGGTGGTCGATGCGGTCGAGCGCGGCGACATCGCCTACCCGCGCTATGCGTCCTACGACGCGCTGATGACGGAATTCGCACGCACGCCGCCCGACTACGAGCAGGGCAGGAAGCGCTGAACGTTCAGCTTGCGGGGCGACACTGCTGGATCGCAGCGTAGGCCTGTTCGGCGACCGCATCGTCCGCAAGGCAGGCGATGGCCTCCCGGAAATCCGCCGGGGCTTCCTGCACGATCAGCTCGTTGACCCAGCCCTGCACGTAATCGCGGCGCTCGGCGTCCGGCATCGTCAGCAACCGATCCAGCGCCGTATGCACCTTCGCATCGTCGCAGGCCGCGCGTAGCAGGTCGATGAAGCCTTTGATCTCGCCGACCGAACGCGGCTTGCCGCCGACGGGAGCCTTGACTGACGGTGATGTCATGGCGGACGACCTTTCCGGGGGCGACAAGGCGCGCCCGACACAACTCTATCCGAAACGCAGCGCCTTATCTGCCGCCGCCCGTAATCCGTGCGAGCGCGAGGGCCCGGGCATGAATTTCCGGGCCCAGGGTTCCCGGCGCGTGCGTCCGCAGCCCCGGCGCAAGCAGCATGGCGATGGCCTGCCGCGCCAGCGCGACCGCCGTCGCGGAAGGCAACTGTTCCCGGAGCAGCACCAGCGCCTCGTAGGTCACCGCCGCGATGGCGGCCTTCGACGAAACCGTGGCCGCCGCCAGCCCGCACACGGTGACGGCGACATCCGCATCGGACAGGCCCAGGATGTCGGCCAGCATCTCCTTCAGCTTGCGTGGCGGCGCCGTATCGGCGGAGGGCAACTGCTGCGCCGTCTGCAGCACGGCGGTGGCGCCGGTCGTGAGGAAAGGCGCCGTGCCGTGCGCGCAATCGGTTCGCGTGCGGTGGACCAGAAACGACAGCCGCACGCCGTCCATGCCGACGTCGATCGCGCCGCGCACGATGCCGCGCAGCGATACCCGCCGCGGATGGATTTTGAGGATGCGCCGGTCGGAGAGTTTGGCACGGGCGCCGATCAGGCCCGCCGCTTCCCTTTCGATCGCGCCCTGCGCCACGGCGGTCAGGATCACGAACTTCTGCGCGAGGCCCAGCGCTGCAGCGATGTCCGCCAGACCCGGGCGGTGCGCGGCCAGCCCGGCGAGGTCGAAGGTGCCGACCACCAGCCCGCCGCGGTCGTCTTCCGCCAGGCGCGCCTTGTCGCCTGCCGCCCCGTCGGCCGCCGGGGGCGGTTTCATGGCGCCACCCGGTACGGGCCGGGGTATGGGGTATTGCTTGTGCGCATCACAGGCTCACATCCTGAATCTTGAGCGGGCGAAGGGCCGCCCGCTGGCCAGACCATACCCAACGCACAGCTTAAGCGCGATCAACCGCCAACAGTCTAAAACCAGCTCGCAAGCTGACGATCGCTCGCTAAAAGCTAAAACCAGCTCGCCAGCTAACGATCGCTCGCTAAAAGCTAAAACCAGCTCGCGAGCTAACGATCGCTCGCTAAAAGCTAAAACCAGCTCGCGATGGTCGCCAGCAAAATGAGGAACATCCACATCATGAGGGCGCGCCAGATGAGGCCGACCGCGGCGGGCAGGTCCTGCACGTCGGCCAGTTCGCCCATGCCGATCTCGGGCTCGCCGGGTGTGCCGCCCAGCTTGACGCCCAGCGCGCCGGCCGCAGCGGTCTGCACGATGCCGTCGGCCTCGTCGCGCCAGCCGGCGGCCTGCGTGCGCCAGCAGTAGATCGCGTCCTCGAAATTGCCCACGATCGAGAAGCTGACCGCGGTGGCGCGCGCGGGCAGCCATTCGATCCAGCGGAAGGCGTCGCGCGCGAAGCCGCCGAAGCCGACGCGATCACCCTCGGGGGTCGTCACCGCCGTGCCCCAGCGTGCCGCCAACACGGCGGCGATGCGGTAGGCCAGCGCACCGGCGGCGCCGAGGATCAGGAACCAGACCAGCACGCCGAACACATGGCGGTGCGCGCCGCGCAGGCCCTGCTCGATGGTGAGCCGCGCGATCGCGACCGGCTCCAGCGCGCCGGCATCAATGCCGCGCCAGGCGCCGAGAATCTCCCGCGCGCGGTCGTACTCGCCGGCGCGCAGCGCCTTGGCGATGGCGGTGTAGTGGTGGCTGAACTGGCGGAAGCCGAGCGCGAGGTACAGCAGCACGACGTCCCAGGCCCAGGCGAGCGCGCCGTTGACGTGCGCGAGCGCATAGCGCACGACCACCGCCGCCAGGCACACCGGCACCACCGCCAGCAGCCACGCCACCACGCCATGCCGCCGCTCGCCGGCGTCAAACTGGTGCTCGAGGGCCGTGGCGGCCTGGAAGTAGCTGCGGTGCGCGAAGTTGCCGGGCCGCAGCGGCTGGAGCTGCTCCAGCGCGAGGGCCGCCATCAGGGCGAGAAAGATCATGCGTAGCGGATGTCCGTGACCTCGATTTCGAGGGCGCCGTCGGGCCGCTGCCACACGGCGGTGTCGCCGCGCTTCAACCCGATCAGCAGCTTCGCAAGCGGCGTGGCCCAGCTGATGCGCCCGGCGGCGACATCGGCCTCGTCGTCGCCGACGATGGCGAAGGTATGCGTGCGGCCGGCTTCGTCGCACAGGGTGGCCGTCGCGCCGAAGCGCACCTCGTCCTTGGGCTGCTCGGCTGGATCCACCACGACGGCACGGTCGATCTGCGCGGCGACGTAGCGGGCATCGCGTTCGGCCTCCAGGCGGTGGCCGTGGGCCAGCGGGTCGGCATCACTAGCCGCCTTGAGACGCTCGCGCGCTGCGGTCAGGGCGTGCAGGCGCGCGCGCAACTGCGCGAGCCCGGCGGGGGTCACGTAGTTGGGATGGTCCGCGAGCGGGCGCTCGGGCAGCGCTTCGCTGGCGGCGGACGCATCGGATTCCTTGACGAATGCGCGGCTCATGGCGGATCTGACAGGGTTGGGTGGAAAAAGTTATATCACGGCCGAGCGAAAGCGGGATTAGAGATTCGGGATTGGGGATTCGAAGTCAAAGGTGGAGCGCGTTGCGCTGGGTTTCCAATCCCCAATCCCAAATCTCTAATCCCCGATTTGTAGAAACTTCTGCAAATCGTCCCTTTGCGCCATGGTGTCGGCGTAGCCAAGCCGGATCAGCGCGCGGCAGAACGGCCGCTCGAACAGCAGGTAGGACAGCAGGATGGACCCGCTCTTGCGCAGGCCGCCGACCGAGGCGAGCAGGAGCCGGATCGTGCGCGGCAGCGCGTCGGCGTATTCCTGGGCGATCTCCTCGAGCGGGCGCGAAGGCGCGATCAGCCGGAAGTCCACTTCGCGCAGCTCGGAGGCCCCGCCCGCTCGCGTGTCAGTGGACAACAGCCGCACCGTACGGTTGATGCGCTGCAGGCGCTCGAGGTCCACTTCCAGGCTGTCGAGGAAGATGCTGTTCAGGCAGTGGCCCGCGATCTGCGCGAGCGAGGGATTGGCCGTCGTCTTCAGGCGCTCGGTGCCGTCCCGCAGCTGGCGGCCCACGCCGATGATGAGCAGCCGGTCGGCGCCCAGGTGCAGGGCCGGGCTCACCGGCGCGATCTGCCGCATGGAGCCGTCGCCGAAGTATTCGCGGTTGATGCGCACCGGCGGAAAAATGAAGGGCAGCGCGCTGGACGCCAGCAGGTGGTCAACCATGATGGGCATCGCCATGCCGATGCGCCGCGCGCGCTTCCACGGCTGGCACTCCGGCGCGCCCTCGAAGAAGGTCACCGACTGCCCGGAGGTATAGCCCGAGCAGGTCACCGAGACGGCGGAGAGGTGGCCGGCGGCGATCGCCGGACCGATGCCGGAGAAATCGAGCCGGTGGCGCAGCAGGTGCTCCAGCGGGCCGTTGTCGAGCAGCGATATTGCCCCGCCCAGCCCGCGCCCGCCGGTAAACGCCGACAGCATCCAGCGCAGGCTGTTGCCGTAGGCGCCCAGCACGTCGGCGCGGTACACCAGCTCGCAGCGGAAGTTGCGCCACACGGTCATCAACTGATGCACGCCGCCGCGGAAGTTGCCGGCGTTCGTCGCCAGCACCGCGGCGTTGATAGCGCCCGCGGACGTGCCGCTGATGATCGGGAAGGGATTGCGGACGCCGCCCAGGGCGCTCGGGTCCTTCGGCAACAGGTCGGAGATCGCGCGCAGTACGCCGATCTGGTACGCCGCGCGCGCGCCGCCCCCGGTCAGCACCAGCCCGACCCTGGGCCGCGCCCCTGTTGTGATGCGTCCTGCGTTGCCGTCACTCATCCCCGCCCCCTGCGGCTATGGTGCCACAGTGCTGCACGGCCCGGCGTTCAGTCTGCCGTCACGGCCACGTCAACCGGCGTGGCGGCCACCAGCGCGAACGCGGGACGCGGGTCCAGCCCGACGAGAAACCCCCGCTTGCCGCCGTTCACCCAGGCGCGCGGCAGATCGAGGATGGAACGTTCGACGTACACCGGCAGCGCCTTGCGTGTGCCGAAGGGCGAGGTGCCGCCGACCATGTAGCCGGTGTGACGCTGAGCGACGGCGGGATCGCAAGGGTCGATGCGCTTCGCGCCCAGCGCGCGTGCCAGTTTCTGCGTGGACACCATGCGGTCACCGTGCATGAGTGCGATCAGCGGTGCTTTCGCCTCGGTCTGCATAACCAGCGTTTTAACGACGGCATGATGGTCGAGGCCCAGCGACCGCGCGGCTACTTCGGTCCCGCCGTGCTCGACGTATTCGTAGAGGTGTTCCGTGAACGCGATCCCGGCCGCCCGCAGCGCGCGCACGGCGTTGGTCACCGGCGCCTTGTCCGTCATCGCATCAGCCGAGGTCGAGCACGCGGGCAAGCGACAGCAGCATGCCGGCCGTCGCGCCCCAGATGTAGCGGCCTTCGTACGGGATCGCCACGTAATGCCGGTGCCGGCCGTTGAACTGGAACTCGCGGCGGTGCACGCGCGCGGGGTCGAGCAGTTCCGCGAGCGGCACCTCGAAGGCCGCGGCGACTTCGAAGGGATCGAGCGTCAGCGTGGCGAGGTCCAGCGGCGGCTCGATCCAGCCGACCACCGGCGTCACACGGAAGCCGGAGGGAATGTCGTAGTCCGGCAGATGGCCGAGCACCGTCACGCGCGAAGGCGCGAGGCCGACTTCCTCTTCCGCCTCGCGCAGCGCGGTGGCGATGCGATCCGCATCGCCCGCATCGACACGGCCGCCGGGGAAGCTGACCTGGCTAGGGTGGTCGTTGAGGTGCGCGGTGCGCTGCGTGAGCAGCACGCGCACGCCATCGGGGCGGTTCACCAGCGGCACCAGTACCGCGGCGGCCGTGAACCGCACGTCCGGCGCCAGACGCACGGCATGCGGTTCCCGCGGCCCGTGCGGGGGCGGCGCGGCGAGCCGCGCGGCGATGGCGTCCCGGGAGAAGATGGCGCGTGCGTCCGGCATGGCGTCATTGTACCGGCACGGGAAGGTAGACTCGGGCGCTTCCATGCATCTGCCCCTGCTCCTGCTGAGCGCGGCCGGCTTTGCCGCCTCCGCCGCCATCCGCATCACCGATCCCGTCCTGCCGCAGATCGCCGAAGCTTTCTCGACGACGGTCGGCGGCGCGGCCTTCACCGTCACGACCTTTACCCTCGGCTACGGCTTCGCCCAGCTCGCCTACGGACCGCTGGCCGACCGCGTCGGCAAGCTGCGCGTAATGGCCGGCGCGTTGATCGCCTCGGCGCTGCTGGCCATGGCCTGCGCGTGGGCGCCGACGCTGCCGGTGCTCGCTGGCCTGCGGCTGCTGGCCGGCGCCGCCGGCGCTGCGGCCATCCCGCTGTCCATGGCCTACATCGCGGACGCCACGCCCTACGCCACGCGGCAGACCACGATGGGCCGTTTCATGTCGGCCGTCATCCTCGGCAACATCCTCTCCGTGGTGGTGGGCGGCGCGATCGGCGACTGGCTGGGCTGGCGGGCCATCTTCGGCACGCTCGCCGGCGTGCAATGCGTCATCGCCATCGGCCTGCTGCGCGCGGTGCGCGGCGAACCGAAAACCCAGGCCGCACCGCCGTCCTGGCGCACTTACGCGGACCTGGCGAAACGCCCCTACGCGCAACGCGTGCTGGGCGCCGCCCTCGTGGAGGGCACCGTGCTGCTCGGCGCCATGCCCTTTCTCGGCGCTCTGCTGCGGGCCCGCTTCGAACTGAGCTACCTGGTGATCGGGCTCATCCTCGCCGGCATCGCGGTCGGCAGCCTGCTCTTCACGCTGTCCGTGCGCACGCTGCTGCCGCGCCTGGGCGAGCGCCGGCTGCTGGTCGGCGGCGGCCTCGTTTCCGGCGCCGGCTTCGTCGCGGCCGTCATCATGCCGCACTGGCTGATCAGCATCCCGGTGATGCTGGCGATCGGCTTCGGCTTCTTCATGCTGCACAACACGATGCAGGCGCTGGCGTCCGAGATCGCGCCGGCGAGCCGCGCCACCGGACTCACGCTGTTCGTGTTCTGCGTCTTCCTCGGCCAGGGCATCGGCGCCTTCGTCTTGGGCACCATCATCGACCGCTGGGGCTACGGCGCGGCCTTCGGGATCGCAGCGGCCGTGGTGGTCGCGCTCGGGTTCTGGCTGGCCCGCAACGTCGCCGGGCAACGCATGGCGACGCCCTGATACCCGTTCACCACGGGATGGGCTGACGGTCCCGGAAGAATCCCCCGCTTGGTCCGCCGGCAGGCAGGGTCGCCAGCCACACCGCCGTATCCGCACCCTGCGCCACGGTGCGCGAGGCCTGCGGGCCGCCCATGTCCGTCTTCACCCAGCCGGGGCAAGCAGAGTTGACGAGGATGTCGCTGCCACGCGCCTCCGCGGCCGCGATGCGCGTCACGGCATTGAGCGCGGTCTTCGAGAGACGGTAGGCGATCGAGCCGGTGGACATATCGGACAACTGGCCCAGGCCGCTGGACAGATTGACGATGCGCCCGTACTGGCGCTTCTGCATCAGCGGCAGCACCACCTTGATCAGCAGCAGCGGCGCGAGCGTGTTGGTTTCGAAGGCCGCACGCACCGTGGCGGAGGACGTATCGGCCAGCCGCGAACCACGCGGGTCGGGCAGGATGCCGGCGTTGTTCACCAGCACGTCGCAACGGCCGTGGGCCTGTTTCAGCCAGCCCGCGAACGCCGCGAGGCTTGGCTCGTCCGCAACGTCAAGGACGTGAAACGCAACGTCGAGCTGTTCAGAGCGCAGTTTTTCCGCAGCGGCTTCGCCCTTGCCCGGATCGCGCGCCGTCAGCACGACATGCAAGCCTGTCTTGCCCAGTTGGCGGGCGATCTCAAAACCGATGCCGCGGTTGGCGCCGGTGACGACGGCGATTTTGTGCTCAGTCATTCAGAATACTCTTGGCGTCTTGGCGTCTTGGCGTCTTGGCGTCTTGGCGTCTTGGCGGCTACCGGCGTTTGAGCTTGATGCCGACCATCTCCTCCGGCCGCACCCAACGGTCGAAGTCCGCCGCCGTCACGTGTCCCAGCTCCAGCGCCGCGGCCTTCAGCGTGAGGCCGTTCTTGTGCGCATGCTTGGCGATCGCCGCTGACTTCTCGTAGCCGATGTGCGGATTCAGCGCCGTCACCAGCATCAGCGAATCCTTCATCAGCTTGTCGATGCGCGCGCGGTTGGGCGCAATGCCGACGGCGCAGTGGTGGTTGAAGTTCTCGCAGGCGTAGCGGATCAGCCGCGCGCTGTGCAGGAAGTTGCGGATCGCCATCGGGCGGAACACGTTCAGCTCGAAGTTGCCCATGGACCCGCCGATGTTGATGGCGACGTCGTTGCCGAACACCTGGCAGCACGCCATGGTCATCGATTCCGACTGCGTCGGGTTCACCTTGCCGGGCATGATGGAGCTGCCCGGTTCGTTCTCCGGAATCGTCAGTTCGCCCAGTCCCGAACGCGGGCCGGACGCGAGCCAGCGGATGTCGTTGGCGATCTTCATGAGTGACGCGGCCAGCGTCTTCAAGGCGCCATGCGCGGACACCACCGCATCGAAGGACGCCAGCGCCTCGAACTTGTTGGGCGCGGTGACGAAGAGCAGCCCGGTCAGGCGCTTCAGTTCAGCGGCGACCATTTTCGCGAAGCGCGGATGCGCGTTCAGCCCGGTACCGACCGCCGTGCCGCCGAGTGCAAGTTCGCACAAGTGCGGCAGCGACGCCTGGACATGCGCGAGCCCGTGGTCGAGCTGCGCGACGTAGCCCGAGAACTCCTGCCCGAGCGTCAGCGGGGTCGCGTCCTGCAGGTGCGTGCGGCCGATCTTGACGATCTGCATGAACGCCCGCGATTTCTTCGCCAGCGTGTCACGCAGCGCTTTCACTGCGGGAACCATCTCGCGCACCAGCGCGACGACCGCGGCCACGTGCATTGCCGTCGGGAAGGTGTCGTTGGAAGATTGCCCGCGGTTGACGTCGTCGTTGGGGTGCACGAGCCGCCCCTCGCCGCGCTTGCCGCCCAGCAGTTCGGAGGCGCGGTTGGCCAGCACCTCGTTGACGTTCATGTTGGTCTGCGTGCCGGAGCCGGTCTGCCACACCACCAGCGGGAAATCGTCGTCGTGGTCGCCTTCCAGCACTTCGTCCGCCGCGGCGACGATGGCGCGGCCCTTGCGCGCCTCCAACTCGCCCAGCCGCACGTTCACGGTCGCGGCCGCCTTCTTGACCAGCACCTGCGCGCAGATCACGGCGAGCGGCATGGTCTCGCCCGGGAAGTGGAAATGCTCCAGCGAGCGCTGGGTCTGCGCGCCCCACAACCGGTGGGCGGGCACGCGCACCGCGCCCATGGTGTCGCGCTCGAGGCGGCCGCGCGCCGCCGGCGCCCGCGCGGCGGGGCGGTGCGCGCCGGACCGCGAGGCCCGCAGGCCCGGTGCCTTGCGTCGCGCCTTCATAGCGGCAGCTTCAGGTTCTCGCGCTGGCCGCCGCCGTCGACCACGGTCAGCGCGGTCATGTTGACGATGCGGCGCACCGTCGAGCTCGACGACAGGATGTGCACGGGCTTGGCGCAGCCGAGCAGGATGGGCCCGATGGTGATGCCGTCGCCCGCCGCCACCTTGAGCAGGTTGAAGGCGATGTTCGCGGCGTCGAGCGTCGGCATGACCAGCAGGTTGGCCGGCCCCTTCAGGCGCGAATTGGGGAAGGCGCGCAGGCGCAGCGCTTCGTCGAGCGCCGCGTCGCCCTGCATCTCGCCCTCGACCTCGAGGTCGGGCGCGCGCGCCTGGACCAGTGCCAGCGCCGCGCGCATTTTCAGCGCGCTCGGCGTATCCGCGCTGCCGAAGTTCGAATGCGACAGCAGCGCAACCTTGGGCGTCACGCCGAAGCGGCGCACCTCCTCCGCGGCGAGGACGGTCATGTCGGCGATCTGCGCGGCGGTCGGATCCTCGTGCACGTAGGTGTCGCACAGGAACACGGTGCGATTGGGCAGCATCAGCAGGTTCATCGCGGCGTAATCGTTGGCGCCCGGCTCCTTGCCGAGCACGCGGTCGATGTTGCGCAGGTGGTTGCGGAACTTGCCGAGCAGCCCGCATAGCATGCCGTCCGCCTCGCCCTTGTGGATCATCATCGCGCCGATCAGCGACGGTAGCCGCAGCATCTCGGAGCGCGCGATTTCGGGCGTGACGCCTTTGCGCTCGGCCATCTTCAGGTAGGTCTGCCAGTAATCGCGGTAGCGGCGGTCGTTGGTGACGTCCACCAGCTCGAAATGCACGTCCTCGCGGATGCGCAGTCCCAGCTTGCCGATGCGGGTACGGATCACCTCCGGCCGGCCGATGACGATGGGCTTGGCGATACCTTCGTCCGCCACCTGCTGCACGGCGCGCAGCACGCGCTCGTCCTCGCCTTCGGCGTAGACGACGCGCTTGGGCGCGCGCTTCGCGTTCTGGAACAGCGGCTTCATGATGAGGCCGGAGTGGAAGACGAAGCCGGTCAGGCGCGTACGGTAGGCGTCGAAGTCCGTAATCGGGCGCGTCGCCACGCCGCTGTCCATGGCGGCCCTGGCCACGGCCGGCGCGACAATCGCGATCAGGCGCGGGTCGAAGGGGCGCGGAATCAGGTAGTCCGGGCCGAACTTGAGGTCTTCCACGCCGTATGCGGCGGCCACGATGTCGGACTGCTCGGCCTGCGCCAGTTCCGCGATGGCCCGCACCGCGGCAAGTTCCATTTCGGCATTGATGGTGGTGGCGCCGACATCGAGCGCGCCGCGGAATATGAAGGGAAAGCACAGGACGTTGTTGACCTGGTTCGGGTAATCCGAGCGCCCGGTGGCGATGACGGCATCGGGCTTGGCCTGGCGCGCGAGATCGGGGCGAATCTCCGGCTCGGGATTGGCCAGTGCGAGGATCAGCGGCCGGTCCGCCATCTTCGCCACCATCTCCGGCTTGAGCACTCCGCCGGCGGACAGGCCGAGGAACACGTCGGCGCCGGCGATCACTTCGGCGAGCGTACGCGCCGGGGTGTCGATGGCGTACAACGCCTTGTCCGGGTCCATCTCTTCCTTGCGACCCTTCCACACCACGCCCTTGATATCGGTGAGCGTGATGTTCGCCTTGGGCAGACCGAGCTTCACGAGCAGGCCCACGCAGGCGAGCGCCGCCGCGCCCGCGCCCGACACCACCAGCTTGACCTTCGAGAGGTCCTTCTTGACGACCTTGAGGCCGTTCAGGAACGCCGCGCCAACGGTGATGGCGGTGCCGTGCTGATCATCGTGGAATACCGGGATCTTCATGCGCTCGCGCAGCTTGCGCTCGACGATGAAGCACTCCGGCGCCTTGATGTCCTCGAGGTTGATGCCGCCGAAGGTCGGCTCAAGGCTGGCGATGATGTCGACCAGTTTGTCCGGGTCCAGCTCGTTGATTTCGATGTCGAAGACGTCGATGCCGGCGAACTTCTTGAACAGCACCGCCTTGCCTTCCATGACCGGCTTGGCGGCGAGCGGGCCGATGGCCCCGAGGCCCAGCACGGCGGTGCCGTTGGTGATGACGGCAACGAGATTGCCGCGCGCCGTGAGCGCGCTGGCCTCGGCCGGATCCGCGACGATGGCTTCGCAGACCGCCGCGACGCCCGGCGTGTAGGCGAGCGCGAGATCGCGCTGGTTGACGAGGCCCTTGGTGGGCGTCACCGCAATCTTGCCGGGCACGGGATGGCGGTGGTACTCCAGCGCCGCCTTCCGGATTTCCTCGTCCATTAAACGCCTCCGATCATCTGTACAGACCGCGATTATAGGACCCCGCCCGGCCCCAGACGCGCCGCCGACGCACGGCTGTCTTATTCCGGCATCCCTTTCGCGGTCAAGACTGATCGGCCTGCCATTTCATGCCACGGTCGTGCGCCTCTGGCTCTGGGTTAATCTCTGGGCAGGAGACCGGTCCCATGCAAATCAACATCCCCGATATCGTCGCCGAAGTCACCATCGCCCTTGCGCGCTACGAACAGGCGCTGATGGCAAACGATGTCGCCGTCCTGAACGAGCTGTTCTGGGCGAGCCCGCATACCATTCGTTACGGACCGGGCGAGCTGCTTTACGGCTACGACGAGATTTCCCGCTATCGCGGCGCACGCCCCGCGACGGGACTCGAACGGACCGTAGAGCGACAGGTCGTCACCACCTTCGGACACGATGCCGCGACCGCCAGCGTGCAGTTCACCCGCGGCGGCCGCATCGGCCGCCAGATGCAGACCTGGGTGCGCATGCCGGAAGGCTGGCGCGTGGTGGCGGCGCACGTGAGCATGCTCGTGGCGTAACATCGGGCATGCGCGGTTATCACGACATCGGGGGCCAGCCCGCCGGCCGGGTGCGCAAGCTGCCCGAAACCTTCGACGGCTGGGAAGCGCAGGCCGAGATCGTCCGCAACCTGCTGGCGGACGCCGGCCGGCGCATGACCTATGTGGACGAACTGCGCCGGGCCTACGAAAGTTTCGGCGCGGAAAAGTACAAGGCGCTGTCCTTCTACGAGCGGCGCGTCGAAGCCCTGCTCTACCTGCTTGAGGAAAAGGGCATCGTGAGCCGCGAAGAACTGGATGCGCGCATCGCGCACATCACACTTCGCGAACGCGAACGCCAGCGCAGCGAGCCCAAACCCCGGCGCGCACGATGAGCATGCCCATGTTCCGTCCCGGCCAGCGCGTGCGCGTGCGCAACCCGCGCAAGACGGGCCACGTCCGCACGCCGTCCTTCATCCGTGGCAAGACCGGCGTCGTCGAGACCTGGGTCGGCACCTTCCTCAACCCGGAAGAAATCGCCTACGGCCGCACCGGCGGCCCGGCCGTGCACAACTACCGCGTGGTGTTCCGGCAGCACGACGTGTGGCCCGACTACGCGGGTAGCCGCGGCGACCGCCTGTACCTCGAAGTCTACGAACACTGGCTGGAACCGGCCGCGGGAAACCTGCGTGGCGGCTAAGCCGAAACCACGCAAGCCGGCCGCACGCGGCTACTACGACCTCGCCGCGCAGGCCGTGCGCGAACTGCTGGTCGAGAAGCGCGTCATCTCCGAGACCGAGATCCTCAACCTGCTGGCGACCGCCGCCAAACGCGGCCCGCAGGTCGGCGCCCGCATCGTGGCCAAGGCCTGGACCGATCAAGCGTTCAAGAAGAAACTGCTCGCGGACGGCAAGCGCGCGCTGGCGGACATCGGCATCCCGTTCGGCGAAGCGCAACTGAAAGTCGTGGAGAACACGCCGCGCGTGCACCATCTGATCTGCTGCTCGCTGTGCTCCTGCTATCCGCGCTCGATCCTCGGTCAGCCGCCGTTCTGGTACCGCAACCCGGAGTTCCGCTCCCGCGCCGTGCGCGAGCCGCGCAAGGTGCTGAAGGAACTCGGCGTGACCGTGCCCGCGCGCACGGCGGTCTACGTGCACGAAAGCAATGCCGACATCCGCTACCTGGTGGTGCCGCAGCGTCCCGCCGGCACGGGCGCGCTGGATGAAGCCGCGCTGGCGGCACTCGTCACCCGCGACTGCCTGGTCGGCGGCGCACAGGCCAGGGCGCCGGGCCGCAAACCGAAATCGCGCGCATGAAGCTCGTCGCCAAGAACAATCCCGCGGCCCAGGTCTACGAACGGCTGAAGAGCGACATCTTCGAATTCCGCCTGCTGCCGGACGACCGCTTTTCCGAGAACGAGCTCACCGCCCGCACCGGTGTGTCGCGCACGCCCGTCCGCGAAGCGCTGTTCAAGCTCGAGCAGGAGGGCTACCTGACGGTGTCGGCGCGCAACGGCTGGGCGGTGAAGCCCTTCGACTTCGAGGCGCTCGAGAACCTCTACGACCTGCGCGTGATTCTCGAGCTCGCCGCCGTGCGCAAGCTGGTAGAACAGCCGGACAAGCCCGATTTCGAGGCGCTGAAGGATACCTGGCTGGTGACGCCCGACAAGCGCGTGAAGGACCCGGTACGCGTCTGCGTGCTCGACGAGGCCTTCCACCAGGATCTCATGCGGGCGGCGGGCAATCCCGAAATGACCCGCGTTCACCGCGACGTCACCGAGCGCATCCGCATCGTGCGGCGGCTCGACTTCACGGAAGCGCCGCGCATCGACGCCACCTACGACGAACACGCGCAGATCCTGCGCGGCATCATCCGCCGCCGCGCCGACCAGGTCGGGCTGCTGGTGCGCTCCCACATTGAGGCCAGCAAGGCCGTGGTGCGGCGGTTCACGCTGCACCGCCTGCACTCCGCGCGGGCCGTCACCCCGCCGCGCCCCGCGCGGGCCCTCACGCCACCGCACACCCCGCGGCCGAGCACCCCGCCGCACACCTCGCGACGCAGCGGTACCGCCGGATGAAGTTCGCAGTACTGCAACGCTGCCTTGAGGAGGAACTGGCCGACCCGCGCAACGGCTGGAGCATGGGCGTGTTCGGCGCGCTGGCGGAGTTCTCGCACCTCCCCGACTGCGCGACCCGCTACCCCGATCCGCTGACCGCCGTGAATGCGGCCGGCGCGATCCGCATCATCCTGCCCTCGTTCGCCAACGGATACGCCTTCGAAGCACTGTCGGCGCGCGCCGACGCCTGGCAGCAGGGCGTAGCGTTCGGGCTGCCCGTCGGCGCCGGCGAAGGCGCGGCGCGCGAAGTATTGACGGAAGTCGGCCCCGATCCAGACGCCATCCGCCCGGAAGACCGCGACGCCCTCCTGTTCGATCTCGGGCTCGGCATGCCGTGCTGCGATTTCCTTGTGCGCACCACCGATGCCGCGCTGATCGCCTACCTGCGCGGGCTGGCCGGCCGCCGGCTGTTCGGCAATGGCGACACGACTGCGCTCGCGCGCATGCCGGAGTTCCAGCCGCACCGCGTCGTGCGCTCACCGCTGGGCCGCGTCGAAATCTGGCAACGCATACCCCTGCACGGCGAAACCACGCCCGACGGGCCGCATACCCACCTGCTGCCGGATCTCGTGGCGCGCCGCCGCGTGCACGCGGCCGACCTGCCGATCCCCGGTACGCTCACGCCCTGCCTCACACTGCATCCGGCCAACCCGGTGCGCGACGAGCACGGCCGCGCGCGGCCGTTCGATGCCGACGATTTCGCCCGCTTCCAGGCCCTGCTCGCCCGCTTCGGCGACCCCGCGCTCGCCCGCTTCAAGCAGTCGATCTGGTCGGCGGTACGTACCGGCGATGCGCCGCCGCGCAGTCCGCCCGCCACCCGTGCCGAACGCATCGCCTGCCGCGTCGCGCTGCGCCAGCTCGCGCATCTCGACGGCGCCTCCGCCGCGCTGGACGCATGGCTGAAGGCCTTTGATTCCGGGGCCGAGCGACGCGGCCGGCAAGCGCAGGCGCCGATCCCCCACTAGCGCGTCCCAGCAGGCCGCGGCGTTGAGCGCGTGGCGGCCCCTGTGATAACGTCCGCGCTCTCTCGGAAGCGCACGCCATGCCCGATTTCTCCGCGGCCCCCCGCACGACCCTGTATCCCCCGCTCGAACCGTACGCCGCCGGCATGCTCGCGCTCGACGGGCTGCATGCCATGTCCTGGGAGCAGTCCGGCAACCCGGATGGCGTGCCCGTGGTGTTCCTGCACGGCGGCCCGGGCGCGGGCGCCTCGCCCAACCACCGGCGCTTTTTCGACCCCGCGCACTACCGCATCGTCGTCTACGACCAGCGCGGCGCCGGCCGCTCGACCCCGCTCGGCGAACTGACCGACAACACCACGCCGCATCTCGTCGAAGACCTCGAACGCCTGCGCCAACATCTGGGCATCGATCGCTGGCTGGTCTTCGGCGGCTCGTGGGGCTCCACGCTCGCGATCACCTACGCCGAAGCGCATCCCGGGCGCTGCACCGGACTCATCCTGCGCGGCATCTTCCTGTGCCGGAAATCCGAGATCGACTGGTTCCTCTACGGTCTGCGCACGTTCTTCCCCGAGGCCTGGCGCGCCTTCGCCGGCGTGATTCCCGAAGCGGAGCGCGGCGACCTGTTGAAGGCGTTCCACCGGCGTCTCGTCGATCCCGACCCGGCGGTGCACATGCCGGCGGCGCGTGCGTGGTCGGTCTACGAGGGCTCCTGCTCGACACTGCTGCCGAGCGCGGACACCGTGTCCTACTTCGCCGGCGACGTCGTCGCCCTTGGTCTCGCGCGCATCGAAGCGCACTACTTCATGCACGACATCTTCCTGCCGGAAAACGCGCTGCTCGCCAACGTGGGCAAACTGCGCGACATCCCCGCAATGATCGTGCAGGGCCGCTACGACGGCGTGTGCCCGATCGTCACCGCCGACGACCTGCATGCAGCCTGGCCCGAGGCCGAGTACGTCATCGTTCCCGATGCCGGGCATTCCGCATGGGAGCCGGGCATCACCGCGGAACTGGTGAAAGCCGCCGAACGTTTCAAAACCATCATCAAGAACTGAACAAGAGGAGAAGCATTTGAGACTCGTGACCTTCGCCGACGCCCCCGGCAAACCTTCCCGCGTCGGCGTGCTGCGCGGCAACCACGACCGCGTGGTCGATCTCGCCGCGTCAGGCGCGAGGCTGCCCTTCGACCCCACGGACATGCTGTCGCTGATCGCGGCCGGCAAGCCGGCGCTGGCGGCGGTAGCCGATCTCGCGAAAAACGCGATGGCCGACCTGCCGCTCGCTGGCCTCACGCTGCTCGCCCCCATCCCGCGCCCGCGCAAGAACGTGTTCTGCGTCGGCTGGAACTACGTCGAGCATTTCGAGGAAGGCGTGAAGGCGCGCCCGCACGTGACGGAGATGCCCGCGCACCCGGCCTTCTTCAGCAAGGCACCGACCGCGGTGAACGCGCCGTACGGCGACATCGTGCTCGATCCGAAAGTGACGCAGAAGCTCGACTGGGAAGTGGAACTGGGCGTGATCTTCGGGCCCGGCGGCAAGAACATCGCCGAAGCGGACGCGATGAACCACGTGTTCGGCTACACCGTAATCAACGACGTTTCCGCGCGTGAACTGCAGCGCCAGCACGGCCAGCAGTGGTTCAAGGGCAAGAGCATCGACGGCTCCTGCCCGATGGGGCCGTGGATCGCGACCGCCGACGAGATCGATCCGTCCGACCTGCGCGTGACCTGCCGCGTAAACGGCGTCGTCAAGCAGGATTCGTCCACGAAGCACATGTACTTCAAGCTCCCGCGCCTGATCGCGGAGCTGTCGCTGGGGCTGACGCTGGAACCGGGCGACGTATTCTGCTCCGGCACACCGGCCGGCGTCGGCCATGCCCGTAACCCGCCGGAGTTCATGCAGGTCGGCGACGTGATGGAAACCGAGGTCGCGGGCCTCGGTCTGCTCCGCAACAAGATCGTCGCGCCCTAGAGCCTGTTATGGACTTGCCGAATTGACGTCATGGGGCGTCCTCGCGACAGTGCTCAACGTCACCGGGGGCAGCCCGGCGGCTGGTGTCTTTCTTTTGCTCGGCCAAAAGAAAGTCACCAAAGAAAAGGCCGCCCCGGCAAACCGCCGCTGGCGCGGTGTCCCTGCGCTGCTCGGCATGGACGGCGGCTGCGGAACTCGCGTCCGCCATCCCCGGATGACGCACGCTCAGACAGTCCTCGCCGAAAGCCCCGTCCACACCTGTGCTGCTCGGCGGTTTGCAGGGGAGAGGCAAGACCAAAGCCGTTCCAGCCCTGAGCTTCGAGCCTCAGGCCCAGCCCGGAAGGGCGCAGCGGTTTTCCCCCCTTACGAACCGCCGAGCAGCCGCAGGCCGGCGCGGGGGTGTCGGCGAGGACTGTCTGAGCTTTCGCCATGCTTTCATGGCGGAAGCGAGTTCCGCAGCCGCCGCGACGGACGAGCAGCGCAGGGACACCGCGCCAGCGGCGGTTCGTTGGGGCGGTTTCTCTTTGGTTACTTTCTCTTGTCCGCACAAGAGAAAGTGACTAGCTGCCGGGCTACCCCCGGCGAAGTTGCTTTTTCCCGCCGGGCTGCCCCCGGCGACTTTGCTTTGTTGCCAGGGTGCGTCGTGCAACTCGCACATTCCGTTAAGGGTGGATAACAGCCTCTAGGCGCGCGCACCGCAAGGGTGCACGCGCGCTTCACGGGGTTGCGTGCAGGTCGGCGCGGGGAGCAAACCCGCTTCGACAAAGGATGTACGCCCCGGCATTCACCCCGGGAACGGTCTGGCACGGCTGATGCCTGGGAAGGGACATTCCCTTTTCAGGAGTGTCCCGTGTTTGCCCTCAAGCCCTGCCGCATGACTCTCACGGTGGCCGCCGCGCTGGCCGCCAACGCTGCCTGCGCCGCACCCGACGCCTACCCGTCCCGCCCCATCCGCTTCATCGTCCCCTTCGCGCCCGGCGGCGTGTCCGACATCACCGGCCGCACCATCGCCTATAAAACGGCGGACGGCCTCGGGCAGACCATGGTGATCGACAATCGCGGCGGCGCCGGCGGCACCATTGGCGCCGAACTGTTCGCCAGGGCCCAGCCCGACGGCTACACCCTCGGCACCGGCAACATCTCGACCCATGCGGTCGCGCCGCACATGTACAAGAAGGTGCCATACGACCCGGTGAGGGACTTCACGCCCATCGTGCTGGCGGCGGTGTCGCCGAACGTGATCGGCGCGTATCCGTCTCTGCCGGTAAAGACCATCCGGGAACTGATCGTCTACGCCAAGGCCCACCCCGGCAAGCTCAGCTACGCGTCGTCCGGCATCGGCACAGTGCTGCATCTCGGCGGCGAACTGATCAATGTGATGGGCGGCATCGACATGGTCCATATCCCGCACAAGGGGGTCGCGCTGGCGCTGCCGGACGTGATGTCGGGCAAGGTGCAGTTAATCGTCGACGCGATGATCTCTGCTTCCGGCCACGTCAAGGCGGGCCGCATCAAGGCGCTGGCTGTAACCAGCGCGAAGCGCTCGCCGGCCCTGCCGGATGTGCCGACGGTCGCCGAGTCGGGCCTGCCCGGCTACGAGCTGGATTTCTGGATCGGCGTCTACGGACCCGCGAACATGCCACCGGCGACAGTGAAGAAGCTGAACGAGGAAATCAACAAGGCGCTGAAGTCGCCCGATGTACGCGAAAAACTGGCGCTTCAGGGCGCCGAAGTAGTTGGCGGTGCACCGGACAAGCTGACGGCGGTGCTGAAAACCGACCTGCCGCGGATGGGCAAGATCGTGAAGGCGGCGAAGATTGAGCCGGAATGAATCAGGTGAGGGGTGAGGGGTGAGGGGTGAGGCGTGAGGCGCAAAGCCCCGCTGCACTGGCGCTGACGCTGGTTCCAGCCGATGGACGGTTCACCCCTCACCGCGACGGCTTCCGCATCAGTTCCGGCAGTATCGATTCCTTGAAGAAGCGCTCGCCGACTTTCCCGATGCGCTCGGCGCCGACCTTGGCGATGATGGCTTCTTCCGATCCCGCCGTCTTCCACGTCGTGTATTCGTCCTCGAGCGGCACGCCCATCGCCTCGCACAGCAGATTGACGTAGTTCGTCACGACGAAGGGCTCGGTGGCCGCCAGCCCGCACAGCAGGCGCTGGCAGGAGTGGAATACCGTTGCCACGGTATCGACGCCCGTCGCGTGCGCGTCATCGCACACGGCCCGCGTCGCATCCGTCAGCGAGGCGGGAATCCGCGCCAGCGCCGAGCACATGTGGCCGGGCGACGCGTGCGTTGTCTCCACCAGCTCCAGACCCGGGATCAGCCGCAGCAAATCCTCGACCAGCGGGTTCACATCCACCTCATGGAAGCCGAAGTGCTTGTGCAGCAGCACGCGGCGGCGGACGGGATGACTGAATTTTGCGGCCAGCACGTCGCGGCGGGCGTGCAGGATCTGCGTGAAATGCGACAGCGAGAACTGCGTGTCGGTGTATTGCCCCATGAAGGAATTCATGTGGCGGTAGCAGGACGGGCACCACGTCACCACCGCGCCAGTCTGGTGTTCGTTGAACTTCTCGACCGTACGCCGGGCCATGCCGTCGGCGGCCTTGAGATTGGCGTCCTTGGTGGTGCCGCAGCAGTAGCCGGCGCCGCCAGCCGGCGTGACCTCGATGCCGGCCGCTTCCAGCAGCGCGATGGCGCCGTGGATGATGTCGCCGTGGCGCACCACGTTGCAGCCGTACCAGAAGGTCACCTTTTCCGGAACGCCGCTCATCGCTGCCACTCCTTCACCTCGTCCTCGCTCAACTGCAAATCCGAGAACGCGTTGATCTTCTGGAAGAACTTCGGCTCCTCGTTGTTCGGCAGCCGCGCTGCGCCGCCGCGCGCGCCCAGCGCGCTGATGCGCGCGACCCGCACCATCTTCATCGCGTCGATGCCTTCCGGGCACGCCGACGTGCAGCGCCCCGACTGCGAGCAGACCCCCAGCCACGCAAGCGCCTGCGCGCTTCCCGGGGCATTCTGCATCAGGTCGAGAATGCCCGGCACGACCTGCCGCCCGTCGGCGCCCTTGAGCGCATCCGCGTAGCCGGTCATCGGGCAGGCCTCGAAGCACTTGCCGCAGCGCGTGCAGCGGGCCAGCGTGTCGTCCACAAAGCCGTCCAGATGGTCGCGGAGGCTCTCGGCGGTGGGGGTATATGTGAGCGGGTCCATATCATCAACTGAAGTCGCCATCCATTATGCCGCTTGCCGCGGCGCCGCGGGCGCAGTAGATTCACCCAAAACCGGAGGAGAAACCCCATGGATACCCCGCAAGCAGCCAACACCGCAGCCAACACCGCCGCCAACACCGGCAAGGTCACTGTCATTCCCACCGGCGCCGCGCTCGGCGCCGACATCGTCGGCGTGGACCTGGCGCAGCCGATGGACGACGCCACCTACCAGCAGATCCGGCAAGCCTGGCTCGACCATCTGGTGCTGCGCTTCCGCGGCCAGCAGCTCGTCGATCCGACTTTCCTCGCCTTCGCCCGCCGCTTCGGCACACTCGACAAGGCGCCCAAGCACGCCCACGGCGACGTCGAAGACCCCTTCCCCGAAATCACGGTGATGTCCAACATCGTCGAGAACGGCAAGCCCATCGGCAACCTCGGCTACGGGGAGGCCGTGTGGCACACCGACATGTCCTACAACGAGACCGCGCCCATCGGCAGCCTGTTGTATTCGCTGGAAGTGCCGCCCTCCGGCGGCAACACCGGCTTCAACAACATGTACCGTGCACTGGAAACGCTGCCGGCGGAGTTGAAGCGCGAGATCGCCGGCAAGACCTGCCGCCACGATTCCAGCCGCAACAGCGCGGGCGAACTGCGCAAGGGCTTCAAGGACGTCTCGGACCCGCGCGAATTGCCGGGCGCGATTCATCCGCTGATCCGCACCCATCCGGAGACCCGCCACAACGCGCTCTTCCTTGGCCGCCGGCCCGGCGCCTACATCATCGGCCTGCCGCTCGATGAGAGCGAAGACCTGCTGAATCGGCTGTGGGCGCACGCGGCCAAGCCGGAATTCGAGTGGTACCAGGTATGGAAGGTCGGCGATCTCATCATGTGGGACAACCGCTGCGCCATGCACCGCCGCGACGCCTTCGATCCCGCCACGCGGCGCCTGATGCACCGCACGCAGATCCGCGGCGACAAGCCCTTCTTCGATCCGGCGACGCTGGCGGCTTGATCATCTCCACCGCGACGGGCGGTTACAGAAAACCCGTCAGCCGCCACCACAGGTAGTTGAGCGGGTTAAACACCAGCAGCGACAGCACGGCGATCGGCAGTGTGAGGCGCAGGGCCTTCGCCAGGGAAATGCCCGCCGCCTGCAGGCCGACCACCACCGGCGGTACCTGATAGGGCAGCACCATGGTGGCGATCCCCACCGCCATCGTCATCAGCACTTGCTCGACGTTCCAGCCGGCCGCGGCGGCGAAGGTCCCGGCCAGCGGCCCCATCAGCGCCGGCTGCGCCGGATTGGTTCCGACCAGGCCCATCACCGTGCCGAGCGTCGTCAGGACCATGAAATTGCCGAAGTCCGCACCCTCCGCCAGCGGCAGCCACGACCGGCTGGCCGCGCCGAAGGCCTCCGCGAGTCCCGACGCCGCCGCGACCGTACCCAAGCCGACCGTCGCCGCGATATAGATCGCCGCGGAAAACTTGATGTTGTTGAACGCGGCGGCCGGCAGGGCGCCGACCCGCGGCAGCAGGATGACGATCGCCGCGGCCAGCGCCACCCAGCCCGCAGCAATGCCGTGCAGGAAGTCCGTCATCCACAGGAGCAGCGCAGCCAGCAGGATACCGGTGAGGCGTTTCTCTTCGCCGGACATCGGTCCGGCGGCCGGCGGCGCCGTCACCGCTGAGATCGGCTCGCCGAAGAACCGGCAGGCCATCCAGATCAGCAGCGCGCATTTCGCGGCCGCCATCAGCGGGAACTGCAGGTACAGCCATTGCGCGTAGGTGAAGTGCACGCCGTAGAGCTGGTCGGCCACGCCCGCCAGCACCAGGTTGGGCGCGTTGGCCGGCAGGATGCCGATGCCGACCTGATAGCTGCCGACGATGGCGACCAGCAGCAGGCCCAGCGTACCGCGACCGCCGCGCGCGAGGCCGGCGCGTTCCGCGGCGCCGATGACGATGGGAATCAGCAGCAGAATACGGCCCACCGTGCCCGGCATGACCAGGGCGAGGACGGTGGTCGCCACCATCACCGCGATGGCCAGCACCGGATACGAATAGGAGTAGCGCGCGAACAGGCGCGCGGCGATGCGCGATCCGAGACCGGTCTGGTGCACCGCGTCCGCGATGACGAGGCCACCCAGCACCAGCCAGAAAATCGCGGACGCAAAACCGGAAAAAATCACGCCGGGCGCCGCCACGCCCAGCAGCACGGCCAGCAGGAAAAAGAGCAGGCTCGTCAGGTGTTCGGGTACCGTGCCGAGCGCCCACAGGCCGACCGTGAGCAGGATGAGCGCGCCCGCGCGCAGCGCCCGGTCATCGAGTCCGCCAGGCGGCGCGGTTACCAGCAGCGCGAGCGCGGCTAGCACCAGCGCGGCGGTCGCCGCCGTCAGGAGGCGTCGCTTCAATTCAATGACCAGTCGCTCTCGAGGCTCTCTCCCTTGCGCGGCGCGCGGGGAGGGCTGGGGAGGGGGCGCAGCGGCCGCCCCCATCCCGGCCTTCCCGTTGACACGGGGGAAGGAGAAAAATGGCTGCGCGGCATGGAACGGGTCAGGATTTGAACTGCGCGGCCAGCGCCTCGGAACCGCGCGCGAGCAGGCCCGTATCCGCGCCGACGGCGATGAAGGTAAAGCCGGCGTCGATGCAGCGCTGGCCTTCCGCCGCACCGACCAGGATGCCGGCGGCCTTGCCGGCCTTGCGGATGCGCTTGGCTGCGGCCTCCATCACCTTCCAGACCTCGGGGTGCTGCCAGTTGCCCAGATGGCCCATGTCGGCGGACAGGTCGTTGGGGCCGATGAACACGCCGTCGATACCCTCCACCTCAAGCATCGCGTCGAGGTTCTTCACTGCCTCGCGCGTTTCCGCCTGCACCAGCACGCACAGTTCTTCGTGGGCCTTCTTGAAGTAATCCTTGACCCGGGCGTACCTCGTTGCCCGCGACGCCCCCGCCACCCCGCGCACGCCGTGCGGCGGGTAACGCGTGTAGCGCACCGCGTTCTGCGCCTCTTCCGCGTTCTGCACGTAGGGAATGAGCAGCGACTGCGCGCCGATGTCGAGGTAGCGCTTGATCGTCACCATGTCGTTCCACGGCACGCGCACGACCGGCGTGGCCTGCCCGCCTTCCATCGCCTGCAGCTGGCACTGCACCATCGGCAGCTCGTTGGGCGAATGCTCGGTGTCGAGCAGCACCCAGTCCATACCGGACGTGGCCAGCACTTCGGCGACGATGTGGGACGACAGGGTGCTCCAGATGCCGATCTGGACCTCGTTCTTCTTCAGGGCGTGCTTGAATTTGTTGCGGGGCAGTTCCATGTCAGTGAATCTCCGGATCGGGGGTGGCGGCCGTCTGGTGCAGGAAGTCGAAATCGCAGCCGAGGTTGGCCTGCGTCACACGCTCGGCATACAGCATGCCGAAGCCTCGCTGGAAGCGTGGCGGCGGCTGTTTCCATGCCGCCTTGCGTTTCGCCAGCTCCGCATCGCTGACCTTCAATTCCAGCTTGCGGGCTTCGACGTCGAGTTCGATGAGATCGCCGTCGCGCACGAAGGCCAGCGGGCCGCCGACGTAGGATTCCGGCGCCACGTGCAGCACGCAGGCACCATACGAAGTGCCGCTCATGCGCGCATCCGAGATCCGCACCATATCGCGCACGCCCTTCTTCAGCAGCTTCTGCGGGATCGGCAACTGGCCCCACTCCGGCATGCCGGGCCCGCCCAGCGGGCCGCCGTTTTGCAGCACGATCACGCAAGTCTCATCGATGTCGAGTTTGTCATCATCGATGCGCGCGTTCATGTCGTTATAGTCCTTGAACACCACCGCGCGGCCGATGTGCTTCATCAGGTGCGGCTCGGCGGCGGTCGGCTTGATGACCGCGCCATCCGGTGCGAGGTTGCCGCGCAACACCGCCAGCCCGCCGCTTTTCGCCAGCGGCTGGTCGCGCGGCAGGATCACGTCGGGCTTGTAGACTTTGGCACTGGCGATGTTCTCACCCAGCGTCTTGCCGCTGACCGTCATGCAGTCGAGATTGAGCAGGTCCTTGATCTGCGACAGCAGCGCGCGCAGGCCGCCGGCGTAATAGAAGTCCTCCATCAGATACTTGCCCGCCGGGCGCACGTTGGCGAGCACCGGCACCTTGCGCGCGATCTCGTCGAAGCGCTCGAGCTTCAACGGCACGCCCGCGCGTCCCGCCATCGCAATCAGGTGAATCAAAGCATTGGTCGAGCCCGACAGCGCCTGCGTGCAGGTGATCGCGTTGTCAAAGGCCTGCGCGGACAGGATCTTGTCAGGTGTGAGGTCCTCCCACACCATGTCCACGATGCGGCGGCCGGTGTATTCCGCCATGCGGGCGTGACCGGAGTCGGCGGCAGGGATGGAAGCCGCGCCGGACAGTGTCAGGCCCAGCACTTCCGCTGCCGACGTCATGGTGGACGCCGTACCCATCGTCATGCAGTGGCCAAAGGAGCGGGCGATGCCCTCCTCCACGTCGCGCCAGTCGTCTTCAGTGATGTTGCCGGCGCGCAGCTCGGCCCAGTACTTCCAGGTATCGGTGCCGGAGCCCAGCGGCTGGCCATGCCAGTTGCCGTTGAGCATCGGCCCGGCGGGCATGAAGATGAAGGGCAGCCCCATGCTGGTCGCGCCCATGATGAGCGCCGGGGTCGTCTTGTCGCAGCCGCCCATCAGCACCGCGCCGTCCGCCGGATAGGAGCGCAGCAGTTCCTCCGTTTCCATCGCCAGCAGATTGCGGTACATCATGGTGGACGGCTTCTGCATCGGCTCGGACAGCGTGATCGCCGGCATCTCCAGCGGAAAGCCCCCCGCCTGCCACACCCCGCGCTTGATCTCCTCCACCCGCAGCTTGAAGTGCGCGTGGCACTGGTTGATGTCGCCCCAGGTGTTGATGATCGCGATCACGGGCTTGCCGGAGAAATCCTCGCGGGTGTAGCCGACCTGCAGCGTGCGCGAACGGTGACCGAACGAGCGCATGTCTTTCGCGCCGTACCAACGGTACGAGCGCAGTTCTTCGGGTTTTTTGCGTGCCATGGACAGCCACCGCCTCCGGATGGGTTGGTCGAACGGGATGGGGGGACAAGCGCGGACGCTGGGCGTCTCTTTGAGTGTTCGATTATGCAGGAGGGCCGCTGACGGTCGCAATGCTGAAAACGGAAAAACCGATGACAGTGGCCGGAATTCCCGCCTGGCAGGGCAGGATCACGTCCCTATAGTATGGTCGCAACCCAACGATGACCCAGCAGCCAGAGGAGCCCAACATGTCGACCGAAGCAAAGTGCCCGTTCAATCACGCCGCCGGCGGCGGCGGCGGCACGACGAACAAGGACTGGTGGCCGAGCCAGCCGCGCCTGGAGTTGCTGAGCCAGCATTCGGGCAAGTCGAACCCGCTGGGCGCGAGCTTCGACTACGCAGCCGAGTTCGAGAAGCTCGACTACTTCGCGCTGAAGAAGGACCTGCTGGCGCTGATGACCGATTCGCAGGACTGGTGGCCGGCCGACTTCGGCCACTACGGCCCGCAGTTCATCCGCATGGCCTGGCATGCCGCCGGGACCTACCGCACGGCCGACGGCCGCGGCGGTGGCGGACGTGGGCAACAGCGCTTCGCGCCGCTCAACAGCTGGCCCGACAACGTGAACATCGACAAGTCGCGCCGCCTGCTGTGGCCGATCAAGCAGAAGTACGGCCAGAAGATCAGCTGGGCCGACCTGCTGCTGCTCGCCGGCAACGTGGCGCTCGAGTCGATGGGCTTCCGCACCTTCGGCTTCGCCGGCGGGCGCGCGGACGTGTGGGAACCCGACCAGGACGTCAACTGGGGCAGCGAGACCACCTGGCTGGCCACCGACAAGCGCTACACCGGCGACCGCGATCTCGACCAGCCGCTGGCCGCCACCCACATGGGACTGATCTACGTCAACCCCGAAGGCCCCAACGCCAGCGGCGATCCGGTCGCTGCCGCCAAGGACATCCGCGCGACCTTCGGCCGCATGGCGATGAATGACGAGGAGATCGTCGCGCTGATCGCCGGCGGCCACACCTTCGGCAAAACGCACGGCGCCGCGCCCGAGTCGCACAAGGGCCCCGAGCCCGAAGGCGCGCCGCTCGAAGCGCAAGGCCTCGGCTGGAACAGCAACTTCGGCAGCGGCCACGGCAAGGACACCGTGTCGAGCGGGCTGGAAGTCACCTGGACCACCACGCCGGCGCGCTGGAGCAACGACTTCTTCGAGCACCTGTTCAGGTACGAGTGGGAACTGACCAAGTCGCCCGCCGGTGCGAAGCAATGGGTCGCCAAGGACGCGCCGGAGATCATTCCGGACGCGCACCTCCCCGGCAAGAAGCACAAGCCGACGATGCTGACGACCGACCTGACGATGCGCATGGACCCCGCGTTCGAGAAGATCTCGCGCCGCTTCCTCGACAACCCGCAGGCCTTCGCTGACGCCTTCGCACGCGCCTGGTTCAAGCTCACCCACCGCGACCTCGGTCCGAAGGCCCGCTACTGGGGCCCCGAGGTGCCGAAGGAAGACCTGATCTGGCAAGACCCACTGCCCGATGCCACGCTGCCGGCGCCAAGCCCGGCCGACATTGCCGACGTGAAGGCGAAGATCGCCGCGTCCGGCCTGACGGTGGCGCAGCTCGTGTCGACCGCCTGGGCCTCGGCCTCGAGCTTCCGCGGCGGCGACAAGCGTGGCGGCGCCAACGGCGCGCGCATCCGCCTGGCGCCGCAGAAGAGCTGGGAGGTCAACACACCCGGCGAGCTCGCCAAGGTGCTGGCCAGGCTGGAAGAGATCCAGAAGGCCTCGGGCAAGCTCTCGCTGGCCGACGTCATCGTGCTGGCCGGCGGCGGCGGCGTCGAGCAGGCGGCCAAGGCGGCGGGTGTGGTCGTCGAGGTACCGTTCGCGCCGGGCCGCGTGGACGCGACGCAGGACCAGACCGACGTCGAATCCTTCGATGTGCTCGAACCGGTGGCCGACGGCTTCCGCAACCACGTCGGCACGCAGCAGCTGGGCGTCGCCACCGAGCATGTGCTGATCGACAAGGCGCAGTTGCTGACACTGACCGCGCCCGAGCTGACGGTGCTCGTCGGCGGCCTGCGCGTGCTGGGCGCGAACACCGGCGGCAGCCAGCACGGCGTCTTCACCAAGGCGCCCGGCACGCTGACCAACGACTTCTTCGTGAACCTGCTCGATATGGGCACGGCGTGGAAGGCGACATCGGACGCGAAGGACGCGTTCGAAGGACGCGATCGCAAGACGGGCTCGGTCAAGTGGACGGGGACGCGCGTCGATCTGGCGTTTGGCTCGAACTCAGTGCTGCGCGCTCTGGCCGAGGTCTACGGCAGTGCTGACGCGCAGCAGAAGTTCGTCGACGACTTTGTGGCCGCCTGGACCAAGGTGATGAACCTGGATCGCTTCGATCTCAAATGAAGACGGGGAGGCTGGCACGGATCATCCGCACCACCCTCGGCACGGCGATCCATCTCGCCGGCGCCGCGGTGCTGGTGCAGCACACCCTCTCGCTGCCGCAATGAAAAGGGGCATCCCGGCCGGGATGCCCCTTGTCTTCCGGACGCGCCGGGCTTGCCTAGCCCGGCTGGCCTTCCAGCAGCAGCGTCACCACCCGCGGGGTGATCTCCGCGGCGCGCTGGTCCATCTGCTCCGGCGTCAGGTTCGCGATCGGATGCGGCATCGCGAGGTAGCGGAAATCCTTCAATCCCCACGCGGTCGCCATCGCACGGCCGGTTTTTTCAAACACGTCGGTGATGATCGAGGCCGACGGGATGCCTGCTTTTTCCAACACTATGCTGTCGAGCACACTGCCCGAGCTGCATGACCCTCAGTCACCGACGCCGGCGACAACCACATCGCACGACGTCTTGAACTCCTGAACGATGTCTTCGGCGGCGGGCTTGCCGGCCGTCGGCTTGCGGCGGATCACGTGCGCCTTGGCGCCGTACTCGCGCTCCAGCACGCCGGCGATGCGCAGCAGGATCTGGTCGGAGTTGTGCTTCGAGTTGTCGACGAGACCCACGCGCAGCCCGGCGAGCGACTTTGGCCGCGGCACGTAATCGATCTTGCGCCCCTTCGGCTCGATGGTGGGATCGTATATCTGGATGGTCATCGTTTGCTCCTTTTTGGTGGCTACCCGAAAGACGAAAGAAGAGAGACGAGAGACGGGAGACGGGAAAACCCGGCGGTGTCGTTGCAGTGACTTCTCTCACCTATCTTCTTTCGTCTCTCGCCCTTGATGCCGCACGTCACGCGCGGCGGATTTCCTTCGTCACCGGCTGCGACCCCGCCTTGCCGCCCCAGCCCGGAATATACGCCGACTGCACGCCGGCCTTGCCGCCGGCCATGACGACCAGGAAATCCTCCGGCTGCTGCACGACCGACAGCATCTTCTGCTCGTCTTCGGGCGTCACCGCGCCATCCTTGATGTTGGCGCGCTTCAGTTCCGCCACCGATGCCCGCGCATGCTCGAAGCAGTAGCGCTTCACGTCGTCGCGGCTCCAGCCGGCCTGCGCGATGATCGCCATGTGCTCGCCCGCCAGCACCAGCGCGTAGAACGCATTGCGCCCGGTACCCGCGGAAATACGCATCTGCGCACAGGCCGTCGTCAGCACGCCTTCCGGCGTCGACGACAGGCCGTTGGAGAACTGGTGCACACCCAGCGCCGCCATGATGGTCACGGTGCTCTGCTCGGCTTTGAAGCCGCGGTCGACGTGCAGCGACGGCCACGGACTTTCCGCCTCGTTCTCGGCGATGCAGAAGGTGTACTTGCCCGGGTGGCCGAGGCTGCTCTGGTCGAGCGTGCCGGGAATCGTGCCGATCGTGTTGCGCATCGTCAGCCGCACCGCGCGCCCGATCGTCGCGTTCGCGCGCCAGCCCGGGCCGAACAGGTTGTGGCCGGAGTTCATGCCGAGTTCGCGCGCGATCGGACCGTTCACGATCATCAGTACCGCCGCGCCGCCGGTGCTGGTGCCGGGGCCGTGGTAACCGTAGAGCGGATCGGCGAGCGCTTCGACCGCCGCCACCACCACCGGCATGTATTCCGGCTTGCAGCCGGCCAGCACCGCGTTGATCGCGACCTTCTCCGCAGTGACCGACACCTGGCGGTTTTCGATGAAGGCGAGCTCCAGACCGGGCTCGAGCCCCGCCGCCGCCAGCATGTCGCGGATGCGGTCTTCAGTCGGTGGCACGACCGGCAGGCCGTCCGTCCAGCCCTTCGCGAAGCACAACTCCATCGCGGCGGCCAGGTCCGGTGCTTCGTAGTGGCGGGACTGCAGTTCCATGTTTCTCCTCAGTCAGGTGCGCGGGGGTTCTACGGCACCCGGGACCGTGCCAGTCTGCTTGAGCAGTCCCGCGGGCGCAAGCGCGTGCCGGGCGCCCACCGGCGGTCAGTTGAAAAGCCAGGGTTTTTGCGCCCGGTAGGCGGTTTCGAACTGCGCGAACCGTGCCGCGTACTGCCCGGTCCGGGCAATGTCGTCGAGCCCCTCGAGCAGGCACAGCTTGCGCACCGGATGGATGTCGAAACGATGCTCCCGCCCCGTCGGGTCGGTCACTGTCTGCCGCGCCAGATCGACGGCGAGCGTAGCGCCCACCTGCTCGCGCAACTGCCGGCGCAGCGCGGCCACGTCCGCTGCGGGCAGCACCACCGGGAGAATCCCGTTCTTCACGCAGTTGTTGGCGTGGATGTCGCCGAAGCTGGGGGCGATGACGCAACGGATACCAAACTCAAACAGCGCGAACACCGCGCTTTCGCGCGAGGAGCCGCAGCCGAAATTGCGGTCCGCGACCACGACCTTGGCCTGCCGGTAGGGCTCGGCGTTGAGGATGAACTCTTTCTCGGAGCCGTCGGCATTGAAGCGCCGGTCATGCAACAGCACCCGCGCGTACTCGGGGCCGCGCGGCACCTTGTTGAAGCGGGTCGGGCACAGTTGATTGGTGTCGATGTTCGGCTCGTCGAGCGGAACCGCGATGCCGGTCAGCGTGGTGAACGGCTCCACGCTACCCTCGCCTCATCAGGTCGCGCACATCCGTCAGGTGGCCGGTCAGCGCGGCGGCGGCGGCCATGGCCGGGCTAACCAGGTGGGTCCGGCCGCCCGGTCCCTGGCGTCCGCGAAAATTCCGGTTTGAAGTGGACGCGCACCGCTCGCCCGGCTGCAACTGGTCCCCGTTAATCGCGGTGCACAGCGAGCAGCCGGGATCGCGCCATTCGAATCCGGCGGCGGTGAAGATGCGGTCCAGGCCTTCCTGCTCCGCGGCCCGCTTCACGAGCTGGGAGCCCGGCACCACCCACGCCGGCACTTTCGTCCGGCCGAGACGCGCGACGTCCGCTGCCGCGCGCAGGTCATCGAGGCGGCTGTTGGTGCAGGAGCCGATGAACACGCGGTCGATCGCGATCTCCGCCAGCGGCGTGCCTTCCTTCAGCCCCATGTAGTCGAGGGCCGCGGCGATCTCGGCGCCCTTGGTTGCGTCCGCAGTGTTGCGCGGATCAGGCACCACACCCGTCACGGGCAGCGAGTGCTCCGGGCTCGTGCCCCAGGTCACCATCGGCGCAATCTGTGCGGCATCGAGCTCAACCTCGCGGTCGAACGTCGCGTCAGCATCACCCCGCAGCACTTTCCAGGTCGCCAGCGCGTTCGCCCACGCTGCACCTTTGGGCGCAAACGGCCGCCCTTCCATGTACGCGAATGTGGTGTCATCGGGCGCCACCATGCCGGCACGGCCGCCGCCTTCGATCGACATGTTGCACACGGTCATGCGGGCTTCCATGTTCATGGCGGTGATCGCCCCGCCGGTGTACTCGATCGTGTAGCCGGCCGCCCCGCCGGCGCCGATCCTGGCGATGATGGCGAGAATCACGTCCTTGGCGGACACGCCGAAGCCCAGTGGCCCTTCCACCGCGATGCGCATGGTCTTCGACTTGCGCTGCCACAGCGTCTGCGTCGCCATCACGTGCATCATGTCCGACGCGCCGATGCCGAACGCGAGGCTCCCGAACGCCCCGTGCGTCGAGGTGTGCGAGTCCGCGCCGGCGATCACCAGCCCGGGCTGCGTGATGCCCTGCTCCGGCGGCACGATGTGCAGGATGCCCTGCCGCGGATCGTCGATGCCGAACAGCGTGATGCCGTGTTTCGCCGTGTTGGCGGCGAGTTTAAGCACCATGTTGCGGATCTCGGGAATGGCGATGCCGTCGACGCCCTTCTCGCGGCCCGTCGTCGGCACGTAATGGTCGTTGAACGCGAAGAGCTGCCGCGGACGCGCAACCGACCGGCCCTCGCGCTCGAGCTTGGCGAAGGCATGCGACGACCCCTCGTGAAACAGCGCGCGGTCGATGTAGAGCAGCGTTTCGCCTTCTTCGGTGACCATCGCGTGCTGGTCCCAGATCTTGTCGTAGAGCGTGCGTCCGTCTGTCGTCATGCGGCTCCCGTCCATCCGTTGATGCCCCGGCCGGGGCCTGCGAAAGCGCCATCAGTATAGACAGCGCCGCGCATCAGCCCGCCGGCGGCGACACCGTCAGCCCGTGGCCGACCTTGTTCTTCTCGATGAGTTTCGCGACGAGACCCGACGCCTTCACGTCCTCGATAAATGCGCACAGGTAGGCGTTGCCCGCCGCGCGGCCTTTCGGCGTGCCCGCAGCCTGCAGCACCGCCGTGAAATTGCCGTCGATGAGGCGCGTCCCCGGCAGATTCGCCAGGTCATTCTTCAGGCGATCCTTCAGGCCGGCAAGGACGTCGAACCCGCCCGCGGCAAACTGCTTCGCCGCGTTGTCGGCGCCGTCCACATGCGTGAGTTCGGCGTGCTTCAGGTTCGCGGTCAACCACAAGTCGTAGGCGGTCTTGCCCGGAACCACGATCTTCACGCCCAGCTTGTCCACCGCCGCGATCGTCGTCAGCGGGGAGTCTTTCGGCACCAGGTAGGTCGCATCGATCTGCACGTACGGCGCGGTGAAATCGATCAGCTTCGCGCGCGCCGGTTCCGCGCCGAGGAAACCGACGTCCCAATTGTTCTGGTCGGCGGACTCGGCGAGCTTGCCGGGATTCGGAAACTCGATGATCTGCACCGGGACGCCTAGACGCCGGCCCATCTCGTGCGCGAGATCGAGCGCAACACCGGTGGGTTTCCCGGCAGCGTCGCGCGCGGTCAGCAGCGTGTTCGAGAAATTGATGCCGGCGCGCAGCGTGCCGGTGGGGGCGAGATCGGCCGTCACGGCCGCGGATACGTCAGACATGCACAACCTCCTGAATAAAACAAACAGCCGGTCGCCACACCGGGACCTCGGAGGCTACTCGAATTCGAGGCCAGCGTCCTTGACCCGCGTGCTGCTGCACGTCGCGCGGCGGGCCGCCCGTTCACAGCGCAAAGCTCATGAGGTCCTCGCCCCACACCAGCGGACCCGGATAGAGCGCCGCGATCTCCGCCATGCACCGCCCGCGCACGCCCTCCGTATCGATGTACGGCCCGTGATGCGAGGTCACGAGCTTCTTCACGCGCGCTTCGCGCGCAACCGTCCCCACGAACCGCGGTCCGGCAAAGCCGCCCGGCTGTGCGGCCTCGAAGGCAAATGCGTTGAGATAGTGCACGAGGAGGTCGGCGTCGCGCGCGAGTTCGATCAGCGCCGGCGGCGGCACCGCCAGCGCGAGGTTGATGTCGCTCGTGTAGGCGAACACCTTGCCCTCCGCCTCGACGCGATAGCCAAAGCTGTCCAGATGGGGCTGGAAGTGCGGCACCTCGCGGCGGACGATCCGCCAGCCTTCGCCTTCGACGACGCCCGGCCCTGCGAGCTCGGTCACGGCGGTGTCGGGCCAAGGCCGTGGCGGCGTGCCGCCGCGGCTGCGGTAGATCTCGGTGCTCAAAGGATGCTGCGTGCGCGACGCCAGATCGCGGCTGAACGCGCCCGCCGGACCGAACAGCCGGTCGACCAGTTCCTGGGTGCCGGGCGGACCGAACACCTGCATCGGCGGCGTGCGGTCGCCGCTCGCATCCCAGCGGTGGTGGAACAACCGGATGAAGTCCGCGCAATGGTCGAAGTGCAGGTGGCTGAAGAACACGTGCGTGACGTCAGCGGCCTTTTTGCCCGCCTCCATCAGGCGCGCGAACGCGCCGGGGCCAAGATCGATCAGGATCACGTCGCGACCGGTCTCCACCAGGTACCCCGCGGAGGCCCGCTTCAGCGAGGGCACCGGACTGCCGGTGCCGAGCAGCGTGACCTTCACGTGGGCGGGGGCAAAGGTGGACGCAGTGAGGCTCGTCCGGCCGCGGGACGCCCCGTCACGCCTTGGGCCGGGTCCAAGTCTCCGACCAGGCGAGGCAGCAGCTCGACGCCGGCTTGCCGAAACGGTCCGCCAGGAATACCTTGCCGGCCCCAGCGGCGCCGTTGACCGACAATTGCGCGTCGCGGGCGGGCAGGAACGTGCTGTACACGCCCAGCGGCCGGTTACCGGCGCCCGGCGGCATCGTGAGCACGAATGGCGTCATCAGGTCCCAGTAACTGAGGATGATCTCGTCCTCGTCCGAATAGACCCGCTCCTCGACGGTGCTCAAGGCATCACCGGTGCGCTCGAACTCGGCATCGATGACCGGCAGCGCTTCGTCGGCGAAGGGCTTGTGCAGCAGGACTTCGAGCGTGCGCTGCAGGAAGCGCGCGACGCCCGCGTTGTCGCTATACACACGCGGCGCGTTGCCCGTGAGCGGACTTTCGATGAACAACGCGTGGCCCTGGCCCGCAGGGGACCACAGCACGCGCCAATGGCTCACGCGATCGGTCAGCGTCGTGCCGCCGTCGTTCGACAGGCGGATGAACGAGTTCTCGCCCGTCATCACGACATCGTGCGGGTCCACCATCCGGGCTTCTGCCATGTGTCTCTCTCCGTTGAGGTCAGGCTTCCGCCACGGCCTTAGTGTCCACCGCCCGCAAGGGACCGCGGAAGTGCTTGGGCGCCCGCAGCGTCGGGTCGACGAACTTCAGGTACTGGGGCCCGAGCTCGGCCAGGCTGCGGCAGCCGAGCAGGGCGATGTTGCGGCTGATCTCGTCGCGGTAGATCTCCAGCGCGCGCGCGGCACCCGCTTCGCCACCGGCGGCCACGCCATACAGCGTGGAGCGACCAACCATCACCGCGTTCGCGCCCATCGCCAGCGCCTTGACCACGTCGCTGCCGCGGCGGATGCCGCTGTCCATGAACACCGTCGCGCGGCTGCCGACGGCGTCCACGATGTCCGGCAGCGCCTCCATCGGCGAGATGATGCCGTCGAGATTGCGCCCGCCGTGGTTGGAGACGTCGATGCCGTCGGCGCCGTGGTCCACCGCTTTCGCGGCGTCGTCCGGATCGAGCATGCCCTTGACGATCAGCTTGTGCGGCCAGATCTTGCGCAGGGCGTCGAGGTCGGGCCAGCTGATTGAATCCGAGCGCAGGCTCGAGCGGCCCATCGGCCCCGCCGTCATCTTGGCTTTCGCCACCGCCGGATAGTTGGCGTACATCGGCATGCCGGTGGTCACCAGGTAGCGCAGCATGGTGCCAATCAACCAGCGCGGATGCGTCACCATGTCGAGCACGTTGCGGGTCGAGAAGCTGAAGGGGATCGTGAAGCCGTTGCGGATGTTGTATTCGCGGTTGCCGGACGACACGCCGTCCACCGTCACCACCAGCGCCTTGTAGCCCGCGGCTTTGGCACGCAGCACCAGTTCATGCGACAGCGAGCGGTCCGGCCACATGTAGAGCTGGAACCAGAGCTCGCCACCCGCTTCTTCCGCCACCCGCTCCATGGCCGTCATCGAACCGGTGGCCAAAGTGAACGGAATCCCCGCGGCCTTCGCGGCACGGGCGAGCGCGATTTCGCCCTCGTACCACATCAGCCCCGCGGTGCCCGTGGGCGCGATCACCAGCGGCAGCTTGTGCTTGACGCCGAAGATCGTCGTTTCCGTTGTGCGCTTGGAGACGTCCACCATCGTGCGCGTCTTGAAGCGGATGCCGTCGAAGATCGAGCGGTTATTCTTCAGCGACACCTCGTCCTCGGTACCGCGGTCGACGAACTCGAACAGGCCCTTGGGGACGCGCTTCAGCGCCTGGTCGCGGAGGTCGAAGATGTTGCAGGCCTTCAGGTCCTTGCTCATGGCTTCCCCGTGGTGAGTGCCGTAACGGGCCGAGGATAACAAACTCGCCGGCCCCACTGCGCCGGCGGGCCGAATCCGGTCTTGAAATAAGGGGTTGGGGATACTCAGCAACTCGCGTATACTCCGTTTGTGCGATGCAGCATCCGGCTGTGGCTTGCTTGTTTCTTCATTTCCGGGCTGTGTCGTAACGGTTCATCGTCCCTGACCTCCCCGAAAGACGGTTTTCACGGTCTTTCTGCTGCGTTCCTGCTGTAAACCTTCTCCGGTTTTCCTCAAGGATTGCGATTCGGTTGGTGCCGGTGTTTTTGGCCTGCCGACTGTTGTGCGCGTCACGCGCGCAACACGCATCCGCTTCCGCCCGCGGACGGCCTGCCTTTCGCAATCGCTGTGTTTGCGCGTCCAACGGAATGGCCGCGCGGGAAACTGAAAATGAAGTTTGAAGACTTGGGGCTCGCCGCCCCGATCCGCGAGGCCATCGCCGACGCGGGCTATACCGACCCCACCGCCGTTCAGGGGCGCACCATCCCGGAAGCGCTGGCCGGCCGCGACCTCATGGTCTCCTCGCAGACTGGCAGTGGAAAAACCGCCGCCTTCATGCTGCCCGCGCTGCAGTTGCTCACGCAACCGCACGCCGTAGCCGGCCGCGGACCACGCGTCCTCGTGCTCACGCCGACACGCGAGCTGTCGGCGCAGGTCACGCAGGCCGCCGAAACCTACGGCCGCAAGATGCGCCACATCAAGACCATCTCGGTGGTCGGCGGCATGCCCTACCCGCTGCAGATCAAGCTGCTGCGCGCGGGCGTGGACATCCTTGTCGCCACGCCGGGGCGTCTTCTCGACCAGATGAACTCGGGCCGCGTGGACCTCTCGCGCATCCAGTTGCTGGTGCTGGACGAAGCCGACCGCATGCTCGACATGGGCTTCAAGGATGATCTCGAAGCCATCGTCGGCAAAACCCCCGCCACCCGGCAGACGCTGATGTTCTCCGCGACCATGGAACCGGCCATCGTCCGCCTCGCGGCTGCCCTGCTGAAAGACCCGGTGCGCATCGCCGTTGACAGCCAGCAGACGCCCCATGCGAATATCGAGCAGCGTCTGCACTTCGCCGACGACATGGGCCACAAGACGCGGCTTCTCGAGCACCTGCTGCGGGATACCGAGATGAACCAGGCCATCGTGTTCACCTCGACCAAGCGCGCCGCCGATGACCTCGCCCAGGGCCTGCACCGGCAGGGGTTCTCCGCCGCCGCGCTGCACGGCGACATGAACCAGAGCGCCCGCACCCGCACGCTGACGGCGCTGCGCCGCGGCTCACTGCGCGTGCTGGTGGCAACGGACGTGGCCGCGCGCGGCATCGACGTGCAGGGCATCTCGCACGTCATCAACTACGATCTGCCGAACCAGGCTGAGGACTACGTACACCGCATCGGCCGCACCGGCCGCGCGGGCCGCAACGGCATCGCGATCAGCTTCGCCAACGTGCGCGACCACTACCTGGTCAAGTCCATCGAGCGCTTCACCGCCCAGCCGATCGCGATCACGATGATCGAAGGCCTGGAGCCGAAACAGCGCGAGTTCTCCAAAAAGCCGCCGAGTTCGCGGCCGATGGGGCGCCGTCCCAGCACCAGCAACCGCTCGGCCAAACCGTCGGGTGCCCGTGAGGGCGGTTATGGCGGTTACGACCGCAGCGGCGCGGGCAAGCCGGCCGGCAAGTCCTTCGGCGGCTTCCGCGGCCGCGGCAAACCGCGGGCGGCTTCCTCCGGTTACTGACCCGCGCGTTCGCCAATAAAAAGCCCGGCAGCCGATGGATGCCGGGCTTTTCTACGCCTTCTTCACGGGAACTACTCGGGTGTGATCTTCAGCGGCCGGACGATCTTGTCCCACTTGGCCATGTCCGCCGTGATCAGCTCGCCGAACTGCGCGGGGGTTGCATCGGCCGCTTCCACGCCGACGCCCGCGAGCTTCTCCTTCATGTCGGCGGGCCGGATTACCGTGCGGACGGCGCCGTTGATCTTCTCGATGGCCGCCCTGGGCGTCCCGGCCGGCGCGACCAGTCCATACCACCCGCTGGCGGCGTAGCCCGGCAGACCCGCTTCCGCGATCGTCGGCACCTCGGGCAGCGCCACGCTGCGCTTGGGGGTCGTCACGCCGAGCGACTTGATCCTTCCACTCTGGATGTGCGGACGCGCAACGGCCACCGTCGAGAAGAAGATCGCCACCCTTCCGGCCACCAGGTCCAGCATGGCCGGGCCGCCGCCCTTATACGGCACGTGCAGCATCTTCACGCCCGCCATCGAACTGAACAGCTCCGCCGCCAGGTGCGTGAAATTGCCGATGCTCGACGACGCATACGCCACCTGCCCGGGCTTCGCCTTGGCCGCCGCGATCAGTTCGGGCACCGACGAGATGCCCGATGACGGATGCGCGACCAGCACGTAGGCGCCATCGCCGATGAGCACGACTGGTACGAAATCGCGCGCGGTGTCGTAAGGCAATTTGGGATACAGACTGGGATTGATCGCGTGGCCGGCGGCGATCATCAGCAGCGTGTGGCCGTCGGGTGCCGCCCTGGCGACGAGCTCGGAACCGATGATGGTGTTGCCGCCGCCGCGGTTGTCGATGACGACCTGCTGACCGAGCCGTTCCGTAAGCCCCGGCGAGAGCAGGCGCATGACCGTGTCGTTGGCGCCGCCCGGCGGGTAGGGCACCACGACGCGGATCGGCCGCCACGGGAAGGTCTGCGCGAAACCGGCAAGCGGTGCGATGAGGATTGCCAGCAACGCAGCCGATGCGAGCCGCGATCCCCGATTTTTCCGTATGGTCATGGTGAACTCCTCCTGCGGCCGTTATTGGGTTTCCGCTGCGCCGCGGCACTGCTGCATTGCGTTAAGGCTTGATCGTCGGCAATCCCTTGCGAATGCGTGACACGTAGAAGTCCACGCCGGTGAGGTGGGACAACAGGTACTCGCGCTCCTCGTAACGCTCCGTAAAGTCGTGGCGCGAGCGGTAATCGAAGTTGCGGTAGTTGATGATGCGGATGCGATCGCCGTCGATGACTGCCCGCGGCATGACCGCCACGTCGGGCTGCCAGGGCCGGTCGTGCAGCGCCGGAATGGTCATCCACCATCCGTAGAACACGACGAACACGCCCGCGAACACGAGATAGCCCCGCGGCCGGCGCGCGAACCACAGCGCCCACACGCCGAACGCGAAGAAAACCGCCGCCGGCGCGCACGATGAACTTGACTGCAGCCCCCACAACCAGACAAAGGGCAGACGCAGCCAGCGGAAAGCCGTCGAGCGGCGGGGCAGGCTATCGTTCATGCGGCGCGAGGATGCTGTGAAAGGGTCCCGGCGGGAAAGGCCTCAGGATCGCGGCGGCCCGCGGCCGCTATTTCGGCGGCAGCCGCACGCTCGCGAGGTCGGTAGCGACCACCGTGTTGCCGGCGAAGCCCCCCGCCTCGGCGGACCTGCGGTAGTCGGCCTCGGTCAGCGCGCCCCCCGGCACCTTGAAGAAACCCTGGCTCGCCGCGCCCACCGGCGGGATCAGGTGCGTGAGCACAAGGTGCTTCGCGCCCGCACGCTGCGCCATCGCGCCGAGGTCGGCCGATGTGCTCTGCCGGAAGAAGATCGGCGCCGGCATGCCACTGCCCTTGTCCGGTGCCATGACCGGGTGGATCGCGGAATGCACGATCACATCCGCGCCTTTCGCGAATCTCTCCACCTGCTCCGAGGTGGACGAAGCGCGCGGCGGCGCGGGCATGTCGTTCCCGGCATCGCCGCCGATCACGACACTGCCGGCCGGCGTGTCCACGCGATAGGAAGCGTGTCCCGCGATGTGGGTCGAACGGATCGCGCTGACCTTTACGTCGCCGGACGACCACACCAGCTGCGCATCGTTCTTCGGCTCGAAAGTGACGACGCGGGTCATCTCCACGGGACCGCCGGGCGGGCGCGCCGGGTCCTCGGACACGCGCTGCGCGATTTCCCCCGACCGCAGATAGGCGTCGCCGATGTGCGCCACGAGCTTCGAGCAGCTGTTGGTCACGCCCTGCGGCGATGCGGCGTCCGCGCTGCACACCACGTCGAGCTTGGGTCCCTTGAAGTTGTAGTGCCAGCGCAGCTGCATGATGTCGGCGAACCCGTCGACGTGATCCGAATGCATGTGCGTGAAGAAAATGGCATTGAGCTGGCCGGGCGCCACCCCGGCCTGGGTGAGGCGCACGCTCGTCGCGCGGCCCGCGTCGAACTGCAGCCTCACCGCGCTGCAGTCGTTGCTATCGTCGCCGTAGCGCACCAGCGTGCCGGGGCCCGCCATGCCGTTGAAGTTCGGCGGCCCGCCGGCCGCGCCGGTCACCGTCACGACGAGACACGGCGCCGCCTGCGCCACTGACGGCGCGGTTGCGGCTGCCAGCGCCACGCCGGCGCATAACGCGGCGACAGCCAACGATCGACTACGCATGAAGCGCTCTCCTTGGGTCATTGCAGGGGGGCGGCGCGCACTACTCCGCCTTGATGTTCGCTTCGCGCACGATCTTCGTCCACTTCGGGATTTCCTCGCGGATCAGCTTCGCGAATTCCTCCGGCGTGCTGGCGACGATCTCGAAGCCGACGTTCGCCATGCGCTCCTGCCCTTCCGGCGTCCGGGTGATGCGGACGATCTCGCGGTGGAGCTTGTCCACGATCGGTCGCGGCGCGCCCGCCGTCGTCAGCACCCCGTACCAGGCATCCGCCGCAAATCCCGGGAACCCCTGCTCGGCGATGGTCGGCACGTCAGGGAAGGCGAAGGAGCGCTTGAGCCCGGTCGTCGCGATCGGCCGCAGCCGGCCGGCCCGCACGTGCGGTGTCACCGCCGACATGCCAATGATCACCATCGGAATCTGCCCGCCCAGCACGTCGATCACGGCCTGCCCGCCGCCCTTGTAGGGCACGTGCTGCATCTGCACGTTGGCCATGCGGTTGAGCATCTCCCCGGACAGATGGCCGATACTGCCCACCGCCGCGGACCCGAAGGAGATCGACGCCGGCTTCGCGCGCGCGAGCGCGAGGACGTCCTGCAGGTTCTTCGCCGGCACGCCCGGATGGATCACCGCGATGCTGGGGGCGGAAACCACATGCGAGATAGGCGCGAAATCCTTGATGGCGTCGTACGGCAGATTCGGGATCAGCGCCGGCCCGATGCCGAGGTTGGCGATGTAGCCCAGCACCAGCGTGTAGCCGTCCGGCAGCGCGCGCGCCGTGATCTCCATGCCGATCACACCATTGGCGCCCGAGCGATTGTCCACCACCACCTGCTTGCCCCAGGCTTCCGTCATCTTCACGGCAAGCAGGCGCGCGACGGTGTCGGTACTGCCCCCGGGCGCGAAGGGCACCACGAAGCGGATCGGGCGGGTGGGATAGTCGGTCACCGGCGCGGCCGCGGCCGCGGGCAGGATTGCCCCCGGGAGTGCCGCCAAGAGCACGCCAATACGAAAAAGCATCTTCATGCGAAACCTCCTCCGCGCAGGCCTGAGCCGGCGTCCTGTTGTTTTCTCTGCCGCCAGCTTACTTCAGTACCGCGCTCGCCTCTGCCGCCGCGATCAACGCATCCGCATCCTTCGCCAGCAAAAATCGTTGTTCGACGGCATTCGCTGCCGCCTTGCGCACGGCGGCGACATAGCCCGCGTGGTCGCTGTAGCGCTCCTCGAGCGACGGGCGCGGGTCGCCACTCGCCAGGCGCTCCGCCCTGGTCTTCGCAAACGGGATCATGCCGCCCGCGTACGTGCAAAGTTTGTCCTGGTGGAAGGGCTTGGCGCCGCCGGCCGTGATGTTCCAGCCCATGTAGGTGCCGAGCGGCGCCGAGAGCAGCACTACCGGCACGCCACCGACCTCGTTGCCATCCGCATCGACCCTGGGTACCAGCGTCGTGATCACCCGCTTGATCGGCGGCGGCGCCTTGCTGGGAACGCCGGACGCGTCGTTGGCATCGAACTGCGGACCCCAGTCGTAATCGAGCACCGGGTTGATGAAGCCCGCCTCTGGCACCGTCGCCCGCAGACCGGGCAGCGTCGGGAAACCCATCGCCGCCTTGGTCGGTGCCACCAGTTGTTTCTCGCGCATGGTCGGCCAGCGGCTGTCCGGCGGCAGCGTGCCGCGCATCACCCAACTACGGAAGTGAACGGACAGCGCGTTCACGGTCTCGGTGTGCGGCACCGGATTGGCCGGCAGCACCCCGACCCCGGCGTTGTTGCCCGGACACTCGACAGGCGCCGTCGGCAGGCCGGCGCCCGGGAGGCTGGTATTGAATCCGCCCGCGCCGCCACCATGCGACGTGCTGGCGATGTAGTAGCGGCGCACATTTGCTGGCAGCGCGATGTCCTCCTTCGCCGCCGTGCCCACCCACTCCGGCCCCAGTTTGAGGCCCCAGATCTCAGCCGCACCGAAGTGCTCAATGACCTTGGGGCAGGTCTTTGTTGCGCTGCAGCGGTCGAGGAGGCTGCGCGACGGCAGGCCGCGCACCGGATCCGGGTGCGGGACCCACCACTGCGGCCCCTCGCTGCCCGCCTGGTAGAGCTCCAGCACGCCGTCCGGCTGGGCCCAGCGGTAGTTCAGCGCGATGCGGCGCCCGGCGATGATCGGCCACATGCCGTCGTGCACCTGCCGCTTTGCCTCGTCTTCATTGAAGCCGAGGTGCAACCAGCCGCGCAGATAATTGCCCGATTGCGACCGGCCGCGCGTGATGCTGGCCGTGATGCGCCCCGCCAGCGGGTTCGGCGTGCCGGCATCGTCTTTCGCGGCGTAGCGGAAGAACGACGCGACATCGCGCCATGCCGCGAACCCGATGCCGAGGATGTACGGGTCCTTCGCGGGGTACACCACCTGGTAGAGCTTGCCCGCGTCGAACCCGCCCTTGAGGCAGATCTGCACCGGCAGTTGCGTAAGCGGCGCGGGCGCCTCGAAAGTACCGCCGCCACAGAACCTCCAGTCGCCGCCAGCGATCGGCCTCTCTCCGGTGACCACGCCGTCCATCGATTCGTGGTCGCGCGAGACGAGTGTCGCCTTCGCGGTATCGAGGCCCGCCGGAAAATACGGCACGGGGTTGGTCTGCACGATCAGCGGCTGCGCACCCGGGCCGGACCGGTTGATGATGCGTGCAAGCACCAGACCCGTCACCGGCGATCCGTCCGTATGCTTCGCCACCGGCACCTGCAGCCAGTGATTGGCGTTCGCCGTCATGTTCGCGCGTACGGTAGTCCCGAGCGCCACGCTCATTCCCGCATTGTCGCCCTGCCAGGCACTGGCAAGGCCCACGTCGCCGGAGGCACGCTCCTGGCTGCTCAGGGTCAGCGGCCGGCCGCGGTTGGGCACGTCGTGCCATAGCAGGCCACTCGCCTTCGACAGGTCGACCGGCTTGGTGATCACGAACGTCGCCACGTAGCGGACCTTGCCATCCGCGTCGCGCCCGAGCGCGATGTCCTGGATCAGCGCGTTGCGGGAATGGGTGGGGTCCAGCTCGCCGAAGGCGCGACCGGAAATCTGCTCGTACTGGCCGGCTTCGCCGAAGGACGCGCAGACCGGGCCCTTGCAGAACGCCGGCGAGACAGTTTCGTCGATGACGATCTTCGTGATGCGCGCCCGTGCGGGCAGGACAACGGTCAACAGTCCGGCGGCGAGGCAAACGGCGAATACGGTGTGGCGCATGGATCTCTCCTCCGGTTCGGCATGGGCAGCGGGTGACGGCAGTTGCCTCTGTTCTGGTATCGATCAGAACGACGCGACAACGACGAACGTGCGGTATCAGTGTAAACCGGGGTCTACCTCCCCGGGCAAGCGCCTCAGCGGCCGCTCAGCAGCCGGTCCACGTCCTTCGCGGTCAGCGCCGGCGCCAGGCGCTCGAGAAAATCGTACATGTAGCGACGCAGGAAGACGCCCCGCCGTACCGTGATGACAGCAATCGGCGTGCCGAACAGATGGCTGGCGGGGATGGCGCGCAGCCCGGTGTCCCGCGCCGGCGAGTAGGCCAGGCTCTGGATCGCGGCAACGCCGAGCCCCTCGGCAACGTACGCTTTGATCACCTCGGCATCCGTCGCCGTCAGCACGACATTCGGCGTCAGGCCGCGCTGCTCGAACGCCTCTACGATCCGCAGGCCGCCGGAAAACCGGCGGTCGTAAACGATCAGCGGATGCTGCGCGAGGTCTTCCAGCGTGAGCTTGCGTTTCAGCTTGATCAGTGGATGGCCCACGGGCGTGATCACCACGCGCTCGATCGGGTAACACGGCAGCGTCACGAGTTCCGGGTGCTGCTCCGTGGACGCAACGCTGATGCCGAGGTCGGCCTGCCCAGACGACACCAACTGCGCGATGGAACTGGGATCGCCGGACTGGATGGAAAACGATACGCCGGGGTAGCGGACGCGGAACTGCTTGATCGCCTTCAGCAGCGTGTAGCGGGCGTGGATGTGCGTCGTGGCCACCACCAGCCGCCCCGATACCGGCGACCGCAGTTCCTCGCCGACGCGGCTCAACTGCTCCGATTCGTAGACGATGCGCTCCGCGCGCGCGATGACCGCCTCGCCCTGCGGCGACAGGCCCATGATTTTGTTGCGCCGCCGCACGAACACCTCGAAGCCGAGTTCCTGCTCCAGCAACTGGATCTGCCGTGTGAGCGCCGGCTGGCTGGCATGCAGCCGCTGTGCTGCGCGGGACAGATTGAAGCCCGACCGGCTGATCTCGCACAGGCACTCCAGGGGACGCAGTTTCATGGGGAGGAAGGGTACGGAGAGTGATGCAGTTTGATTATCATCATATGCAATATTATCAATTTACCGGATAACAGCGCGGGACTACCCTGCACGCTCAAAAAGCTGGAGGAGCCATGAACAGTACCGTCTTGTTCGAGGTGCGGGACCGCGTCGCCGTCGTCACGCTCAACCGCCCGGAAAAGAAAAACGCCATCAACCGCGCGATGCGCAAGGAAGTCCAGGACGCCTTCGTGCGCATCCGTTTCGATCCGGACATCTGGGGCGCCATCATCACCGGCAACGGCGAAACTTTCTGCTCCGGAAAGGACCTGCTGGAAAAGTTGCCCGACGAGGACAGCGAGGTGATGTCCAACGACGAGCTCTACCTCTACCTGCGCTTCATCTACAAACCGATCCTCTCGGCGCTGAACGGCGCCGCGCTCGCGCAGGGCGCGGGCTTCGCGCTCAACTCCGACATCGTGATCATGGCGGACACCGCGAGCATCGGCTGGCCGCAGGTCCGGCGCGGCATCTCCTCGGTCAGCGGCCCGAGCTACATCCCGCACGCCATTCCGTGGAACCAGGCGATGGGCTTCCTCATGCGCGGGCGTTTCATCGAAGCCGCCGACGCCTACCGCTTCGGCATCGCGAACGAAGTCGTTCCGCGCGACCAGCTCATGGCCACCGCGCACCGGTGGATGGCGGAGATCATGCAAAACGCCCCGCTCGCCGTGCAGGCGATCAAGGAAGCGGCGCGGCGCGGCCAGGAACTCCCGGTCAAGGACCGCATGTACCTGGCGCGGGACATCGCCAACCACGTCCTGCTCTCGGCAGACGCGAAGGAAGGCATCCTCGCCTTCAAGGAAAAGCGCAAACCGGTCTGGAAGGGGCGCTGACATCATGGCGACCGGACAAGGCGCGCAGCGCCCGCTCGCGGGCGTGCGGGTGGTCGATCTCACCCGCGTCATCGCCGGCCCGTACTGCACGCTGATGCTGGCGGACATGGGCGCCGAGGTCGCCAAGATCGAGGAACCGCTGCACGGCGACGAACTGCGCTGGGTGGGGCGCTACCAGGGCCGCACGCAGCAGGACGAGGACTATTTCTACGCCTCCAACCGCAACAAGCGCAGCGTCGGGCTCAATCTGAAGGACCTGGAAGAGCGCGCGATCGCGCAGCAGCTCGCGACGGTCGCCGACGTGGTCGTGGAGAACTTCAGCCCGGGCGTCGCCGCACGCATCGGGATGGGCTGGGAGGAACTGCGGGAACGCAATCCGCGGCTCGTCTATTGCTCGATCTCCGGCTTCGGCCAGACGGGCCCCTACCGCAACCGGCTCGCGCTCGACCCCATCATCCAGGCGATCTCCGGCGCCATGAGCGTCACCGGCACGTCCGACGGCCCGCCCATGCAGGTCGGCGCGCCGCTGGGCGACGTGATGTCCGGCATGTTCGGCGCTTACGCGATCGTGGCGAACCTGCTGGAAACGCGCACGACCGGCGTCGGCCGCCACATCGACATCAGCATGCAGGACGCCATGCTGTCGGTGCTTGGGCCCCGCATGGGCGAAGCGCTGCAGGCCGGGATCAGCCCCGGGCGCATCGGCAACGAAAACCCCATGCGGGTCCCCGCCAACACCTACGCAACCGCAGACGGCCGCTACGTCGCCGTGATCGTGCAGAACGACAACCACTGGAAAGCGTTCTGTACGGCCATCGACCGCCTCGACCTGTTTGCGGATGAGCGCTACCGCACCATGCCGGGGCGCGTGCAGCACCGCAAGGCGATCGATGACGCCGTGGCCGGCGAATTCAGTCGCCGCGGCGCGGACGAATGGCAAAAGCGCCTGGAAGACAACCGCGTGCCCTACGGCATCGTCAACGACTACCTCGACGCCGTCGCCGACGAACAGGTCGAGCATCGGGGGCTCATCCGCGAGGTCACGCATCCCGTCTCGGGCGCCATCCGCGTGGTGGGCATGCCTTGGTACGAACCCCCGGATTCGCGCGGCATCAATCCGCCACCGCTGCTGGGGCAACATACCGCCGACATCATCACCCGGTGGCTGGCTTGGCCGGAGGCAAAAGCCAGGGAGCTGCAGGCCAAACACGAGAAGCTGCGCACAGCAGCCTAGCGCCAGATCACAGGAGGAAACATGAAACGCATCATTTCCGCAGCCCTCGCCGCAGCCGCCTGCATGCCACTGCTGACGCCCGCCCAGAGTTATCCCACGCGGCCCGTCCGCGTGATCGTGGCCGCAGCCGCGGGCGGCGGCAGCGACTTCGTTGGGCGCGTGGTGAGCCAGAAAGTGTCGGACACCGTGGGCAAGCCCTACGTAATCGACAACCGCGGCGGCGCCGCCGGCGTGCTGGGCGCAGACCTCGTCGCAAAAGCGGCGCCCGACGGCTACACGTTGATGGTGATCTTCGCGAACTTCTCCACTTTCCCGAGCCTGAGCAAGAAGCTTCCGTTCGACGTCAGCAAGGATTTCGCGCCGGTGAGCAACATGGCCGCCGGTCCGCTCATCCTGGTGGTCAACCCGTCGTCGCCCGTCAAATCGGTGGCTGACCTGATCGAATTCGCGAAGAGCCGGCCGGGCGGCCTGAGCTACGCGGCCCCGGGCGTCGGCTCGATGGGACACCTGGCAGCGGAACAGTTCCGGCTGATGACCAAGGCGCCGATGGAACAGATCGCCTACAAAGGCGGCGGGCCCGCCATCACGGCCTTGCTGGGCAATGAAGTGCAGCTTTATTTCTCCACGCCACCCGCCGCGCTCACGCAGGTGAAGGCGGGCCGGTTGCGCGCCCTGGCCGTCACCGGCCCAAAACGGTCGCCCATTGCGCCGGAACTGCCGACCATCGCCGAGTCCGGGCTGCCCGGCTATTCCGTCGTCGGCTGGTTCGGCGTCTTCGCGCCGGCGCAGACCCCGCGCGCCCTCGTCGACGTGATCTCGCGACAGTACGCCGCCGCCGTCCAAAACAAAGACGTTGAGCAGCGGCTCACGACCGAAGGACTCGAACCCGCGGGCGGCACGCCAGCGGAACTCGCCAGCCAGTTGCAGACCGACATTGCGAAATGGGGTAAGGTCATTCGTGAAGCCGGCATCCGGGTCGAATGAGCGCCGGTCGCCGCACGTAGCCCCCTCCCCGCAAGAACGTCACGGAGCGCCCCGCATGTCTTCCATCTACCTTGTCATGGACATGGAAAACGACCTGATCCACCCGGACGGGCCAAACGGCAAGACCACCTACGCCGAACAGGTGCGCGGCCGCAACATCATCGCCAACACGAAAGCCGCGATCGCCAAGGCGCGCGCCGCCAGCCTGCCCGTCGGCTACGTCCGCGTGGGCTTCTCGCCGGACTACCGCGAGTGTCCGCCGAATTCGCCGGTGTTCGGCGGCGCGAAAAAGAACGGCCTGTTCAAGCTCGGCAGCTGGGGCACCGAAATCCACCCAGAGATCGCCCCGCTGCCGCAGGACTTCATGATCACCAAGCACCGCGTGAGCCCGTACTACGCTACGCCGCTGGAGGCCATCCTCCGCGCAAAAGGCATCACGCGCATCTATTGCTCCGGGGTATCCACGAACGGCGTCGTGCAGGCCGCGGTCCGCGAGGGCCATGACCGGGACTACGAAATGATCGTGCTGGAGGACTGCTGCTGCGCCTTAACAAAAGAAGAGCACGACTACGCGGTGGCCAACTTCAGGCGCTACTGCACCCTGCTGACGACGGCAAACGAGGTGTCGTTCCAGTAGTCAAGAACATCGCCGATGCCACGCGGCGCAGCAGAACGCAACGAGGAGAACACCATGACGCTAGCCGCTTTGACGCGGTTGTTTGCACCTACGCTTGCAATCGGTCTCGCCGCGATGGGCACGGCGCAAGCCCAGCCAGCCGCGTATCCAGTCAAACCCGTCCGCCTGGTGGTCGGCTACGCGCCGGGCGGCGGCGCCGACATCATGGGCCGTCTGATCGCCCAGCAAATCACCGAGGCGACGGGCCAGCAGGTGATCGTGGAAAACCGGCCGGGCGCCGGCCAGAACATCGGCACTGAGTTCGTGGCGAAAAGCCCCGCCGACGGCTACACGCTGCTCATGAGTTCATCGGCGCTAGGCATCAACGGCAGCCTGTACCCCAAGCTCGCCTACGACCCGGTCAGGGACTTCGCGCCCATCGCAGTGTTCGCGGCGAGCCCCAACCTGCTGCTGGTGCATCCTTCACTGCCCGCGAAAACGGTTAAGGAGTTCATCACCGTCGCCAAAAAAAGCACCCGTGGCCTGAGCTACTCATCCTCGGGCAGTGGCAGCACGCAGCACCTGTCCGGCGAGTTGCTCAAGCTCATGACCGGCATCAACACCGTGCACGTACCGTACAAGGGAAGCGCGCCGTCCCTCACTGCGCTGGTCAGCGGCGAAGTGGATTTCGCGTTCAACAACGTGCCGTCGGCAAAGCCCTTCATGACCAACGCACGCCTGCGGGCCCTGGCGATCACCAGCCCGAAGCGCTCGGCGCTGCTGCCCGAGCTGCCCACCATGGTCGAAAGCGGGCTGCCCGGGTTCGTGGTGGCCGCCTGGTACGGCGTGCTGGGCCCGGCGGGCACGCCGCCGCAGGTGGTGTCCCAGCTCAACGGCCTCATCGTCAAGTCCGTACAGCGGCCCGAGTTCAAGTCAAGGATGGCGCAGATGGGCGCGGACACCATCGAGGAATCGCCGGAATACTTCCGCGGCTTTCTGCTCGAGGAAATCTCGCGCTGGGCAAGCGTGGTGAAGGCCTCCGGCGCCAAACCCGAATAGTCCACACACGAGGCAGCACCATGTCCGTCTTTTCCTCGAAAGTACTCCGCGACATGTACGGCACGGAAGAGATGCGGCGTATCTTTTCCGACGAATCGCGGATCCGCAATTTCGTGGCGATCGAAGTCGCCCTCGCCAAGGTCGAGTCCGAGCTGGGCGTCATCCCCGACGAGGCCTACCGCGAGATCGCCCGGCGGGCGCCCGGCTTTGTCGTCGACTGGGACCGCCTGAAGACGGACACGGAAACGATCGGCTACCCCGTGATGCCGCTGCTCAAGCAACTCACCGAATGCTGCGGCGAGGCCGGCGAGTACCTGCACTGGGGATCCACCACGCGCGACATCACCGACACCTCCTTCGTGCTCCAGGTACGGGAGGCGCTCGGCATCATCGAGACCGAGACCCGCGCCATCAAGTCAAAGCTGGTGGAACTCACCCGCAGGCACCGCAACACCGTGACGGTCGCCCGCACCCACGGTATGCACGCGCTGCCGACCACCTTCGGCTTCAGGACGGCGATCTGGCTGTCCGAAACCGGCCGCCAGCTGAAGCGTCTCGAGGCCGTGCGGCAGTCATTTTCCTGCGGGCAGTTCGGCGGCGCGGTTGGCACGCTGGCGGCCGTGGGGCCGAAGGGCATCGAGGTCCAGCGCAAGCTCATGGCCACGCTCGGGCTGACGGCGCCGGACATCAGCTGGTTCTCGTCCCGGGACCGCGTATCGGAGGTGGTGTTCGTTCTCGCCGGGATCGGCTGCACCATGGCCAGCATCGCCAAGACGCTCGTCGTCATGACGCGCGACGAGGTCGGCGAAGCGCGGGAGCCGGACGTCGTTGGACGCGGCACCAGCAGCGCCATGCCGCACAAACACAACACCGTCGGCTCGGAGCTGGTGCTGGTCTACGGCAAGTTTCTCGCGCAGTACGTCAGCCTCGTGATGGAGTCCATGGTCCAGGACTACGACCGCGACTGGCAGGGGCATTTCGAGACCATCATCGTGCCGCAGGCCTTCCTGATGTCGCACGCGTCGCTGCGGCAGATGAATTTCATCCTCGGCGGGCTCCAGGTCTTCCCCGAGCGCATGCGGGCAAATGCCGAGATCACCAACGGCATGATCATGGCGGAGAGCGTGATGATGGCGCTGGCCCCGCACCTCGGGCGCAAGCGCGCGCACAAGCTGGTGTCGGCCGCCTGCGAGGCCGCCCTCGCCCGCCAATGTCATTTGCGAGACGTACTGATCACCGATGCCGAGGTCACCAAACATCTCGCCCCGGCCGACATCGAACATGCGCTCGTTCCGGCGAACTACACCGGCGCCGCCACGGCGGTGGTCGATCAGGTGCTGGCGAGCGAAGATCGATAAGGCAGCGCCGGCGCGCTACGGTTTCGCGGTCTGCCGCGCCAGCCAGTCCACTTCGCGGCCAATCTCGGCCGGATCCGCGGCGGGGCGGATGTAGTAGTAGGGGATGAAAGGCTTGAAGGTGTCGTACACACGGCGCAGTTCGCCGATGGGCTCGGTGTGGAGGTCCACGCGCAGATCGACGTAGGCGTTGATCTCCGGGCCATACACCAGCAGCGCCGCGGACTGCTGGCCGCCGTTCTGGCCGCCCGCGTCGCGCCCGGCTTCCAGCGCCAGCATCAGGCGCTCCTCCAGCGGCTGGTCGGCGGTTTTCTTCCAAACGGCCACCATCACGCTCGCGGTCTTTTCCGAGGTGAGGTTGTTGCCCATCGCGACCAGGTTGCGCTCGGTGAAGGCGCCGCTCCAAACCTTGTTGCGGGCGCCGGTGCGCGCCACCGCGTTGCCGTCGCGGTCGATCACGCACAACTGCCGCTCCTCGATGTACGGATCGCTCGCCGCGATCTCGTCGAGCACCTTCTTCGCCGAGTAACCCTGACGCAGCAGGTTGGTGCCGAGCGGGCCCAGCCGCGGGTCGGTGGCGGCCATCGTGATGACGACGCCCATGCCGGGCGCGAAGAATGGACAGCGCGCGCCGACGGCGAGGGGCCGGGTGGAAATGGCGACGCCGAAGCGCCCGGTGGTGGCGCAGCGGCCGGCGATCTGAAATGTCATTTTGTGTTCTCCATCACTATGATTATTGCGGTTCGATCTTCGCCGCCTTGACGACCTTGGCGATCCGGGCGGTGTCTTCCTTGATGAAGGCCGCGAACTGCTCGGGCGTGCCGGGGTCGAGACCGAGCCCGAGGTCGATCAATTGCTTGCGCAGCGGCCCGGTCACCGCCTTGTTGGTTTCCGCGTTGAGCTGGGTGACCAGCGGCCGCGGCAGGCCGGCCGGCCCCAGCAACCCGATCCAGCCCGAAAGCTCGAAGCCCTTGAGGCCGGACTCGTCCAGCGTCGGCACGTTCGGCAGCGATTCGATGCGTTTGAGCGAGGTCAGCGCGATGCCACGCACGCGCCCGCTGTTGATGTACGGCACCGCCGTCGGCACCACGCTGAAGATGAAGTCGATCTGCCCGGCCAGCAGGTCGATCATCGCCGGCGCACCGCCTTTGTAAGGCACGTGCACGATGTTGGCGCCCGTCATCATCGCGAACAACTCGGCGGACATATGCTGCGTGGCGCCGATACCCGAGGACCCGTAGGTGAACTTGCCGGGATTGGCCTTGACGCGCGCGATGAACTCCTTGGCCGTGCGCACCGGCACCGACGGATGGACGATCAGGATGTTGGGCTGGTTCGCGATCAGCGCGATCGGCGTGAGGTCCTTGATGGGGTCGTACGAAAGCTTCTTGAAGTTGCTCGGCGCCGAGGAAATCTGCCCTGCCGCGCCGGCCAGCAGCGTGTAGCCGTCCGGTGGCGCCGAGACCACGGCCTGCGCGGAGATGGTGCCGCCCGCACCCGCGCGGTTCTCGACGATGAACTGCTGGCCCATGGTCCGGGTGAACTCCTGGCCCACCATGCGGCCGACGACGTCGATGCTGCCGCCGGGCGGGTAGCCGACGATCATGCGCACGACCTTGGCCGGATAGGCGGGTTGCTGGGCCTGCGCGCCGGCGGCAAAAGCGGCGCAGACAGCCCAGGCTGCAACGACTGGTAAACGGATTTTCATACGGTCTCCTGGAAAAACATGATGTTTTCTCCCCCAGGACCTTGCAACAACCATGCCCGCACGACCGGCTTACGCCGGCACGATCAGCTCGCGCGGGCAGCCTTCGGTCCACATGTCGACGCCGTTCTCCTTCACGAGGAAGGTGTCTTCCGTGTGGTGGCGCACGCCGTCGTGGTAATAGCTTGATTCCATGCACACCACCGCGTTGGCTTCCAGCACCGCGCGGTTGACGTGGTTCATGCGCGGCTGTTCGTGCGAACCCAGCCCGATGCCGTGGCCGATGAATTCGCGCGGATACTTGTCAAGGTTCTTGCTGATCTTCCTGTAGAAGGTGTCGAAAATGTCGCCGCCGATCATGCCCGGCCGCAGTGCGTTGCCGACCTCGAGCTGCGCGTCGTTCAGCCATTTCCAGATGTCCTTCTGGCGCTGCGAAGCCTCGCCGATGAAGTAGGAACGCACGAAGTCGGCGTAGTAGCCACCGTAGATCGCGCCCATGTCCACCTTCACGAAATCGCCATACTTCATGGTGTGCCCGTAGGGGTACGGGCAGTGCGCCGCGAAGCTCGTCTTCGGCCCGCAGCCGATGTTGATGAAACGGATCTGGTGCGCGCCCTCCTGCATCATGCGGATGGTGGCCGCCTTGTGCAGGTCCTCGTCGGTGTTGCCGGGCTTGATCGCGGCGCGGAAGCTCTCGTGCGCCGCCACCGTGATCGCCGTCGCCTTGTGCAGGCGCACGATCTCCTCGGGCGTTTTGGCGACCCGCACGATCTCCAGATCGTAGGCGATATCCACCGGCTTGTGCCCGGCGCCGCCCAACCATTGATAGAACTTCTCGCGGAAGCCGTAGGTCAGCGCATCGCCCTCGGTGCCAATGCGGAGATTCTTTACCTTGCGGTCGGTCAGCACCGCCGCGGCGGCCTCGAAGAAATCGTCGTAGAACTTCGTCTGCACATCGGTAAAGAACTCCGCCATGGCGTAGGCGCGCACGTCCTTGATCCAGGTGCTGTCCATCGCCAGGTGCAGGTCCACTGCCGGCACGATGAAAGCCGGCGCGATCGCCGAGTCGCGGAAGTAGAACACGCAGAACGGCCGGTAGCCGAGGTTCGCGCCGTTATGGAAGAAGCCGCTGAGGTACTTGGAGTTCTCGACGCCGCGGACGATCAGCACATCGACTTCCTTGCGGTCCATCATGGCGTGCAGGCGCTGCTGGTCGAACAGGATCGGCTTGGCGGTCAGGGTGGTCACGACGGTCTCCGGGACGGGGGGAAGGACAATGCAGGCGCGGCCGGGGCCGGCCGCCCCTCTAATATAGATGATTAACGGGATTCTTCGGAAAAAACGCGGCGGGACTCTGGCCCACGCAGCGCCCGCAACAGGGCCCGGCTACTTTGCCGCGCCTTCCTTTTCTCGCGCGAGCTGCGCCGTGAACAGCTTTTCGTAGAACTGGATCTTGGCGCCATAGCCATCCGGGTCCACGAAGCGGTTCGGGTCGCAGGCATCGCCCGGCTTGTACTTCTTGTGCAGCTTGAACTGCGGGACCAGGACGGGCCGCCTGACGTCGGTGATACCGCGCTACGGATGGCGCGAACGACAGTGTAAACCGGGAGCCGGCGCAGCGGCAGGCGCGGCCAGGAATGTAACGCGCGCTAAGTCTTCAGCCGGTAGCCGGTTCTCAGCATCCAGGCAGCGACCGCCGTGAACGCCGCCAGGAAGGCGAGCGTCATGCCCAGGCTGACACCGACGCCGACATCGGCGATACCGTAGAAGCTCCAGCGGAAGCCGCTGACGAGGTAGAGCACCGGGTTGAAAAGTGTGACGGTCTGCCACACCGGCGGCAGCATGTGGATCGAGTAAAAGCTGCCGCCGAGGAAGGTCAGCGGCGTGATGATCAGCAGCGGCACGAACTGGAGTTGTTCGAAGTTCTTCGACCAGATGCCGATGATGAAGCCGAGCAGGCTGAACGTGACCGTCGTCAGCACCAGAAACAGCACCATCCATCCCGGATGATCGATGCGCACCGGCACGAACAGGCCCGCCGTGGCGAGAATGATGAGGCCGAGCACGGTGGCCTTGGTCGCCGCCGCCCCCACGTAGCTCAAGACGATTTCGAAGTGCGACACCGGCGCCGACAGCAGTTCGTAGATCGTACCCGTGAACTTCGGAAAGTAGATGCCGAACGAGGCATTGGAGATGCTCTGCGTCAGGATGGACAGCATGATCAGCCCCGGCACGATGAAAGCGCCGTAGCTGATGCCCTCGACCTCCGTGATGCGGGATCCGATGGCGGCGCCGAACACCACGAAGTACAGGGACGTCGAGATCACCGGCGAGACCATGCTCTGAAACAGCGTGCGCCAGGTGCGCGCCATCTCGAAGGTGTAGATCGCGCGGACCGCCTGAAGGTTCATGCTCTGTCGCTCACGAGATTGACGAAGATGTCCTCGAGGGAACTCTGCGTCGTGTGGAGATCCTTGAACGTCAGGCCGGCGGCGCTGAGGTCCTGCAGCAGCGCGGCAATACCGGCGCGTTCGCCGCGGGAATCGTAGGTGTAGATCAGTTCGGTCCCGCCGCCGGCCAGCACCAGTTGATAGGCCGCCAGGGCGTCGGGGATGCGTTCCACCGGGCGTTCGAGTTGCAGCGTGAGTTGCTTCTTGCCCAGCTTGCGCATCAGTTCGACCTTATCCTCCACCAGGATGATCTCGCCTTTGCTGATCACCCCGATGCGGTCGGCCATCTCCTCGGCCTCATCGATGTAGTGCGTCGTCAGGATGATGGTCACGCCGGTCGCGCGCAACTGCCGCACGAGCGCCCACATGTCGCGCCGCAGTTCGACGTCCACGCCCGCTGTCGGTTCATCGAGGAACAGCACCTGCGGCTCGTGCGAGAGCGCCTTGGCGATCATCACGCGACGCTTCATCCCGCCGGACAGCGTCATGATCCTGCTGTCCTTCTTGGTCCAGAGCGACAGGTCCCGGAGGACCTTCTCGATATGCGCGGGATTCGGCGCCTTGCCGAACAGGCCGCGGCTGAACGACACCGTCGCCCACACCGTTTCAAAAGCGTCGGTCGTCAGTTCCTGCGGCACGAGCCCGATCAGCGCGCGGGCGGCCCGATAGTCCTGAATGATGTCGTGGCCGGCGACGGTCACGCGCCCCGCGGTCGGATTGACGATGCCGCAGATGGTGCCGATCAGTGTGGTTTTGCCCGCGCCGTTGGGGCCCAGCAGCGCGAATATCTCGCCCGGCCGGATCTCCAGGTTGATGTTCTTGAGCGCCGCGAGGCCGGAGGCGTACGTCTTGGAAAGCGTGGTGACTGAAATCATGGCGGGCATAGCTTCGACCATAACAGATCGCGCACCGCGTCCGACATCGCCGCCATGGCCGCTGGCCGCCCTCCGTGGGCGTGGCCGCATTGCGGCGATGGCTAGCGCCTGTTATGGACCTGATCGTATGCGGCGAACGCGGAAACAGGGGTTCAGTGCCAGGCGCCGCTCGCGCCGCAGTACCGGACACTGCAAGCGATCGGCCGCTTTACTTACGGTCCAGGTACACGTCCCGCCCGCGCACTTCCGACTTCTCCAACCCGCCGATGCGCGCATGGAGTCGCCCACGGCTTGCAGTGACGAGGATGACGACAATCTCATCCGGCAGCGGACCATCCGGCATCATCGCTTCGACCGTATCGTAGTGCGAGCGCACGTACAGCGCTTCCTTGTAGGCCATGGGCACATCGAGCACCGCGCCCAGTGCGCCGCGCTTCACGTTCGCCGCCATCCAGGCCGTGCAGTTGCCCAGCGCCTTGCGTACGCGCGTGGCGAACGGCCGCGTGATCGCCGCATACCCATGCTCGATCTCGCCCTGCGTGCCCACGATCGCGCCTTTGCCGTAGCTCTCCACCAAAGCGGGCTGGTTGCCGTACTGCGCCAGCACCTTTTCCGCTAGCAGGTCGCCCACCGTGGCGCCATACGCGATCAAGGCCTTGAGGTCGGCCACCGGTTTGCCGACGTAGGGGTTGTTGATCGCCGCCATCGCGGTGACGCGGCGTAACGGAATGCCATCGGATTTCCCGCCTTCCAGCAGGATCTCCTCGACCAGCACCGCGGTCTTGCGCACGGCGAATCGGAGGGGTGAGGCCTTTTTGCGGGCAGCCATGTTCCGGGGTCGTCTCGCGCGTCAATCCACCGTCGCGCCCGACGCCTTTACCACCGGGCCCCATTTATTCATCTCTTTCTGGATGAAGGCGGCGTACTCCTTCGGCCCCAGTGGCGTCGCGTTGACGCCCTGTCCGGCGAAGCGCTCACTCACCTCCGGCAGCGCGACGACCGCGAAGACTTCCTTGCTGATGCGGTCCACCACCGACCGGGGCACGCCCGCAGGACCCGAGATGCCAAACCACAACCCGCCTTCGACGCCGGGATAGCCCGCCTCTGCCATCGTCGGCAGGTCCGGCAGCACGGCGGAACGGTTGGCGCTCACCGCGGCCAGTGGCTTCAGCTTGCCCGCCTTGATCTGGCCGAGCAACGAGGGCAGGCCGTCGAACATGACCTGGATCTGGCCACCGACCAGGTCGATGACCGCGGGGCCGCTGCCCTTGTACGGCACGTGTGTGATGGGCGCGCCGGACACGGACTTGAACAACTCGCCCATCAGGTGGGGCGGCCCGCCGCTGCCCGATGAACCGAACAGCAAGGTTCCGGGCTTGGCTTTCGCCAGCGCCACGAACTCCTTCACGGAATTCACCGGCACGGACTGGTTCACGGCCATCACGGCCGGCACCGACGAGATCAGCACGATGTGGGTGAAGTCCTTCATCGCATCGTAAGGCAGCTTCTTGTAGAGCACCGGGCTGATGCCGTGCGTCGTGCTGGAAGACAGCAGGAAGGTGTAGCCGTCGGGCGTGGCTTTCGCCACCAGCTCCGTCGCGATGACGCCCGCCGCGCCACCGCGGTTCTCCACGACGATCGTCTGGCCGAGCGCATCGGCCAGCTTCGCTCCCACGAGCCGCGCGGTGAAGTCTGCGGCGCCGCCGGGCGGCACCGGCACTACCAGCCGGATGGGCCGCGTGGGATAGGTGTCTGCCGCGACCGCACCTGCGGAAGACCCGAGCAGCGCACAGGCCAGCAACAACCCGCCCGGCAGCGACTGCCCTGTTCGTTTAACACCCGTCATCAGAATTTGCATGCCTGTATTCCTTTTCCATGTACCCCGAGGCCATCAGCAGCCGGCCCGCACGAATGCAACTATCATGCCACGGACTCGATCATGTGCGTCCGCATCCGTTCTCGCCCTCCTTGCGCGATGCGCGAGGGAGGGTCGGGAGGGAGGCAATGCGTTGAATCGCTGCGATTGCCAACTGCTTTGCCCCCATCCCGGCCTTCCCCCGCAAGCAGGGGAAGGTGAGAATGGACTTCGCAATATTGGTTTGCCCATCCCGGCCTTCCCCCGCAAGCAGGGGAAGGCGAAGACGGATTGCACGCGTCTACACCCTCGCTTTGACGCCGCGCGCTCCATGGCAGGATAATTTGCAGTGATCGTGCTGTTCACCTACCTGAGTGGTAACGCGCCATGAAAGCACTGACCGAACAACAAGTCCGGGACTATCACCAGAACGGGTTCCTGTTTCCGATCCCCGTGCTCACGCCCGACGAAGCCGCCGCGCGCATGCGGGACGTCGAGCGGCTGGAAGCCCGTATCGGCACGCCGCTGTCGAAAGCCCACAAGAAATACCGCTCGGGCAGCTACAACTTCCTGCCGTGGCTGGCGGACCTGTGCAGGCACCCGCGCGTGCTCGATGCCGTGGAGGACGTCATCGGCCCCGACATCCTCGTGTATTGGGCGACCTTCTTCGTAAAGGAACCCGGCTCGCCCGCCTTCACCGCGTGGCACCAGGACTCCACCTACTTCGGCCTCGACCCGCACGCACATGTCACCGCGTGGGTCGCCCTCACCGACGCGAGCGAACTGGCAGGCTGCATGGAAGTGTTGCCGCCGAACGGCAAGGCGCGCCAATACCATCACGAACAGGCCCGGCTGGAGCACAGCATCAACGCCGCGGGCCAGGTGATTGTGGAACCCCTCAACGAAACCGGCATGATCGCGATGTCGCTCAAGGCCGGCGAGATGTCACTCCACCACACGCTGTGCCCGCACCGCTCGGCACCAAACGCCGCCAACCACCGGCGCATCGGCTACGGCATCAGCTTCATCCCCGCGCACGCCAGAGTGATCGGTCCGCATCGCATGTCGGCGCTGCTGGTGCGCGGGGAGAACAAGGGCAACTTCGACCTGCTGCCCTCACCGCGCGCGGAGTTCGATCCGGAAGCTGTCGAGGTGGGAGAACGCTTCTACGCCCGCTTCATGGAGAACTACCAGGAACAGATCCGGCGCCACGGCGCGCAGTTCGCGCAGCCTGCATAAGCCCGCCTAGCCTTTCACCGCATTCGCCCGCTTGGCCGCGTCAAGGAACAGATCGCCGTCAGTGCCGAGCGCCAGCATCTGCACGCCGCGCTTCACCACGCGCTTGCCGTATTCGCCGTCGAGGTTGTTGCCGATCAGCGTCATGGCGATCTTGCCGTGGCGGCGGGTGACTTCAACCACCTTGTCCAGCGCCGCGCCGAGGATGGGGTCGTCGAACGTCGCCGCCGGCACGCCCAGCGAAATCGAAAGATCCGTCGGCCCGATGAAGTACACGTCCAGCCCGGGCATCGCCGCCAGCGTTTCGAAGTCATCGAGCGTCGGCTTGTCTTCGATGAGCGCGATCGCGATCAGCTCGCGGTTGGTGCGGGCCGCATACTCGTTCCACCCGCCACGGGTGTAACCCGCGGAGCGCACGACCTGGCACGCGCCGCGGTCGCCTTCCGGCGCAAAGCGCATGGCCTGCAACAGGGCCTTGCAGTTGTCGGGATTGGCGTGCGGCAGCACGATCCCGGCCGCGCCCAGATTGAGCAACTTCTTGATCAGCGACGCATCGACTCCCGGCACGCGCACGAAAGGTGTGATGCCGGCGGCATCCGCCGCGCGGATGCAATGCGCGACCTGGTCCAGATCGAGCGCGCTGTGCTCCATGTCGAGGATCGCGAAATCGACGCCGGCGGCCGCCAGCACTTCGACCACCATGGGACTGCCCGAAAAAACCAGCACGCCGGTCACGGTCTTGCCGGTCTTCAACAACTCGCGGATACGATTCGGCTTTTGCATGCGCTCACATTATTCGATGGACAGGATTCTCTGGTTGACGGTGCTGCCCGCAGCCTGCACCAGCTTCGCGTCTGTCTGGCGGTCTAATTGCGGCTACGGGTTGATTGCAATTCAAACGCCTATCGAATGCAAGCGCCACGTTAAAGCCGCTGAATCTCGCCACTGAACTGGCGCCGGATAGCACGATGAGCGGACGGCGACGATCGCGGACTGGGATCAGGCGCCGTCGGCGGATGACCTGGTGCGATTGACGTTGCCGAAGTAAGCCGGAACTCTCAGCGCGCCGCCGCGCCCCCGAGGCCAGCCGTCGCCAGCGCCTGCACTTCCAGCCCCTCGCAACTGCTGAACACCCCGCCGCACGCCCGACCGAGTTTCTGCGCTTCAAGGGCCCTGCGGTAATACACGGCCGCCACGTCCTTGAGGTCCAGCCCCGTGGCCGCTTCCGCCAGCATGAGGTACGACAGGTCGTTGTTGTAAGCCACGCGCATCACGGACACGGCAAGTTCGCGCCACTCGCGCTTGGTGCGGAGCTGTTTCCATGTCCCTTTCTGCCGGACATAACCGAACCCGCATTCGAACTCGCAGGTAAACATCGCTTCGCAGCGTTTGAAACGTTCGAAATCCTCCGACAAGAAGCTCATCACCTGCGGCTCGGCGGCAAGCTTCGCTGCCCACTCCTGCCGCGACGGCCCCGCCGCCTCGCCGGGCTTCGGTCTGCCCAGGAAATTGGGAATTGGCCAGGGCGGATTAGCCTTCGCCGCCAGGTACAGCGGTTCAACCCTGGCGACGAGTTCATTCAGCCGCACGGCGCGGTTCTCGGGGGCAGGATGGGTGGAAAAGAACTCGAAAGAACTGCCGCCCTCTTCCTTCGCCATGCGCTCCCAGAGCGTGACCGCGGCCCGTGGATCGAAACCCGCGCGCGCGGCGAGCTCGATGCCGATCTGATCCGCTTCCGTTTCCGCCTCGCGGCTGTTGGGCAGCGTGATCGCCAGCGCGGCGGCGCTGGCGATCGTCAGGTAGCCCGCCCGCGCGACGTTGGCATCGTTCGAACGCGCCGCAAGGATGCCCGTCAGGATGGCCGTGCCGATGCCCACGCCCATTGCAACCGACATCTTTTCCCGCGTGTGACTGGCAATGGCGTGGCCGATTTCGTGACCAATCACCTGCGCGATCTCGTCGTCCGTGGCGTTGAACTTGTCCCAGAAGCCGGTCTAGATGCCCATCTTGCCGCCCGCCATGCATAAGGCGTTGACGATCTTGGGGTTGTCGATAACCGTCAGCTCCCATTGCCACGACGCCGTTTCCGGTCTGAACCGTACCGCCTGGGCGATCAACTCGTTGGCGTTCTGCGTCACCCGTTCCACACGCGCCGTGTCCGTCTCGACTTTTCGTTGCCGGGACTAAAGCGCGATCATGTTCGTATACGCGGAGGCCGAGCCATGGATCGCGCTCTGCTCCGATACGAGCATTAACTGGCTGCGGCCGGTGATGGGATTGGCCGAACAGCCACCGAGCAGGGCGGCGACGGCCAGCACCCGCACGGCGGTTGAAAAAGCGGGGCGTTCGGCCATGACACACCTTCCCTGTAGGTGCTACATGAAGCGACGGTCTGCGTGCGCCTTTCGGGCGGCGCCGGAAAAAAATGATTCTAGCGGGAAAATCATGGCGGGATGATGCGTCCGATCCCGGGCGTCGCAGTCGGTGATGGTATCGCATCGCGATACCGATCCTCATGCACGGCGGAGCCCTGAAGCGTGCATGGAATGCTTCACGCGACAGCCGTCCTGGGGGCCTGCCCCTTCCTGATCTTGACCATGGATGCCCCGTCTCCGCACAGAAATTGTGCGGAGGCCGCCTCCATTCCTGCCCCGTACGGCAAGTCAGACCTTTCCTACATCCTTACGCTGATGCGCACAAATAAAATGCCTTCACGAACCTGCGTAGGAGCATGCGGAATAAGACCGTCCGGTAAGCTATCCAACAGTCTGGAATTTGTCACCCACCCGGCGACCGCGTCACGCCTCAAGCGCACCACTTTTCAGTCTCGACTGCCTGAAACACGAGGAAAGCATGCACGGCTTGTACTACGTCGGACAATGGATCGTCGTCGCGATGGCGGAGGACGCAGCGGACAATCGGTGGATTCCGCGTTGGTGGTTATCCAACAAGGTGACCCACCAATCCTATTCGGGTAGCGGCAATCAGTTGTTCCCCACGTCCCGGGCGGCGGTGGAGGCCGCGCGCGTGGAAGCGGAGCACGTCCTCGGCTCGCTCTCCCAGACGCTGCACCGGCTGACGCCGGAGGCAAAGACCGAAGGCTAGCCAGCCCCGCGCCTTACAGCCCGGTCTAGTGATCCTGTTTCCGACTGACCTTGCTGATGGCCGGCACGAACGCCGGCCCGAATACCGTGGCCACGCGCTCGACCTCCGGCAGGATGTAGACCATCGCCTTGCCCTTCAGGAGTGCGGGATCGACCACGCGCTCGTAAAACGCCCGGGGCACGTTGATGCAACCGAACGAAATGCGATTGTCGAGCGGCGTGGGCGTGGCCAGCCGCTGCAGCCTGCGCTCGGCCGCGTTGTTGGCGCGCACCCGATGCAGGGAAACCGCGGCGTCGTAGTCCACCCAGATGATGTCTTCGCCACCCAGATTGACGCCACGCTCGGCGCGAAAGCGCCCCGCCGGCGTGGTCTTTTCATGCGGCAGAACCTTCGCGAGCGGCCTATCGCCAATGCCAGGCACGCTGTAATCCCCGCGCGCCGCACCCAGCAGGATCGGCGAGTCGCCCATGAATCGGCCGCTGGGGTCGTACACGTGCAAGCGGGCGGACACCTTGTCGATCAGGAAAACGGGCAAGTCTTCGTTATCGTTTCTGGAACGGATCCCCTCGATCATCGCGCGGGCACGCGACGCACCCGCGACCACTTCTGCTGGCTGCGCGTGCGTGACAGACCCCGTCAACAGCAGGATCGTCAGCCACAGCATCGGCAATCCCCTCAGCGCCATCAATCAAAGCCTCCATGAATTCCGGTGGTCCGGGCGATACCGACCGCAGGAAAGGCTGAGATTGTTCTACACCCCTTCCCTGCGATCTGTCCGTGCGCCACCGACAGGCATGCGGGGGGACCGCGCCTGTCCCTGCGCCGGCAGGGCTGTGTGGCGCATGCGCTGACATCCGATCGCGCAACCGTCCTACACGCCGGGCGACGGCGACCGCCTAAGGTACATACACGCGCGTGCGTTTCGCATGGCGTTCACTCATTCACCAAGGATACGCACATGAACAAGATCATCATTGCAGCAGCCCTCATCGCGGTGAGTTCGGCCGTGTCGGCCCAGCAACAAAACCCGCCGTCCAGGCCGACCGTCCAAGGCGACAATCCGACGACGCGCACGAACGAAGGCGGTTCTTCCTACAACGACACCCAGAAAGCCCCGGCGCAGCGAGCGCCGGCCAACTCCATGACCAAGGATCGTGTCCAGGAACCGATGTCGAGCAGCGCCGCCGCTCCCGTCGCTCCCGCCACCAGGACCACCACCGTCGCTCCCGCCACCAGGACCACCACCGTCGCACGCGCGCCCAAAGCTGACCGGAACTAAGCCGGCGCTTTACGCGCGCCTCGAAGCAAAGCCGGGCCCCAGGGCCCGGTTTTTTTGCGTTCACCGTCTCCAATGCACGTTTGTAGGACTGTAAGACGGTGACATAAGCTCATGGAATCACCCGTCTGGCGCATCGCGCAGGCAAATACGGGCACAGCAGCGGACGTCGCTCCCACACCCGATCGCGCAATCAACCTACAGAGGAGGAGTGTTCGAAGCAATATATTCCGTTCACGGTGCGTTCCGCATCGCGTTAGCACCGGAGACACACATGAATAAAGTCATCATCGCCGCCGCTCTTCTGGCCATCAGCACGTCCGCCAGCGCCCAGCAGGAACTGCTTTTCCAGACCGAGCCCGTCGTCCAGTCGGACAACCCCGTCACCCGTACGAGCGAAGGCGGTTCTTCATACTACGGCCCCGTGGAAGTCCAGCGGCGGGTCGCGGAAGTCATCCCGCAGCCGGCCCCCGTTGTTGTCGCTGCCACGCCCGCGCCGTACGTCGCACCCCCGCCGCAGGTCGCCCCCGCGCCGTTCGTGCCCACGCCGGTAACCCCGGAGCCGGTGCGCGCACGCAAACCGGACCGCAACTAAAACTGCGGCACCAGTAACAAAGCCGGGCCTCAGGGTCCGGCTTTTTTTCGTCATGCCCGCAGCGCGGGCATGGCTGACGCGCGCTAAGGAAAGTCTGGTTTACCACGTCACACCGGCGAAGGCCGGTGTCCAGCGCTCTGATTTCACTGGATTCCGGCCTGCGCCGGAATGACGAATGACATGTTTTGCAGAGCTTCCCTAAAGCATCCCTCTCAGCTCTTCCAAATTTTCCCAGTGCATTTCCCGCTTGCCGTCTTCGATCCCGTTGAACATCTGCATGATCAGCGTATTCAACGGCGTCGGCACACCATGCCGCGCGCCGGTGCGGACGATCTCGCCGGTCACGTATTCCAACTCGGTCTTGCGCTTGCGCACGACGATGTCGCACCAGTAGCCGGTCCGCACGCGTGTGTTGCCCGCCGCCATCTCGTCCAGGACGGCAAAGGCCGCCCCAGAAGCCGCGCGCGCTGCTGCGGAACACATACAGGGAAGCCTGTCGCAGACGCAGCACCGGCTGGTGCCGGAATCGCCGCCGGAATAGCCCGGCGATGCGGCTACGCCGCCTGCAGCACCAGACTCGGCTTCTGGCCAACGCGACTCGCAAGCACGACCAGCATGTCGGGGCTGAACTTCTCCCACTTGCCCCGGACCAGATCGGAAACACGCGATTGCGTGATGCCGAGCCGGACTGCGGCTTCCTGCTGGGTCCAGCCGCGCGTCGCGATCAGCTTGCGCAGCGTCGCCATCAGCTCCGCGCGCATGGCGAGTACCGTGGCCTCTTCGCGGGAGAAACCAAGGTCCAGGAAGACATTGCCTTTGGACTTTGTGATGCGTTCTTTCATGATCGGAGACTCGATTTAACGGAGCCGGCGTGGCTTTATCGTTCAATTATCTCAAAATTGAGATAGACATCGAGACGATTGATATACCGCCAGCGGCTGCAGCCCTTCCCCTGCGAACCGCCGAGCAGCCGCAGACGGGCAAGGGGCTTTCGGCGAGGACTGTCTGAGCGCTGGCACGTCCTTCGTGCAAGCGCGAGTTCCGCAGCCGCCTTGCCCGCCGAGCAGCGCAGGGGCACCACCACAGTGGCGGTTCGCCGGGGCGACCTTCTCTTGGGTTACTTTCTCTTGGCCGTGCAAGAGAAAGTGACTAGCCCACGGGCTACCCCCGGGAAGCAAGATCAATCCAGCAGCGCTCCGAGCTCGTCGAGGTTCTTCCAGTCCATCGTCCGCTTGCCGTCTTCGATCTCGTTGAACATCTGCATCATCCGCGCGTTGAGCGGCGTCGGCACGCCGTGCCGCGCGCCCGTGCGGACGATCTCGCCAGTTACGTATTCCAGCTCGGTCTTGCGCTTGCGCACCACGATGTCGCGCCAGTAGCCGGTCCGCACGCGCGTGTTGCCCGCGGCCTGGCCCGCCGCCATCTCGTCCAGCACGGCGAAGGCCGCCTCCCGGCCCGCGGACGTGGTGTCCACGAACACGGCGGGATCGAAATGCGCGAAGGCCTCCACCTTCACGCCGTCCGCCGCCGCGGCGAGGATGCCCTCGCGCAGCAGATGGATGCGGATCGGGTGGTACTTCCGTTCCGCGCGCAGCTCGAGGGCGTTGGTATCCACCAGCGCCGTGAAGGCGTCCACCGTGCCTTTGCAGATCTTGGCCCACACGCAGCCCATGATGTTGGTGCGGAGGTGGGCGGGCACGGCCAGCGCGAGCAGGCGCCGCACTTCCTCGATGCGCGGCGTGAAGCGGTCGTCCAGCTCGCCGACGAAGAGATTTCCCGCACGTCCACGTTGGATCTCGCCGGGCGCGATGCAGTCCGAGGAGAAATCCACCAGGCAGCCGATCGTGCGCTCCGCACCGATGCGCTTGGCGATGTGCGGCTCGTTGACGCCGTTCTGCAGCGAGACCACGGCGGAATCGTGCTTCAGATGCGGCAAGATCATGTCGAGCGCCGCATCCCGGAACTGCGACTTCACCGCGAGGAACACCAGGTCGAAGGTTCCCTGCACGTCCGCCGGCAGCGCCGCGCGCACCGGCACGCGCTGATCGCCGCCCGCCGCGAACTTCACCAGCAGCCCGTTCGCATTCATCGCCGCCACGTGATCGGCGGCGGCGTCCACCAGCAGCACGTGCTCGCCGGCGGCGGCCATGCCCGCGCCCACCACCCCGCCGATGGCGCCTGCGCCCCACACTGCGATCTTCATAGCCGCCACTCCGGATTCAACCCACCTCGTGCAAAGCCTACCGTGCCCTTCTCCCTTCCTGGTCCAGGAGGGGTGGATGCGAAGCAGACGGGGTGGTTACGTCGGCACCGATTACGCCCACCACTCCGCCCGCTCGCGCGGGCACCCCTCCTCGGGCAGGAGGGGGTTTAACGTTCCTTGCTGTTCTTCGTGACACGCCGCACCCCCATCCCAACCTTCCCCCTCAGATGGGGAAGGAGTCATATCCCCTCTCCCTCTCAGGGGAGGGCTAGGGTGGGGGTCGCACGTATCCATGAATGTCATACCGCTACGGCATTCTCAACAATAGGTACGGCCCACAAGGTACCCGTTCATTCCGGCTTGATCCCCGCCGCCTTCACCACGCGCGCCGCGCGGGCCACTTCCTCGCGCAGGTACTTGGCGAACTCATCCGGCGTGTTGGTCTCCGGGTCAGTGCCCTGATCGATCAGCGCCTGCCGCATCTGCGATGTGTTGACCACCTTCACCACGGCCGCGTTGATGCGCGTCACGATGTCCTTGGGCGTGCCCGCCGGCACCAGCACGCCGATCCACGAGCGCGATTCAAAGTTCGGCACCGTCTCGGCGATCGTCGGCACGTCGGGCAGGGACGGATGCCGCTTCGGGCTCGTCACGCCCAGCGGGCGCAGGCGGCCGGACTTCACGTAGGGCTGCGCACTCGCGATGGCGGGATACATCAGGTCGAGTTGTCCGCCCAGCACGTCGATCAGGGCCAGCCCCACGCCCTTGTACGGGACGTGCACCATCCGCACGCCCGTCATCATCATGAACAGTTCCCCGGACAAGTGCGCCGCGCTGCCCACACCGCCTGAGCCGAAGTTGAGCTTGTTTGGCTGCGCCTTGGCCAGCGCGATGAACTCCTTGACCGTCTTCACCGGCACGGCGGGGTGCACCACCTGGATGAAGGACGACTGATACACCAGGCTGACGGGCGCAAAGTCCGCGATGATGTCGTGCGGCACGTTCTTCATGATGCTGGCGTTGACGGTGTTCTGCCCAGTGCCGAACAGCCACGTATAGCCGTCGGCCGGCGCCCGCGCCACCACCTCCGCGCCGATCATGGCGTTCGCGCCCGCGCGGTTCTCCACCACGACCTGCTGGCCCAGCAGCTCCGTAAGCCGCGGCGAGATCATCCGCGCGACGACATCCGGCCCGCCGCCGGGGGCGGTGGGGACGACGATGCGGATGGGGCGGGTGG
>ENA-ORBV01000308-ORBV01000308.1-microbial-mat-metagenome-genome-assembly--contig:-NODE-308-length-109609-cov-7.459555_pt1 | contig 109609 bp, 119 predicted proteins | sample MGYA00237777_ERZ505514 | MGnify/ENA primary metagenome ERZ505514 (study PRJEB26160, sample SAMN06269048) | microbial mat metagenome | isolation source: Oligotrophic lake microbial mat | place...
TTCAAGCAGAAGACGGCATACGAGATTCGCCTTAGTCTCGTGGGCTCGGAGATGTGTATAAGAGACAGGATATGAACCGGAAGCTCTCGATCGCGTACCCGGAGCAGACCGTCTTCGTCCCGAAGGGCGGCTTCGATCTCTTCTTCGCCGGTTGGACGAAGGAGTCGAAGGACGAGACGAAGGCATTGCAGACCTGGAAAGACGCCGCGCACGAGTTCGTCTCGACGACGAATACCGCGTCCGCTACGCTCTCAATATAAATACCGATTGCGAGTCTATACTTCCCCCAAGGAGGGACAAGCCGCCCGCAAGGGAACGGCAGAGGCTATCGCGGCGGCCCTCAGCTCGATAACCCGCCGCATGGGGGGACGGCCGACCCCGCCGAGGTCGGCAAAGACTTCCGTCAGGTGGCGGGAAGCTACCGGAGCGAAGCCCTACCGAAGGAGGGCGCGTACTCGGTCGGCGAGTACAAGTACGAGGAGATGGTCCGCAGTGAGATCGCCCGTGCCAGCAAGGCCGTGGATATTGCGCTTGCCCCGTACAAAGACAAGATCTCCGGGGTGGACATCCATGACGGCGAAAAGTCTTGGATTTACGTGTCCGTAAAAATCAAGTGACCTATGTCTCGACGCGAGTAGCTCGCGTCGGAATGGGCCTTTCGGTTCCGTCAGCGCTCCTCACGAGAAGCTCGACGCTCTCGACTCCTTCGTAACCCGCTATGTCGAGAGCCTGCATCCGAGCCTCCTCTACGTTCGGGAAGGGCCCGACGGTCCTCTGCCCGAACGCGGCGATCTCGTACTGGACGTAGTAGGCGTCACCGTCGTCGATACTCACGCCTTCCCTCGGCGTTGGAGGATCTTTTCGAGCTTCTCTCGTTCTTTTGCGAGCGCCTTCAACCGCGCGTTCGCCATCTTCTCGATCCGCTCCCGGGCCTCGTCTTCCGACTCGTACCAGTCGGGCTTGTGGTAGTGGGTGAGGACGTATTCGAGATCCGTCACCATGCTGGGATGGTCAGGGAGAACCGGACCGGCCTCTTCGAAGGCTCCCCGGGAGAGAGGGATTTCGTAACCCAGACCTCTCCGGTTCGCTCTTCGGGAACGCTCTTGTTGGTCATAAGGGCTCTTACGCCTCATCGGTAAATTCGCTTTCCCGGCTATAGATTTCGCTGAATGATGCCGAAAAATTGGTGGTTTGACAATCAGGATCGCAACAATCTACGCGGCGTAGAAGACGACCCTTCGAACCGTCCGATCTTGCCGGACGCCATGATCATCGAGTTCCTCCTCCAGAACCCGAACGCGCGCCGGGACTTCCGAATCATCGTTCCTCTAATGCTTCCGGACGAACAGACCCGTCTCAACGGTATCGTCGCGAGGAACCCCCGAGTTCTCTCGGCCGAACCTAACCTCGACCCGGGGATCATAGAGGACCGTTTCCAGGCCTCTCAAAACCGTCCCGGCTTCCGCGACCCGAATCGGAGAAGAAAATGACCCGTAGCCTCCTTGCGTTCCTGATCCTCTCCCTCGGAGTCGCCGGCTGCGGGACGCTCCGCGACCCCGCCGTCTACGCGACGGAGATCCAGTACATCGACATGACGGTCTCGCGAGGAGCCCCGGCCGTCCATCGGCTCCTCTCCACCTCATGCGCCTGCGCCGCGGGAGACCCGGTCGTTTGGACCTCGACCGTCGAGGGATTCTCTACCGAGGACTGCGAAGCGAATGCCGTCTGGTACCGGACGTATCTCGCGCGGTGGCCGTGGCACGTCGCGATGATGCGGTACAACGGCGGGCTGATCGAGACCGATCCGGGTGAGATCCCCGAGGTCCCCTCGACGTGTGATCTCTCCGCCCCGGTCGAGACCTCGGGAGGCGCTTCGTGACCGACTTCCTAAAGGACGGCGGGAAGACCCTCATTGATCTCCTGAAGACTCAAGGTATCCCGGCGATCACGACTTCCCTCGGGAAGCTTTCGGCGGATTCGAACGAGCCGTGGCAGAAGGCGCTCCTGAAGCTCGGAGTAAACCTCGTCTCGAAGCACGGGCCCGAAGGACTCGACCTTCTAGAGGCCGTCGTAGCTCAGCTACAGAGCGGAAAGTCGATCGACCTCTCCGCGCTCTCTCTCCAAGAGGCGAGCGATCTTCTCGCCGTCATGCAGAGGCGCGAAGCGGAAACGCGAAATCAGGTCGCCCTGTACACTCAAATGGTCGTCGAAGCGCTCGGGAAGGTCCTGGGTACTCTCGTCTCGATTCTGTTCAAAGGTCTGTAAGGAGATCCCCATATGCGAGCCCCCCGTTCTGCTGCTGGTCCGTCACGCATCTTCCCCGGCGCCGGAGAACCCGTCGTCCCCGTAGCCGTCGCGCCCGTTGCGGTAGTAGCCGCCCCGGCGAAGACGCGCGCGAAGACGGGCGCCCCCGTAAAGGCGACCGTCGTGAAGGCGGAAGCTCCGAAGAAGGAGCCGAAGGCGAAGAAGGAGCCGAAGGCGAAGAAGGAGCCGAAGGCGAAGAAGGAGCCGAAGGCGGCTTTGAAGATCACCTCCGTCGGGATCTCGGCCTCGACCGAGACCCCCGCGAAGAAGAAGAGCGGCGGCGCGAAGAAGGCTCCGTCGAAGAAGTCCTGAAGTCTCTTTAGAGACCTGTGTGCGCTTCATAGTCTCGAAGTACATCCCGGAAGGGCTTTACGGATTCCTAGAGGCGGAAGGGGGACAACGCGCCTTCTTCCACCTCTCGGAGTTCAAGCCGATGGGCGGTCCGCCTCCGATCTCCGGGGAGGTAGTCGAGGTCGCACGCTTGGAGCCGAACGGGGATAAGAGTCCTCGCGCCCGGGTCGTCGAACGGCAGAACCTTCCGAAGTCTCTTACGGGACTCGTAATCCGTTTCGATTCCAACATCGGATACGGGTTTGTCGCGACTCCGGACGGGACTCAGTACTTCCTCCATCGGAGCGAGTTCTCGAACGGCGAGCTTCCGCGCGTTGGTATGACGGTAACCTTCTTCATCGGTGGAGAAAGCAAACCGGGAAAACCTTCTCGGGCTTGCTATCCGGCGATCATCGACCGAGGTGAGAAGTGAGTAAGACCGGTAAGAAGAAGAACGCGTTCGGAGGCGGGAACCCGAACTCGGTTTACGTCCCGATGTCCGAGATGGAACAAGAGGTCATCGCTCGTCTAATCGAGGCGAAGAATCTCGAAGTTCTAATCCACGGGTGGAACTTCATTACCGAGCCGAAGCTTACGGTCGGCGACGCTCAGGTCATGATCCCTCTGACGATCCGGTTCGACGGGCTCTCGGCCCCGACCTTCGTCCACTACTTCGACCTAGAGCTTCGAACGAAGACGGGGCTAACGCTCTTCAAGGAACGTCAGGCTTGTCTCTATGAGAACCGCCCTCTCTCGGTCGAGAACGGAACCGAACTCTCGATGATCTGGCACATCGGCGTGAAGTGCATGGATCCGGCGGTCGTGAAGATGATCCTCCCCGGAGCGATCGGCCTTACGTCCCGAGTCATAGACAAGGACACCGGGAATGCGACCCTTCTCGGGAACCTACATCTCAACGAGGGCTTGAAGCGGACTCTCGCGGCCGTTCGTAAGGGAGAAGCTCGGGCCCGCGCCCTCAAGCGCTGACCGAATCAGACTCGGTACCTTCAAAATCAAGGCCGAGTAGGGATGACCACACGAGACTCTCGTCTGCGTACTGCGGTGATTCGGCTCGCTCACACGAAGCCGGAGCTTCGTACGAGTCTTCTACCGCTCTTGAGACCTAGCGCGGAACCAGACCTCGACGTTTTCCTCGACGGGTTCTACCGAAAACACCCGACCCTCCGTACCTGGCGCCCTAAGGTTTTCTCCAAGGGGTCTTCGTCCGGGAAGTCGGGTCACCCGGAGGCGAGGCAGTTCGGAGACGAGATCTGGCTATTTCCGAAGTTCTGGGATCTTGATTCGAAGACCCGAGATTTCGTTTTCGCTCACGAGATCGGACATTTCGTCTCTTCTAGAGGATCTCTTTCTGGGCTCATCCAGAAGGCGGAATCCTTGGGGATCGATCCTTGGGATTCGAGCGCTCTCCCGTTCGGTCAGGTGAACATGGAGGAAGCGTTCGCGGACGCCTTCGCCACGTATTACCTCGACCGGGATGATTTGAAGCGAAGATACCCGGCGTGGTTGAGTCTGGTCGAAAGTCTGTAGTCGGGCCGAATGAGGGGGCGAGCGGTAAGGCGGTTATCGTCGCAGCTCGAATGAGATGAGCACAAGCGGAAGTGGCGAGAGGATCCTAATTCTCTCCGACCGGATCTCAACCTCGTCGCCCGCAGGCGCCGACCAGGAGACTCCGCCGGTAGGGAAGATCCTTCTCTTCCTCGACGACTCCCTCGACCTTTTCTCGAAGGACGAGCTAGGCGTAGTCAAGCCCCTAAACGGAGGCGTGCTCTCGGACGCCTCCTGGGAGGCGATTTCGCCGGCTACGAGCCCGACCCCTACCGGAGAGGTTACCCATCGGGGCCGGGCTGCCGTAGGGCTCCTGGTCGCCGGGCCCATGCTTACCGGGATTCAGTTTCAGGTAAGCGGGAACGAGGCGATCGCCGGCTCCCTCTATCTGGAATCCACGATCGTCGCCGAGGCGGACCTCTCCGGCTACTCGCAGATCTTCCGGAAGCTTGAAGACGCTGGGCTCTACGCGAAGCCCGTAGGTCTTCCCGAGAGGCGCATAGACGCTCCGGGTCTAATCCGAAAGACCATCCCCGCGGACGAGACGATCATCGCCCCGGACGGTTCGCAGTACCTGGTCTTCGGGACGTTCACTCTCGGTCTAGGGGCAACCCTTTCCCTCGTTGGGGACGCCGATCTAGTCGTTCTCTGAACTACGAGTAACCCTATGAGCAAGATTCAAGTCGCCGATGCCGCTTCCGACCCGACGACGTTCCCGCCGTCCGGTTCCCACTTCCTCTACGCGAAGTCAACGGGGCTTTTCTCGATGGACTCGGCGGGAGTCGTCTCCGGCCCGTATACGGGCGGGAGCGGAGCGCCTTCGGGCGCCGCGGGGGGGGACCTCGCGGGTTCGACGTACCCGAACCCGACGATAGCGGCGCTCGCGGTAACGACGGGAAAGATCGCGGCGCTCGCGGTAACGAACGGGAAGATGGCGCTCCTCTCCGTCGATACGGGGAACCTCATCGACGAAGCGGTTACGACCGCGAAGATCGACGACGACGCTATCCAAACCGCGAAGATCGCGAACCTCGCGGTAACGAACGCGAAGATCGCAAACGGTACGATCCTGAACGGGAAGATCTCGGATGGCGTCCTCGGGCTAGAGAAGCTCATCGCCCCGCTTGCGGCGTACCAGACCGTCTACTCGACGGCCGGTCTCTCCTGGGTAGCGGGACTCCTACCGCGGCTGAAGTTCGGTACGGACGGCGCGAACCTCTCGCGCGTTACGATTCTCGGAGACCTCGGAGCCCTCTCGGACCCGACCCCGCGATACGTTCGCCTTCTCGATACGACCGGGGCGGACGTGTCCCTCGGGCACCTCGCTAAGACGTTCTCGTATACCGGCGCGGTTCCGGCCCCCGGAACGAACCTCCTTCTCAACTCGATCGCGGGCGCCCCGACGGTCTTCAACCTCGTCCCGGGCGGCGCGGCGGCGGACGTCGAACTTCCGTACTCGACGTACTACCCGCTCGGGACCGAGATCCTCGTTCTCAACATCACCGCAAACCCGTTCACGATCGTTACGGGAGCCGGGGCTTCCGCCCTCGTAAACGTACTCGGCGCAGGCGTTGCCTCCTATGTCATCGGAGCGGGGACCGGTCGTCGGTTCCTAGCGCGCACCGCGGGTTGGGTATCGACCGGGACGTTCTGACGGTCACAGACCCTCCAGCGTGAGTAGTTGACTGAAGTAGACCCCCCGCTCGATGATTGAGGGGGTCCAACTCTCACCGATGCTCTTGGCCTCGTAGTAAGCGGGCCACGAGGAGCACCCGTCCCAGCCAGGAGCGTCGATCAAATCGACTCTGAGGCCGAGACGGCTCCCCACATAACAGCAGAGAAGTTGGACGGTCTTCTCCTGAAGGTAGGCCTCCTCCGCGTCCGCTACGTCCGGGCAGTACTCTTGGTTGTAACTTCCTGTGTACCCCAGCCCGTATTCCTGTAAGTCCAACTGCTCGGGTGCGGCCACAAGGTAGTGCATGATCTCGTGCAAGAAATCATGATCGGACAGGTAGACAGGGTCCGAGTCCTTGCGACGGACGAAATCTTCTTCCTCCGTACCCCACTCGGAGAACTTGCCGGTGCCTACCCACTCACAAGGGTAGAAATGAGTAGCAAGAGTTTCGCCGTCGAAGAGGAAGTCCCTGTCACAGGATCTCTCTTCGATGCGAATACCGACTTGCTCCGCCAGTTTTCGTAGGCGAGGGTCCATCACAGGCACCTAGCGGATATTGCACCACCCGAAGACCGGGTGGCCCATGTCTACACAAAGTTCGACGGACCCACAACCCGTTAGACCGAGACCGCAGAGCGGACGACACGTCCCGTCGAAACACAAGTAGCTCCCGGAGCAATCGGCTCCGCTATCACAAGAGACCCCTGTAGCGCCCGGTATAGCGGCTTCGCAGCGGTACTCGGTAGCGTTGTAGATACGGCAATCTCCGAGCGGGTGCCCGCATTCCGTACGGCTCGTGCAGACCGTGTTCGTCTCCGGCGGGACTTCGAGTCGGGGGTCAAGTCCGGTCGGACCGGCCGCGTCCGTACCGGCGTCGAGCGTCGGGTCTGCGTCGGGGGTTCCTGCGTCCGGGAAGGTCGGTCTTGCGTCCCCTACGGCCCCGTCTACCGGGAGCATCCCCGTATCCGGGCGGATTCCCGTACCCTGGAGCGAGACCAGGTCGAAAGCGCAGCCAGGCGCCAGGAGTAGGATCGAGAGGATCGAGAGGAGAACGGTACGGGTGAGCATGGTTCAGTTCCTTCCGACCTAGTAACGGCCGGGATCCAGGCTTTTCTCCCTGGACCTCACCCGCCCTACGGCATTCCTTACTCTTTGGGAAGAGGGCTTCGAGTAGACGGTCTTCTGGCGGGCGAACTTTCGATCGAACCATAGGGTCACCTCGACCCTATAGAGGCGCCCCCTCCTCGGATCGATAAGGGATCGGCCGGCTTTCCTCTCTATCGAGAGGCGAGCTACGAAGTGCCGAAGATCGTTCTCAAGAATGACCTCCTAGCGCCGGACCTATCGGCGGCGGCCACTACCGTTTTCTCGAAGGCGGACGGGCTCTACCTCGTCCTCGCGGACGGGACGGTCGTCGGCCCTCTCGGGATGGGGATCGGCGGGACGGCGGCCGGGGGGTCGCTTACCGGGACGTACCCTAACCCGGGGATCGCCTTCGGCGCGATCGACGTAAACCAACTCGCCGACGGTTCGGTGACGGGGATCAAGATCGCAAACTCGGCGATCACCCTCTCTAAACTCGATGCCTCTCTCATCGACCCAATCGCGGGCCTCGGCGGAGTCCGGACCCTCGGGACGGGCGCCCAGCAGGCCGCAGCGGGTAACGACTCGCGCTTTACCGACTCCCGAGCCCCGAACGGTCCGGCGACCGGGGACCTCGCGGGAACGTACCCGGCTCCGACGATCGATAGCCTCCAGGGCTACCCGCTCGATCTAACGGTCGCCCCGACTCCAGGGTACGTCCTGACCTGGAACGGGACGAACTGGATAGCAGGAATCGGAACGGACGGGACGACTCTCCAATCCGCGTACGTACTCGGGCCGACGGTTTCGGTCGTCGCGGCTCCGATCGCGTTCTCGAACGTTACGAACGCCGTAGACGTTCTAACGCTCTCTCGTACGTTTGCGGGAGGCGGACAAGCTCTCTCGGTCTCGATGGGGGCGCTAACGACCGAGCCCGCGATCGAGATCGCCCAGACCGGCGTCGGGGTTTCGTCTCACGGGATCGTCCTCGTCTTGGGGGCCGCCGGACCGGCGGCCGGTAACGGGCTCTCGATCGAATTCCAAGACGTGACTTCGAGCGGTATCGGGCTCGCTATCGACAACCAAGGTACGGGCGCCCTACTTTCGTTGGGGGACCCGACCGGGGTAATGACGGTTCGGTCGGACTCGATTATCGGCGCGCGGGCCGCGATGGTAATTCGCCCGTCCCATATCCCGTTCCTTAGCGTCCTTCCTGGCCTCTCCCTTACTTTGACGGGCTCGAACGCTCTAGGTCTCAATCAACCCGGAGGCGACCTCGTCCTCGACGGGGGGGCCGGTTCGAGCGGTGGGGCGAACGGGACGATTTCGATCGGCGTTACGACCGCGGACAATATCAATAGCGGACACGGCGCCGTTACCTGGGCCCATACGGGCGCGTTCGACCTAAATACGGGTTCAGGGGGGACCGGGTTCATCTTCCGGATCGGCGCGTCTAACCGCCTAATCCTGGAGACTGGAAACTTCGCCGGGGCTCCGGTAATGACCCTTACCCCGGACGCTACAGCGCTTAGTTACACCGGGCAGATCACCTACTGGAGCGACTCCGGGGTTATCCCGGCCGTTGACGTCCTAACGGCGAAGGCTTCTCCGGAGGGCCTCGTATTCGCCGGTCCGGGTTCGATTTGTCACGTTCGATACTCGTCCGCGAACGCAAACGACGGCCTTTGGGTAAAGAACACCGGGACGGGTACGACGGGTTGGGCCCGAGTCGGAACGTCCTCGGCGGCGGTCGTTACCTCCGGGTTTACGACTACGGGTCTCGCCGACGGCGACCTCGGGTACATCTCGGCTTCTCAGACGGTTACGAAGGCGATCGCGACCGCGTTCTCTACCTCCCTCGTAATCGGGGCGAACGAGGGAACCGTCGGGTCGATGACGACCTCGGGGACTATCGAGAACCAGAACGTAGAGTCCGGAATTACCGTTACGGCCGGGAACCGTCTCTATCTATCGGCGACGGAGGCCGGGAAGGTGACGAACGTCGCTCCCGTAACCGCCGGGCAGGTCGTAGCTCCGGTAGGGATCGCGCGAACGACCGGGGCCGGGGCGGGTTCCGACGTGTCTATGTTGTTAATGATCGGTACGCCGGTCCTTCTCTGATTAGGTACGAAATGGCGAACGCAATACCCCTACAGATTCTCCTCGGGATATCCCAGCAACTGGGTTCCGCGGATATGGTACTCGCGGACGGCATCGTACCGCGGTCCGGGTCTACGCTCACGTTCGGCGACGGGCAGACGTCCGTTATCAATATCAACGGTGTTTCGGTTACGACGATCGCTCTCGGAGTCGCGAACACTACCGTAAACGTTCCGGGGAGAATTGCACTCGGCGCCGGTACGATCAACACCCCTGCGATCACGTTCGGTACAGCTACGGTCGGTCTCTACGGCATCGGCGGCTCGGAGACCGGATACGTCTCCAGCGGAGTCCTCTCGCTCAACTTCTCCTCGGCCGGTCTTCGCGCGACCGTAGGGTCTGCTGCGACACCGTCTCTGTCGTTCGTCGGATATACCGACGACGGGTTCTTCCATCCGGCTGGGGCTGGCGCCGTCTTCGTCACGATCGGAGGCGCTTCGCGCTGGTCGTTCGGATCTGCGGACATCCCTGGCGAGCCTGGGGCGCTGTGGGCACGGTCGGCCCCAGGCAAGATCGGACAGTACACAACTGGTGCCGGTCTCACCTTCTCGTCTGCGATCACGACCCAGGCCGTAACTGGCATCGCCATCGACAACGGCGGCGTTGGGTTCACCGCCGGTGTCGCCAGTGCAGCGGCTGACCAGGTCAGCCTCGGGATGACGCATGCCGTAGTGCAGGGCAGCACGTCGTCGTTCGTAGCGCAGAAGATCGATCTCACCGGAGCGGGTGGTGCCGGCGCTCCTACCTTCGGATCTGGCGGAGGATTCTTCTTCGACTTCAGGACCAACAGCGCGTCCGTAGCCAAGATGACGGCTGCGGGTCAGATCCAGGTCGGCAGCGGTGGGGCGGCTGCCCCAGGTCTGTCGTTCACTGCGGATACTACCAAGGGCTGGTACCACGCAGGCGCCAGCGTCGTGAACCTCGCGCTGGCCGGCGCTTCGGCTCTGGCACTCTCGGGTAGTTCGATCCAGTACACCTGGGGCAGTGCTGCGAACTACCTGTTCTCGTCGTTTGCTGGCTCCTACATCGACATCGGTGGAGCCGCGGGGACCGCAAGTACGAACCCCACGGTAGTCCTTAGATCGCAAGCCAACTTCGACGCCTCAGCAGTACAGCAGACCAACACCCTGATCACGTCGCCGGTTGCTCAGACCTCGACGGCGGGGTTCACGGCGTTGAAGATCGCGATGTTCGGCAGCGGAGGCGCGGGCGCTCCGACCTTCGGATCTGGCGGCGGTAAGTTCTTAGACCTCCAGACTAACAGCACGTCGATCGCGAGCGTGACATCCCCCGGGGCTTTTCTCTCCGGGGACGGGGATATCACTAATCCCGGTCGCGCGTGGAACAGCGACCCTGGGTTCGGTTGGTATAAGCAGAGCGCGACGCGAGAGACTCTAGCGGTCGGCGGGGTTACCCAGTTCGGCTTCCAGACCGGAAACGGGGTACTCCAATTCTTCGTAAACTCCGGCGGGATCGCGAGCGCCGCGACGAACGGGAACCTAACGATCTCCGGAGTAATCTCCTCGACGAACGTCGCCTCTATTGATCTTCTAAATGACGGTGCGTTTACCGGTGGCGCCGCATCCGCCCAGATCCATACGCGGCTTTCTAGTACCGTCGCGCAGGGCGGTGCGGCCGGCGCGGCGTTTACGGCACTTCAGTTCGCTACAACCCATACCTCGCCCGGAACCGGAAATCAGCTCGCGATCGACTTCCATGTCGGAGGGGTGTCCCAGGCTCATATCTCTAGCGCCGGTCACTTCCGCTTGGCGGACGGCCTCGTAGCGACGCCTTCTCTCTCGTTCGCGTCTACAACGGGACTAGGGTTCTTCCGCGGTAGTGCCTCCGAGATTCGTATTGCCCAGGGCGGCCTCAACATATTCGGCCTCGACGCCAACGGCCCTACCCTCAATTTCTACCAGAACGGGACGACGATCTACGCAAACGTCTCCCACGGGTACCTCCAGCTCGCGGGGCTCATCACCACCTCACTAACCCCAGCAATGTACTTCAAGAACGGCGCGCAGTACAGCGCCGCCGCAGGCGCCCAAACCGGTACACATGCGTACTTCGGTGTAAATCAGACCGGAGGTAGCACGGCATCCTTTACCGGCTCGGTGATCGATCTGTGCCTGAGCATTGTTGGCACCGGCACTCCGGTCTTTGGTACCAACGGAGGATTCTTCTTCGATTATCGGGTGGCTAATTCGTCGATCGCAAAGATGACTTCGGCAGGCGCGCTCCTCTCCGGTGCGGGCACTACGGCGCTTCCCTCGTTGTCGTTCCTCGCGGAGCCCGCGCTCGGGCTACGCCGAGCCGGGGCACAACAGCTCGCGGTCGTCTCTGGCGGGGTAGACACCTGGCTCTTCGCCAACGCAACGCTCCAAGCTCCTCTGGTAGGCGTCCTCAGCGCGAACTTCAACACCACGCTGTCGATCGACACCAACACCAACAGCGGCGGCGGCGGCCTGACGATTCGCAACGGCCAGGTATACAACGGCGCGGGGACCACTGCGCAGTTCCCGGTGAGCATCACAGCCGGTGTCAATCAGACGGTGGACGCGTCGTTCACCGCGCTCAAGATCGACCTAGGTCTGGTGGTCGGCGGCACCGGCGTTCCTGTATTCGGCTCTGGTGGAGGCTTCTTCTACGACTTCCGCGCGAACAGCGTCTCGGTCTCCAAGATGACTTCGACCGGTCAGTTCCTCGCGGCTGACGGCGGTATCTCTACGCCGACCTACTCGTTCGCGAGTTCGCCCACCGAAGGCATTATGATGGTCGGTGGCGTCATGATCGCTGCAGGGGGCGCGTACCGTTGGCGCTTCTCCTCGAACATCATCCAAGCGTTTACCCAGAGCAGCATTATCCAGCAGGCGGTAGCAGAAGGCAACCTCTCTTTTGGGGGGATGATCGGCGGCAACGCCGACACGTCCGTAAATCTGTTCAACGTCTCGATATTCACCGGAGCCGCTGGTATAGCTCAGGTTGGGACCCGGCTCGCATACGGGGTAAATCAGACCTCAACGGCGTCCTTTACTGCGCTGAAGATCGACCTAGGTAACGCCCTAGGTGGAACCGGCGCTCCAGTCTTTGGCGGATCCGGAGCTAACGGTAAGTTCCTTGATTTCCGCGCGAACAGCGTCTCGGTCTCCACGATGGATTCCGCGGGCCGTCTACTCGTGGGCCCGGGTACAGCAGGAGCCCCTTCGCTGGGCTTCTTGGGCACGTCCACCACCGGCTTCTCGATGACGACGAGCGGCATCATCACCGTCGCAACACCGGGCGGGGGCTACACGACGTTCCGCGACGGCGGCATCAGTTACACCCAGAACACGGGGTACCTCGGCTCGGCCGGCATCAACGGCATCAACTCGATCGACATCTCTGGTGGTGTAACAAGCAACTCAGCCGTCCCGAGCATCGTGCTTAGCAACCACGTGGCGGCCAGCACGGCGTACTCCGCGTTCGTCGGGTCAAACACGGTGCAGCGTGGTCTCGAACTTCAGTGGCCCGTCGTTCAGAGTTCGACCGCCAGCTTCACCGGCATCCTAATGGACATCCGGGGAGCCTCGTACTCCGGCGCTCCAACGTTCGGGTCTGGTGGCGGTAAATTCTTTGACTACCAAAGTAACAGCGTTTCGATCTCTAGTATGAACACGGCGGGGGAGCTTTTGGTAGGTTTGGGGTCTGCGTCGAGCCCTAGTTATTCGTTCGCGGGCGACCCTGATACCGGCGTCTACCGAAACGACACTAACGAGATCGGGTTTAGTACAGGAGGCACCGCCTGCGTCCGCATCACTTCTTCTTCCTTCGGTCCGTTCGACGACAACACGATAGCTCTGGGCGCCGCTACTAAGCGTTTCTCCGACGTATTCGCGGTCCAAACCACTATCGGCGACTTGAATATGCGAGATCCCGATAGCGGAGCCGGCGACCGGGAAGCCTCTCACTGGAAGATTGTTGAAGGGGCGGACTGTATCTATGCCTACAATATCCGTACCGGACAGAAGTTCAAGATCGCTCTAGAGACTACGACTCTAGACGAGGCGGATACGCAGAAGATCGCGCGCGAGCGCGCTAGATTCGGGTGGTGACTTCATGGCTAAGAAGGTATACACGAGAACGTTCACCCATCAAACCACTACCTCAGGGGTGGCCAATGGGGTGTGGACGATCGCTATGCCGAGCAACGCTCTGTGGTCGGTTGCTATGGTATGTATCGCCAACGATACTACAGGGGGGAACGAGCGAGCCCAGTATCGACGACACATGCTGGCTTACCGGAAAGCAGGGGGGGCCGCTACGATACAAGGCGCGACCGAAACCGTAGGTACCGATGTCGAAACCAACGCGACTCTGGACGCAACGCTGGGGGTTAGCGGTAACGACATCGGATCTTCCGTTACGGGCCTAGCGGCCACCACCTTAGATTGGGTCTTCTGCATAACGATCGTAGAAGCGCCTTAAAGTTTGAAGGGTAGGGTTTACTCGCGCGGGTAGGGTTTACTCGCGCGGGGGGGGTCCCCCCTACTAAAAACTTGGTTGGCGACAGGGAAGAAGATGACACAGAAGCGAATGGGATCTCCGGTAAAGGCTGAAGTCGTAGAGTCGGAGACCGAGGCGGAGGAGGTAACTCTCAGCGAGCACGAGGCCGCGCTCGCGCAGCTCGGACAGGAGCGGATCCTCAATTCTCAGCTCATCCTTCAGAACCGCCAGAAGGAACTAGAGGCGAACGTCATGGGCCTCAAGACGAAGTACGAGGAGGGCGGGAAGTTCGCGATGACTGAGATCGACATCGTCCGCGGGACGATCAAGCGAAATCGAGTACCGTGAGGGGCACAGGTCCCGTGGCTCGCCTCGCAAACGGATATCCTTGCCGAGGACTGGACGATTCTCTGATCCGGCGGGTCGAGTAGACCTTCTATCGGAAGACCGTGATTGAACCATGGTCTCCGATTTCACAAAAAGAATCGCCCTCCTCCATCTCGCGGAAGACGAAGGGGAAGAGCAGACCTACCAGGATTGGGTAGCGGAGCAGCCGGTTTCCGAGGTCTCGAACGCGATTTCGAACTCGGTAATCATCCGCGTCAAGTCCAAGTTAGGTCCTCTCGCTCTCCCCTTTCTCTCCCTCTACGAGCAGACTCGGGCGATGCTCGACGGGGCTCCGGCTCCGGACGGCGGGTTAGTCGAAGCCTGGAAGATGGCGACGAAGTCTCTGACTCGTACGCTCGCGACTAAGCTCGGAGATCGTTCGGGACCGGAGCTTATCAACTCCATCTACGATCGTATGTCTACGATCCGTCCGCTCCTTCGGAAGATCGAGAACGGGTTCGGCGTCCAAAGCTATCGCTCCGCCGGAGAACAACTCGCTTCCATAATCGCCGACGTCTGTCGGTCGGTCGAAGTACCGGTCTCGATTCGGCCGGGGATCGACGCGGCGAAGTGGCCGCTACTCCGCCGGGCGAATCCAAAAGAGCAAGCGATGGAGGAGCTTCGGATCGAGAATCCGAATCTCTACTCTCAGATCATCGAGAATCGGGCGCAGCTTCAAGAACGGGAAGTCGCTCTTCGAGAAAGTATCTCGCGCTCGGGACTACTCGCGACGAAGACGAAAATTCGAGGGCGCGTCGTCAATATCGGAGTAGACCCGAAGACGAACGAGCGGATGGTCTTTACGAACGACGGACGGGTCCTCGGCGTAAAGCAGTTCTCCGACGAGTGCGTAGCTACCCGAGACGCAGAGACTCGCTCTCTTCGAGTCTTCCCGAACGGGCTCCCGAAGGACTCGAAGGGCAAACTCTCGCTCGACGGAGTCCGTAGCCTCTCTCCTACGGAACTCCAAGATCCGGCGATCGTTCCTCCGGGTCAAACTCTCTCCTACGCTGCTCTTACGGACGACCTCTCGGCCGAAGAGGGGATGCGTATCTACCCGACAATGAAGGACGCGAAGGGCCGTCCGGTCGTCGTAGCCGGCCGGTTCCAGGGCGTCTATATGGACGACCTCGTAAACCGAGCGGGACGTCTAATCGAGGGCGCGGCGTACGACTTCGACGGGAACGGGAAGCGCATCAAGTTCGAGACGAAGAACGCCGACGGGTCTCCGAACCTAACCGTCCGGAAAGAGCCGTACGTAACGGTCCTCTCCGACGGGCGGTTCATGGTGAAGATCCCCTACAAGGGGGGAGCCGACCCGTATAAGCCCATGCGTCAGGCGATGGAGCAAATCGGAAAGCCTACGATCATCCCGACGATCGAAAAGGTCGAGGGGACTCAGAGCACGACGTTTACTTTCCACGCTAAGGACTTCGTCGCCGTTCGCGAGAAGGTCGGCGGGATGGTTATGTCGAAGGCGGCGGCGACCGTCCTCAAGGCGTACTACGACCAACTCTCGAAGCAAGAGCGGGCGCTTACCGACACGGCGACCGAGAACTTCTCGCTTGCTCGAATCGGCGGCTTCCGCGTCCGCGAGAAGATCGACCCTGCGACGGGCGCCCCCTCCGACCCTCCGGAGTACGAGCCGGACCTCTTCCGGAAGCAGAAGCAGGCGATTTCTTGGGTCGAGTCGCGCGGCTACTCGGGGATGATCGCGCTCGATACGGGAATTGGAAAGACCCTGACGTGCATCGCTACGATGCAGAAGATGGAGCGCGACGGCTTCGCGGCCGACGGGTCTCGCTTCCTCTACGTCTGTCCGACGAAGCTCCGAGGGAACTTCACCCGCGAGGCTCGGGCCTTCCTTGTAGACGCGGGCGCGTTTCTTAGTCGCGTCGATATCGTCTCCTACGACCTCTTCGCGAAGCGGCTAAAGGAGAACGCAAACTACGGTTCGATTACCGGGGACCTAGTCGCCGGGATTCCCCCGTACTCAGCGGTCTTCTTCGACGAAGCTCAGATTCTCGTCAAGAACGAGAAGAGCAAGGCGAGTATCGCCGCTCAGAAGCTAAAGCATCCTCGGAAGATCCTCCTTACGGCTTCGCCGATGGAGGAGTCTCCGGACGAGCTTTACGTAGGGGTCGCGATCGCAAACAACATCGACCTAAACGAGCGCGAAGAGAAGGGGACCGTCTCCCCCGCGAAGCGGGATATGACGAGGTTCCGGTCGCGGTTCTGTCAGCAGGTCGGCGGTCGGACGATCGGACTACGACCTTCGGATAAGAGCGACCCGACGAAGACTCACGACTTCTACGTTTGGGCGAAGGCGAACTTCTTCGCCGCGAATAAGCGAGACGTCATCGAGAATCCGCTCCCCGCTCTTCGTCAAGAGATCGTGGCGGTCCAGATGGACCCTGAGGTCGAGCGCGTCTACCGCGAGACGGCGAAGAAGAGCGCGAAGGTTCTCGGGGCGGCCTTCGCCGTCTATCGCGACAAGGTGAAGGCAAGGAGCGAGGACCTCAAGGCCCTCTTCGGCCTCAGCATGCGAAAGCAGCTCTCTCGGCTAAACGACCTCGCGAATATGCCTGACCTGATCGTCCCGGGCGCTCGGAGCCCGAAGGTAGAGGCGTCGGTCGATATCGTTCGGGGTCGGATCTCAAACGGCGTACGGACGCTCCTCTTCACGGACACCCCGAAGTTCGCGACCTACGTAGCGACCGAGCTTTCGAAGAAGGTTCCGTCTCTCCTCCACGGCGTCGCCCTCTCCGGAGAGATCGCCGTCTTCCAGAACGGAGCGAAGGTCAAGAAGTACACGGAGCGCGGTTACGTCGGGAAGGACGGGCGCGAGATCCCGAAGGCGGAGTGGGCGAGCTTCGTCCTCCGCGAGATCCTCGGGGGGGACCCTTCGGTCGCGAGCCTAACCCTAACGAGTACGTACACCCTCGGGCAGAACCTGCAGATGTTCTCGACCGTCGTACACCTCGACCGCGATACTTTCTCGTCCGAGATGATGAAACAGCGTACGGCGCGTTCCTGGCGGACGGGGCAGGACTCCGCCGTAGACGAGATCGTCCTCGACGTCGCCTATGCGAACGCGAAGGACGATTCGGACGAGACTCTCGACGAACTCCGGAAGGAGATTCAGGGAGCCCAGGAGAATCTCTTTAACGAGATCGTCGGGAAGTCCCAGTCAGCCGCGATCGGAAAAGAGTGGTCTTCGATGGCAAACGTAGACGCGAGTCTCGTAGCTGTAAACCGCAAGCTCTTGGAGAGGGTACTAGCTCCGTTTCCCTCCTTCATGGGAAGTCAGGAAGCCCGATGAAACCACAGACCCCCGAAGAGTGGCAGAGCTACGTAGACTCGCTCGACGAGGACGATCTCTTTCGTCAAGCGATTGCCGCGGGGTCCGTAAAGTTCATGACGAAGCTCCTCGATGAGGGTTCGCCTTCGAGCTTCGTAACGGAGATCCAAAAGATCTTCGCGCTCCGATTTGTAGAGGTCGGACTCGAACCGCCTGCGCGTTCGTCCGGTTGCGTAGTGGATTACCGAAGGCTCGCTGGAGGGCTCTGAGATGGCTGCGATTACCCCGGAGAAACTCCGCGAGTTGATGTCGAAGGTCCGTAAGGGCGCGACGACGAGTTTCTCTTTCATACAAATCGGGGCGATCCTCGAAGCGATCGGCGGAAAGCTCGAACCCGTAAACACGATCGTCCATCTCGAAGACAAGCCGGGCGGGCCTGATCCTCACTTGAAGATGGATTGGTCTCTCACCTACGCGGATAGTCCGGAAGAAGCGCAGACGGTCCTAACGCACCTCAAGAAGTACGAGGTAAAGGCTCTTCCCGCGAAGCCGAAGCCCGGACTCTTCTTCGCGATGGACGTGCAAGACCCTGAAGAGCGGCCCGGGGGCGGGGGTAAGCCTTACTACTCGATCGCCTTCCACGCCTACTACTCGACGATCGGATACCGAGTCGAACTCGCGGGGAAGTCCGCGACGATCCTTCCGGGTCGCTACGATCTTCCCGACGTCCGATGGATGGCGAAGGACGGCCCTCCGAAACATAAACGCGGCCTCCGGGAACACGAAGTCCTCGTATGGCTATCGAAGGAGACCGATTGGGTCGCTCGTTGTAACAAGTACAACAACGTCGAAGAGCATATCCCCGCCGAGGCGCGCTCGCGCGACCGAACGGGTAGCTGTCCGATCTGCTTCTCGAACGTGAAGCTTTCCGGCGGTCGGGAAATAGTCCTCCACGGCTATCAGCGTCCGGGCTACGGTTTCATTCAGGGGAGCTGCTACGGAGTCGGCTACGAGCCTTTCGAGGTTTCGGTAAAGGGAGTCTCCGACTACCTAACTCAAAAGCTAGAGCCTGGTCTGAAGGCCGCCGAGAAGAGACTCGCGTCGCTCCAGTCGGGGAAGATCGAGACGATCATCTATCGGAAGAAGGTCATCAAGCCCGGCGACTCGGAGTGGGACCGCGTACTCGCGAGTACGATCGACACCTGCGAACGAGAGATCAAGGACATCGCTCACGAGATCAAGTCCTTCGAAAAGCTACGGTCGAATTGGAAGGAGCGTCCGCTCCCGAAGGAAGGCGACCGCCACATCAACTGGTTTCTCGAAGGTCAGAAGACCGCTTCGGTAGAGCGCGTCGCGAACGCGTTCCTTCTCCCGAAGAAGGTCGTCGGTCGTTATCTGGCGAGCCGAGTTGCGAATCGTTTCGTCTCCGCGACTACGGGTTGGGAGACGGTAAACTCGCGGACGCTCGAAGAGTCGGAGATGGATTCGATCTGGGAGCAGTTCGTCGCTACCTACAAGAAGCTCGGGCTTACCCATAGCTCGATCGCGGCGATGATGTCGGAGTACGACGTTTGGGAGGTCTTCCGCGAAGGCTTCGCGATCCTCGCCTTCGCCGTCTCGAAGCGGACCCCGTTCGGGATCAAGCTCGGGCTCCTCGGTTCCGACGGGACTCCCGCCGGGAAGACGGCTCTCAAGTCCTTCCTCTCGACGAACTATAAGCGCTCGGGACACTACGGCGAGGTAAGCCACGGCGTCGAGCACGTAGCCCTAAAGGCCAACGCTCCGGTGGTCTGCGCGACGAACGTCGGGGGCGTCATCAAGAAGAAGATCGACCCGCTTCCCGACGGCGTCCACTACGTGCGAAATCTTACCGGGATCGGGATGGTAACGAAGATCCTGATTGGGATCCCGCGCGGCGTCCCTACGACCGATGCTAATCACCCTCAGTGCTCGGTAGGGGACGGGGAAGCTCGCGTCGCCTTCGACGAGGACGAGACCGAGAACCTCGATTCCCACTACGCTTGCCAGATAGACCTGGAGTGAGCGACTTTCCTCGGGCCGGAGGACAACTCTCGATCCCTCTGTGTCGCCAGGGTTCTGGGTCGAGTGCTTCGGTTGTTGTAACCAGGTCCGTCAGGTTCGAGACGCCTCGGGCCGCGCTCGACTTCCGGAAGGGTGGGTTCGGATCTTCCCGACGAATCGTACGGACCGTTCGGTTCACCCGGACGTGTACGCTTCGTCTCATTGTTCGGAACGAGCGGCGAAGCGACTCGCTCTAGGGACGGGAGAGATGGAAGTGACGATTTTGAAGGAAACCGAGATCGACTACGGGGCCTCCGTATGAGTACCCTTCTTCGCCCTTGGAAGTCCGGAACGACCGAAGGCGGTGACCTGAAGGTCGGGGAGCGGATCGACATCCGTTGGGTAGACGGGACTACGTCCGCCCACGATTTCGCTCCTAACGGCGACGGGGAACCTGGCTTCACCCTAAACCACCACGACACGAAGGTTTGGGTAGCCCTCAACCTCGTAGACTTCCGGAAGATCCCTCTCTCGAAGGGTTTCACGGGTAAGGGTCAGTCGTCCGTCTACAAGCGTCGGGTGTGACGCGTTCGAACGTAGAGTCTCCTCGAACCTCACAACCCCGCTGATTCGGAGTAACCTCCTACCGTGAACCTGAAGCCCGTCGAAATTGGAATCCTTGTCCTCTCCCCGAGTAACGGCTCGACCGAGTGGATCGGGGACGAGCAGAAGCTCGCCCACCGCCTAGTGAAGCGGGGGTATCTCACGATCGACCTCGCAGATCCGACGATCTTCCGACGGACTCCGGAAGGCGAGAAGGCTCTTCGCGAGCTAATGGTCTAGGGGTGGACAACGGTACTCGAAGGCGAGCGCTTCGACTCCGACGACTCTGGAACCGAGAGCGGCGAAGGCTCCGGGAGGGTTGGAGTTGGAGTCTCGTAGGCGAACTCGTCGCCGCTCACGCGAGTATGACCGGCTGGGTCTGGTTTACCGGCGCTCCGGGAGGCCGGGCTCGATACGCGGAACCTCGTGGCAAGAAGCCGCGTCCTGTTACTCGTGACGCGAAGACTGGCGCACCGACCCGCAATCTTGCTGGCGGCCTGGCGTACGATCTCGGTACGCGAGGAGCCCCACACCGAGCGCCCGTCCGCTCCAACCTTTCCCTCACCCTACCGCCGACGTCGGTGCCGCGCCGGCTCTCTGCGGCGTCGCTTCCGGCGCGCCTGACGGATGACTTCGCTGCCATGCTGCTCTCATCGTCGTCCGTGACGCTCGCTGATGGCTGGCTGAAGTCGGGGACCACCCTGACCTCGGATGACCTCGCGATCGGACTCGGTCGCGTACGACTCGCGGACGGCTTCGCCGTGCAGTCTCGTCGAAGACGTGCGCGTCGCGTCGCTACTGAGCGGTACCGCACGGAAGTTGAAACACACCTGGACGAAGCGCGTCGGAGCACGGCTGCGCGTCGCGCGTACGAGAGCTTCGAGCGCGCGGTCGAGGTCATCACCTCGACGAGCGACAACGCCTCTCTCGCACCACTCCTCTCGTACCTGGGCGACGACGATGCGCCCTACCGTGACACGCTCTTGAGTTGTCTCGCAGACCGCGACGTCCCGCTACTCGACGCGCCCGCGATCAAGCGGGTCGCCTCTTTGCTCTCGCATCAGAACCGTGAGCTTGCGCGGTCGGCGGCCCTCGCACTCACCGCAGGTGGCGAGCGCGCAACGGAAGGGTTGCAGGTAGCGCTCGGGTATCTCGATGCGAGCCGTCGCGCCGATCTCGAAAGACTTCTTTCGTTCGCCGTGACGTGAGCCACGCCGATATGCGCAGCTGGCTGCATGATATGCTGTGGCGCGCGTCGGGTCGCGTGCGGCGCGGCGGAGACTCCTGGCGCAGTACGCTGCGACTGGCACCCTGAATGGGACGTTCTACGCTTCGGCGGAGGACCAGCTCGACGCGTGGATACTCAAGAAGGGATGTCCTCGCTCCTCGGGATTCTTTGGCAGGAATCTCTCGGGTACGGGACCTCCGAGATCTACAGTCACGGTTGGGCGTTCTCGGACGGTCGTTGGGGGAAGGACCCGGACGTAGACGTAGCGTTCGGAGACCTCTATCGCGCGAAGTTCGTAGATGAGAATGGATGTCCCCGAGCGGAAGCGGGATGACGATGGACGAGAAGAGGCTGGAGGCGATCGAGGCAAGGACGAACGCGGCGACGCCCGGCCCATGGGAAGTACGCGAGCACGAGGGGATGTACGCGCTCGCCGGGCCAAACGGTTGGCCGATCGAGGACGGCAACCCGGACCCGGCCGCCCCCAATTTCGTGTTCGTCGCCCACGCCCGTGAGGACGTGCCGGATCTAGTCGCCGAGGTGCGAAGGCTAAGAGCGGTCGAGGCGGCGGAGCGTGCGGTAATTGAAGCGGCGAAGGCGTGGGCGTCATATGAGCCGCCGGATACGGTGCCGCTCCCGGATGTGATGCGTGAGCTGCACGCCCACGCGGTCCGCGTAAGGGAGGCGGTCCGCGCCCTCGGAGACGCCGGCCGATAGAGTCGGGTCGGCGGACCCCGAACTAGAAGCTCCAGTTACCGTCCCAGTTCGGGTCGAGGAGGGAAGTCCACGCCCTTTGGAAATAGCTGGTCGGGTGGAAGTTTCCGACGAAGTTCGTGACGATCTTCTGGGGGGAACCGGTACCTTGTAGGGTAACGACCCCTCGGACTTCGATACGCTTCGGAGCTTCCGGCGCCGTTAGGATAACGTCCTTGATACTCTCGACGGTCCCCGTCCAGGTCTGCTTGAGCGAGACCCCGCCCTTTAGGGCTGCGATGAGGATCGTCCCCGCGTTCGTAACCGGGACCGAGACGTGATGGTCGTTGAGGATGACCCCGTAGACCTGAATATGGCCGAGGGTCTCTCCCGTGAGATCGACCGAGAACTCGCCGTCGATACTGTCGGCTTTGGAGAAGAAGATCTTCATCGGTTCTTCTCTTGGAGGAGCGGGAGGAGGAGGGACCGGTAGGCCGGATTTGCGCGAGCGATACGAAGGACGCTACCATAGAGCGAGTGGGACTTCTTCTTCCACTTGCTCTTATTCTCCGACTTGTACTTCTTCTGCTCGTCTTCCGCTAGCGGTTTCCCCGCGAAGTCGGCCTTGTAGACGCCTGGGAAGCCAGCGGCCTCCTTTAGAAGCTCGTCCATAGTCATGTCGATCTCGCGGACGTTCATTTCTCGGCCCGGATCGATCGTGAGGAGAGCCGCCCACCGGTGGTGTCCGTCGAGGATGTGCCCGTCTTTCGAGACGATGACGGAGTCGTCGATGTTGTCGAACTTGCCCTTGAGGTGGGCGTCGGCCATCCCGAAGACCTTCTCGGCCTTGATCTCGGACTGGGTCGCCTTCATCTTCCCGACGGGCATCTTCTTCTTCGAGGTCTTCACCCCGTTCTCGGCGAGATGATCGACCATGAGTTCCATGATCGACTTGTCGCTCTTCGGGTCGGCGCCCGCCTCGACCATCGCCTTTCCCTTCGCGACGTCCTCAGGCTTCGACGACGCGAGCATCGCCTTTACCGACTTCTCGCCTTCGATCTGCGGCATCTTGTCGCGGGTGAGGCCCTTGTTGTCTCGGCAGACCGAGGGACTCATCTTGCAGATATCGGCCGCTCGGTCGATACCCTTCTTGAGCTTCCGCGCGATCTCCAGGGCCTGCTTAGCGCTTTCCCCGACGACCGAGATCTTGTAGTCCGAGATCTCCTCGCGAGCCTTCGGAGGAAGGTCCTCGATCTTCGCGCCGTCCGGGATCTTCGCGAGGTCGTCCCCCTTCGACTTCTCCTCGTCCTTAGACTTCCCTTCGTCCCCCTTCGACTTCTCCTTGGTCTCTTGAACCTTGTGCTTCGACTTGTCGGCGTGCGGGTGCTCCTTGAGGTATTTGTGGAGCGCATCCTCGGTCGTGAAGACCTCGGCCGTCTTGAGAAGCGGAAGAAGCGCCGGGCGAAGCGCCGGGTTCGCGTAGGCTACGCGGATCAGCTTCGAACGAAAGGCCGTGTCGGACATTGAGTGTACCCTACCGAGAGAGGAGGACGGAGCGAGGGGCTCACGCCTACCGGCCTCGATAGAACGCGAAACGCGGCGCAAGGGAAAAGCCCTATCAGCGCCCGTTACGAGGGAGAGTTAGCCATGAGCAAATCGTACATCCCCGTTTACGCTGGGATCTTCTTCGAGGACTCGGAGATGAGGACCCTCCGCGCTTGGTTTCGACACGAAACCGGGCTTGATCTTCTCGGGGAGTTCCCGAAGGACCCTCACTTCACGAGCGCGTTCAAGCCCTCGGTCGAGGAAGTGCAGGCGATGCCCCTCGGGCGAAAGGCGCACCTCTCCGTAATCGGTTGGGTCGCGGACGAGAAGGCGCAGGCCGTTCTTATCCGGGGGTTCCCCTCCGACCGCCCGCACCCGCACATCACGCTCTCGGTCGCTCCTGGAGTCTCTCCCGCCTACTCGAAGGATCTTCTTGCCTCGGTCGAGGTAACGCCGGCCCGAGGGCCGTCGGTCGAGGGGACGATCGGCTACTACGACGGCGAGGTCTGCTACGAGTACACCCCTCCCCCGCCTCCGAAGCCGAAGCCGAAGGACTCCGCGACGGGGAAGCTGCTCTACAACCTACAGGTCGGGCAGCCTCTCCTACTCTCGGACGAGAACAACGACGTCTGGCTCATCCAAGTCTACAAGGACTACGTCACCCATCATCGAGATCCGACGTCCGGATACGACGAAGAGGTCCTGGGTCGTCAGACCTACGACGAGTTTCGGACTCTCGTCCTGAACGAAGGCCTCCGGCTCCGCCGGCCTCGGGTCGGAACGTACTGAAAATGGGGATCTACTTCTCGGACCCGCCTCCTCGGCGCGGGTACCAATGGTGGAAGATCGATCGCGCTTCGAAGAACCGAGCGACCCGCCGCGCGGCTCTCTTCGGGACGCCTCCCGCTCGGCGCTGGTCGCGTTGGTACGACAAGGAAGGCGACGCGGCGAACGTAGCGGGAGTCGAGTGCATTCTTTGGCTCGACGATGCCTGGGAGCGAGGGGAGAAGAAGGGAGGGGACTTCTCTCCGATCGAAGACCTCCTTCTCCATAGCGACGCCGACCGGTTCCCGAACGCGATCCTCCTCGACGTCCTCAAGCAGGCCCTCGAAGAGGCGGTCCAAAACGCAAAGAACGCCGCGAAGGACGCCGAAGACTACGCGAAGAAGGCCTCCAAGTAGGGGGATCCCGAGCTAAGCAGCACCTAGGCTCGGGGAGCCCGACCCGTCGAGAGACGAGCCGGGTTTTTCGCTTTAGCGGAGGAGCCCGTCCCAGATCCCACGGACGTAGTCCTTGTAACGGATCTGACAATTCGATCGGTGGTCCGTTACCTGTCCGTCTTGCTCTCTAATCGTACGTATCTTGTCGGCCCTCATCCCGGTTCCTACCATACGTTTCCGCTCCTTCGCCCGATCTTCGGCGTTCTTTGTCTCTCGGGCCTCGTGAACGCGGGACCGGAGGATACGGAGGGCCGTCTCCCGATTCTGGTGTTGGGAACGCTCGTTCTCGACCCTTACCCGAGTTCCCGTCGGTTTATGGGTCATCTGAACGGCTGAGTTCGTGACGTTTTTATGCTGCCCGCCGGCCCCGGAGCCTCGACAGGTCTGCCACTCGATATCCCGCTCTTCGATCCGAAGGTCCGCTTCCTTTGGCTCTTCGAGTACGGCGACGGTTACCGTCGAGGTTTGTACGCGTCCTCGCTTGTCGTTCGGAGGGACCCGCTGCCAGCGGTGTCCGCCTGATTCACGAGCAAAGGTCGCTCGCGCGTTCTTCCCCGTCGCCTGGAACGAGAGGAACCCGGCGCGCTCGTCTACGATGAAGTAGTCAAAGACACTCCAGCCGCTCCATCAGCCGCGCGTATACCGCGAACTGCTCGATAACTAAGGCCTTGGCGTCGTCTCCGCCTTCACCAGCTCGAATCTCTACGATCACACTTTCCATCACAGACCTCATTTCGGAATATTTGTAATACGGCTCTCTCGAATCGCGGGGTTACAGATCTCATTTAGCAATATTGGAAGCCTACTATTCTCGTTCAGAGAAGACGTCAGGGCTTAGAGCGACGGCCCTTTCGAGACCCTCTGGAGTCTCCGAGACAGCGAAGATAGGGTGCCCCGCCCCCTTTTCCATCTCCTCCTCGGCCGGACTCTTGCGTCCGAAATCGTCGGGATGGAAGTCTCGTTCCCCCCGTTCGAATCCTCCGACACATAGCTTCGGACCGAGAGGGTTGCACCCGTACTCCTCGTCGAGAGAGATGACGACGAGGAGTACGGGTCGAGTTTCGAGAGTTCCGCGATTAGTTCTCTGACGGTCATAGGTCCTCCAAGTTCACGAGTTCTCTACCCTCGAAAGAGGGAGAGTCGGAACGAGGACCTCGTCAAAGGAAGTAGTCGGGACGAACGTCGGCGACGTCTGAGGAGCGGAGTTCGCGAAGCGCCTTTCGGATCCGCTCAGGCATCCGCGAAACGACTTCTCCGGGGCGACCCCTCGGACCGTTCGTAATCGTGCCGATGACGACGTTGAGAGTGCTCTCCAACGCCTCGACCGGAGTCGGCTCCTCGGACTGTGTTCTTCCGATTTGATCGAAGAGGTGCATTACTACAAAAACCAGTTCCGGGTGTCTTCGGCGCGGACGTCCTGGACGTCTTCGGAGCGAAGGTTCTGAAGAGCCTCGCGGACCCTCCCGGACATCCGAGCTACGGCCTCTCCCGGGATTCCCCGAGGACCGTTCCGGAAGGTACTGGTGACGAGTGCTCGCCCGAAGAGCGCCGTTAGGGCTCTCTCCGGAGTCACGCCGTTAGGGCTCTCCGGAGTCAACTCGTCCTCTTTCCAGCGATCGCTCACAGCTCGATACCTTACGCGGAAAATAGCGCGGTGTCTACGGGAGGGGAAACGACTCGTACGATTCTCTCGGGCGAGATGTCTCGTTCTTCGATCTCCCCTTCGACCTTTACTCGGACCGTACGGGAGATGAAGCGCTTCCCCAAGGAGGCCATGCTTGTCATCTCCAAGGGACCTCGGATTACGGCTTCGACCTCGCGGTCCTTCGCTCCGAGGACAATTACGATCCTCGTCCCGACCGGGAACTTAGGGGCGAACTCCTTGAGAGTCCCGAATCGGTGCGCCGTCATCGAAGATGCCCGTTCCGCTTCATCTCTGCGACGCTCTCTCGATTACGGATGAGGGCGATATACGCCTCGGGGGTGAGGAGGTTCCTCATCGACGCGTAGTCCGAGGACTTCTCGATCATCTCCTTGATCCGGGTACTACTGACATCCGAGACCGAAGGGTCGGACGGGAGGAGTACCGTCTGGATACTCGGAGCGAGCTTCTGATTTTCGATCGCAAGGGCCATCTCCTCCTTCGCGTCAGTTTCGTTCCGAATGCCGCGGATAAGGACCGAGGCTCCGATCGACTCCGCGTATCGGACGACGTACCCTGATGCAGAGTCCACGGTTACGTGGGGCATCTTCCCGACGTAGCTGAGGATGATCTTCACCCTCTCGTCGGAAGAGAACGTCGGGTTCTTCTCGGGATTGTTCGCGACGAGGATCCGAACGTGGCCGAAGAGACGAACGCCCTGGAGGGTGACGCTCTCGTGACCCTTCGTGAAGACGTCGAAGGTTCCGGCGTAGACGGCGATGGTCATCGAGGACTCGTTCGATTGAAGTTCGGGCGGTCTGGTACCAGGCGTCTTCGTAACCTTGAACCTTCAGGATTTTGACTCGACCCTTCGCCGCGTCTTCCGTTCCGCAGGTCCGCTCGTAGACGACGTGTTTCCCTTCTCGGTAGTAGACGTAGTAGTGAATCTCCGCCGAGGGTCGTTTCGTAGGGTCGGTCCAGTCGATCATCGGAGTCCTACTCGGTAAGAAGCTGGAGGAACTCTGCGAGGGAGTGGGCGATCGTAAAGATCTTGCTTTCCTCGGGGGTATACCGTTCGAGGTACGAGGTGAAGAGGTTCTGATGGCCGTAGGCGACTGTAAACCCTTCCTCGAACGCGGAGCCTAGCTTCTCTTCGACGACCATTTCGCCGACCCGCGCGAATCCGAGAACGTTCGCGTACCAAGTCCGGTTGAAGAGATCGACTAGGTTGAGGATCCCGGGTTTGTGGCAATCTCGAAGCGGGGCTTCGACCTTCCTAACGTTCAAGACGCGAACGCGACTCTCTCCGAATTCTCGGAGGTAGGAGCGCTTCTTCTTCCCGTCTCGATAGTATTCTCGGATCGAGAACGGGCGCATCGAGATGGCCTCCATCTCTCGTTCTAGGGCCGGGATCTCCTTCGAACGAAACTCTTCGAGGGTTGCACGACTCACGAACCAGTAGTAAAGGGATCCGTCCGGCCAGACGTACTGAGAGGTCGCTCGGAACCCTAGGCGGAGAATCGCGACGTCGAGAGTATTGATCGCTTTGGTTAGGCGACGCGAACCTTCCTCCTCGTCGTAGCCGAACGAGATATGGTAGCCGGGACCGCTGATTCCCTTCGGGCGGGCGGAGTCCGGGACCGAGTAGGTAAACTCGACCGAGTAGAAGTTCCAGGAAGCGTCGAGGGCGAACGGGGAGACGGTGATCTCCTTCGGCTTAACCCGCTCGGGATGCGCAAGGAGGGCGTTCTTCTTTAGCTCGCTCCCTTCCCCGTAGCGGGGCTCGTAGAAGGTGATCTTCTCTCCGGCCGGAAAGGTCGCGACGACTTCGTACATAGGCTACTCCAGGTTCCCGAAGAGAGAGTCGAGGATCGGAAGACGTCGTCGAGCTTTCTCAGCGTCGCGTCCGTGGGCAGAGAACCCTATTACGAACTTGCGGCGCTTGAGGTTCTCGACGTCGAGACACAACCTGCATTGGACGCAGGTTGTTCCGTGAGTCTCGGCGGGGCAAGGGACTACCTTCCCTTCGATCTCAGGGATCGGATAGGCGCGTCGGGCTCCGTTAAAACCTCGGACGACGAGCGCCGGGGCGTAGCCGCGTCGTCGGGCTACGAGGACGTCGGTAGGGGTCTCACACGAAGCGAGGACCTGAATCTCTCCCCAGTCCTCGACGGGGATTACAGCCCCCGAGTGGGTATACGCCCAGACGATTCCGCCTCCGCGTTCCCGCCATCGCCGAGCGGCTCCCGCGAGGATTCTCGCGCTCTCGGGATCGAAGGCGTCTCCGCTGATATGGAGGCGCAGGTCGCGACCCGACTTTCCGTACTTTCCTCCGTCCGAGGGGATCGTAGAGAACGAGTCGATTACCGCGGCTTCGTTCGTCGAGACCTCGACCGGCGTTAGGCCCTCGGCGGCGGAGTCCATCGCTCGAACGAGAGGGCCCATATACCCGGCTTCCGCGAAGCGGCCGTTCCCGTTCTTGAATTTACAGGAGTCCTGGCACGTACGCTGGATCGAAACGTACGTAGCACTGCATTTCGGACCGTAGGCCTCGAACCTCATCCACCCCGAAGCGATCCGAGTCTCCTTTATCGGGGAGAGCTTTCGGTTTCGCGCGAGGGGGATGAACGTAACTCCTGGCTTCTGGTAGGACGACATCCCGCCTCTCTTACGCTCGCGGCGTAAGAGGTCTTATGCGGGAACAACTCAAAGCGGTAGTTTGGCCTAGGCAGAGCGAGAAGCACCCGACCGAATCGGTAGATGCGAAGGGGAAGAAGGTCTTCCGGTACGTCATCGTCGGCATGCTCGTTACCGACCGGGAGCTAACGTTCTCGGATTCAAACGAGGTCCTAATCGACGGCCCGGTTTCGATCGGAACCCAACTCGAAGCCGCGCCTCAGCGCCAGTGCGCGTATCGACCCGGGGACGCCACAGGCGTCCTCGTAAGTCTGTCCGACCTCTAGACCGAGAGGTCTCGCGGCATCGTGGATTTCGCGAGCTTCGCGTCCCAGAGGTCGGGGCGCGACCAGATCGCAAGACGCGTCTTGTCGTAGCGGTTCGAGCCGTCTCCCGGAGCGTCTAGCCAGTTACCGTACTGGCGCTTCCCGAGCGTACGGATGAGCTGACCGGAGAAGCGGGCCGCGATCGCCGGAGTCGGCGAGAACCCTCGAAGGTTCCGAGTCACGATCGGTTCGAGAACCGCCTTTGCGATCCCAGGGGCGTTGACGCTGAAGGCGTGGTAGACGCACATCGCCAGTTCGACCTCCGGGGGGAGGAACGCCGACCGGATTCCGACGATTGAGTCAAGCGTCGCGTAGTTCGGTCCGAGGAAGAACCGGTAGACTTCGAGTTCCGTTCCTCGATTTCCCTCCGCTAGCCAGGCCGCCGCGTAATCCGACTGAGCGGCGAAGGTCGTCGAGTCCGTGAAGAGGCGGAAGAACCGCTCGGCCCAGAGCTTCGCTCGATTGGAGTCTACCCCGGCCTTCGCGACGTTCCCGGCTTCGGAGCCGCTCAGTTCCTTTCGGATCGCCCGTCCGCCGACTAGAGCGCCGGTCTCGACGCTTCGGAGCTTTCCGTCCGGCGTGACTTTCCAGCCGACGCGAAGGAATTCGTCCCCGACTTCCGAGAAGGCGAGCTTCGCGCGCGCGGAGACCTCGCGAAGAAGGGCGAAGAACGTCCCCTGGGTTAGGTCCCTCGGAGAGACGGCGATGTTATGGAGGAGACCCCCGGACATCGCGCACCCGTCGTATCCCTGGACCGTTCCCCATGAACCGGCTTCGAGGAGCCCGGCGAGGTAGACGGCGCGATCGACGTGGAGAGCCGCGTTTACCGGTTGTTCGATCTTCGGACCCCCCGAAGAGACGTAGCCGGAGTATGACTTGTACGAGACCCAACGAGACTTGACGGGCATACCCCGTCCGGGAAATAGAGGTTGTACCCGGCCCTACTTCTCGGCCGCGATCTTCTTCTCGACGTCCTCGCGCGTCTGATGCTTCGGGCAGAGAGCGAACAGCCGTAGGAACGAGTCCCCTCGAAAGGTAGCTCGTCCCGTCGTCCACTCTTCGCACGTCGCACAACGCTCCTGTTTAGAGGGGTCGTCTACGAACGCGAGGGCGGTATCGAGTTCGTACTGGAGATGACAAGCGACCGCCTCTTCGGCCGTCGCGTGACCGTCGCTATGGTACTTCGCCGCCGACGGGCGCCGTTTCTCCTGATCGGCGAGGATCGCCTCGACGAGATAGCCCCGTACGGACTTCGCTTCGAGCGACTCGCGGGTATGCTCGGGCCATCCGGCGCAGTAACCGATCGCGAAGATCCCCGAGCTATTCGTCCCGCTCGTGTAGTCCCATCGACCGTTTGAGATGCGCTGGCGAGGTTGGTAATAGCGGGTCATCGCTACGGTGATTCAAAAGAAGAACCACCGTCACTTGAGTAGGGAGAGCGCGTAATTGAGAGCTTCGTTCATCCCCTCTACCGAGCGAGGGTACCACTTCTTCTCCCCGGTCTTCCCGTCGAGGTAGATCTGGACGAGGATTGGGGCAGAGTTCTTACCCCACTCTAGGTCTATGGTGACGTCCTTCTCTCGAACTCGGCTCCTGTTTACGATGCGTCGGCAGATTCGGCCGTCCGAGCCCGTAAAGTCAGGACACCAACCGGGGATTGTTGTGACGGCGAGCGTATAACGCCCGCTCGGACTCTGTTCTGTTTTCATGTATTGCTGGATCCAGCGGGAGTCGAACCCGCGATATGGAGGTTAGAATCCCCATGCCTTAACCAACTTGGCGATGGATCCTTGAAGGCGAGAGGTAAACTTCGTACGAGCTTACGCCCGCTGGGGGCGATAGCCAGTGCAGTGAGGACGTTACCGAGGTCTGGTTCCTCGAACCGGACGACCGGAATCCCCTCGGCCGCCGCGCGTTCCGCGAGGGCCGAGAGAGAACCGAGGTCCCTCGTTTCGAGGAGAACGATTGTATTTGAAGACACGTACCACTGGCGGTCTACCTCGGGGTGAACCTCCCGGAACTCCCGGATCGCGTGGCATAGCTGGGAGGCGCGGACCCCGACTTCGAGATCGCTCCGCGTTACGAGGAAGAGCTTCTCCTTCATGACGTGAACCCCCCGCACATCGACCACCACAGTCGGAAGACGTATCCGTAGAAGACCCAAGAACCGTCCTCCTCGTCCTTGTCGTACGAGAAGCGGTAGCGGGTCGGGAAGTCGCGGTCGCTCCAAAAGAGCCAGAAGAGCCCCTTCGGACCGAAGTCGATGGCGACTCCTGGACGTTCCGGGGTCTTATCGAAGGAGACCTTCACGGCGTTCCTCGAAGCTTCTCTTCGAGGGCGGCGCGCTGACGTTCGAGATCGGCGAGGCGACGAACGTCGGCCGCGCGCGCGTCTACGATCGCCTTTTCGGCCGCGAGTCTCTTGTCCTCGATCGCCTTCGCCTTCGCGGCGCCGATCTGGACCTCGACCGCCGCCGCGACCTCGGATCGGATCTCAGCCATCTCTGCTTGAAGTCTCCGCTTCTCGGCGTCCTCGTCCGAGAACTCGTCTACGATCTCGTCCTCCGGAAACCCGTCGATGTAGAGGGTGTGGACCCGATCGGCATACTTTGCGTCGGAATCTTCCTCGAAGAAGGCCGTGACGTGAGAGCCGACGAGAAACTCGACGATCTCCGCCCGGTCCTCCGAGTAGCGCGTCTCGAAGAGACTATCGGTCGAGCTAGTCCCACAGCAGCCCCGTCCGCAATTGCTGTAGGTTCTCTCGTCCCGGTAGACGATCGCGAGATAGCGGGTCATGCTGCCCTCGACTTCGCCGACCGGAGACGACTCTCCGTACGGGCCTTCGCGTTCGCCGCCGCGACGTAGGCCTCGAACGCGAGACGCTCCTCGTCGCCCGGCTTCTCCGCGAGCCACGCTGCGATCTCTTCCGTTCGAGCCGCGTCCCCGAGCGCCGTAGCAACGACGGACGCCTCCATCGGAGACGAGGTCGAGCGCTCGGTTACCCAGTACCGCCGACCCCGTAGGAAGGCGTAGGCAAGCCCGAGGGCCCGGATCTCTTCCTTGAGGGTCGCGTTCGTTCCCCAGAAGGATCGAAGGACCCCGATCCGGGACGACTCGTCTACCGGCGTCGCCTTCTTGTAGGCGATCCGCTCGCGCGTATTCGTTCGCTTTCGCTCGACCGTCTCGGCGAGCGCCCTCTTCAGAACTTCGAGCTGAATCTGTTCGTTTTCCATTGCGGTCTACTCCTTAGGGATCTTCTCATCGGAACGTGCGTTGGTACGTACGAACCGGAGATCCGGAGGACCGCGGGCGAAACAAACCTACGTGTGGTGCGAGTTCATAGGTTCCTCATAAGCCGGTCCGCTCGTCCCGTCTAGGGGGAACCAGCTATTTTTCTTCCGCTGAACCGAGAAATCGCTCGGAGAGCGACCGAGCTAGGCTCCTCGTCTGGACCTACGATCTCGATCTGTTCTCCGTGGGTCGGATCGATGGCCGTGATCTGCAGACCTCGGGAAGCGCTTCCGAAAAGTAGAAGACGCCCCATCTCTCCTCCTAACCACGCTTCGATCAACCCCCACTTCTCGATCTTTACCGAGGGGGGACGGCGATGGGTTCTAGAAGGAGTCTCGTCGCTCATGTAGAATTCCGACCCCTTCCTACGTGGTTAGATAGGAGGAAGGGCGGAACTTCGTTCGATTCGGTGTAAAAGGGTAAGGGTCAACCGTTACCTCTCCGAGGAGAGACCAATGAGCGCTCGTTGCCGAACCCCCGATGCTCCCTGCGCCCGCTTCTACAACAAGGAGGAGCGTTGGGCCCGTCGTCAGACTCGTCGGACCGAGCGTCGCGCGGTTCGGACGTGGATCGCTCAGGAGCGCTTCTTCGTCGTCCCGGCTCCCGTGATCCCGAAGACTTGCGGATGGATGACCTGGTGATTCTCAACGACCCCAAAATCCATCACGATCGGGTAGGAGAAAAGCCTTCGGCCCGCTCGTTACGAAGACGAAAGACGAAGCATGAATCCCTCAAGTACCTACCGGTCCATCTCCTCCTCGTTGACCCTCTCGGAGTACGCGTGCCGCGCCGCGCGGAAGTACGGGCTCTACGTCTCCCTTGCCGGGGATTCGACCCAAGAGGAGTTCGTGAAGGCTGGCTGCGCCGTACCTCTCGGAGACCTCGCTCTGGATGAGCGTCCGGCTCGACGGGTTCGTCCTTCTCCTCTTTGATACGGCGGAAGAGCGCGACCTCTACTACTACCAGACGGTCGGCGACGACGGTCCGACGAAGACCAACCCCTACCGCGGGAAGGCAACGGTCTACGCGGCGACGATCTCCCCCGAGGGGAAGACGATGGCGGAGAACACATGAGGGGACTGACAAAGACAAGGTAACCGTTCCTCAGAGAGAAAGAAGAAGACCAATGAACGTCAAAGAACTTCGAGCCCTTCTGGAGGGCGTAGACGACGACCTCCCCGTCCTGACGGAGGCGGGGACCACTCGTACTTCACGGTGGGGGGAGCGAAGGCACACACAGTCGCAACTTCGTCGAAGGGCGGTCGGACTCGCTACGCGGAGTGGGCGGGCCCGGAGAACGCGAGCCCGGGAGAGACTCCGACCGAAGGCTTCATCATCTACTGAGTTGGCAGGGGTGACATGCGCGCGATAAAGGATTGGCCTCCCTCCGTAGTAGTACGGGGCGCCTGGTATGGCTGCGAGACCGGTTGCGACGGTTTCGAGGTCGCGACCGACGACGACGAAGAGAAGCAACTAGGTTTCCACTTCTTCGAAGTCGAGTCGGAGGCCGAAGCGCGGGAGATCTGGGAGATCCCCGCGAACATAGTCGTACGCTTCGTCCCCGGAAGGCTCGATCCGTGAAGGCCCTCCCTAAGCCCGTCGTTCACTTCGACGTCCTTGTCCAGAACAAACTCAAGATCTTGACCGACGCTCTCGCGCTCTCTCCCCAAGAGCAGAGACTCGTCGCGATGGACTCCACCGGGAAGTACGCCGGACTCGGGGAATTCGCGGAGTCCCACCAGACCACCTTCGCTATGCTCCGCACCGCGCTCCTCTACAACCTTCACATGCAGCAGGTCGTAGTCGTCGGCCCGAAGATGCAAGCTGCCTTCGGTCATACCTCGTTGGAGAACGTCCCTGTTGATCGGATCCGTCTCCCCCACCCTTGCTTCTACGTCGCGACTCCAGAGTCCGAGGGCCTTTCCCTTTGGGGGGGCGAGCGAACCGGATGGCATTCGATCGCGGGCGCCTACGTCGCGGAGGATCCGACCGAGAACGGATCGCTCCTTATCTTGGCCTGGGGGTCGGCGAACGAGAAGAGTATTAACGCGCTCGACGACGCGACCTTTTGGTTTCGTCTCGACCTCGGCCGCCTCGTTCGCCAAGGAAACCTCGAAAGAGAGTTCAACCGAGTCGCGAATTCGTCGCTTCTCAAGGAGGTCCTTCAGACCGCGGACTACGAGGTGGAACTACTGGCGGCTGCGGAGCAGTTGATCTCCGAGGGGCGGATCTCGTCCCCGAACGCAAAGGCCGCCGTCGATTCTTTCCTCGCGCAGAGGCGTTCCGGAGATCTCGAATCGACCCTTACCCGCGTTCTCGACGCCGACGGGGGCCACGAGTCGAGCGACAAGGGGATGGAGTTCTACCAGAGAGGGATGACCGAGGCCCACGTCGAACAAGTTCGGGAGTCGGCGCGGAAGCTCATGAGGATCGTCGTAAACGCGGTTCTTTACATGAACGCGTCGAACGCGGACGTAAGCGAACCGACGACGACGGCCTTCGAGAGGCGCCGTCTAGAGAACCAACTGAAGGGGATGGACCCGAAAAAGTCGAAGGCGCGCGAACTCGCTCGGAAGATCCGTTCGATCTCGGAGTCCCGTATCGTCTGGGTCGGCCCGAAGATCGAAGCCTCTGAGGACGCCGACTCCGACTTCACCTCGGGTGGTCGTCGAGTCTCCGGCCATATCCGGCGCGGTCACTGGCATACGTTCCTCTCGGGTCCCCGAAAGGTCGAGGGAGTCGTCGTCCCGAAGGAGAGCCGGACTTCGACCTTGAAGTGGGTCCCGCCCCTCTGGGTAGGGTCGGCGAAGAAGTCGGTAGGGAAGCGTGTCTACGGGATCCGAGGGGAAGGCTAAAAGCCCAGGTCTCGCCCGTTACCTAGGCGGAGGTTCTAAGATGGATCAGAAGCTGGATCAGAAGCAGGTATACGAGATTCTGAAGGCGGCAAACGAGGCACCGGTCTCTCCTCCGGCTCGGATCTCAGGTTGCGGGCGCGCGTACGTCTGCGTGATGGCTGGAGGCGACAAGGAACTCCTCCGGTACGTCGCGGCGGCGTGCAAGAAGCTCGGACTTCTCTTCGAGCGGACGGGCCACTACGGGACCGGTTCGAACTCGATCTACATGGGCTATGACAACGCGGACGGGATCCCGATCGCGAAGGGCAAGGTCTTCGCGGCCGTCCTCAACGCGAGGGGGATCCGGGCGTACGAAGACGCGGTAGGAGACTGATGACGAAGGCCGTAGCGAAGAAGCTGACGAAACTCCAAGCCCGTCGAGACCGCGTACGGCTTTCGGCGATCCCTTCGGACCGCGACGCGCCCCCGGAAGTCCTTCGCGAGCGGATCGCCGACTTCGCTCGGAGCCACGCCGACTTCGCTCGGAGCCACGACCGAGGAGAAACCGATACGGCCTCCCCGACGACGGATCTACCGAAGAAAGCTCGAAGCGGTCGATTCGACCGCCTCCTACTGTGGCGGATGACGACGTTACCAACCGTCCCGACGAGCCAGAAACTGGCCGACGGTCTCTCGTGCGAGGAACTCCCCCGCGAGGACGTCCCTGAGTCGATGGATTCCCTCGTTACGAGCTTCCGTCACCTTCGACGCGACGCCCGCGAGCGCGTCTGCCGCGTCTTCCTTACTTGAGCGCCCGAACGCCCCGTACCAAAGGCGCGAGGATTGGGGCGCAAAGCGCAACCGAGACTGCGGGTTCTGTCGCGAGCACCTTGGAGCCGGACGCGCGGCGTGGCAGGTGCTGCGCAGTGCGTCATGACAGCTATAGGTCAGTCTCGACCACCGCCAGATTTTTCAAAGTCGGCCGCAGGTGAAGTCTTCTCAACGGCAGCGGGCTGACCCGCACGACTTGTCGTTGCGCTTAGTCGTCGAGAGTCTTCGCGCTTCCAAGCAGGCCACCCTGCAACCTCTTGGGAGGTACTCTGCGCTTTGGCCCAAAACGCGAGCCCTTCATCATTGTCCTGCTTTTTTCGAAGCGTCATGGGTATCACCTTTCAGGAGAGCATTGAGTTCGGCGGTGAGTAATTTTTCACGATCAAGATAGGACGTAACCAAGAGAGGAAGCCTCTGGCCGGCTTTTGCTCGCTCCCAAACCGCCACCTTGCCCTTGAGTTTCCGCGGCGGCGCGGGTGGTCCGCCGCCAAGACGCATCGAAAACAGATCGATGAATCGTCGCGGCCCGATACCTACGAATGGCTCAAACACCACCCGCTGGTCGTCCGCGGAAGTACGTGACGAGGTTATCGCGTCGCTGTGCAGATCGAAGGCACGGCTCTTCGGGTACGGCTCGATGTACGCGACTTTCGCTATTCCAGCGGCAACGATGTGTTTCGCACAATTGTGGCATGGAAAAGTCGTTGAGTAGAGCGTTCCTCCCGCGGGACTGACTCCCACCCTGGCGCACGAGAGCAGCGCTTCCATCTCCGCGTGGACGGCACGGCCGTACTCGGTGATATCGAAGATCCCAGTCTTTCCAAGTCTTGCCCGTGCCTCCGCTAGGACCTCGTCGTCAGGCTTGTCCTTCGCCATCGGATCAAGGGCGCGAACGACCTCAATCACCATTTCGTTGCGGATCTTTTCGTTCGAGTCGAATCCGCGCCTAAAGTCCCGTTGGTCAACACCTTGTGTGCTACCGAGGGCGTCCGGCCACAGTACAGACCACCACCGTTCTTGGGAACATCATTTGCGCCGGTGGCAAGCACGTTGCCCTCGTGTGACACGACGACCGCGCCAACCTGCCGAGACAGATCTCCCGAACGCAACGAAGCCGCATAGGCGAGGAACATCCCGTATTCATCGAGGGTGGGAGTGACGTGTGGGTTGGCGAACAAGAGATCGAGAATGCGCCAGAGTTGCTCTTTCCAAGCGGGATCGTGTAGCGCTATTTCCGGATGAAGTCCTCGCGAGATACCGGAGAGGGTCATAACCCAAGCTTCTCGATGGCGACGTCGAGCGCGCGGAGACGGTTCGTCAGAATGACTCCGTGGCGGTACGTGGCTTGAGCCTGCGTAAATCCAGTAAGCCCCCAGACGTACGCGGTAGCGGATCGACCGGTGAGATGTGTCGAATGCGTTTCGGTTTGTCGCTCGCCTTCTTTAGGATCGGAAGGAGCGTCGAACGAAGTTCAGGCTTTGCGAAAGCGAGACGGATTACGGCGGAACGAAGTGTCCTAGTCGAACCTATCCTTAGACCCGCGAGACCTACTTCGTCGTCTTCGGAGACTTGAAGGAGTCGGGATCGACCTTTTCGCCCTTGAGGACCGCCTGGATATCCTCGTCGGTGAGGCCCTTCTCCATGACCTTCCCGACGGCAACCGTCAGGTACTGGATGAGGCTCTTCTCGTAGTCCTCGTCCTTCGGTTCGTCTTCCGACTCGTCGGCCGCGAGGTGCTCCATCATGTGAGTAACCGAGTGGAGCGCGTGGAGAGCGGTCTCTCCGGCCTCGAAGTGTAGGAAGCCCGCATCGATGACGTGATGGAGGGTCTTCATCCCTACATGCATAGCGAAGCTCTTCCCGAGCGCGCCGGCTGCGACGAGAGGGCCGCCTCCGGCAACCGCAAGGGCCGTGCCTGCGACGTAGACCGCGGCCGAGTAGACGGCCGCCTTATCCTTCTTGTCCCACTTCTCCGGGGGCTTCTTGAAGAGCTTCCCCATCGCAGAGCCTGAGTGCTTTAGCTCTTTCAGCTCGGCCTTCGCGGATTCGTAGATCCGATTCGCGAGCTTCTCCGGAGACTTCTTGAGCGCCTCGGAAACCTTCTTCGTGGCCTTGTCTCGGGCTTCCGGGTCGGCGAGAAACGCCTGAACCTTCTCGGGGACGCCCTTGATAGCCTCGATGATGTCGGGGCTCGCGTCCTTTACCTTCGAGAAGAAGGACTTGAACTTCGCCGCGAAACCCGGGGACTTCTTCTCGTCCTTCTTCGGGGTCTTCTCTTCACCCTTCGAGACCGAGTGATTCGCGGGGTCCGCGTCCGGGTGCTCGTCGAGATACTTCTTCCGCGCTTCCTCGGACGGGAACTCCATCGCCGTCTTCCCGAGAAGGGGGAGAAGAAGGGGGCGGAGATCCGGACGCGAGAAGGCGAGACGGATGGTCTTCGAGCGTAGGGCGCGGTCAGTCATCGACGCTTCACTTCTTTGGGAGGACCTTCGCGAGACGCGAAGAACTATCGCGGGTTTTACGGGACTCCAGACGAAGCTTACGAGACTCCGCGAGGAGTTGTTCCGAAGCGAGCCGAAGTTTGTCTACTTCGGGAGGGAGAGTAGAGACGCAAACCTTTACCTCCTCGTTGAGGATACGCTGCTCGGTGTCGTCTTCCCGAGGCTTTCGCGGCTCCGTGTCCGCGAAGTAGGGGTCGCGTCCTTCGAGGTACGCGCGAAGTTCTAGGTCTAGAGTTTCGCCGTTTTTTAGCATGACCGTCCCTTTCAAACCGAGACGCCAGGGCGTCTCTCTCCGTGGACTATAATCGCCATAGCGGGAAACCTAGTAGCGAAACACACCGATACGAGCTTAACCACGAGTTCTACGTAGCTCGTCCCCGAGTTCCTTTAGCGTAGACTTCGTATCGAGCATCGTCTCCCTCATCGCCTCTACGGCGGCGGTAGCGGCGGAAACGGCAGAGGTGCTTTGGCGAACGACTTCGAGGAGAGCCGCCTGGACTAGCTTGTAGTCCGCGACCCTCGACTCGTGAATTTCCCGCTCGCTTACAACTCGGGCTTCTTGTAGGGCTCTCTCGCTAACTACCCGCGCCTCTTGGAGCGTAGTAATCTGCGCCATCAAGGTCCGTCGTTCCGTGTTGTTGGAACTCCAGAGGTAGTAGATCACCACCGCGAATACAATCGTGTTGATCCCTAGTACCCCGTACTGGAGGAGTGGAGAGAACGTAGATTGTATTAGGGGATCCAAGTTTCTGACCTCTTGTTTTCAGAAGGGTGGTTTGCGTTAGCAACCCCTTCTCTAAGAAGTCCCATCGAAGCGATACCCGAATACCCTTAGGGGGTTACGGTTGAATGAGGTCGATACCTACGAGTCCTCGGCAACCGCTAGTCGCGGCCGTGGAGGCAACGTTCTGCCAATCGAGTAGGCGACCTGTAGCGTTGTTTCGGATGACGACTTGAACGAGAACGGGGCACTTCCCCTCCGCGTTCAGGAAGAGAGACGCCATTGGTCCGAAGTTGACCTCGACCTGTGCACACTGGATCCGGGTTTCCGGATCGATTACGTCGAAGGTGTTGGGTCCCGAAACGAGGCATCCTGCTCCGTCGAGCGCGAGGTCTTGCTTCGAGGGACCCGCGCCGTCCGCGCGACCAACGTCTAGCCATGTCGTTTCGCCCGGAAGCTTCGCGAGGATCGCGATCCCTACGCCTCCCGGTCCGGGACCGACGTACGCAAAGTCCGAGAGCGAGAGGCCCCAGAACTTGAGGGTGACGGAAGAGGCTCCGACGTTCGCCGCTCCCGCGTCGAAGACTCGGTTAAACGAGCGATCGTTGACGGCTCCTGAGTAGTCGGGGCCCACCGGGATATAGCCCGTCGAGTAATCGGTCTTCGGGTAGATGAGGACACCACGAGAAGGAGCCGGGTTACGGAGTCCATCCGTGTACGGGGGGTTCCGGTCGGGGAGACCTGCAATCTGTAGCTCGTTCTGGATTCCGGAAACTCCGCTCGTCGCGAGGTCCTCCGTCGAGTAGCCCAAGAAGTAGTAGCCCTCGTAGTCCGGATCTCCATCGACCGGCCGAACCGGAACGGAGATCGGAGCGAAGCCCCCCGGGAGACCGGGCCCGATGATCTGAGCGAGAGTCGCCGCCGACGCGAGAGGGGCCCAGGAGACCGGGTATCGGTAGATCTCGTCGAGGAACCGCTCTTCACGATCCTTGAGGTTGTTGAGGACCGCGTTCGCCGGAGCCGTCGGGTTCCCGTACACCGGAAAGATGACGCCCGTGTGGTCGGCCATTGAGTGATAGAGGATTTTCGGCGTCCCAGCGTTCGTCGGAACCGCGTCGATTCCGATCGCCGGAAGCGCCGGAAGCGGGTAGCCGGTCGTAACGTCCGTGTTCTGAGGACGACGGACGAAGACTCGAACCTTCGCGTTCTCGGTAAACGACGGGGCGTTCTCGTCTCCGGAGAAGGAGATTCGATCCCCTACCGCCCCTAGGGCGACCGAGACTGTAGCGGCGTCTCCGACCGCCGGGTTTGTAACTGCTCCCGCGAGGAGATCGGCAAACCCCAATTCAATTCGCTGACGCTTGACCTTCCCGAGCGACGCACGGAAGAGAAGCGGCTCCGCGAGCGGGTTGACCGTAATCGTTCCGGCCTCGGGAGTCTCCGTTCCCTCGTAGGAGAAGCCCGCGAGGGAGAGGAAGACCGGACACTGGTTTAGAGCGTACCCTCGATCGTCGCCGAAGAAGGGACCGGCCGTCGGGATCTCGTCGTGCGTCCGGTACCCGGAGTTGAAGACGTTCGTGATGCTCAGATCTAGCATCGTAATGCCCGAGGTTTCCCCTCCGCCGACCGGATTGAGCGGCTTGTAGTAGAGGACTCCCGAGACCTGGGTAGCGTTCGTCCCGGAGAACGTGAAGGTGTTCGTCGGACCGGGCATCGCCGGGACCGCCGTCCCGTTCGCGTCTTCGACAACGGTCGAAACGTGGACCGAGTAGGCGTCGGAGACGACCGCGGCCGTCGGAGCTTCGACGAGGTTTGCGATCTGAGCTACTCCGGACCAATTCACTAGATTTACGGAGTAGACCTGAGCAGCCGTAGGGGCGACGCCGTCTCGTACGTAAGACTCGAAGTCCTCTTCGCGGCGGAAGTGAACGAGAGCGTACGACCGGTCGAGACGAAGTCCGACGGCGGCCCCGACCGCGAGGACGAAGCGGTGACGGTAGCGACCGATCTGAACCGCCCAGTAGTTGTCCGTGAAGTCGTCGTAGTTACCGGCTTGGGTCGTCGAGACCGCCGAAGCGGGGGGGAGCGTATCGAAGTAGCGGGTCGTCTCGTCGTCCGGGGTTCGCGGCGTGTAGATAACGCCGGTCGCCGTCGAGTAGTCCTTCAAGTACGGGAGACGGTAAGCGAAGAAATTCCCGTCGGTCCCTACACCGCCGCGTGCGTTCGTCGTCGCTCCGAGGATAGGTAGACCGTTCGCGTTCGTCGAGGGGGAGAACGTAACGGCCGCGGGGTCGGTAAGAAGACGAACCTGTCCGGCCGCCGTATTCGCGACGGGGGAAGGACCCGTCGTACGGGATACGCCGCTCTGTAGCTCGTCAAGGTCGTACTGGCCTGCGGCCTGACCGGGGAAGTCGAAGGGCGTCGGGGAACCGACCGTAAAGATCCCTCCCGGATCTCCGTCGCATCCCGCGCCCCCGCTTCCAATCCCAAGACCTAGAAGAATCGCGGCCGGGCAACGAGCGAGAACCTTGGCGATCGTATCCGCCGGAACCGGAGGCGTCGCGAGATCGCTCGCCGTCCAGCTCACGAGCGCGAGAACGCCTCGGTCGGCCGGCGATACGATCCCCGAGACCACCGTCGCAACGTCGCCCCCTATCGAAAGCGGGACGACCGGAAGCATACGCCAAGTCGGGTACGCGTCGGCCGGGTTCCCGTCCATCGATACGGTCACGAAGCCCGCGCGCGCTAGCCCGTCCCCGCCACCGGTGTAGACGTTTGGGCCGTCTACTACGTTGTAGACGGGGTCGGTCTGCGGGTCGAGACCGTCGCTATCGATCGAGACCGGCGCGCGCCAGTAGTAGGGGTAAATCTCGTCCGGGGTATTGATCGTCGAGATCGAGGTAATCCCACCGTCCCGTAGCTTCAGGATACCCCAATCCGGAATTCCGGAGTTCGTCGAACCCAACCACGGCGGACCCGCGGACCCAACGACTCCCGGCGCCGGAGGGACGAGCGCGGCTAGCTCCCCGAGAGCCCCTTCTACATCCCCGGAAAGGTAACGCTCGAAGAGGTCGGTGATGGAGATCGCGGTAGCGGGGTGAGCCCCGCCGGAGGTGGAAAGGTGCGCGTCGAGAGCGCCCGACGAAGTAACGCTTCCCGGAAGGAGCGAGCTAGGGTCGATAGAACCGGGAACCGCGGAGCCCGCGCCCGTAACGATCAAAGAAGGGTCTACTCTGCGCGGCATGGGCGGTCAGTCTCCGACGGTCAGAAGAAGGTTGCGCGTCCGGTAGAGCGCCGCCGCGGTTCGAATCTCCGGAAGGTCGGTAAAGGCGATCTTGTTGTCCGAGTCGAGTTCGCCGAAGCGGGAGATCACCATGAGGAGAAGCTCCCCTCGGCGGAAGAGGAGCGTATCCGTAGTCGTACGGACGAGCATCGGCTGGAAGACCTTATGACGGGTCGGGCCGTAGAGGGGCTGGGCCATCGCGGTGGGCTTGTAACCAGCCGGGTTGGCCATGTCGTAGTATGCGCGGAACTCCGGGTCTTGAATCGGACCTCGACCCGCGGAAGAGCCGAGCTGAATCGAGTTCGTCCCGTCTACCTGGACGAACGCGTGGAGACTGAGGAGCCCGGTCGCGGCCGAGAAGTCGGAGATTGATACGTCCGCGAGCGCCGAGAAGTACCACTCCTTCGGAACCGCCGCCGCCGGACGACCGGTAGCGATTGCGATTTGATCGAGCGGGGAGTCGTACGGGAAGCCGAGGTCGGTCGAACCCTTACCGGCCTGCCCCGTCCAAACCTCGGACGAAACTACGACGGGTTCGACGGTAAGTTCGGTCGGAAGAAGACCGACGGGAACCCCTCCGGTCTGAGTCCCCGCGGTCTGCGGAGAATTCGTACGGTAGTAGACCGCGGTCTGGTACCCGATCGCGCCCGCGTTCGGGATCGCATCCTGCGGGTAGTAGACGACAACGACGGAGGTTTGGTTCGCAACCGGGACGGGGATAACCGCCTCGCGCTCCGAGCTACCGAATGTAGAAGCCGCGCCCGCCGCTACGCCGTCGATCGTCATCGAGTCGCGGAAGAATCGACGCGGCGGATAGACCGTTGTACCCGTTCGGCTTACGACCGTATCCGTGACGGTAGCCGCCGCCGGGGCCGTCTTCTGTTCGAGCTTTACCTCGCGGTAACCCGCGCGGAACTCCGGAGACGGGACCCACGCCGTTAGCATCTCGGGGGGGCGCTGAACCGGAGCGTTCTCGATGATCGGACCGGCGTTATAGCCGTTGTACCCAGAGGCGGAACTCGGAGTTACTTCGAGGTCGGGGGTCTGGGTAAGGCCCGCGCCGGTCGGATACGTGATTTCCAACTCGATGAAGAGTCGGCGCGTAGAGCCGTTGTCAGCTGTCGGGTCGTCTACGGCCGGGTGGTCCGCGCCGAGCCCCCCGTCGTTTACGACGTCTGGATTCGCGTCCAAGGTCAACGTCACGATCTCGGTTCCGATCCCTACGATCGTCGCGAGCTGAACGTTTTGGTCGATCGGAGTTACGTCGTGACCGTCGTCGTGATAGACGGAGAGGACGTCCGTTACCTTCGTTCCCGTCGGCCAGAAGGCCGCGACGTTCGCGACCGCGACTCCCGGCGTAAGCCAGGTCGAGAGCGTCGTCGGATTGAGTCCCGCGAGTCCGTTGAAGGTAATCGTGATCTCGTCGCCTTCGCACCACGAGAGTACCGAGCCGCCGGCCTTCGTAACCGTAATTCCGACCGGGTAAGCGCCCGTCGGAAGTACCTCGAAGACGACGCGCTCGACGACCGACTGAGCGCCGAAGCGACGGGCGATATGGTCGAAGTTCCGGACCATTTCACCGCGAAGAGTCGTACCCGAAGCGGGGGCCGCGCCTCCGAGCGCGGCCGATCGACCGATCTCGTCGCACATAATCGGGAACGCGGACTGGTCGCCCGAGCCGTTTCCGATCGTCGTGTAGTCCGACCCGTCTACCTGCCAGGTAGCGGTCTTCTTATCCATGAGACTCTGAATCTGATACTTGAGTTCCGCCGTGAAGTCGTACCCGGGAGGGGTAACCGACCGTCGGAGATCGAGTAGATCAGTCGTCGAGATGATGTCGGCGAAGAGCCCGTCCGGACGATCCGACTTCGTAGCCGCAATCAGGTACGGACCCGAGGCGTTTAGGTTCGCGTTCGGGAAGAGGGCCGCGTGCGCGTAAGGGAGTCCGCCGTTCGCGTTCGACGTCGGAGAGAAGCCTCCGGTAAGAGTCGCGTCGTTCCGGCGGAAGACGAAGCCGATCGGAATCGCGTAGACGAAACCGTCTACGGTCCCTAGCGCGATCGCCGAAGCCTCGGTCCCGTCTCCCGCGACGAAGAGTCCGTTATCTACGAGACCGTAGAGGGACGCGTCAGAAGTCCCGACGATCGAGACGCCGTCCGCGGGGACGAAGGGGTAGGTCGCTACTGGGGCCGCCGTCGCGCCCTGGGCAAGGACGCTTACGTTCGAGAAACCGTCCGGCTGAGTCTTCGGGTTGATCCCGGAATAGACTCGGATTCGGTACTGGATCTGTACGCGCTGTGCGGTCTCGGAGTTAAGGACGGGATCTACTAGCTCGTCCGGAAGCGCGACGGCCAAAGGACTATTGACGTTGCCGTGACGGTAGACTGTATTCTGGCTCGGCTTGTTCGCCCGGTCGTCGCCTCCGAGGAAGGTCGCGCCGCTTAGGACGATAGAGGCTATGACCGCCTCTACCCGCGTAAGCCCGATGAGGTTTCCGGTTAGACCCCCGAAGGTAGCGCTCAGTACGATCGTATCGGAGCCGCTCGTATTTCCCGCGACATACGTCGGGTAGAGGCCGTTCGCCGGGTTGTTGATAGCGGTTACGAGGTTCCCAGCCGTATCCGCCGAAGTCGCGCCGATTGCGAAGCCGGTAATCCCGCCTCCGTTCGCGGTAAAGGTAACGGTCGGACCCCCTACAGGAACCGCGTTGATCGTTACCGTATCGCCCGCGGTAATGAGCTGCGGAGACTCGATCGTAACGCTCGCCATCGCCCGAGGACTCGGCGCGACTAGAGTCCTCCAGACCTCAAGGAAAACGAAGTCCGTCCGCTTTACATCCGGAGCTACTCCGGACGAGGCGGAGGGGACCGGAAGTTCGATCTCGTTCGTCCCAGGGCCTACCGTGTTGGTATACTCGACGACGATCGGCATCCCCGCGACAAAGGCGATTCGCTTTTCTAGAAAGAAGAGGTTCTCGGCGCCTACGCCAGGACTCGGGAAAGTGAAGTCGTCGAAAGCCGGGGAACTCCCCTGAGCCCGTAGGAAGCCCGAAGGAAGCGTAGCGCTCGAAAGAAGGAGATTCGTGTACTCGGTCGCTCCGGCCGTTAGATTGAGTTCCGCGTCGAGTACGGGCCTCCCCGAGGCGTACACGACCGAGTCCCATGAGTACTCGCCGGGAGGGATATCCCGGGAGACCGACGTAGGGAAAGCCGGGTCGGTGTAGTATCTCTTGAAGGCCGGCATATATTGTTACTTGATGAGGTGACGGGTAGGAGATCCCGAAGCGCCCCAGGTAAAGCCTTTACGAATCGCGATCTGAAACGAAATCGAAGGATGCTGTTCTTGGAAGGCGGAGATCTTCCGGTAGGAGGGGTTTGTGTTCGACCATCCCGGTTTTGACCCCAGAGATTCTGGGTCGCCGCGGTTCTCTATTGCAGAGTCGCGTAGCATCAGAAGGTTAGACGCCAAGTAAGCGTGAGAACCGAGGTGTTTGGCTTCGCAATGATTCCGAACGCCAAATAATTCACGGACACGTCGAATAGCGTCAGGTCGATCGTCGGGTTGTACGTTGGAAAGACCGACGGAACCGGGTTGAGGACGAGCGGGTTCATTGAAATGGTCCTCACGAGACTCATTTCGTTTAAGCCGCCGACGGCTTCGCCTTCGCCGAAGATCGTCGTGAAGTCCACTACGTTCGTCGGAACGGCGGAGACCGCGCCCTCGGAGTTTCGGAACGTAACGCTAGAGAACGTCTTCCGGGCGATCTCCGTATTGAGATGGCGCTGCCGAGCGTCGGGAACGTCCGGGTTTAGGAGGGGCCCGGTTGCGCCCGTCCCTACCGCGAGCATCGTCAACCCAGACGTACCGGTCGCGCCCGCCGCGAAGAGCATCGCCGCTAAGACGCCTCCGTCTCGAACGACGAGGTTCTTCTCGTGCCTTTCGAGGAGGACCTCTTCCGTCCTCGAATCGGCGAGGTGAAAGAAGACCTCGCCCTTGAGGGAGAGGGCCGAGGGCTCGTCGTTACGAATACCGAGTCCGAGCTTGAAGCCCTGTTTCGGCCGATTTACTGAGTCGCTATGTCTCAAAGGTCGCTCCGGGGTGAGCCCGCTCCCCAAACGGGTCCCATAGGCCCGCGACCGATGAGGGAAGGAAGGGAGAAGACTCCGAGGACCCTACCGTAACGCCGTGTCGAACGTCACGAGGATCGACAGCGCGAGGACGGCGAGCGCGCCGCGCGTGATCGGGTCGTCCAAAAGGCTTAGGCCGATCTCGTCCATCACGGGCCCGCAATCCCGGTGCGCCTCTTCGCGGCCTCGGCGTCGCACCGCCCGAGGTCTTCTCTAGCCCACCCGATGATTGCGGGAGCGACGGCTGCGTACGTCACGGCTCAGCCCTTCCGCCCGACTCAACAACGAGATCGCCTCCGACGGCCGGGAGCCCCGCGCGGTCGAGAGGGAGGATCGCGACAGATGCGCGCCTCATAGCGCCGCGATCGTGAGGCCGAGTCGACCGAACATCCCGTTCCCCGCTGCGTTGTCCGCGCCGACGTAGAGTGTCGACGACCCCCATGCCGCGCCGGACGAGCCGCTCGTGCCGTCGCCCGTGGTCGCGCCGCTCACCGTCAGCACGCCCGTGCTCGGGACGCAGGTGATCGTGAGCACCTGCCCGCGTGCGGCAGTCGTGATCGTCCGCGTACCCGTGACCGCGCCACCACATACGAGATCGACTACGGCCGCTCCGCCGCTGTGGCGGATGCGGAGATAGTCGCTCGCACCGACCTGCACGATCCGCATGTCAAGCGTGCTCGTGACCAGCTCCGCGCTCGTGCAGTCGAGCGCGACGGTGCACCGGAAACCGGTCGTCAGGAACGACGCCGGGTACTGCCCGACCGCGTACGAGAGCACGTCGGCGCCGCGCGTGACCGCGACCGTAGTGGTGCGGATTGCGGAGGTAGGGAAGGCCCCGTCCTCTAGCTGAGCGAGATCGAGCAGAGCGCTGAAGGCGCTCGTGTCGCCGGCGCTCGTGTCGCCTGGGTAGGTCAGGCCGAACGCGTTTGTGGCGACAAACCCCCGCCGCTCCCACGTCGTCGTGGTCGCGCCCGCCATGCGCATTGCGCCGGCGGCGTTGCACTGCCAGCGGCTCGTGCCGCTCGGCGCGCGCACGTACCAGGTGCACGCTCGCAGCGCGCTCGCGAGCGCCAGCGTCTGAGGGAAGCCCCAACTCACCGTGGCCAGCTCGAGCTGGTCGGCGACGGTGGTCCCGTCTGGCCCGGTACCCTGATCCGCTGTGCGCGTCGCGGTGCCAAACGTGCTGGCGCTCCATGCTGCCGCGGTCAGCTCGCGCGATCTCAGGATGTGATTCGTCCGCGACCCCTCAAGCAGGAGCATCGCCCCGAGCCCGTCGCCGCGGTTCTCGACGCGCCTCGTGTCCACGCCAGCCCAGTCGAGGAACGCACTCGCACCGTCGGTGGAGGCCGCGGTGAGGTACGAGCCCTCGGTCGAGCGCGTGTGGGTGCCGCCGCTTAGCAGCGAAAGGCCAGCGCCGCCGCTGGTATCTCGGAGGGTGTAGCGAATTTCGCGGTCGATCGCGCCGCTATCCGTTCCGGGTACGACACCCGCCGAGGGTCCGACCGGAATAAGGATCGCGGCTAGAAGTCCGGTCGGAGCCGGGTTCGGACCCGAGTAGGGAGTTACGTAGCTCGCGGGACCGAGGAGCCCCATAGAACCCGCAGCGCCCCCCGAGGCATAGAGGTAGGGACCGAAGCGACCCGCGCCTCGGTTGAAGTTGGAGACGTACGGGGACGAAGCCGGAGACATGTTCTCCGAGAACATCGCCCCGTCTACGCCAACGTCTCGAAGTCCGGTCCCGTTCCCGGGGCCGTCGCAGAAGGTACTGATCTTCCCGGTCGAGCCTCCGTCCTCGATCGCGAAGAAGTCCATCTGCTCGTAGAGGTAGTCCGGGTCGTCCTCGAACTTCCGTACGAGATACGGATCGCGAAGGAAGTAGTCGGCGTCGGCCGGTACTGCGGGCGGGAAGGCCGGAGTAACGCCGCCGTCGCCGGAGACGGTCGAAGCCGTCGCCTTTCCGACCTGGCTCTTCGGAACCGGAGGCGTACCCTCGTTGAGGATCGTCTGGGACTCGGAGAGCGGCTGAGACTCTAGGTACGTAGTCGTAACCGGCTTCCCGACGACGAAGACGACGGTTACCGGGAACCCGGCGGAAGCGAGCGGAGTTACGAGCGTGATCTCTTGACTATCAACGTTGAAGAGCCAAGCATCGGACGCGAGGGGGACGCCCTCGACGATGACCTGGAAGACTCGATTCGCGAAGATATGGGCGGGTCGAAGGCTAACCCTCGTAGGGCTTAGCGACGCGAGGATGACCTGCTCCGGGGTTACGTCCTTTAGGTAGTCCCCGCTTGTGATGACGTTCCACTGATTTAGGGCCATCCGCTGAGGGGCCCGGTAATCGATAGACGTATGGGTGAAGACTCGGTATCGAACCTCGTTCCAGAACGAGAGCGACGAGGAGGCCGGATTGAGCTTCCCGAACGCGACGGTTCCGAAGCGGGTATATCCGAGGTCGCGAGGGAGCGACGCATATTCGAGTCGAGCCCACGCCGCCGTCGGGTCGAGGGATTGGGTCGCGAAGTTCCCGGTATAGCCGGCGGGGGGCGCGAGGTCCGGACGGAGGAAGACGGCTCCGAAGGTCGGATCTACGAAGATCCGAACCCAGCACTCCGCCGTCCAATCCATCTCGACGACGACCGAGGAGGGATCGGAGTTCGGAACCGAGAGCCCGTCCGTTCGCGGAATTACCCAGTTATCGAAGTCCCCTACGTCCCCGCCCTTCCAGATACCGAAGGTGCGGTGAAGGTCGGCAACTCCCGTAAGGTCCTCGAAGAACGAGAGTCCGAAGAGCGAAGCCGTAAAGGCCGCCCCGTCTTCAATATTTCGGTAGCCGACGTAGACCGTATCTTCCGTAGCGGGGAGGACCGGGAAGCCAGCGAACGCGGTCGTCCCGAGTAGAACGTTGTCTGCGTAGAGGCGAACGACGTTCCCGGAAGGGGCAACCTCTAGGCGGTACGTCCGGGGCTCCGCGTCGCTCCAATCAACCGCGACGACGAGGGACGTCGCGAGGGTTCCCGGGTCTACGAGTCGAACGCTATCCGGACCGGTAAAGGCGATTCCGATCTCTCGGTTATCCACTCCGACGCGGAGCATAAGCCCGATGAAGTCCGTTCCCGTTCCGGAGACGGTATAGGAGTCGATGGCGAGGCGAAATTCGAGCGTTCGATCGGTCGTCGTAAGGGCCGGAAGGCCCGACGTAATTAGCCAATCGTCGTCGCCCGAACCCTCGAACCGCATCTCCGGCCCGTTCGCGAACGTAACGGGGTCCCCGCTCGTACCCCAACCCTGATCGGCGTACGGGGTCGCGCCTACGAGAGAGGTCGTAGCGGAGACGAAGATCGCCTTCCCGTCCGCCCCTAGATCCTGGAAGAGGAGGTTCCCGAGACGGGCCTCGCGCTTCGTATCCCTCATCGAGATCGAAGCGCCGCCGACGCCCGCGGTATCCCGCGAAACGTAGACCTTTGCGTCGAAGGCCGAGACGCGTCGTCCGTTTAGGAACGGATCGATTAACCCGTAGCCGTACGAGGTATCTAGATCGACCTCGGCCGGGGTCCCCGTAATCCGGAGAACCCCTGAGGCGGTCGCGGAGTCGCCGTAGGGCGTCGTCCGAAACCACTCGGCGTCCTCTGGGTCTTCCGTCATCGTCGTATCGACGACCGTCCCGCGCGAGAACCGAGTCCCGCCGTCGGGAGTCGAGAGGTAGCGGACGAAGTCCCAGGTCACGACGCTCGTCGCGAGACGGGAGAACGAGCCCCAAAGGTACCGACCCGCGCCGAGGGGGAGAACGTCCGGCCCGAGGTACGCGGGGGACGCGAGGACCGGCCCGCCGGTTACGGTAACGAGGGACCCTCCGGTCGCGCCTCCGAAGACGAGCTGAACGGCGTCGTTTCGGGTCGCGGCGTAGAGGCGCCAGGTGCAGAGTCCCGCGTCCCACTCAGTCTCGAATACGAGAGTCGCCGACCGGTTCCCGAAGAGCGCGGGGTTCCCGGGGAAGGTAGTCACAATCGTAATCGTTACGAGATCGCGGTCCCGGTCGATGAGTACGGAATCGACCGTATAGACTCCGGTCTGGTTCCCGGAGAGAACCTGGAATCTTTGCCCTGCCGCGAGGAGACGAGGAGCTTCGGCGAGGGGGACGGTTACGACCGTCGAGGAGAGGATCGTCCCGGACGCGGTCGGCCCGACGATCCACGAGCTGACTTGGCTAAGGTCTCCCGGTCGCGCGAGAAGGCCGATATGCTTTAGGCCATTTACGACGAGCGCTCCCGCGAAGTAGAAGCGACGATCGTTATGGATCCCGAAGCCGACGCCGGTAAAGACACCGTCGAGCGAATACTCTTCGATCTGGAAGCGAGCCGCCGTCCCGACCATCGAAGCGACGGGAAGCTCGAAGTCCCGGCTCCAATAGCCGACCTCGGTCGCGCTCGTCTTCGAGAGTGAGTAGAAGTCGCCGTCCGAAGTACCAGTAAGCGTCCCCGTAGAGGCCCAAGGCGAAGGGGGCGTTGTCGTCCCCTCGTATTGAACCGTCGTCGGAACTACGTCGGCCTCCGCGTACGGGACGTTAATCCGACGCGTGGACTGATTTAGAAGGAGAGTCGTAGGACTATTGAGCGCCGCGGTATACCCGCGCTCGAATGCAATATACCGGTGGGCGACGCGAAGAGGGGCTTTCCTCGTCGGGTACCGACCGAGCGCGAGGGAGAGCGGGAATCGCGAAGTCCGGTATCCGCCCCAGAGACCGCCCGAGGTCGGGGACGTCGTATTCCGGCCGCCTCCGAGACTCCAACGATTGAGGGTAAGGCCCTTCGTATTTAGGCCCGCGAAGCCCATAAGCGGGGCGGGGAACCAACGGTAGGTGACCGTAAGGGTATGGGCCCCGGAAGCGAAACGCGCGAGCGGGGCTCCGAGGGTGATCTCTCCGGTATACGGGTTGACGTCCGAGACCGAGAGGGGCGTCCCGTCGTAGAGAACGGTTACGTCCGCGACGGTCGCGGGGGTTGCGTCTCCCCATCGTCGAACGAGCGGACCGCGTTCGGTGAAGATCGACGAGGAGGTTCCGGCCGGCGGGGTAAAGAACTGGTTCGCTACGTCCTCGGCCGTTACCTCGATCGAAGAGCGGATCCCGAGCCGATCGACCTCGACCGTATACGCGACCGCGGTAGCGACGGCCGGGAACCGAGGCCGGACGCGAAGGAAGTTGACCCCGGGTCGAATCGCAGTCGCCGGACCCGGGGCTTCCCCGAGAGGGCCTCCGTTCGGGCCGAGGAGCGTCTCTAGGAGGTAGAGGCCGGCGTTAGGGCCCGCGGTGAACGTTAGGATCTCGCCGGGCGCTGCGAGGGCCCAGTCCTGGAGGGCATCGATGATCGCCCCGTCTACGACGGTCGCCGTACCGCTTAGGCTGGACGGGCTCGTCGTATACGTGCGCGCTACCGGGTCGTCCCCGTACGGGAAGCTCGTGAGTTCCCGAACCTCGTAGCGGCCCGCGTTCGCTCCGCTCGTTACGACGAGGAGCGCTCCGACCGAGACGGACCGGAAACTCAGAACGTCGTTGAGGGTGTATCGGTCGGCGAGAACTACGCCCGTCGAGGACGTAAGTTCCTTGACTCCGGTGCAGTACTTACGGAAGTCGTCGTAGTAGTAGCTATTGAGATCGACCCGAAGGTACTCGTCCGTGAATACGTGTCGGTAGGTCTCGCGGAAGAGATTCCGGTACTCGAAGAGGGTGTGACCCGGGCGAAGGGCCCGCATTACGATCGCGACGTTCCGCGCGAGGATTACCGGGAGATCGGCGAAGTCCGAGAGGAGGTCGTGAGTATGGGCGGCGAGGCCGGTCGCCTCGGCTTCCGCTACGAGGAACTCCTCGATCGTGTGAGTATGGGCGGGGCCTTCGACGTCGTCCCAGACCGTCGTAATCGTCTCGCCGTTCCCCTCGGCGGTAATCGAGACGGTGTGGTAGTGGGGATCGACGAGTCCATCGGACTCTGCCGTCCGACGCGTCCGGGATACATTCACCTCGAACGTAAACCGGTCGGGGATACCCCAGCCGACCCCCGGCTGACCGATGTACGCGACCTTTTCGAGGATCGAAACCTCGGCGTCGGTAAGGGCCTCGACACCCTCTAGTAGCGTAACGGTCTTACTTCCCCGGAGGAGAAGCGAGACCATCTTCTTGAGAAACTCGCGGTACGTGATATCCCCGTCGATCTCGGGGAGACCAGTCTTCGCGCTCGTCGGGAAGATGACGTCGGCGATGAACTGGAAGAGCACCTCAGGCCGCGTGAATGAGAAATCAGAATCCTCGTAGCCGTCTTCGGCTGAGATCTGAATCCGAGCGAGTTCCTCGGCGACGGCCTGGAACTGCTGGACGTAGTACGGGCCCTTCGTCTGCGAGACGTAGTTCGAGGGGAGCGAATTGACAAAAACGCGCGTAATCTGATCGGCGACGGCCCGAACGCGGCTCTCGTCTACCTGACCCTCCTGCCGGAACGGGGCCGGGTTCTGCACTTCCGGACCGGTTACGGACTCAGGGATTACCGTAACCAGTCCGAATTCAGAGCGCGACTTGGGGATCTCGGCCATCTCTCCGCTCTACCGGCGAGAGGGAGAACACCGAGCCGTATTACTCGGCGGCTTCAGGCGGTCCGACGAACGAGCAAGGGCGGAAGACCCATCCGAACCGGGACAGCCGGGAGAAGACCGCCCTGAAGACTCGCGAGATACGCGTCCGCCGCCTCGCGGAAGGGTCCTGCGACGTGCTTACGGTCGAGTTCAACGAGAGCCCTACGCGCGCGGGCGATCTTCCCTCGAACCGCGTCCTGGGCTTCTACGGGTCGGAAGTACGGGACGGAGAGGGTAGCCTGGCTCGTAAGGTGCCAGCCCTTACAGAGCCCGCACTCATACGCCCGCTGGCCCCCGAACTTCCGACCCCTCCGGAGCGCCTTCTCCTCGGAATCGAACCGTGTCTTCTCTCCGCAAGACCTCCAACTCCGCTTGTCCATCGGAACCTCCGAACGGAACCTCCGAAGAGGTAACGGGAGCGGGGAGGTCTTTTACCGGGTCGTCGAGGATCTAGGCGCTTGGGGTCATAGAACCGTGTAGGCGCGCGAAGGGAGGAGGGTCTTCCGGAGGCTCAGGGGCCTCCCCCCTCCCTTGAAAGCGACCACGATCTCAGTCCCGGTTGGATCGGAGAGAAGGGCTTCGACGGTTCGAATCCGTTGGGTTCGTTCGAACCTGATACGCGCTCCCGGTACGATCTTCGTTCGCATCTCTTCCCGCTCCCCGTTGGTCCGACCGGACCTCGGGGTCTTCTGGGTGACCGAGAGCCTCGGAGCCGCCTCGAACATCCCCAGTACCGACTCTTCCGGCTGATCCTTCGAAGGATGCAAAGGGACGCGTACTCCGAGGGCCGTAAGAGCGTCGGTAACGAAGCCTGAAATCTTCGCTTGGGTAAGCACCGAGTCTAGCTCGTTCAAGACGTTATTGTACGTGCTCGGCGCCGGAGGCTTCTTTCGCGCGGGGTCTTGAGCGAACTTCCGCTCCAGTCGGTGGATAGACTCGCGCCGAACTTCGTTGGTAAAATCCCTCAGTTTCATCGTCCTGAGGATCTCGTCCGGAAGGATGTAGAGGCGATGCATGTCGTGGAAATGGGGCCCCTTCTTCCACGGGTACGCCTCGTAGAAATCGTGGTAGGTACAATCGGTAGGGAGCTTCTTTACCCAGTCCATAGTTTCCAGGACGGGCTTTACCGACGGAAAATCTTTCGTACTCGCCCGGCGTTTCCCAGAGACCGTATTAGGTCCTCGGACGAACTTGCCCTGGCCCTTCTTACGGGTCCTCTTGGGGAGCTTTTCGTCTTCAATCATTGGAGCGGCCTTCCAAATCCAGATTCGTCATAGACGACCCTTTACCCTTTGGAGAGTGAGTTGAGACCCTCAGGAGCAGATCAGGGACTCGAAGGCCGCGAGCTTTGCGAGCCTCCACGGAGGGACTGACTTCCGGCCCGGGGATAAGGTCCTCTTTACGACCCTCGACGGATACGGGCGGCTCCGTTCCGCGGACGATACCTCGTACCCGTCGGAGCCCGCGACCGTCCTCGAAGTCGATCCCCTCCGACTTACCCCGGTCCGTATCCGGCTCGACCGGGACCTTTCTCAGGCGCCGAACTTCTGGGTCGCCTCCGGGCAGCTCCGGAAGGTCTAGGAGAAAAGCCCCGCCCTCGCCCGTTACTAGGGCGGAGGGTACGAACCCCTCCAGGAGGCAGTCCAGTGAGCGAATCGAACGAAATCCTCGCCTCGGTCGTCGGTCGCGAAGCTCGCGACGGCGGTACGACGGTCGAGATCGAAGCCTGGGAGCCCTTCGGCCCCGCGATGTGCGACGTTCGCGTTCGAGCGGGCGCCCGCGTCTACTGGACGGCCCTCTACACCCTCCGGCCGACGAGCGGCTCCGAGTTCCCGAGGCGAGCCGAGGTCTGCGAGAAGCGCCGACAGGAGTCCCTGACGCAGCTCCGCGAGATCCGCGCGCAGCACGTCCGCGACTTCTACCAGCCCTGGTCCGGAGCCGAGCACGGCAAGGCCCTCGTCGGTAGCTCAATCGACGGCGCGATCGCAGATCTCGAACGGTCCGAATCGAACGGACCGAGGAACTTCCCAACCCCCTATGCGCGGCAAGCGCGCGAGCCGAAGAGGACCCCATGAGGACAACCGGCCGACGAGCGGCTCCGAGTTCCCGAGGCGGGCCGAGGTCTGCGAGATGCGCCGCCAGGAGTCCCTGACGCAGCTCCGGGAGATCCGCGTACAGCACGTCCGCGACTTCTACCAGCACTACCCGCCTCGTCCTCCGGACGAGACCAACCTGGAGATCGAGACGATCTTGGAGTTCGAGAACTACAAGAACTTCTTGGAGGTCGTCGTCTTCTTCCTGGAGCACAGGGGGCTCGATCCAGAGACCGTCCTCTCTGCCGAGATCATCGCCATCTTCGAGGGCATGCAGATCACGACGAGCGCGGACGCAGACCGCGAGGTTACGGTCTCGATCGACCGGCGCCGGGTGGTTCCGAACCCGCACTACAAGGACGAGAGGGACCTCTACGAGAAGGTGCTCGTCCGACACCACGAAGACCTCGAACGCTACCTCCGCGAAACGACGGCCTACCTTGCCGACCTCGCCGACCTCGCGAGCGCGGACGAAGCCGAGGAACGAGCAGAGTACGAGCGCCTTCGGGCGAAGTTCGGCGGATGATCGGATGATCGAGGGACCAACGTGACGTATCACTCGACCCAACTCGCCGAAAAGCTTCTCAAGGAACATCACGAACGTGTCCAAGGCCCCCTACGTCGTGACGTATCCACCGAAGACCCTAAACGCGGCGGAGTTTTGGATGCACACAGGAGTCTGCCCCGGGTGTTCGACGAGATCGATCTCGTGTGGTCGCTGCGCCGAGTGTGGTTGGAAGAAATCGTGACCGAAGAAGAGAAACGAGAGTTCGCGGAGAAGCTCGTCCGGAGCGTAGACCCCTCGTTCTCGATCGACTGGTCCGGGACTCCAAAGGGGTATACCTGGGACGGGTCGGGTCGCCTGGAAGTAACTACTACGCATTTCCCACAGGCGCTTCACGATGTGGCTCACGTCCTCCTCGCGTCGAAGAGACGGCTTCGAGTTCCGGAGTTTGGCCTCGGAGACGACCCTTCGAACGGAAGCTATATGATCCGAGCGCCGATGACGGTTAGCAACGAGTACGCCCAGCGCGAAGAGGAGGTCGTCTGTCGTCTCCATATCGCCCTCGTCGCCTACCTCGAAGGGGGAGCGAAGGCCCTCGTGATCGCGGACTTCCTTAGCTCTCCGCTTCCCCCGCCTCGCTCGGTCCGGGCCTTCGCTCGGACCCTTCCGGTTCTCCCTTCCGACTTCGTACCCGGAGCCTTCGCCGCTCTTACAGTAAGCCGGGAGATGGATCTGGCTTCTATGCGATTTCGGTTCAGACGCGGCAACCGGCGTAAGACGCCCTACGTCTAAACTGCGGCGTATCCCCCCTATGACGAAAGAGACGATGACGAAAGAGGACGCTGCCTGGCTGGCTCGTATCGCCGAGGGGATGCGGAAACGGGGCTCTGCACCAAACCCGCCGAGCGCTTCCGAGAGGGAGAAGCGAAGGCACGCCTTTGTCCTGAAGAGGACGGCGAAGAAGCTTCTCGAAGCCGCGGAGCTAAACGCGAAGGTACAGGAGATCCTCCGAGAGTTGACTCTCAACTCGGCGGTTTGATCTCGCGAACGACCCAGTAACTCCCTTCGCTACGACTTCGACCGGCCCTCGCTTTAGGTTCGCGAGGCGGATGCGCTCGTGGAGGCAGAGATTACAGAACGGGTTCTCTTCGTGCGCCGCCAGCGAACAAGTTCGAGGCGTGTCACAGAAGCGACACCGGATCTTCGCGTTTGGCGGGCGTTTCTTCATCGTCAGAAGTATCCGCGGCGGATTCCGGCGACCGGGGCGAGGACCCGACGAACCGGATCTGGAACGTTAGGCTTCGTCAGAAGCCAGAACCGGAGGCACTTCCGAGGATGTACGAGAACGGTCAGGACAGCTCGCATGGTGTCGGACATAGGAGGTCTTACGCCCCGGAGGACGCCCCCTTCGAACGCCCTCCCCGGATAGCGCTTGTTCGTGAGATAGACCCCTCTTTCGCCTAGCCCGGTACGTACTGGGGCTGAGGTTAGCGGCTCGACACTGATTCGATAGGGTTGGAGGGGCCTCCGCTCTCTCGCGAACGAGACGAGGAGGGAGTTCCCCCTTTGGGATAGAGCGCGCTTCCTCCCGAGTCCATCCGGCCGCGAGGCGCGAGAAGATCCCTTGTCGGCTAACCCCGGTCGCTTCGAGAGCCTCTCTATCCCCGACTCCGTCTTTCCCTCGGCAGACCCCGCACGACTTCAGAAGACCGTGGCGTTTCCGCGTCGTCCCGCACTTCCGACACGTTGAAACCATCAAGCCGTCTTCGCGTCCGACGAGAATGACGTCTCCACGCGTCGTACCGATCGGAAGGCGACTAGAGACTACAGAGCACGAACGACACGATCCTCCGCGCGCTTTTAAGGTCGCGCGTAACTTCGACGCGATCTTCCCGCACCTGCATCGAACGGTGCAATACCCGGCGCGTTCCGTGTACGCTTTAACGACCGTCCAAGAACCTAACTGTTGTCCGTCGTGGTAGAGGAGGGGGGTCACGAACGTACGTTACGCTTCATGACCGAGCGTTTCCCAGGGTCTTTACAAGGACAACGACACGCCCGAAGACGCTTAGAAGGGAAACGCGGTTATCTAACGAAACACACCGAGGAGACGAAGGAGAGAATCCGGAGGATGAAAACAGGACTTTGTCATTCGGAAGAAACGAAAGCAAAGATGAGTCGCTCGGCGGTAGCCCGTTGGGCGCGCGACGAGCCTCATCCGTTCCGATCCTCGTCAAACGTGAATTCCACGATCCCGACGGTCAAAAACTCGGCGTTGGACGGCTGAATATCGGACTCTCCGTCCATATGCCCGACGATGTAAGTCGCCCAATATTCATGATTGGAAGGCGCGTCTCCGACGACGAGCGAGAGGATTACCCGGTTCTGGGTAATCAGGACTCGACGGGCGACGACTTCGGCCGGGGTCACGTACCCCTGAGAAATCAGAGTCGCGTCGTCGCTATAGCCGGGGATACTGAGTCCGTCGTTCCCGATGATGTAGGAGCGCCCTGCCGCCTGGCCTAGACGTTCCGGGAGGGAGGTCTGGAGGTCGGTCTCCAGGTCGTCCTCGAAGACGCCTCGGAAGGCTCCGGAGGGTCCTCCGCCGGTCGTCGTCGCCGCGGTAAGTTCGCCGGTTAGAAGCCAGGTAGAGACCGTCGTATTCGACCAGAGCGGGATCCGGAACGAGTCTCCGATCTGACTAGAGTTGAGGTCGTCCTTCGCAACGATCGAACCGTAGGCCCGGACCATCTTCGTAAGGGGGAGAACGACGTAGGAGACGCCGGCCGTCGCGTCGAGCGCGCGGATTACGTCGCTCCGACGGAGGGGGGTTCCCATCCGAAGGCGGTAGATTAGGACCCCGAGGTTCGTTCGAATCGCCTCGTCTACGACCGACTGCTGGAAACCCTTCTTGAGAAGGATCGTAGCGGTGATATCGACAGGTACCGCGATCGCGCTCTTTCCGAGTACGTCGGCCGTCCCGTGCTTCTTTGCGTCGAGCTGCGCCTGGAGCGCACTCGTAACGAGGTTGACCGAGTAGGTAACGACGAAGTTCTCGTTATAGCGATAGCTGACGAGGATCGTCTCCCCGTCCGCGATAGTGCTATCCGAAGTCCTCTTGATACCCAAGGCGTTCGTCTGATCGCCCTCGATGATCGTGTAGTCCGGAGTCGTCGAAGTAAACGGGCTCGCGTAGGTCGTAGAGCCGTCTTCGTTCGTTACGACGACGGTAAGGGAGTCCGCTCCGAGCCGAAGTACGTACTCGACGTACGCTCCGACGATGACGTGCTCCTCGTCGGTAACGGTTAGGATATCCCCGGTCGGGATCGCAAGCGAGGGGTCCGCGCTTCCCGTAATCGCGAGGTAGTCCCCGGCCTTCGTAGAACGACCGAGACCGAGCGGGGAGTTCGGGTGAACTAGGGAGTAGACGCTCGTATCGAGAGTCCCGGAAGACTCGCCGACGACCGAGGAGATCGCCTCTACGGGCTGACGGGTAAGGACGAACGCCTCGCTCGTTCGATAACGGTAGTCGCCGAGGATTACGTCGGTCAGAGTCGGTACGACCCACGGCTGGGCTACGGCGAGCGAAAGCTCGATGGTATTGTAGTTCAGGATCGTAACGTCGGTGAGATTGAACTCGATCCCCGTCGTCGCGTTCCGAAGGCCGAGGCCGATCGAAGAGTAGTCGAGCATCTCCGCGATCGGATTCGTCGGCGAAAGGTCCGGGTCGAGCGCCTGGAATCGATACGACTCCGGCGAACCGATTACGACGAACTGCACGTCCCGCTTCCGAGCGTAGGTAAACGCGAAGGTATCGGTAACGGTCGAGAGCCGAACGCCCTGCTCCCAGACATCTACCTTCCCGCCGATGTGCGTCCCGGTCGCGGGGTCGTAGTCCCGCTGCATAAGCGGGTTCCCGGCCTCGACGACCTGGGCCTGTACGATTCCGGGGACGCCGGCCGCGGTCTGGTAGTAGCCCTGCGTAGTACCGGAATCGACCGCGGAGAGAGCGCCGCGAGCTTCGGCCGCGAGCTGCGCGTTGGTCTGCGACGGGGTTCCGCCGAAGAAGACGGCGTCGTTCGTTACCGAGAGTCCGAAGGGCGCTCCTGACGTGATCTGCCGGGGCCCTACGTTCCCCGCGACTCCGGGGGTAACCGCGACGGCCGGGACCGTGATACTGTACTGGCCCGTCGAAGGGTTGAAGAACGAAGCGAGGCGGTTGATACTGATCTCGGCCGCGCGGCTCGTTCGGAACGTCGTCCCGCCGCCGGGGAGGAGGGTCCCGAGCTGGATCTGTAGGGTCGAGGTCGGACGCGTACTCGTATAGAAGCGAAGCTCTCCGATCGCGCGACCGCCCGCCCCTCGGGTCTTCCCGAAGTTCGCGGCGAGCTTATCGAACGCGCCGTCAATTACCGTTTGGACGAGGGCGACGTTCGAGAGGTAAAGGGCCTTCGCGAGCGAGATCTTGTAAGCGGAAGCGCTCGGGGCGATTGAGATCCCCGTCCCATTCGGGTCGTCGATCGCGAGAAGCGTATCGAAGGACGACGCTCGGTACATGAAGTCGAGGAGGAAGCGGATCCGCTCGGCCTCGGAAGCGAACGGGTCGATGAACGTGTCGCGCATTACCGCGCCGGGCTGGACCGCGATGTCCTTGTCCTGGCGGTAGATCGAAGCGACGACGTTCTGTACGATCTGCTGACGACTAACCGACGGGAGCGACGCCGTCGTTACCCGGACGTTAATCGGGTTCGCTACGACCTCGGACGAGAAGCTCGACTCGTATTCGGTCTGAGTCGTCGTATCGAAATAGATTGCGGTGGCTACGTAGTAGAGGGGCTCGGTCGAAGCCAAGACCGCGAAGGCCCCGCTCGGAATCGTACTCGGAACGCTAGAAAGCGTCGCGCGTCGGTCGTGGGAGAACTCGTAGTAAGAGACCTGCTCGACCGAGGAGATCGAGACGTCGATCTGAATCTCAGAGACCGTCTCGGAAATCTCGATCGCCGCGTCTACGTCCGTTTCGAGCGTTACCTGGTTCGAGTCCTCCTGGGTTAGGAGAGCGCGAACGTAGAGAGGATCAGCCGATTGGGTTAGGTTCTTACTCGTGAGGGAGTAGAGGGGAAGGACGTTCTCGACGAGAACCGCGGTCGAAACCGGAGCTGCGTTTAGCCGTGAGTACCCGGTAACCCCGCCGCCCGCCGTCGGAGAAGCGTAGAAGTTGTATCCGGTGACCGTGTCGTCGTCGAGACCCTCGACCGAGAGGTTGACCGTCCCGTCGAGTCGTTCGACGGTAACGGCCGTCGGAGCCTCGACGGTAGTTACCGCTTCGGCGAGGAGGATTACCGTCGCGGAGACCGGAGCCGAAGGCGGCCCGACGAGGGGAACCGACCGGACCTCGATCGTATTCTCGCCCGCGAAAAGCTCTAACCCGTTCGGGTACGAGGTCGGGTTAGGGACGATCCAACCCGAGGCGGAGAACGAGACGAGCGAAGGGTCGGACGAGAACGCGCCCCCGCGAACCGAGACCTCTAGGTCGGCGGTATCCGTATTGATAGTGCCGGCGAAAAACCGCGTCGTCGAAGTCGTCGAGAAGACGATCGCGTCCGCGTACACCGAATCAGGCCCGAGTACCTTTAACGTCATTTCAGAAGGACCCTAGTGAGAGGCCGTTAGTCCCGGGAAGCGCATAGGCGCCCGGAGCGGTGTACACGATCGATAGCTCAACGGGGTCCATGGCGAAGTTCCTGACCGTCACGTCTACGAGGAAAACCGTCGGGTCGTTCGCGCTCGGGCGAACTCCTACGTTGTCCACGGAGTAGAGGCGCTCCTTCGGGGAGATCTTCTGATACTTGGACTGCAAGGCCTGTTGACCCTGTAGGTTCCGAAGAGCCTCTCGGATAGACTGTTGAATATTGGCGGCGGAAGCCGCGTTCGACTTCGAGCCGATTAGGCTCATCAAGTTCGCGCCGTACCAGGGGTAGTAGATGTTCGACTTGAGTTCCGTCAGAACAATCTTTAGGCACGACTGGTAGAGGAGATTTTCGTTTCGGATGATGAGGGGGGCGCCCTCGTCTCCGAACCGGAAGTCGTTCTCGACTTCGGTCCCTCGGCACCGAAGACACTGATTCCAGAACACCGAGTACGTCAGGCTGAAGTAGTAGTTCGGCCGTACCGGGCGATCGAAACGGACGAAGTAGCCTTCTTGGACGAGATTCTCTTCGGCCTGGTACGAAATACTGTAAAGGTTAAACGACGGGAGGACGACCTGCCCGACGGCCCCTACTTGCTCTAGGAAGCCGAGACCCTCTTTCGCGTTCCCGCTTACGCGAACCTGGGACTCGGAGCCCGAAGCTCGATTCTCGGTTAGGACGAGGACCCCGTCCTTTACGGACGAGACGAGGTACGGACGCTCCGAAGCGTCGTAGACGGCCGTATTGATGATGGAGGAGACCCTCTCCGCCGGAAGGTACCCGGTCGGGAGGGAGAGGGAGAGGGTCCGCGCCTGGGTCCGGATTACGAAGTCCGTAAGCCCGGGGGAGACGAGATAGGGTTGGGCCTTACTCGACGAGAGGACAGCCGACGACCGGACTCCGGTCGTCGGGGAGACGATGTACCGGTCGTTCAGACGGAGTTCCAGGAGCCCGGTTCCTGCGATCGGCTTCTGCGTCGTAAGCGTCATGCGGTCGGCCGAGAGCGTCGTTCGCTCCTCACCGATAACATGCGGACAGGTGTGCCCGATTTGAAAATCTTTACTCATTGAACCATTCGCGGGATACCCAACAGGAACTTCGAGACGATTCGGATTCGGGCCACTACACCCTACCATACTGATAGGGGGCGAAACGCCGCCGTCCACGTCTACGCCACGATGAGCGAGACAGGCGATCAACCGATCGCCTTCTTCTTCACCGAGGAAGACGCCGTCTCTTTCGCGAAGCTGACCGAGGGAGCTGACCGAGGGAGCCCCGCTCGGGGCCGGGGTCTTCGCCGCCGTCATGGTGAAGACCGGTGAGATCTGGGTAAAGGGAGAACCGGTAACGGTTCACAACTCCCTCTCCCAGCTGGAGTTCGATCGCGCGATCGCGAAGCTCGCCGGAGCGAAGCTCACCGTATCCGAGATGGATGCCCTGAAGATCCCGAAGAAGAGCCGCCCGAAGAGCCCGTGAAAAAAGGGATGCGTCGGGTCTGTAGAAGGTCCGACGCATCCCTCCATTTCGACCCGAGATCGGCGGGCGCCTAAAGCGCGGTCCAGTCCTCTTCCCCGGTCGGGGCGTCCTCTAGGAGGACCGGGTAGGGGGGATTCGGCTCGGTCGCCCGCGGGTTCGAGAAGTCGTACTCCCCGCCTTCCGTAAGCGGGTAGAAGACGGCGTCGATCGCATTCACGATCGACGAGACGCTATACGAGACCGCGAAATCGTTCCCGTAAGGGATTCCGGCGATAACCCCTCCGACCGCGGTCGGGAGGATCTCGTCCCGCTCCTTGAGGAGTTGCTCCCGGAGGTCGGTGAGCTTTAGAATCCGAGCTTCGAGATCGGTCCTCTTCGCTCGAATCTCTCGCGAGACCCAATCTCTCGCCGCGCGGATAACCGGGGTCATCTCCGCGGACTCGGAAACGTGAGTGATCGAACTCCCGAACTTACGCGGAGGGTAGCGCCATAGCGGGAGCCAGCCTCCCGTATAGAGACCGGGCGTTACCCCGTCCGCCGTTCGAGGCGAGAGGATACCTCCGTAAGGTTCGGTCTCGCGAACCGTCGTCGTCTCCGTACCTTCCTCGGAAGTCTCCGTAGAGACCACCTCGAAACTGTCCGGGGTCAGAAACATGCTAATCGAAAACGGGTTGCCTCCAGTAGCTATATAGGCCTGGAAGAGCCGTTCGAGGCTCGTATTCGGAGCTACGTCGAGGCCGATCCGACGCTCGCTCATCGGAGAGTTAGGGTCCGCGTCGTCTATCCGAGCATACAGGATTCGGACTTCCCCGATACGCGCCAACTCGGCGTTGATAGCGCGTATCCGGGGCAAGCAGTCTCTCCGCTCGTTCAGAATGAACTGACGAAAGTCTTGCCACGATCCTTGTCGAAAAAATCCTGTCCACCCGAAGCTCATACGACTCTCTTCTCAGAGCCCGCCTACCGCTCAGTAGGCGTTTCGAGCGGCTCGACGGTCGCTCGCGACTACGTCTAGGTCGAGCGCCGCGAGCGCTAGGGTTACGCGATGTACGGTGTGCTTCTCCGTAGAGCCGTGGCTTACGTAGGCACAGGACGCTTCCGGGCCGCTGACGTTCTCGACGACGAGAGTCGCCGGGAGGAACGTCCCGGACGCGCAGTCGTCCCCGCCGAGCGTGACGATGTCCCCGGCTCGAATCGCACGCATAGCCGGAGCGACGGGAACGGGAGGCTTCTTCGCCGTCTTCGTCCGCTTCTTCTTCGCAGGGACCTTCGTCTTCTTCGCAGGAGTCTTCTTCACTGGCTTCTTCTTGGTCACTACTCCGGTACTGGGTTCAGAAACGATCGCCGGTCGAATCCCGATCTAGGAAGAAGCCCGGACGACCGTCGTTGTCTATGAAGGCGATCCACGATCGGTCCTCGGGTTCGAGGTAACCGGCGTAACCGACCGCCCGGGGATTCGCGTACCGCTTGATCTGGATGTTCTGCATGGGGATCTCCTGTTAGGGGATCCGCGAACGTCCATCGCGGTCTTCGACTCTACCCGTCGAGACCTTCGTCTTCTAGAGACCCAGGCGGGTCGGTTCTCCCTAGCGCGTGAACCCGTTCGAGGAGAGTCGAGAGAGTCATGTCTCGATGTAGTGCCGGACGTAGCGCGGCTTCTCCGGGCTCGGGACTATATCAAGGCGCTTTAGGTACTCCGGGAGCGGAGGTCTCGGACGTACGAAGGCGATTACTGAGGCTTCCTTTCCGTCTCTTCGGGAAAATTCTTCGATCTCTCGTTTGAAACGCGTCCGCCAGACCCATTCCCCGTCGCTCATACCTAGACCTTACGCGGCGGCGGAGGCGGCGGAGGGATACTATCCGAGACCGGAGTTTCCTCCTTCGGGCTCGACCGAAAGCTCATAGAGAGCGCGTCAATACCCTGAGCGAGGTGCTTGTGGGCCATCTCGAAGTGGCGGTCTACATCCCCACCGACAGGAAGAGAACGAATCCCCTCTCCGAGGCGGTCGCGGGCGACTACGAAATTCTGTACCGCCCCGCTAATTGCAGGAAGAGAACTAGAGGAGATCCTCTTCGCCCGGAGGTGAGTCGCCCGTACTCGTCTCCAAGCTCGCTCCGGAGGAGTCCCCGGTTCCGCGGAGAAAAACGAGTTCAATAGTTCGATGTCATCGAAATCAGCCATTCCCTACCGGGTAGGGATAGGAGGGATACCCGGATCACTCGTGGGACTTACGGATCTTCTCGATAGTCTCTGGTGAGTGCTTCTTACCGATCCGAGCTAGTCGCATCTTCTCCCGGGTCGAGGGGGAAGCCTTCTTCCCCCTCTTCTTCAGTCTCATCTTCTCGATCGCTTCAGGCGTCTTCTTTTTCCCTAAGTTCGCCTTACTACTAGCCAATTTGAGAGCGATAGCCTGCTCTTCAGAAAGCGGTTTCCCTAACCTTGCTTTCCGAATTGCTTCGATCGCTTCCGGCGTATGACGCCTTCCAGCGCTCTTCTTCCCGATCTTCTCTCGCGTCTCCGGAGAATGCTTCTTCCCAAGTCGGGAGATGCGCATCTTCTCTACGTGAGAGGGGCCTAGCTTCCGTCCTCGGAGTGCGAGGCTCATCCGTAGGGCTTCACAACCATCTAATGGCACAATAATTCACGAGTAGGTGAATGGTATTGTCCGCGATGATGTAGAGCCAACCAGCGAGCCAGTCGGGTTTGTTCGCCTGATACCCGTGCCAAGCCGCCTTCTCGAAGGGGTAGCGGTAGACCTTCGGGGCGAGTTGGTTCTTCGCCCAGACTACGTACCTCGCGAGGCGGAAGTGATCGATCAACGCGTGGGTAACGACGATCGTAAGGAGCGCGGGCGAGTACGGAAACGGGAAGTAGGGGAAGGCGACGAACTCTAAGATCGGTACGTCAAGGATGAAGAGGAAGGGAAGCGAGTAGACCGCCGCGTGCCCGAAGGCGACGAGGAGACTCTTTGACTTCCTCTCCGCCATGTGGTCGGTCTGGAGTACGTAGTCCCCGACGAGATGGGCGATGAGCTGTTCCACGGAGGGACTCTACGCGCGCGGTTGATACCTCAATTCCCAGGACAGGGGTTACATGGCGTCATAGAGACGCGGATCCATGCGTTGCACTTCGGGCGTCGGACGACCGGACCGTCTGCTTCGCGGATGAGAGATCCGTTCGCCGTTCGTTTCGGCTCCTCATCGACAAGGAGAGGTCCGTCGTTCGGTTCCTTCGGGTTCCTCACGAGAACATATCCAGGACCGAGTCCTCGGGTTCGGGGGCGAGGGACTCGACGGCTTCCCCTCGGAGCCAGGCCTCGACCTTCGCGCGAAGCTCCTCGGTCGGAAGCTTCGCGTCGAGGACGAGGGTCCCTTCGGCGGGGAACGTCCGAGCGAACTTCTCGCTCTTCGTCTTACGGCCTTTTAGCCAAGACGGGTCCTGGTTAGAGCCCCTTTCCTTCCGACGGGCGGCTACGACCTCTGCGGGCGCTACGAGGTGTAGGACCATGGGTACGGCGCTCCGTGAGATCCGCTCTCGGGCCGACTCGTGGGAGAAGCGGTCCCCGTCGAAGATCGTAACGGGGGTCTTCGCGACGAGTTCGGTCTCCCAGTAGGTAAGCGTCGTATCGACGGCGTTGTACGGGACGGTATCCGCGCCGTCGAACGTCCCGCCGGTGTAGTGGCCGGCGAGCGCGAAGTCCCCGACGAGGGTCCACTTCGGGGAGTCGATAAGCTTCGAGGGCTCGCTTCCTACGAGCGCGCGGACGAGCGTCGTCTTCCCGACTCCCGGCTCACCTACGATCCACAAGGCCTTGTTCTTCATCTCGGGTTCCTCGTCGAGTCTCGCCATATCGAACGGACTAACGTTACCTAGACGATCGAACGGACTAACGTTACCTAGACGACCGTCTTCGAGGCCCTCGGCGAGAGCCTTCTTCGAAGCCGGCGAGAGCCCTTCCTCGTGACGGGGTTTGAACCTCCGACTCGGACCTCGAAGAAGTTCGCGGAGCCCTGCATTACTCGCGACACTCGGATTCGTCGAAGGATCTACCGGAGCGGGGATAAAGACCGGGCCGTCTTCGTAGGGACCGTCGGCATGGGGTCGGCCCCAATCATCTACGAGAGACTCCGCCTTCGCCCACTCCTCGGAAGCCTTCCGGTCTTCTTCGGGAGTCGGAGGATTCGCTCGATAGCGCTCGATAGTCTCCCCGGCCTTCGCGAGAAGCTCCTTCCCTTCTTCGGATTCTAAGGAGGTACGCGCGGTCTTCTGGAATTCGTCGAAGCCCTTTTCGAGCGCGATCTTGGCTTTCTCTCGCTCTTGTTGTTCTACCGAGTCTTTGACGAGCACCTCATCCGAGGGCTCGAAGCACTCCGACCCCACGACCGGGCATTCCCGGCAGTTCGCCGGGTCTTTCACGCTATGTAGATGATGAGGGCAAGGACCTGAATACTCGTCTTTTTCCTGTAGAACTTCGAGGTGGAGGTTCGTCGTGGAAGGAGGGTCGGAAGGCTCCGGGTCAGGCGGATCTCGGGGGATATCCCCGACGACTCCGAGAAGACTGCTATAGAACGACGCGCTTTCCTTCTTCGCCTTCGTCGATTCGATAAGGTCGAGGTGGCGAGCCTCAGGGTTCTTGTAGGTCTTGAACCACTCGGCGTGCTTCGCCTTTTCCTCGGCGACCGTCCCGCACTTCGTCATCTCGACTCGTACGTAGCAAACTACGGAGATACGCTCGTAGTCGTCTTCGCCTTCAACGACCGCCGACATCGCCGTATTGCCGTGCCACTCGTGGACGTCCATCCCGAGAAAGTCCCCGTTCCGGAGATCGACGGCGCAGCGGAACTTCGGGAAGACGGTTTTGGAGCCGAGGTACTTGTGCTTCCCGCCTTCGAGGACGGTGAGGTTTCCGAATCCGGGGAGATAATCCCCAGCGTCCTTGTGAACCCCGGTCCGATAGTTCTTGTTGACGGTAATCGTCGAGAAGACCGTATCCCCGATCATCCAACCCTTCTCGGGGAGATGGTTCGCTCGGATGAACTCGCGTTGATTCGCCCAACGCCCGGGGAGCACGTACTTGAATTCGCGGTTGATCGCCTCGATAAGAGGGATCGCAGTCGCGAACCGTTCGAAGTAGTCCCGGGTAAACGAGGTCTGCCGACAGTAGGGGTTACGTGGGGTCCAGTTGAAGTTCCCGACGATCCCGCTGTAGACCTGGTTCGACTCCGAGGTGTTCGACTCGTACCCGTCGCCGGTGAGGTACCCGGCGGTAACGCTCCCCTTCGGAGGCTCGGGGACGAGGTATCCCGGATCTGAAACCTTCTTCTTCTGAAGGTCTCGGAAAAGAGGGTCCTTGTTCGTATGGTCGGCGACGATGAACCTCGAAGGGTCTTTCTTGAAACCTTCGGGCGTTGCCTTTCCCGCCGCGTACCCTCGATTCTTCGAAGCTCCCGCGGCGAGGCGGAGAATCTTGTAGGCCGGAGAGACCAACTCCGGGTCGAAGGCGCGCTTCCGGAGCGACATAAGGAGTCGAGTCTCCGGATCGTCGTGGGCCCCGCCGAGGAGATCGAGCGCGCTCTCTAGCTTCGGCTTGTAGATATCGACGCTCTCGTCCGACGCGAGAAGGACGTAACTAGAGTCGTCGAGGAAGTCGCCCGCGAGTCTATCGGTCTGCGCGTCGGTAAGGATCCCCTTCCCGGTGAGCTGAATCTGGAGGACCCCATCTTCCGGACGACGCCACTCCCACCACCCTAGACCGTCACGGCTCTTCAGTACGGCGGACGGGTGCGGTTGTTCGGTCATCGGAGAGATCCTTGGGGTGCGCGCCGTCTAGGGGGAATTCAGCGACGACGAAAAACAGGAAGAGGATTAGGAAACCGAGAGGGAGATCCGCGAGAAACCTCGCGCACCCCTTCACACATAACACTAAGTACGCTCGGCGGCTCTCTCCGAAAGAGAGAGCGGCGATCTTTTCGTACGCGGGCTCTCGATAGGTCGAAAAGGACTCGACGCTCCGAAGCGTCGGGTGAAATCGAACGTCGTGGGCGTTTCGGAAATGAGCGTTAGGGAACTCCGCCTTACACTCCCCGGAACAGCGGTAGATACCTTGTCGCCAGAACCAAGGGCGAGGGTCCTCCGGCTTAGATTTGACCGCGCGGGTCAGGAAACGGAACGGGAGAGCGAGACCCTGGAAGCCGCCCGGAACAAAGTAGCTTACAAACCACACCGCTGTGAAGCAGGCTATCAAGAACGTTAAGAGCGAGATCGCGCTTCGACCAATCTCAGCTATCCAAACGATGAGTTCCATTACGAGCGCTCCAGTCGAAGTCGAACCCTCTTGAAGCCCTCGAAGAGAAACGACCGAAGGACTCCGACGAAGGACTCCCAATCTTTCTCGACGTCCGCGTCTTTCCACTCGAATCGACCGGAGAGGGTGAGGATTCGAGGAGTCTTCGGGCAACTCCGGTTTACGTGCTCGTAGTAGATCTCCCGAAGCATCCGCATCGAGGTCGTTTCGTCGAAACCCTCGGCGATAAGCCGTACCTCCAAGCACTGGAGGAACTGGAGTTCGACCGCGAGCGGCGACCCGTACATCTTCGGGGTCCGAAGGATCTCCGCGGGTACCTCCTCCGTAAAGGCGAGGACTCGCGCGAGGCGCTCTTCTACCGTGCGGGTGGGTTCAGGCATCGTGCCCACTCCATCCCGTGATTCATCGCCTCGAAGACTGTCATCTCCGAGGCGTACAATCGGAGGTACTCGGGGACTTCCGGACTCTGCGTCGCGATCCTCTCGAACATCGCGAGAGACGAGGGCCGGAGAGGAGGTCCGGGAAAGAACGACCAAACGCTCTTCCGGATATCGACTAGGTCCGGGCCGAGGACGATCGTTACAAAGGGGACTTGGTTCCCTCGCTCGATAAAGACCCCGGCCTCATAGAGGCCTCCGTCAAGGTCCGAGGCTTGTAGTCGGACCATGAGGTAGGGAGAGAGCGTCTTTAGTTCGACGACCCCCATGTATCCCTGCATGTCGTAGGTTCGAAACGCTCGACAAGCGGGGGGAATCGACCCGGTGAGATCGTAGGGGCTCCACTCGCATTCGAGGAGGACCCTCTCTATACTCCCCTCGAAGTTAGGTCGAAGGGCGAACGTCCCCCCGCGGCGCCCTCGTTTACGGGGATCGACCGCCTCACAGAGGCTTACCCACAAGTCTGGGCTCGACTCCTTCGTAGCGGCGATCGCCGCCGAGATTAGCGGGGAGAGCGCGGGGTCCGGCGCGATATTCGACAGCATAGGAGAGACCCCTTTACGCTTCGGAGTCTCCGAAAAGGTCGAGGACGTTTACGCCTTCTTCTATCGGCCTCTGGAGACACTCCTTCTCGGAGAGCCCTTGTTTCCGACGCGCGTAGTACGTTGATTCGGGGACGCCGGCCGCGAGGCAGATCTTCGTAATCGTCTCCCGGCCTTCCGCCTCAGCTAACCTAGATTGGGAAGGATTCGGGTTCGTCGCGAGAGGCCCGAGCGAGAACGCGAGCTTCTCGTCCATCCCCCCGCGAAGACGCGCGTAGAGGGCCTGACGAGAGATACCCAGCTTCTGGGCCGCAGCAGTAACGGAAGGGATACCCGGCCGCCGAGCGGTCGAAATCTGGGGCTTTTTCTTCTTCACCAGAAGCTCCTGTTATCGGTCTCGTCCTCGTAGAGATCGCACCCGGTGGAAGTGTAGAACTTCTCTATCGAGTCGTCGCATCGACAAGGCGAACCGGAGGGCGGGGCCTCGAAGTCTACGTCGATGAGTCGCGCTCCGGTTAGCGAACAAGCCTCTATGCAAGCAAGCAGTAGCCAGGTCTTCATTTACGCCTAGTCCAGAGGTCGTCCTCCGACAAGATAGCTTCGAGAGACGACCGTACTTCGAAGGATACCCCGAGAGCGTTAAGCCATGTAAGGAAGTATCGATTTAGGGAGGTCGCCTTCTCCGCGTCTATCTTCGAGTACAGGTGGAGACGGGCGTCTCTCCAGTTCTGTACTTTGTCCGCCACCAGCATCATATTGACTTCGGGGATCCGGCTAATCCGGGGTCCTCCGGGGCGATCGACGTCGTGGGTTAGGAACGCGTTCGCGACCGCTCGATACTCCATCGCGAGGACGAGAATCCTCGAAGAAGCCTGGAGCGGATTTACCGCGGGGTAGTCGCCCTTCATGAGGGGGACGAAGAGTTCGTCGAGCTGGAAGATCGGATGGAGGCACCAAGCTCGAAGGACCTCGTCGTCCGCTTTGAGGAACCGGAGGAGTAGGAGGCCCTGGTCGATATGGCGGAGGTAGGGAAGGCCGGACCGTTTGGCTTTCCGCTCCCCATACGCCGAACGGATGGCCTCGTACTCGATCACCTCGCCTGGGGTCTGCGACGACCGGTCGTCACCATCACGACTGCGATTCCTCCCCCATACCGGCTCTTTCTCGTACCAGAGATCTGGGTCCCAAGGAGAATCCCCCGACTGGGAGACCTTCGCTTCGTCCTCCGTTAGGAGACGGTACGTCCCCTCCAAGAGAGAACTCCGTTGGCCGTCCGGAGCTACTGAGATACGGACCTCTCCCTCCCACATCCAAACGCCGACTCCGGGAGGGGGCGCCTCGCGTAGGAAGACGTCCGAGATGTTCTCTAACCCTTGTAGCTCGTCGAGACCGGGACCGATGTGCTCGATGACGAGAACGAGGGCTCCGGTCGAGTCCGTCGCGATGACCGCACGATCTTTCGGGCAGTCCTTCCGAAAGACAGGACGTTTCGGGTCTCTTGTAGTCGGAACTTCTTTCGCCATCGATCTTCTCATACGGGGGTCGGAGGGATCATCGGGTCCTTCACGTACAATTCGTAGTCCTTGTACTCGAAGTCCCCCGAACCCTGCTTCATCCCAAGAAAGACGATACGAAGCTTCGAGCCGGCGTGGGCTAGGCTCGCCTGGAAGAGGGTATCGCAGACCGACCCGCTTAGGAACCAGACGTTCTGGTCCTCGTCGGCGATGAGGTATTTCAGGTAGTCGCCGTGGGGCCCCTGAGCTTCCTTCGTCCCGAGGTAGGTCCCTTCGAGGATCTCCCCCGGGGCTACGGACCACCGCTTCGGAGCGCGGACCTTCCTCCAACCGCCGTCCGGAAGTCGATTTGCGGAATCGTTCATGTAGCGATTACGCTTTTTTAGACTCCGGGGCCGTCCCCGCCTACGGTGACGCTCTAGGAGGTTCCTACTATGAAGCGTTCTAATCTTTTCGAGACCCTACTTCTTGCGCGAAATATGGGGGAGGTCGATCGGATCTCCCTCCGAGTCGCCTCGAACCGCCTTCGCGAACTCTCACGCCGAGACGAGCAGAAGGATGATATCCGTGATGAGGGCCGGGAGACCTCCCGCCAGTATCACTAGACCTCCTGCGTGGGATTCGGGACCGTCGGTCGGGCGGTTTCCGGCGCTAGTTAGGCCGGAAACGACCCCGTTCATCCCGTTAGCGACGAGAGCGAGCCCGAGAGCGTCCGGGATCTCAATCGAGAGCGGGATTTCCAGGTAGGTTCGGATCCTCCGGATCATCTCCTGGATCTCCCGAACTCGTTGTTCCAGCATGGAAATGAAGTTCATGATGAGGTCTTCGCCTCCCTGGATACCGGCGGCGATCGTCTCCAGGAAGTTCTGGATGAGGACGGCGATGTCCTGTAGTCCGGAGAGGTTTCCGATCGACTGGAACGGCCGTACCGCAATCCAACCACCCGAGGCCGAAGAGTCCGCGACTAGGAGCCCAAGGACCTCTCGGGCGTCGTCGTAGACCTGTTCAGAGAAGAGGGAGCGCGCGTACCAGGCTTCCGTACCGTCTCGGGGGACTACGATCGGAGCCGCGTTCCGGGAGTCCGGGATCTCGGAGACGCCGAACCCGAACCCGGCTTCTACGGTCTGATACGAGGCGAGGACCCCGAGGGACCGGGCTCGCGCAAGGGACCGGACGGCGGAGGTCGTAGCGCCTGCGAGCGAATACGAGTTCTTCGCAACGTACATCGGGAGATCGGTACCTTCCGCGTCGGTCGCGGTTAGGCTCTGGAGGATCGTAAGGTCCAGCTCTTCGAGGCCGGAAGCGCCTTCGACCGAGGTCTCGGCCCAACGCCAGTCCGCGAGGCGGAAGAAGACGTCGGTCCTCGCTTGTAGGACGGACTGAGGGAGGTTCCCCTGCTGCTCGATGATCTGGTCGGCGAGAACTCCGATCTTCGAACGAAGGTCCGACCCGAAGGCAACCGGGGTCGCCGCCGTATTGAAGTAGTCTACGGGGTTCCCGAAGATCGGGAGGAGGTTCTGAGCGAAAGCCTCTAGGCCCGTGGGGGTAAAGGTCGTCTTTCGAGGGACCGAACCCCCTCCCGGAAGATCGACCATAAGTTCGAGGGTCGAGATGAGGTTGGGGTTTAGAGTCGGCGAGGGCAGGTTTAGGTCCGACCGCGAGAGGATCATGACGGCGAGGGCCGTATTTACCGCCGCGAGATAGCCGTCCGCCTCCGGGAGCGGGAACGTAACGGGGACGACTCCGGAAGCGAGACTTCGGTCCGAGACTCCGATCGTCGTAGACGGCGCAGCGAAGGGGACTACGTTGACGTCTTCCGGAGTGTTCTGCGGAACGATATTCCAACGGAAGGTACTGGCGGCCGTTACCTTGTCGCTACAGGAGAGGACTCGAACGAAAACGGTAGAGACGCGGGTGGCGTGATCGAAGTCGGGGGTCCCGTCCTCCAAGATCGGAGTCTGCCACGGAAGATCGTCCCGCGTCAACTCCAGCGAGTAGGTTCCGCCGACGAGCGCCTGGGCGAGGACGTCCGCGTGGGGGACGTAGATCGTCCGCTGGTTGTAGAACTTGGTACTATCCGGACCGTCGAAGACGTTCGTCCGGATGAGTTGGGTCGAATCGAGACTCGTAAGGAAGAACGCCGGTCTCGCTCCGGGCTTGAGAGTCCCGTCGGAGTTAAAGGACGCGCTCCACTGAACATCCTCGGCGATTACGACCGAGTCCTTCCCGCCGAAGATCTGGAGGGGCCTCCCGGTGCTACCTTCTTGGTAGAGGCCCGTCGAGTACGAGGAGGGGGTCTCGGTCCCCCCTTCGTCGGGGACGCCTACAACCCCGCCCGTGCTTCCGGGAGTGGGGGCTAGGAAGCCCGCGTAGAGACCGTCCGGCCAGACGCTCAACTCGACGAGGAACCCGTCGGGAGGAACGACCGGGGAAGGGACCGCGGGGTTCGTACCCGGGCTCGGGGAGAGCCCCCACTGGAGGATTGTACTCGTCCGCCCCATCGTCCGGGAGAGCGCCGCTCGAAGGGTCGCTACCGAAGAAGGGGGGGATCCCCCGCTCGGAAGCCGAGTCGTCCCTCCCGCGAAGTTCGCGCGAAGCCCGGCTGGGGTCGGGAGGGGGTTTCCATTGATCTCGAATCCGAAGAAACCAGCGAACCCGGAGATGAGCTGGTTGAAGATATTGAACTGCTCGAAGTTCGCGAGGTTATCCTCGTAGGAAACGTTGATCCCGACGTAAAGGAAGAGGGCGAGGACGGTCATCGAGTCCGAGAAGGTCGGGCGTTCGAGGTCGGTCCGATCGAGGAGCCGGGTAAGCATCCGGCTCTGGTACCCAGGGTAGCCGCCTCGGAGTTGATCCCGAGTCTTATCGTCCATGAGGTACCAGTCCCCATGCACGTAGAAGCCCGCTTTCCGGAAGTCGAGGACGATGTTCTGGAGGGCGGCGATGAGTTCCTGGACGATCGCTCGGATCGGGCTAAGGAGACTCGTCGCGAAGCTCTTGATGATGTTGAGGACGCTTAGGGCGATATCGAGGGCGGCGATGATGAGGTTGAAGATACCATCGACGACGGAAACCGCGTCCGAGATCTCAGGGATCTCAAAGCTGATCTGAAGTCCGCCCCATTCGCCGGTCGTAGCCATCGCTCCTCAACCCTCAGAGGCACCTTACCGCCCCGAGGCGTAACGAGAGGGATGTCGAGAAAGATCAAGACCGGGGATATCGTGGAGTGCCAGGGAGAGGGTCGGGGCATCTTCTTCCGCGTCACAAGCGCGGGAGTCGTGGACGGTATCGGCAAGGCGAAGTATGAGGTGGCCTACCTCGTTCGCGCCGACAAGGAAGGCTTCTCCATCGGAAGGAAGGCGCCGTGGACTGACGGTGCAGCATGACCGACGCGCAAAAACGAGAGCTGTTTGGGCGGCTCCGGTGGCGGGGTATTCGCTACTCCCGGGCCGCGTGGTGTATCCCCGGGGCTTCACTCGGCTCGATGAACAACAGCCCGGAGGCGATCGCCGGTAGGTTTTGGGCCCGTGTCGCGGAGCGCGCATACCGTCGCTTCCAGATCGTTGGCGACGGTACCTAAACAGACTATCTGACGCGCAAGGGTCTCCTACTATCGGTGACGCGATGCGACCGGTCTAGCGACCGCCGCCACGTCTCGCCCGAGCGAGTTGCTCTCGGAGAGCGGTGATCTGTGCCTGATCGCTCGTCGCCTGAGCCTCTAGAAGCTCGGCGATTTTCGCGAGCGCCGCGCGCTGTTTCGAGACGATCGGAAGCTTCCCGAGGTCGGTCGCCTTCGAGCGACCCCAAGAGGGATTCTCTGGATCGAGCCCGAGGTCGCGGAGTTTCTGCTTTAGCTCTTCGGGACCCATATCACCCTTCTTCGGTCGTAGTAAGCTTCCCGGTAGTTCGGGAGGTATGTAATTTCGAGGATTTCAATTGGGAGAGGTCCCTTATGGACCCCCCACATCCCTTCCCCGCAATAATACTTGTCTTCGCCCGAAGGGTCCGGGAGGAGAGGGGTCGAGTCGGGGATCTCGAACTTTACAATCCACGCCCGTAGGTCCGGGCGAGGGCGAGGCGGACCGCTTACGTCGATCGTTACCCAATCCGGGAACCGCTTCGAGAAGTGTACGTACGGGAGTCCGTCCGAAACGTTCCGTCCTGGAAGAAGCTCGCTCGACGATACGATCGATTCTAGAGCCTCGTAGACGCGGGTGCTGGGGTAACCGATCATGTGTCCAGGAGTTTACGCCTCGTTCGAAGTCGTTCTAGGTCGAGTTCGACCTTCTCGATCGAAGCGTCGAGATCTACCTTCGATCGGTGAAGATGTTCCTTACAGAGCGCGTGCTTCTCTACACGGGCCCCGCAGGAGTTCATACTTCCGTTACCCCAGATTTTCCGTTCGCAGCCCGTCATTCCTCGTCTTCACGATAGAGAGGAGACCGTCCGCGGTTTCGGAATCGATCCGAACGAACTCTTGAAGACCCTCGGGGACCGGACGGTCCGCGAGGCGGAAGAGTCGGGCGACGTGGGTACGGTGGAAGAGGGAGCGCTCGGTACGTGAGTGGTGACGGACGTAGTTCAGGAAATCCTCGTCCGTCCAGTCGTCGGGAACCGTCATCCGCCCCTTACGCTTAGACGTTCTCGGTTCCCTTCACCATCGCCAGCAGGCGTTCCTGCTCCGCGCGACGACGAGGAAGCTCCCGATCGAAGCGACGGATTGCTTCCAGAGTTCCGTTCACCCTATCCGTTCGGAGCGTAAGCCAAGCCCATCGCGAGTCTCGCAGACGGTCTCGCTGCTGGAGGGCCTCCTCGATACGATCCGGAAGGACCGGACGACCTACCCCGCCAGCGAAATCCGCGTACGCGGGATCCAAGGGGTGAAACGGCGGACGTAGGTAATCGAGCCGGAAGTCGAGACCCCAGAATCGGCGATCGAGAATGGAGAGACAATCGCTCGTATTCGCGAACGGGCTAACGAGTACCCGGCCTTCGAGAGTCGCAATATACGCGTCGAAGAGAACGCCGAGCCCAACGAGCGGATCCGAACTATCGCCTATGTCGGCGATGTGTTCGTCTCTCTGGAATACGAAGTACGATCCGCTCTTCTCGCTCTCGAAGAGCCCGCGAAGCTCCTCCATCCACGAGAGCATCCGCTCCCGAGTCGAGAGGAGGAGTTCGATCGTTGCCTCGGAGAGGAACGAGGTCGGACGGATTACTCGGTACGAGAAGGGAGCGATCGAAAGGTAATCCGAAGCGAAGGAGTTCGAAGCGTTCGCGAAAGACGTCGGTCGGAGGTCCATCTGCCCCTCTAGCCCGTCTGCCGTTCCCGAGAGGTTCGAACCGTGGACCGTCGGGTAGACCGCGTACTGGTCGTCGAAGATCGCATCGCCGGTAAGTCGGTCCCCTGCGAGATTCCCCCCGAGAGGAACGACGCCTAGCTCGGTCGCCGAGACCGTCGAGACCTTGTAGTAGCCGCGATTGTCGTCCGTACGAAGAGGCGAACCGGCCGTGTATACAGGTGCTCCGCGGGGAAGTACGCCCTCGTCCCCGAACGGTCGGGCGCCGCGCTCCGGGTCTGCCGGGAAGCCTGTAGGACCTCGTAGGACCCCGGCCGGGTCGATGACGAGGATATCTCCCGCTTCGATCCCGAGCGCCGCGAAATCTACAGTCCCGCTCGTATCGCTAAGGACGTTGATCGACTGGTCGTAGGCGACCTGGAGATCGGCGTCGGGGATGTAGGTAACCTTCCCGCCCGTCCTCCAGACGAGGTCGGCGCGACGGTCGAGAAGAACCTCGTCGGTAGCGAGTTCGAGAAGCTCGGCGCAGGACTGCTCCTGGGGGATCGGAGCCGTCCGAAGGTAGACCTCGAAGCGAGTCCCCGGGACTACGGACGCGACCGCGTTCTTCGAAACCGTAAGCGTCTTCCCGTCGGTCTCGACTACGAGGATTTCAGTCTCCGCGATGACCGCGCCGAGAGCGTCGAGGAAGCGAATCGAATCCCCCGAGCGAACCCCAATATCGGCGAGGGTGAAGTCTCCGAGTTGGGTAGCCCCTCCGCCCGCGAGAGGGAGCGGCGGATTCGAGGTATCGACCGGCTCGGCGACGAGCGACCCAGCGCTATTCGTCGAAGTAAAGGACGCGACGATCCCGCGTCGGATCTCATACGCGAATCGAAGTCTTACGAGCGAAGCCGCCAACTCTTCGAGGAGCGGGTGGAATCGGCGGATCCGAAGGACCTCGACCTGAGCGAACTCTAGGTAAGAACCTCCGGCGGGACCGCCTCCCGTAATGTAGCTCGACGCCTCCCGAGTTCCAATATCGGTCGAAGAGAGCGAATGAGACGCGTCTACGACGTTGGCGCTAGAGGCGGCGAGGTCGTTCCCGGAGATCGGGAACGAAGGCTCGACGAAGAGCCCGTCCTTCGCGTGGTAGCGGAGGTCGAAGAGGTCGCCCGGGAAGAGACACGTCGGACCCGAACCGTGGATGGCGCTCCAATCGAAGTTCGTGACATCCATCGCGCCCGCGATGTTGTCGTAGACGGGGGTGTCGAGGGGGACGAACGTAGTCGAAGAGATCTTCACCTTCGCGTAGACCGCGATCTGCAGCAGGGAGGGCGGAACGCCTACGAGAGTCGCCGCTCCCGCGTCGTAGACGACGGTTCCAAACGGAACGCGCGACGCGGTTACCGTCCGGAACCCGAAGAAGAACTCGGATCCTACGGGCGGGGTCGGCCAGAAGGTGTAGCCCGGGAGGTTCTCGGGGACCAAACCTTCGCTGGCGGCTCGAACGGGGAGAACGGTCATCCCAGAGACACGCGTCCCGGCGAGAGCGGCGGCTTCGAACTCCGCGATAGTGATCGCGACGCCGAGCCCGTCCTGATAGTCCGAGAGTCCTAGGAACTGAACGTTGAACGCGTCGAGCGACGTATACGCGGCGGAGACCGTAGCCGTAGCGGTCCCGACCCCGGCCGTATCGCGGATCAAGTAGACGCGACCCGACGCGGGGAACGCGAAGGGGACGGCGACGGCTACGGAGTCCAAATCTTGGAGGTCCGGAAGCGGAAGGAGCGAAGAGACCGTCAGAGTCGCGCCGATATCGTCGAACTCGACGACGGTCGGGAACTCGAAGTCGAACCAACTACCCGACGAGCCCGCCGCGACCGAGAGATCGAGTCGGTGGCCGGGAAGCGTCACGGGAGTCCGCTCGACGCCCGCTCGAACGAGGTACGTCCCGGCCTTCCCGGTTCCGACCGGGAGGGGGAGAGACATCGAGGGATCGAAGACGCCCCTTACGACGGCGATATCCCCAGGCTGTACGCGATCGAAGCCTCCGGCGTAGACGGTTAGGGGGACGAAGACGTTCGCTTCGAGGAACGAGTACGGGGCCCCGGCGCCGAGTACCTCTCCGACGAAGAGGATGCCGTTGAAGATCGGGCCTTCGGCGTCTTGACGCGACGAGGGGATCGCGGAGAAGACGATATCCGTAGCTTCGATCGGGACGTTACCTCGTCCCTCGAACCCGAGAACGCGAAGTTCCCCTACGTTCGCCGCGAAGGTCCCGACCCCGTTTACCGAGGGGGCGATCGAGGTACGGGCGGGGAACGTGAAGGGGAGACCTGCGTTGATAGTCGCGATGTCGTTACAGAAGTTCGCGCGCGTTGTCCCCGCCGCGAGCGTTGTATCGAAAACCTCGCAATCGAATTCGAGGGTCGAGAGCTGCGCTTCCATAAGCGAGCCCCCCGGGAACGAGGGATGGGTAAATCCTCGGGGTAGGGCGGACCGGAAGTCGAGGGCCTCTCGGAACGTAAGGCGGTCCTGGTCGATCGAGGCCGTTCGTCCGGCCGTACTGTAGACCGAGATAGAGAAATCGTGAAACCCGCCGGTCGTCGTAACGCCGGCCGGCGCGATAACGGGGTTGTAGGGGGTGAAGTTGAAGAAGACGTCCGGAGCGGTAGTCCGGATGACGATCTGGTTCGGAAGACAATAGAAGCCGCCGGGAGCGACGCTAACGAAGGTCACTCCGTCGTCTCCGGAGACCTCGAAGGCACAAGCGAGGATGTCCGCGCCTCCGGAGAACTTCTCGACTATGACCGTGCTCCCCGAGACGAATTCCCCGGTCGTCTTATCGATCAGGCGAATCGTTAGGCGACTCCCCTTTCCGTTTAGGGCGAAGATGTCGTTTAGACCGCCGACCGGAACGGGAAGGAGACCGCCTCCGAGCCCGTCGTCGAATACGACCGAGCCGGGGCTGATAGTCGATACGTCGAACGAGGTATTCGTCGGAACGAGGGTCGTGTCCTGTCGGACGACGATCCCCTCCGCGTAGGCCGGGTATCCGACCCAAGCGATCGCGTGCTCTGCGATGTAGTCGAAGCTCGACGGCGCGTTGACCGCGGTAACGAAGCGGGGTAGGTCGATCTGATTTGGAGAGCCGGAGGTGATGTCCGCGATGGAGTGAATTCCGGTCGCCCCCAAGGGGAATCCCGCGAGTCCGGGAACCCCGGTCGGAGCTTGCACTAGGACAAGGTCGTACGGCTTGACGTCGCCGACCCCGGCGTGTCCAGAAGGAGGCGGGTAATCGCCCGAGGTCGTACCGCGCGCGAGGTCCTCGAACGTAGCGAGGGTCGCGAGTTGATTAGCGCTTACAGCTACGACGCCTTCTGAGTCGAGAGTCTCGTCCGGGTAAACGGCCTCGGTTACGTACGGGGCCACGAACGGACTCGGAGGAGCCGCGGGCGGGTCCGGGCTATCCAAACGGATGAGGTCTGTAACGAGCGCTGCCGCGGCTCCGAGAAGCTCTAGCTCGTTTACGGGAGATCCGTAATACGGGAGCGAGTAATCGCCGGAGTCGAGGGTCTTCAGCCCGTCGAGCGCGGGGATACGCGTCGGAAGTCGCGAGCCGTTCTGGAAGGAGATCTTCGCTTCGAGGGTCGAGAGCGGGTCGGGCGGATTCTGACCCGTGATTTCCTTTAGGCCGAATACAGTCGGATCGGAGAACGAGGGAAGGGTCGCGTCGAGTAGCTCGCCGGTCCGCGCATTGAAGTTGAGGTCCGTTCCGATCCGGTACTCCGGGATCGTAGAGACGTAAGCTCCGAGTTCGATCGCCGTCGGGGTGAAGAGGAAGCTCCGGTAGAGCGCGAGAAGAACTGGATCCGTCGGAACGACTAGGACCGAGCCGGTCCCCGGTACGGCGAAGAGGGTATCTCCACGCGCCGGGTCGAGAACGTCTCCGGCGGCCGGTCCGGTTAGCGTCAAGAGTAGGCTCGGGTCCGTAATCGAGACGTCGGCTCCGAGCGGGTCTTTGCTCTTCAGGAGAACGACGCAGCCTTGGAGGATCTCCTCGACGAAGACTCCGGCGTATCGGAATTCCGCGCCAACCGGGAGCATAGAGCCCGCGTAGCCGAGTTCGGTCGCGTTCCCGGCCGGGTATCCGATCGCGAGCTGTGCTCCGACCGCGAACGGCGGGGTATGGAGGTCCGGATCTCCCGTCAGGAGATCGTAAAGGCCGGTCGGTAGCGAACCGCCGCTTTGGCTCGCGAGCCGCGTCGTATCCGGGAGTCCGGTATCCGAGAGAATCGGGAAGTCGGCGATCGGAAGAGGCGTCGCAATTAGCGCGGGTCGTCCGGTCGAGAGAACGTCGATCTCCGGGAAACCCGTCGGCGAGTACGACCAGATCCGAGCGCGCGCGAGACGGTCCCTAGCCTTCAACCCAAGGACGTTCTGGATCGGGCCGAGAACCGGGTTCTCTAGCTGTCCAATCACAGAGCCCGTCGTCGAACGACAAGAGAACGGCGATCCAAAGAGGAAGCCGAGCGGATCGAAGCCGAACTTCCCGGCCGAGTAGACCCCGGGGTTGCCCGTCTCTTCGTTCCCGTCGAGCCCGGGTCCGAGAGTCGTAAAGCCCGTCGTACGTTCAGGGAAGAGCCGCGAGAAGGGGCTCGCCTCGCTCTGACCCGCGAACGAACCGAAGGCGGTAACGCGGAAGTAGACGAAGCCAGCGAGCTTCCGCTCCGTCCGGTTCCGCGCGACGAGAGCAACGTCATCGACGTCGTTCTTTACGAGGACTTCCTGGAAGTTCGAGAGCGCCGAGAAGCTAGACGGCTCCTGGTAGGTACCGGACGGCCGCCCGTTCGAGTCCGCCGTCGCCGACAAGGGCTCTAGGATCGGATCCGCGGCGATGAGGCGAATCGTCGGTAGCCCGCGACGCGCCGACATCCAAACGTCGAACCAGAGGTTCCTCGGATTGAGGGTCCCCGAGATATCGTCCTCGTACCCGGGCGGTACCCAAGGATCGTTCTTCCCGACGTAAAGGCGGAGCTTCCCGTCTCGCTCTCCTACGAGCGAGCCGTTTAGCGTCTCTTCGATCTGCTCGAAAGAAGAGACGACTGCGTTGTAGAAACCAAGGAAGGCGCGCGCGACGCGATCTCGATCCGTAAGATTCTGGCGTTCGGTTACGAGACCGGCACGTCCATAGTCGGCGTTGGACTTCGAGACCCCGGTCGAGATCGTCGGACCGTTCGAGGGCTCCGCCGCCGTCGCCTGCTTCTTCAGGTCGAGAGCGACCTCTCCAACGAGAGTCTCGAACGGGAGGGCCCGAACGTAGAAGGCGTCAGGGGCCTCGAACGTGTAGGTAGCCTGGAGGACTCCACCTACCCGGCCGTTCCGAACCGAAGGTGGATCAGTGAACCGGAAGTTAGTAGAGACGCGCGGGTACTGGACCGCCCCCTTGTAGAGGAAGGGCCCGATCGAGCGCGAGTCCGTACGAGCGAAGTAGAGAATCTGACTCGCGACGAGGCCGGATTGACGAGGCGTCGTAAACGAGAGGTTCCCGTTCGTCTCCGAGATTACGTAGTCGGCTCCGAGAGCGAGGGTCCTTCCCGGGAGGGTCTCCCCGTCCTCGTTTGTTTCTCCGAAGAGAACGACCTCGTAAGACTCCGTCGGAAGGAAGGGAGACTTCCCGAGAAACTGAGTCGAACCTTCCGGGTAGATCGGACGAACGGAAATCTTGACTAGTGAGTTCACCATCCCAGACGACCAGGAGAAGCCCGACGGGAAGGGGGACGCGACGGTTACGGTCGTGAAGCGACCGTCCGCCGCGAGTTCGCCCTTTACGATCCCGAAGGGCTTCCCGTCGATTTCTAGGAGATGACCGGCGACCGCGTATCGAGTAAGGTCGCCCTCGAACTTGATCTCGACCTGACCGGCCGTAACCGGTTCGAACCTCGGAGTCTCCGAGAGATCGAAGGCGTCGGCTGCCGTCGGTAGGAAACCGGAGTTCGTCTTTACCGGACGATCCGAGAGGAGCGAAAGAGCATTCGCGCCCGGGTTTAGCGAACCGGCTCCGTTCGTAGGAGCCGGAGAGATCCCAACGGTCGTCGTATCGCTCGCCGAGTCGTAGGCGACGCTCGCAATATACGTAGAGAACGCACCGACTCGAAGGACCTTCCCGACTACGACGTCCGCGCGGCGGTCCGAGTCGAGAAGGAAGAGAGACGCGCCCTTCGAGAGGTTAAAGGGCGGACGCCAGACCGGGGCGTTCGAAACCGTATACGAGGTCTCTCCGCCGAAAGCCTCATAGACCCCGTAAGAGATCGTAACCTTCGTCCCGACCGGGACCTCTTCGTTAAGAGAGATCTTGTTCGTAGCGAAGTCCACCGTGCAGCCCAACGGAACTCCGTAGGTGAGCTGCTTCGAACCTGCGTAGACGATCGGAGAGATCGAGGTATCGACCGTTCGTCCGGTGGGGTTGAACGAGTAGAGCTGACTCGAAATCCGCGTCGCGATCTCCGCCCGGAGGAAGAGCGGAAGGAACTGCTTGATCTGAACGGGGTTACCGGCCTCGTCGAGGAAGAGTTCGCCGGTATTCGGGACGGCTCGATAGTAGGTAACCTCGACGAGTTGATACGCGCGAATCGGGTTCGCGAGGAACGTAAACGCTCCGAGGATCGGATTTACCGTCGCGTCGGTCGTCCCCTCGACCGAGAGTTCCTCGACGAAGTAGACCGGCTCCCCGGCGCCCGAAGCCAGGTCTACCGCCGAGAGTTGTACTTCCCCGGAGTCCGGATTGACCTCCGCTTCTCCAGTCGCAAGGTCTGTAGTCGCGAGGAGGGTCTCGACGTACCAAACGGAAGCGCTCGCATAGTTTTCGAGGATGACGCTTCCGAACTTCAACTCACCGGTAGGGGTGAGGTACTCGATTTGCGAACCCGGATCGGGAGAGAACGAAGCGACCGGGACGAGACTCGCGCCTTGAACGAAGTCCGTAGTCCCGACGCGAAGATCGAAGGCACCTGACGTAAAACGGACTCCCGTCGTCGGAACGAAGAGAACCCCGTTCGCAATTACCCCTAGTTCGCTACGGGCGAGGATCGAAAGCGGGTAATCCGTTCCGACCTGGGAGATACGGGCGAAGATCGGACGGCCCCGCGTGATATCCTTCGCACAATCCGCGTTCGAGAGAGCGCCTTCCGCGACTCCGAGTTGGGTAAGGACGCGGATCGAAAAGGGCTCTTCGGCGAGGTGGTTGAAAGTCTCGTAGACGACATCAGCTACGACCGTAGGATCGACCGCTCCGGGGGCTACCCCTCGGAAGATCTGATACGAGACGTTGAGTCCGCTGTCTCCCGAGAGGAACTCAGGAGAGACGCGAAGAACCGTCGCCGAGACTCTTTCCTCGACGAGATACGAACCCTGATCGTCACCCGACGTAAGCTTCAATCGATCGCCGACGGAAGCCGTCGAAGTGAAGTTCGCCGAGAGATCGGTAAGGAGATCCGCGCCGGCCGAGAACCGACCTCGCGCCCCCGACTCTCGGAGATCTCCGACCTTTGTAAGTAGAACCGCCTCGCCCGGTCCCCCGTTCTTCGGGAGGAGAAACTCTAGGTCCGGTTCGAGGTACTGGAACGGGCCGCCTTCGGCGAGGCGAAGGAAGCCGCCGAGCTGCGCGATGAAGGTCTCGGGGACGACGCCCGGGGCCCCGAGATTGATACTCGCGATAGGGCCTTGTACCTGAGCGGTTCCCCCGCCCTCGGTAAGCCATGCGAACTTCTGCTCCTCGAAGAGGTACTTGACGTCCTCCCAAGGTAGGAGCGGGGACTCGACGACGGGAGCGACTCCAGGGGCTCCGGCCGCCGAGAGCGTGAAGAAGACGCCCTCGTCGTAGCCCGCGATATCCTCGCGAGGCGCGTAATCGAGGAAGTGGAACGTCGTCGGAGAGACGCTCTCGGTAAGCGTCCGTTCTTCGAGTCGGTACTTGTCTACGTAGTCTGAGATCCCCTGGGACCCGTCGAGGTCCCGAGGCGAACGGTAGAAGCCGAACTCGCCGCCGAAGTCGGAAAGCCAGTTCGGGTCCGTAGCGCTCTGATCCGCTCCGGTCGGAGCCGTCCGCCATCCCGGGAGGAACCCGAGAGCCGTCGCGCCCGAGAGGTCGAGAACTCCTCCGGTTCCGAACCCAATACTGACCGAGCCGTCTTCGAGATCGAGATGGGAGATGGCGATTCGCCCGTTTAGGGCATACGAAATCCCCGGCGCCGCCATGAGGATGATTCGTGCGTAGATGTCGTTCGCGATCGTAGCGGCCGAGAACGTACCGGCGCCGAGAAGACTGGCACTCCAGAGGACGGAGATAGGGCCCAGCAAAAAGTTGAGCGTCTCCGTACCGTCTAGAACGAACGAGTCTCGGATTCGGGAGAAGAGCCGCGCCTCGGTCGCGTACGTAGCGGGAACGAACTCCCCGGTTCGGAAGTAGATCGGCTTTCCGGTTAGGTCCTTCCGAGGAACGCTCCCGAAGAAGACGAGAGAGCCCGCGCCGACCCGCTCTTCGAGCGACACATACGCGAGGTCTCCCGAGACGCGATACGGGTCGGTCGGTAGTTCGTCCTCGAAGCCGACGGGGATCGTCCGAGTTACGGATCGACCGGGGGAGAAGAGGATTACGTCCCCGATCCCCGACGATAGCGTCCGAACGAGACCCGTATCTCCCGGGCGTGGGGTTACGGCCCCGATGCTCGGAGGGTTCCCGAGCCGGTCCGGCGCCCGCAGGATACCCGAGGCGCCGAGGCCGGGGAGCGTCGTCGCGTCCGGGATGAAAACCGATACAGCAGGGTCGTAGCTTGTTACCGGGGTACCGGAGCTGTCTACGAGAAGGACCGGAGCCTTTACAGGCTGTGGGTAGAAGTTGAGGGTAATCCCGTCGTAGCGAACGACCGCCCCGAGGAAGAGCTTGTCGAAGAACGGCTCTGGGGAGATCCGAGTCCCAGGCTCCGCCTTCGCGACGTCGTCCGGGGAAAGGATGAGGAGACCCGTCGAGGTCGCGAATCCCGCTTCCCCTTCCGCGATCGTCGCCGCGAGTAGAGCGGCCTCGGTATCGAACGCGCGGGCGACGAGGGGGGCTCGGTTACCAATACGAACAATCGGCCGCTCCCCCGGACCGGGGACGGGCGCGAGGAAGAGAGGGTCTGAGATGGCGTCCCGAAGAAGGCCGATAACGCCGTTTGACTTCTCGGAGAAGGTCCGGGGAACGTACCAGACGGTCTGACCTTCGTAGGCTTGGATGAAAGCTGGGTTCCAAACGAGTCGGCCCGCTCCGGCACCGACGACCCCGGCGAGGGGAGGGGTAACGCTCGCGAAGTCGTAGTCGGCATTGGCTAGGTCGTCGGGAACGACACGAACCCCCGAGTAATCCCCGGTCGTTCGATCGACGACCGGATACGAAGTCGAGTCCGGGAAAGTCCCGAGTCGGATCATCGCGTATGAGTCGCCGATCGAACCGGGAAGCGACGAACCTACGGGCGTCGTCGGCCGCGGAGAGAGAACATACGAGCGGCCGTCGCTCGAAAGAGGGGAGAGATTTAGAGGAGCGCCGCCGCGATAGGGCTCCCACTTCGAGGTCGCGCCATTCCAACCGAAGCGGCGCGCGTACGAATCGTTTCGCGTCCACCAGAAGCGGATCGCCGAGATCCAGTAGGAGACCGCGACGATCGAGTCCCCGCGAGCGAGAGACAAGGCGGGGGCGTCGGGGTCCGCCGGGGCGGTAGCCGTGAGCGTCGCTACCGTTGGAAGGAGCGTAATCGCCGACGAGCCGGCGACGAACGAGAAGTCCCCGTCCGCGAGGGTAAGGACGAAGGTCGTTCCGCCGCGCTGGAGGCTAATCGAGACGACCCCCGCGATATCCCGACCCCCGTCGTCGGTTAGGACGAGACGAGCGGACCCATCCGTAGACTCGCCGGTCGGAGACGCGGGGTCGAGGACGGGGATAGATCCTTTCGGGATCTTCCCCGTCCCGTCTGTCGTCGCCCACTCAGGGCCTTCGAGAGTTGTAAGTGAGCCGGTATTCGCCGCCCAGACCAAGAACTCCTGCTCGCTTCCGAGCGGGGAGTCGAGAACGGCGGTCCGATACTGGTCGGCGCGAACCTCAGCGAGATCCGGCCCTCCGGCCGGGTACAAAGCCCAATCCACCAACGAAATTACGTCTCGCGCAACCCCGGAATCGGCGGGAGCGCTGGTCGTAGCGTTAGTCTGGGAGGTCTTCGCTCCCCGTAGTACAAAGCCGTCGAAGAAATCGGTCACTTAGACTCACGATACCGCTTGAGTTCTCCCTCGTCGCGGAAGAGGAGAATCACCGGGAACTCGATGACTTCGCCTTGGGGTTCTTCGGGAAGCGTCCAACCGACGTCACCTGTTCTCCCAGGTCTTCGGCGGCGCGCCCGTGATGTGAATGATCCCCGCATGGCCAAATCCACCACGCTCGGCGATGCGCTCGGCGCTCTCGCCCCTGCCGTATCGTGCAGCGTAGATCTCCCAGATTGCCTCGTGCTCGGCCCACGTGATCGAACCGGCCGGCCGCCCCCGGCACACATGGTCCTGTACCGGGACGCGCCGCTTGACGGTCACGACGCTCGTGGTCCGCACCGTCTCGGTCGTCGTGATCGCCACCGTCTCCGTCTCGGTCGTCGTGATCGCCACCGTCTCTGCTCCTCTGCCGCCAGCCCCGCGCCGGCGACTCAGTAGGTTACCATCTCGTATCTGTAACGGGCGAGCCCCGGGGCTTTTAGCCCTACAGAACGAATGAAATCGTAGACCCCACGCTGCTCGCTGGTCCAAGGGGGCCCGCCGGAGCTACGATCCCCGTTCCCGGAAGGGTGATTCCTGTCTGGATAAACGAGGAGATCCCGGAGGCGATCGCCGTGTAGAACGAGGGGAGACTCGACCCCGTCCCGCCTAGAGCCCCGGTCAGAGCTACGTGGGCGAGCTGTAGAGCTACGGCGAGGGTAGCCGGGTTTGCGCTCGCGATAAACGAGACGTCGATCCCCGAACCGACCCCGGCCGAGACCCCCTGGTAAAGCAGGGACCCACTCAGGGACGAGAGGAGCCCGGTCCCGATCGCGGTCCCGACCTGAGCTACCGTCGTCCCCGAGAGGCCTCCGCCGGACATCCCGGCGACGACGAGCGCCGGACCCCCGGTGAACTGTAGCGAGCCCGTGACGGTTCCCGCCCCTACGACGCCCGTAGAGACGCCCTGGATTACGACGTTCCCCGGCGTAGGGGCCCAAGTCGAGAGGGCGTTACCAACCGCGTCGGCGAGAAGGGCCCAGGTCTGACCTCCCGGAAACCCGGCCGCTCCTCGGATGGCTCCGGAGATAGCGGAAGCCGGGACCACTAGACCGGTCTCCAGACCCTCAACGAAAGGGGCCCGGGGACCTCGCCTCGAACCTGGCCGGCTTTCTCTAGGCGACGGAGGATGCCCTCGACCGCGAGGCGCGTGAGGCCCGCCTTCCGCGCAATATACTCGGCAGTTAAGGTCTCCTCCGTCGAGCGGAGAACGGTCAGGATCTTCGCAGAGTCCTCGGTCTCTGCGAAGATCTTCTCGACGACGGCTTTTTGTCGGTCGGAGATCGGAACCCCGTCCGCGAGTTGGCGACGGATCGTCCGGAGGAAGTTGTTTGGAGCCCTCGCGAGGAGACGGTCAATAGCCGCAAGTCCCTCTTCGCCCGAGGGCTTCGAGAGACCAGGGTTAAGCCGATAGCTCCGGAGCCGGTACCAGGGCTTCCCGTCTACGGCCTCGATCGCGAAGTACCGCTCGACGACTCGGCGTTCCGAATCCGTCAGGCGTTCGACCGTTAAGGACTCGGCGTGCTTCGTCAGGTTGACGAAGGGGAGGACCGGAAGCGAGAACGCGAGCCGACGATGCTTGGAATCGAGTACGGCCCGGTAGCTGATCTGCGCTTGAGTCAGATTGCTACGGTACTGGATGTCGATCAGAAACGCCGCGCCGCGCGCATCCCCCGAGGCCGCCGCCGCGAGGATCATCTGTGCCGACAGATCTGCGTCTACCGGGATCGGAACTCGCTCGGGTCGAGGAGGGATCGGTCTCTGCTGGCGAAGGGACGGCATCGGCGAGGTAAACGCGGGAAGTTCACGACGCGCGTAGGTACCGCCCGCATACTGCTTCCCGACGAACCAAGCGTTCCCCTCGTCGTCACGCGCAAAGCCGCTCTCGTCTACGTAGATTTCCATGGTTCCTCTTACGTTTTCGTAAGAGCGCAGATACCGAAACGCTAGCCGACGAACTAGTTCTCGCAGGCCAGCTTCGCCGCTTTAGCGCTCGGGTAGGTCGTAGGACGGGGGCACATGTCGGAACACAGCCCAAGGGCCGCTCGTGTAGGAGCCAGCTCTCATCCTTCTCCAGCGCATGCGGGTAGGTTCACTCATCGGGGTTTCCCCTCAGATCGACTGAATCGCCGTGCACCAACTCTGGAGATCGGAGTCCGAGACCGACCAGGGGGTCTGGGTCCGGGAGCCAATGATGATCGACTCGTCGTAGAACCGGTACGCGTTCGGAAATCGGAATCGGTCCGAAGCCCCAGAGCCTCCGAAGGCGGGGTGGGCCGAGAGAGGCTCGACTTCGAGGGGCATCGTCGGGACCCCTACGGATTCGAGGCGGAGGAGAGCTTCGCTCCGGAAGACGCCGCGCGCGAGGTGGAGTCGGACCTTGTGAGGGCGAGGGTCTTCCGACTGAGCGAAGGGCGCGGGCTTTCGGAAGGTCTTCGAGCGGGCCGCCGCCTCTCGGAGGGCGTCGCGAGTCCTTCGCGCCCGACGTCCAAGATACTCGGAGTGGCGAAGATTTACGCGAGCGAAGGCCGCGGGAAGCTCGCTGAGCTTCCAGTTTCGGCCGACCTCGAAGGAGATCCGCCGACCTTCGTCCGAGAGGGCCGCCCGGTCCTCTCCGAAGTTCCGAAGCGAGCGGACGCGTTCGGCGAGAGCCTTTGAGCGCGTCGTTACGAGCCCGCCTTCTCCGGCCCCGACCATCTTCGTGTGGTTGAGGGAGAAGACCGAGATCGCGCCGAACTGTCCGGCCTGGGCCCCATCTCGGTACGACCCGAGCGAGGGACAAGCGTCCTCGATAATCGGGACTCCGGGATCTAGACTTGCGATCTCTCGATAGTCCGGAAGTCGTCCATCGATATCGACTACGACTATCGCCGCCGGCCGACTCGTCTGTACTTTGCGTAGGGCATCGACGTCTAGGAGACCGGTCTCCGGGTCTACATCTACGAAGACGGCATTCGCTCCGATCGTATGGACGGCGAGAGCGGAAGCCGTAAACGTAACCGCAGGGACGATTACGTGATCTCCCGGTCGAACCCCGACCGCGAGTAAGGCGGCTTCGAGTCCGGAGGTCCCGCTCGAAACGCTAACCGCGTACGGGACCCCAACCATCGAAGCCCACTCGGCCTCTAGCGCCGCCGCCTCGTCCGTCCCTCCGATACGACCTTCGGAGACAACCCGAGAGACCGCGTTCGCGGCTTCCTTTAGCCATTCCATCGTCCGGACCCTCCTACTTCTGACTCTCGGAGATGACGATACCGGTTTTCGAACGAAGTCCGGACAAAACTTGGGATAGAGAAGCAGGAATCTGCGCTGTGAGTTCGGGGTCGTTCGTAATCGTGAACGAGGCAGGCCACTCTCCGGCTCCGAGCTTCGTCAGGTTCGTAGGCAGCCCCCCCAGAGCGCGCGAGAGGGCGAGAGTCGGGGCGATATCCCAGAGTTCGACCGAGCGCTGGTATACACCGCGTACGAGGCCCGCGGCGAACATGATGTGCGCGAGCGTATCCCCGACTACTACCTTCGGGATCTCACTCGGCCAGATAGCAACGGCGAGAGGGTCGATCGCGACCGGGAGGGGGTTACTCGGAGAGGGTTTTTGGAGAGGCCAAGACCATTCGAAAGACTTGTCTTCTTCGACCATGAACCAGCACTTGAGGTCCCGTACGTACATCGCTCCCGCGACGATTTCCCCGTCGCGACGCGCCGCGACGATCGTCCCCCAGAGCGGGGAGCCCGACGCGTAATGGGACGTCCCGTCTACGGGGTCAACGATCCATTCCAAGTCCGCGCTCTCGGGCCCGAAGGTTCCTTCTTCGGTAATGACGCGCCCTTCGAGGTATTTTGCGATCATCTCCGCCGCGATCTCGTCCCCCGAGGATACGAGCGAGCCGTCCGCCTTCTCGCGAACGGTAAGCCGTTCCCGTTCGGCGGAAGCGACTTCCGCTCCATGCATCGCCGCTTGGAGGGCCGTCAACCCGAGCCCGAGCCCTTTACTTCGAGTCATCGTCTCTATTACTCCGCCGCGACGAAACGCCGAGGGTCCTTAGAGTACCGGGCGATCTTCTCGACTATCGCCTTCTCGTCCACGAATCCCTCGCTCGGGACATCAAAAAGATCGCTGAGGGCTCCGCCTCGTCCGGATAGCTCGCCGGGCTCGAACCCTAGTTCGGCGCACATGTCCGGGAGATCTTCGTACTTCGAGTCGAGGTGAAGGAACTGGCCGGTCGAAGAGAAGATCTTGTTGAGGGGCTTTGTATCCCTAATCCAGCGAATCGAATCTCCGACCTTCGGCCCGTTCATCGTATCGTCGAAGTCCCGGAAATCGACCTCCGGCCAGGCCTTCTTTAGTCGAAGGCAGGGTCGAAGAGCGCCCCCTACGTTCGCGCCCGGGAACTCCGCTCCGATATGAAGCTTCTTGAACTGACAGACCATCGACTCTAGGGTGTAGAACGAGAGGAACTCCTGGTTAGAGACTCTCGTCCTCGCCTCGGCCATTAGCTCGGACTCTTTCCCCTCGATAAAGCGACGGTCGTCCGCGGTCGGAACCGCTCCCGCGTACGGCGGAGAGTCCCCTACCGTTAGGTCTTTCTCTCGACCGTAGAGGTAACACATCCCGTTCCAAACGGACCGATTCGCCGGATGGTTTACGTACATCGTATCTGGCGCGAGAGGTAGCTTCGCGACTTCGTAGAGAGCCTGGGCGAAGAGCCAGGACATCATCCGACCGAACTTGTGGAACCCGTTCGCTTCCTCGTAGACTCGACGAAACGAAGCCTCCGGGCTCTCGTCGATATAGCTCCCGAGAGTCGAGAGGAGGGAACCCTTCCCTCGACTCTCGACCCATCCACGAAGGGAGGAGACCATCGCGACGATATGACCTTTGTTGTACCGAGTATCGGTATCGAAGATCTGCCGCGCGAACGTCTCCCGGTTCCACCGATCCAACTCAGAGAGTTCGATTCGATCGAGGTTCGGGAAATGCCAATAGAAGACCCAAGCCATAGAGGGCGAGGACGTAATCCCGACGAGCCAGGAGTACCAGGCTCTCTGCTCAGGAGTCATCGGCGCTCCCGTCGGACTCCGAACGGAATCCGCGTAGCCGTTCCCCCAGACGTAGTTGTCCATGTCGGATACCGAGAGTCTCCAATCCAAAAACCGGAAGAAACTTTCCTTCCGGTTCTCGGGGAGACGCCAGTCTACGAAGGTCTTCGACCGATTCGAAGGGTGGAGGTACCGCACGGGAGGTCAGTCGCCCTCGACGGCCTCTTCCTCTTCGTCTTCCGAGTCTAGCTCGTCGTCGAGGTCGTCCGAGAGACTCCCTTCCTCCTCGACGTCTTCGTTGTCCTTCGCCTCTTCTTTGGCGATAGCCGCGAAGCTCAGAGCGAGGGACTTTAGCCACTTGTCGAGAGTCCGGTCCGAGTGAGGTAGCTTGTCGAACGCCTCCTGGAGGCGACCGTCCTCTTCGATCCAGACTTCGAACTCTTCCTTCGTGAGAACTTCTTTCGACACTTAGACTCCTGAGGGTTAGCGCGGGCTTGTGTAGAGGATACCCCTGTGGTCCCCTATCGTGGCCCTACCGCTTACGCTCTCAGTCGAGCGGATCGATACCTCCGCCTCGCGGCTCGCGATGAACGATCTTCTTTTCGTCCGCGGTCATCCGACGAGGCGTGAAGGGGATCTTCGCCCCGATATCTGCGTCCTGCATCGCGTCGGCGCCGATCTCGCTCTCCTGGAGGTCGAGCGTCTCTTGAACGACCTTAACCTGCTCCGCAAGCCACTCCCTCAGAACCAAGCTCTCCTTCACGGCGTCACCTTCTCCGACTTCGGCTGCGGAACCCACTCGCCCTTCGCCCCGCGAAGGAAGTTCTCGGTCTCGTACTTCCCGCGAGTCTTGACCTTCACGAAGACCGCGCGCGCGTAGGGGTCCTTCGAGAGCGCGTCGTACTTTGCGTTCGTCTCCTTCAGGAACGTATCGACCTCGGCCCGCTCCTTGAAGCGGCGCGCGAAGACCGAGACGCCCTCGGCCCCGAAGAGGGTGACGGTAAAGAGACCGGTGTCGAGGGCGATCTTCCGAGCGGCCTCGATTCGGAGGCGGTTCATATCGCGATTGATGCCGCCGTCGTAGCGCCGATCGAGCCACCGCATCGTCTCGCGCATCCAGTCGTCGTGGATTTGGTTGCCCTCGATCTTCCGGAGGGGATTGTAGGACATCGTCTTCTCCGCGACGAGCTTGTCGAGGAGAGCGGTCTTCTCCTCCATCGTCGCGGTCTTGCTCTGGAAGAGAGCGATCGCAGACTTCCGAGCCTTCGCGTCCGCGGCGGTGTTGGCCTGGAAATTCTCGGTCGCCTTTCGGTCCTGCTCGACCGCGCGGAACGCCGCCGCGCGGAACTCGTGCGCGTCGAAGCCCGCGGCGCGGAGGATCGCGTCGATTCTCCCGGAGAAGCTCCGGCCGCCTTCCTTCCCGAAGAGGGAGTAGCTCCAGGCCTGCTCCCCGAAGATCGCGGACTTTGTGAAGTCCTGACCCTTTTCGAGCCAGCCGGACGTCTCGCCCGCCTTCTGGATAGCCTTCGCGACCTTCTCGTCCGGACCGCGCGGGATCCAGGTCAGGAACTCCACGAGCGCCTTCTTCATCTCGGTCGCGCCCGCGTCGTGGCACTTGTGGCGGATCCGCTCCCCGCAGTCGGGGCATAGGACCGCGAACTCGGTCGGACGCTGGTACGGACGCTCGAACCGAGGCTCTTTCTCGTCGCTCATCACTTCTCTCCAAAGGTCGGGATGCAGTGCAGGGGGAGGACCGTAGCGTCGATGACGTTCTCACGAACGAGGGTGGTCGCGGACGACCCCACGAACCTCTGGCTCCGACGCTTCAGGCCGGCTGCGCGGGAGGACTCGGTTGCATCGGGAGTGCACCGAGTAGCTCGCTGACGAGAGCCTCGATCTCCTGTCCGGTCGCGCTTGCCGCCAGCGCATCGCGAATCATCCGGCGGCTCGCCGCGAAGTGCTTGGTCTCGTCGATGGGCACCAACGCTGCGAACTTCTCCGCCTCGGCGCCGAGGGCGGCCAGCCGGGCGTGCACCTCGATCCTCGCGTCGTACAGCGGGATAGGCAGCTGCCAGACGTACTTGTCGATGTGGCGCTCGTCCTTGCCGAACGACATCAGCGGACGGACACGCTGGGTCGTCACGGGTGCGTTGAGGATCGCGCACAAGTAGTGGGCCTCCGCGGCGCTCGCGGCGGTTCCCCAGTACAGGACATGGTCCACGATCGCGCGGTGGTCGGTCAGACGGGCCGCCGACAGGTGCATCCCGGACTTCGAGTACACGACGCGCTCGGGCTGGATCGGGAACTGGTTCAGCAGCTTCTTCCGGAAGTCGAACTGCTCGATGAGCTTGAGGCGCTCACTGCTTCGGTTGGCTTCCCAGGTGTCCTCCGCGTCGCCGAACCATCGGGCCAAGCCGCGATACGCGTCGAGCCGTCCGCTCGCCACGTCGATCAACGCACGGCTCTCGCGCGGAATCACGGCCTCCAGCGGCGTGAGGATCCGGTGGGGCAGAACCGTCTCTCCGAGGTGCACGCGGTAGATGAACTCGTTCTCGACATTTCCTTCGAGCGCCGGGAGGCCCTTCCAGGGCTTCTTCTCGTTATTGCTCCGCAGCGACCGCACGGGGACGCTCCCGGCCGGATGGCCAAGAGGCCCCGCCTCGCGCCGCTCCACCATCACCAGCATGCGTGGGACGAGCGAAGCGCCTTGCGAGAACCGAGCGTGGTACGGCGAGCGCGATGTGCCGTCAACCGTCCGCGCCGAAGCGCTGCGCGTGATCCGCTTCGCCACCTCGATCCACATCGCGTCCCGCCGCGGAAGCTTGCCCGCCCATACTTCGCCGCTCTTCGGCAGCGCGACCGTTGGATCGGTGGCATCGCAGCGGTTTCCAAAGACCACGCACGCGGTGATGGGAAAGAAGTGTGGCCGCAGCTTCCTCAAGTCCCATGCAGGCTTGAACGCGACACGAACCTCGGCGCCCGCCCGGAGGTAGCTGCCCGTTCGGAATCCCCGGTACTGCTGACGGTCGAGAACAGCGCTCTGCATCACGAAGCCGAACCGACCACCACGGCGCAGATACAGCTCGATGGATCGCGCGACGAAGAGCCCTGCGAGGTCCTGGTGGGTCGCCACCGTGTCGCCCTGCCAGAGCCCGCGCTCCTCGCTCATGCTCTTGAAGTCGGCCTGCATGTCGGGATCGCCCTTCACCAGAGCGCTCGGCATGTAGCGGTAGGCAAGCCAGGGCGGATTGCCGACCAGCACGTCGGCGTTGTTGATCGGTCGGGCGAGCCATTCGGGCCGCGCGAGGTTGCGGATGTAGTAGCTCCAGATGTGATCCCGACCCTCGCGGTGGAGACGGCACATGGTCTGGAAGGTCGCGTTCAGCATGGACTCCGAGCCGGGTCCGAGCGGTATTCGCTTGAGCACGCTCTTCGGCATCACGGCCGACGTGGCGCCCGGCTTCTGCGCACGGGCCCGCTCCGCGAACTCCGAGAGCAGGTCGTCGAAGGCCCGGATGTCGTCGAGCACGCTCGTCGGGAACTCGAACTTCGCGATGTCCAGCTCCCGCTTGTCGTCGGCCTCGACGATGAACGAGCTGGCCGTGAACAGGCTCGGGTTCTTCTGACGCCACTGAAGCGAGTCGCCCAGGAACACAGGGATCCGGATGACGCCGCGGTCGGGGCTCGTCAGGCGCTCGCGCCCGATGGCGAGCAAGTAGGTGACTCGGGCCAGCGTCACCGCCACCGGATGCAGGTCCATGCCGAACACGTGGTCGGTCACGCCATCCACGAGCACGCCGGTCGGCGTCCCTGGAGCCGCAGCCGCGAGGTAGCGACGAACGGCGTGAAAGAGGAACGTGCCCGAGCCGCACGAGGGGTCGAGGACCCGCTGCTCGCTGGGTCGATCGACCGTCGCTTCCACGACCTTCTCCGCGAGCCAGTCGGGCGTGTAGTACTCCCCGAGCTTCTTCCGGGTGTCGGCGCCGATCACGGACTCGTAGAGAACCTTCAGGACGTCGTGCTCGACGGCCGTCCAGTCGAAGCGGCTGATCCGGTACGCGAGCGCCTTCACGAACGCTTCGCCCTCGGGAACCTCGACCAGCCAGTTGAAGAAGTCCTCCTCGACGACGCCAGCGATTCCAGCTTCTTCGAAGCGCGCGCCCGAGAGCAGCGAGCGCGCGGCCACCACCGTCGGATCGATGCCGAGCACCGCGTGGGCGATGATCTCGGCGGTGCACACGAGGAGCGTGTGCTCGACGAAGAGCTCATCGTCGTCGTCGAAGTGCGTTCCAAGCGCCGTGGTCAGCAGGCGTGCCCAGAGCCGACGCTTGGTCGCGACGGTCGGCAGATGCCGGTGCGCGGCGTAGAGGCCCGCGATGCTGGCCCGGTCGAGCTTGTGTGCACTGGAGCCTGCGCCGAGACGCGTCGCGATCTCGGTCGGCGTCGGCTCGATGTCGCGGGCGGTCGCAAGGACGCCTTCGAGCCAGAGCACGAGGCGGTCGGGGTCCGCCGAGCCCTGGCCGATCGTGATGTCGGCGACCTCGACGAGCGCGCCGAGCATCAGGTGGTAGCAACGCCACTCGGCGCCGTCGGTGATGACCCCGACATAGCGACGCCCGGAGACGCGCTGCCGCCGCTCCACGTAGTCGTGGAGCTGGCGAGCCGCGTCCTCGCGAGCCCGGCCCGGGCGGAGGTCTTTCTTGACCTCGATCACCGTGCCGCCGATCTCCACGTCGATGCGCTTCCCATCTCCGGCGTGGACGAGGAGCACGTCGTCGGTCAGCGAGAGGGGCGCGCGCAGGAGGACCTGGCGGATGTCGGCCGTCAGCAGGGCCTCGGTCCGGGGCGCGTCTCGGTCGGCGATCTTGGCGATGAGCTCGGGGAAGGTTGGTTGCACGATGCCGTCCGAGTACGGCGTCTTGAGCCGCAGCGCGATCTCCCCCGTGTCGAGCCTACGCAAGCGAGCCTCGGCGAGCGGAGGCCGCAGCAGGTCGCAACTGGGTAAGAGCCCCGGAGTCTACGGACTCGATCGGAGCCCAGACTCGGACGGGGACGCGGAGTCCCTTGATTTCGGAGTACGGCATGGTAGGGACCTTACGCCTTCTTTGGTCGCTTCGGTCCCCCCCTGCGGGGACGGCGCTCTCCGAGTCTTCGGCGTCTCGGGCTTCGGCGCGTGAGCCGCGTGACAGGTCGGGCAGAAGACGCAGAAGACGCCGTCCCTCCTATAGCAGTAGGTGGTATCCCAACCCTCCGGGAGAGAGACGTTCGAGAACGGTTCGACGTCCCCGGGAATCGTTTCGATCGTCTGACGGTCGGTCGAGCCTCGGAAGACCGCGTCCTCGGCGCTCCACTCATAGCACCGACTGCACTGCACTTTGGCGTTGAACTGGAAGTTCATAGAGACCTTCTACTCCCTCCGAAGGAGGTCCGCGTACGTCCCGAGGTCTCGGAGAACCGGGAGATTATCCGCTTCCTTGTACGAGGCGCAGACGAAGGTGACGTGGGCCGGGAGAGGCCGCGGAGTCGGGTCCTGTCGCGCGTGTTGGTACTTGTGCTTCCCGCACTCCCCCCAGGAAGCTACGGGCGAGCGGAAGGTCGCGAAGGTGCAGGTCGCACACGTCTCTGCGATTCGGACCTTCGCCTCTGCGAAGACCGTGAGTTTATTCTCGTCGGGCATGGCCGAGGTCTTACGCCTCTAGGCGAAGTAGCGTTGGGACTGGAGAGCGAGACAGATATCGGAAGCGAGGGCGTGGGTCTTACTTCCGGGTTCGTCGGTTACGAGAGTGAATTCCCCCTCGCTGTAGAGGAAGTACAGCTGCTGATCCTTGTTCTCGTCCGTAAGCCCGAACTTCTCCCACGAGTCGCTTGCGGCCTGGTTCGGGTAAATCGGCCCACCGATTCTCTTGTGCGAGGCGCGCGGTGATTGACCCCATCCCCCTGGAGAAGACCGTAGTAGGGAGGGAGGATCTTGTAGCCCTTCGTATTGAGCGCGAAGGGGATCTTCGAGTCGAGGAGCCGAAGGCACTTCGGGACGACGATTACGGGAACACCAGAGTCCGGACGCATGACGAGCTTCGCGCCCGACGACTCGACCGATTCGCGGAGAAGTTCGCCCCAGACGTTCTCGACTACGTTGTAGAGATCGTACGAGTCCGAGACGACGGCGAGCATCTTCCCGGGCTTCGCGAACTGAGCGATCATGTTCCGGTACGCGTCGATCTCGTTCTCTCGACCCCAGGAGGTGATCGTGGAGTGCTCCGCGGCCGGGATCGACGTCGCGGCCATCTCGTTCCGGTAGTAGAAGTTCGCCCCGCGAACCGCGAGGATGTTGTCGGAGCCCTTGAAGTTCGCACAGTGGGCCATCCCACCGATCAGGGCCGTCTCCGAGGAACTCGAACCGCGCGAGCCGAAGTCGTGGAGCTTGTAGTCGATCTCCGACATCGGTTCATCGGCCGACCGGACGAGGAACCCGAGGATATCCTTCTTGCAGTGCCACGAAAGCGTCGCGACGGTAATCGGGTACCAGATCCGCATCAGGATCGTCTCCAGCCACCCGACGATCCAGAAGGTCTCCGGGTCCGTACTCTCGACGCTCATGAGGACGTTCTGGACGGGGACGACCGTCCCCTCGCGGACGGCTCGAATACAAACCGGGAAGTATCCGAGATCTCGAACCCTCTCCATCCCCTTCCGGGGGAACGGGACCTGGTGGAGCTTGCAGAAAGTCTCCATCTCGTCGATGTCCGCGGTCTCGACGAGAGCCTGAAGGAAGCGCTTGATGATGTACTGGAGGCCGAAGAAGACGGTCCGGTCGAACTCCCCGCCGCGGGACTCCAGGTACGAGAACATCCCCGACATCCCCGGGGGGTACTGAAGGTAGTGGGAGGTCTTGTAGCTATCGGTATCGCCGATCGGATTCTCGCGGAGGAAGTCGCTCATGTCCCTACTCTTTCTCGATCTACGTTACGTTTCGTGATCTCAAGTACCCGCGAGGTGAGCGACCCCCGCTGGAGCCCCGAACACCATGTCGGTGATGGTCGTCGAGCCGCCCTGAGACAGACCGTTCAGATCTTGAACCACACCCAAAACCATCGGAACCTCACTTGCGTTTAGGGGGCTCAGAACCCGAAGTAGCGGAGTTCTTCGAAGTCGAGCTTGAACGTCTCGTTCGCCGGGAGGTTCGCGTAGATCGTCTGGAGCCGCTCGACCTCTTCCTGGTTCGCCTTCATGGCGTCGGACTCCTGCCGGAGCGCGGCCATCTTCCCGACCGGCATGTCCGGGGAGTTCGACATACCGTGGTTTGCGGTGAGCTTGTCGAGATTCCGGAGAACGTCGAGCGAGGTTCCGAGCTTCATCTCCTTCGCGAGCTTCTCGATCCGGCCCTCGCGCTCCTTGATCTTCGCGGTCAGTTCCGCGATCATCTTGTGGACGCGGGCTCGAATCGCGCTCCCCTTCTTCGGGAACGATAGGTGCGTGAAACTGCCGTGGTAGGATCTTCTCATCGCTTCTTCTTCGCTTTCTCGGAGACGGGTTACTCGGTCGGCTTTTCGATCGCTTCGTTGAACAACTTCAGGAATTTCGGGGCCGTGGTAGGGTCGATTACGATCGAGGACTCTAGAGCACGCCCGCGATTTCCCTCCATGATGATCCCGATCCGGTATCGGTCTTCCTTCGTCGAGATCGACGCCATCACCAGACGTCCGTGACGGAGACCCTTCGCGAGGGTAAGAGCGGATCCGGCGATTTCCGCAAGGTGGAGCGGCCCGGGACCGTTCGCCTGCTCGCCGGATCCGCGCGACGGGAGACCTGCTTCTTCCAGGTCAGTACCTGTTCGATGAGGTGGTCTGAGATCTGGTCGAGAGTCCAGAGCGAATCGGGGCGATTGATTCCACGTGAAGGCGGTGCTGAAGAGGTTCACCTTCTTGATGAAGAAGAGGTCACCCTCGTGCTTAACGACTGGCTCCACGTGCATGACATTCTTGATGTCTGGTCCCTTGCCGTCGGACCCAACGACAAGTGGTTCAGCAACAGCCTTGAAGGCTGCCAACGCCTCGCTGTATCCGTCGAAACCACGATGGCGTCGACGACCCTCCTTCTCGCGCTGACACAGCTTGTCAGCAGCGCTGGAAGCCAGCTCGTACGTAGAGACGATGACCATTCGGTCCATGTGCGATTTTCTTTCTGCGCGGGAAAAATTCGTCGTCAGTCGAACCTGACACCGTCTGCTGTAGAGCACGAGATTCCGTAGTGGTGGCCACCTACGGTAACGCCGAAGATCAGAGCCCACACGATGATGAAAAATGCAATGATGGTTAGGCATCCGAAGCATCCGGTACCACCATTGACCACAATCTTGTCGTCACTCATTCAGGTCCTCTTAACTAGAGAAAGGGAGAAGCAGCTCTCGCCGCTCCTTTCCATCTTCCCCTTACGCCCTTTTCCCGTACTTCGCGGCGATCTCCTCCATCCCGAGCATAAGGTCTTCCCCACAAGAATCGGAACAAACCGAGGGGCGGCCCCGCTCGGGCGAGCCCCAGATCTCGTCCCCGCAGTTCATGCACTTTCCGAGGCGGATCTCATCACCTTCGACGTACTCCTCGTACGAGAAGATCCCGAAAGTGAACTGACCGGCGGTCGGGTCGATGACCGTCCCGTCCTCGGTCTCGCACCACCAATGTCCGCGCTTCCCGTACGGTTCAGGACAAAGAACGTGACCTCGAACTTGAGTTAGTTCCGGGAACGCCTCGACCATCTCTCGGGAGGCCGACTCGCACTTCCCGAGGGTCGAGGCTCGACCTCCCGACGTCTCCTCGTAGGCTCGAATCCAAGCTCGGTATTCGGGTTTCACGCCGCTCTCTTACGCTTTGCCTCCCGTATGGGTTCGGAGCGGACGACCGTCATAGTCACGAACCCCCTCGGCTTCCCTCGCGGGGTCGTATACGCGGCATCCCCCCAGCCTTTTCGAATCCGAACTAGGAGAGTCGAGTACGAGATCTTCAGGAGTCGAGCCCAAGCTCTCTTCGATCGCGAAATTCCGTTCACGGTAACGACGTGATCCGCATGGCTTAGAAGCCCTGAGTTCTGTTGAGGGGAGGTCTGCCACTCGCACTCTCCCGGTCCGTAGTTACTGAACGGGGTGAGTCTCCCGAGCGTCTTCCCCTCTGGACGGTGGCCCATATCGGCGAGGAAGTTATCGAACTTCCTCCACCGTTCTACGACCTCGACCCCCTGGGCGCCGTAGTGAACGTAGGAGCGATGCTTCTTCGAGTGGCATCTCTGGATCATCGCCCGCCACGTCGTATACGTAGAGGACTCTCGACGACCGTCCTGGCGAACCGTTCGGTGGCCGTGACGATGGCCGCAGCTTCGCTTGTTGAGATCGTAAAGGGGATCTCCCGCGGGTACGGCTCCGTCCATCCCTATCGATCTTCCGGCTTGTACCGAGCGATTCGATCTGCGATCTGGCGGAGGAGCGCGGCGACCTCCTCGCTCCCGCTAATCGGGGGAGACGCCATTACGAGCTTCGGAACTCCTCGGCCGAACTCGATCGAGATATCGAGCTTCGATCGGTTCTGTAAGCACCCTTCTACGTACTCCATCAGGACTACGTTCTTCGGGGTGTGGTACAACTCGCTCATGGGGTCTCCGGGGTAATCCCGAACATATCCGTGAACGACGAGTCCCGGACAGGTAGGACGGCCTCGACCCCGAGAGGCGATAGACGTTCGCGCGCTCGGGCGAGCGAAGTATCTGCGATGTCACAGCCCCCGAAGTTCCTTCCGAGCTTTAGAGAGGCGACCCCCGTCGAGGCCGAGCCCATGAAGGGGTCGATTACTAGCTCCCCGGGAAGGCTAGAGTTCTCGATGAGCTTCATAAGCATCGAGACTGGCTTCTCGGTCGGGTATTGACCGTCAATCCGAGGAGCGGGGATTACGTCCGGCCAGCCGAGGTTGTTGAGCTTCCGCTTCCCCTTTTCGAGGAAGGAGATCTCCTCTTTCGCGTTTCGCCAGTGGAAACCCATCCCGAATCGAATCTGTTCGGGAGTGAGTTCCTCTTCGAGATCAACGGGAGTCTCGTCGTCCTTCCCCTTTACCTTTACCCACGCGAGGGACTTCCACCAATGGAATCCAGCGACGCGACCCATCGGACGGACGACGTCGATCATCGTCTCCTGGTCCGTGATCATGTAAAGATGCGAGTTCTTCTTCAGAACACGGTAAAGCTCGAACATTAGCTCCGGAACCCTATTGTTCCGGAAAATGTCGAACCAGGCGTTACTCGAACTCGCGCTGACCTTTAGTCGCGTCGTCGTCCCGATGGCCCGGTACTTCTCTAGGCTCTCGTACGCGTAGTCGGTTACTGCGAGATCGACGCTCTCGTCCGGGAGAGTCCGGAGCCACGCGACGCAGTCCATCTGCGCGAGCGTGTATTTAGGTAGCGTCGTCACCGTGCGAATCTCAGGGCACACCACCCGCACTCGTCGGCGGTCGCGGCCTTCCGAAGTTCGAGGATCCGACGAGAGGCCGTCGCTCCCGCCCGGGTGTCGAGCATGAGCCCGTAGGGCCAGGGGGTCGCTTGCCCGCAGACCGTGCAGGGACGCGCGGGCGGGGTGTCGTCGCCGAGACGGACGTACTCCCCGCCGGTGGGGATCGTACCGATGTGGTCGTCGCCGGTCTGTGAGATACCGGGGAAGTCGTCGTTCATATCTTCTCCATGGGGTCGAAATCGTCGGGGAGAGGTTCGTTTCCGTAGAGGCGCTTCTTCGTTCGGTGCATGTAGATCATCCGAGAGCACCATCGCGCGCCCTCTGGATGGACTACCATGTATCTCTGGTAGTACCGAACGCTCTCGATTAGAGGGTTGAGCGGAGTCTCGCCCGCTAGTTCCATCGGCTCGTTCCCGTGCTCGGGACAAGTCGCGCATATCCAGAACCAGCACCCGGGCATGGCGTACTTTTCGCCGCTGTAGATCTTCTCGTGAACGTGCTCGGTCAAGAGGCTACGCACTTCGGACAAGGGACCATCTGATTACCGGGAGGTCCGCCCGGTCGCGGGATTAGATAGAGGACCTCCTTCTGCCCGAAGCACGTATCGCAGGAGGCTCGGAGTTCGAGTTCCTCCTGTACCTGGGCGAGCCAGGGACCCTCCTCCTTTCGAATCGCGGGGTCTTGGAGAGTAGGGTCTTGGAGAGCCTCGCGAAGCTCCTTCGTACTCATCCCAGAGGGGCTCTGATACGCCTTCTGATTCTCGAAAAGTTTACCCATGAACCCTCTCTGGTACGTCTACGTACTTCTCGGAACCGGTCGGAGCATTTACTATGTAGGAGCGACGAACGATCTCGCTCGCCGACTCCGACAGCACAACGGGAAACTCTCCGGGGGAGCGAAGTTCACCCGTCGATATCGACCCTGGGGGGTCGTTAAACGATACGGACCCTACGCCGACCGAAGTGAGGCGCAGAAGGTCGAATTCAGAGTGAAGAAACTTCGGGGCCCGGCTCGGACTCGATGGGTAGAGCCAGTACGAAAAAAAGCCGAGAGCTGATAAGGCCCTCGGCGTTCGACGATCCCTTTACGCCTAACGTTCGGTCGGGCGAACAGGGACCGCGATCGCGACGATGTGCTTGACGTGCCCCTTCCGGAGTAGATTCGCGCACCAGGCCGCGAAGTCGTTCATCTCCTCGACCTTCTTGTAGGAGTCGTCGGCCGTGATGTCCCCGCAGTGAACGAGGATATCCGCCTTCGCTTCGACGAGTAGTTGAGACGTCCGCCCTTGGAGGGTGTGGGTATCGCTTATGAACGCGAGACGAGGCATAAGGCTTAGGGCGCGACGATCTTCGAGAATCGACCCGCGTTCCGCTGAGCGGCCTCGTGGAGGAACGCGAAGACCTTCGGGAGATCTTCCTGCTCGATCCGAACCTCGACCCCACAAGACGCGCCCTTCCGAGGGAAGATCGCCCAAAGGACGAGGGTCGTATGCGCCTTCGGCGCGGCGAAGATCGAACCCTTTCCCCCGCACTTTTCACAGCGGCCGTAGACCCCGAGACGTTTCGCGCGCGTCTCGATGAGGATGTGACGGTTGATACCGTCGTGGCTCATCCCGGATAGGAAACCACCTCGTGCCCCCCGAGCGTTCGCCGCGTTTACCTCGGACGCCGTCGGAGCCGGAAACGTCCGAACGAGAGTCTTCGTCTTCGGGTCGAACTTCGATCCGATTCGTCCCGCCTCGATTAGGGTCTCGACCTCGTCCTCGGTAATCGAGTCGTTCCAGCCCCGGCCGGTCTCGGAACTGTGTCCGTAGAAGTTCTCTGCGATCTTCTGCGTCGCGGGATTGAGCCCGGAGCCGTCACAGGAAGAACACCTCACCGCCTCGCGTCCGATCTCGAAGTGGAAGTTGACGACCTCGTTTAGGTCGTCGAGCGTCCAAGGACCGAACTCCGCCCAAGACGCGAAAGTCTTCGACGCGGAGAACCCGGTTCGATCTCCGGTAGCCATAGAGTCCTCGCCGGGACCCCAATGGTTGTAGTCAGGATTGAGATCGAAGAGGGCGATTTGCCAAGGCTCCGCGTTGAGGTCCGCGAGCGCCTTTGCGTCCCACTTATTCTCCGGATTGGGTTTGCTACGCATAGATCCCTTACTCCTCGTCTGGGATTTCGCCGTGGATACGTGCAATAATCCTATCGAGGGCCTCGTCGAGAGAGACGAAGGTACCGGTATCGCCGTGGCACCCGATCTCCCGTTCTCGTGAGGGTGTGCCCTTCGGAGAAGAGGACCGAGCCGATTCCGCGCTGACGGAACTTCGGGTCTACGAAGACCCCCAACTTCCCCTGCGGTTCGTAGAGCATCATCACGCCGACCGGTAGCCCTCCTTCGAGAGCCATCAGAACGAGGACCTCGCTTTGAAGCCCTGAAGGTCGCGAGGCTTAGTTTTAGGACGTGCACCCTATCGAATGTTGCGGAGGATGTCCGCCTGAGCCTGAAGAAGTCGCCCTGCCGCGTCTTCGATCTTCCGAAGACGCTCAAGCTCGTCGTAGATCGCGAAGGCGTCCTGTATCGTGAGAGTCACGCGGTCTTCCGGTCCCCAGAGGTAGCGATCCTGAACTTCTCCAGATCGATACGGTTGTGGTACATCCCGGTCGTCGGGTTGTACTCGCGTAGGGTCGCCTCTTCCATCACGGTACTCCTCGTACGAGGCGAAGGAACGCCTCGATTCCTTCGAATTCGCTCTTTACGAGCCAGATATCTTTCATGTCTGAAGGGTGTTCGCTCGGATCGAAGCCGTTCCCCGAGTAGACGCGAACCAGGAGGTTCTGAGCGCGCGCCTCGACGACGACGTCCTTACCGCGATCGCCTCCGATGAGGTTCCAGTCCGTAAGGACGAGATCGAAGAGGGGAGGGTCGGAATCCTCCTTCGGCTTCCTCATATTGTGGACCGCCCTCGCGGACGAGGCGACGTGCGTTACCTCGCAGCCTCGGTTCTCGAACCACCGGATCATCCCCTTCGCGATATTATGGTCGTCCTCGACGTAGAGGAGCCGGAGAGTCGAAGTCATCGAAGCCACGCGCAGGTCCGCCCTTCCGGGGCGGGGTAGAAGTTGCTCTTGGTCGAGGCGAAGAACTCTCCGGTCGGGCTTCGACCGACGCTCCAGATCCATTCCTCGGTCTTCGCGTCGCAGAGATCCTTGTCCCCGAAGGCGAGCCCGGCCGGGATCCGGTAGTAGCCCTCGGGAGTCCGCTCGAACCCGGAAACGTCGATGGCTTCCCCGTCCTGGACCATGCGTTCCATCGCTTGGTTTCGGATCGGTTCGGTTTCGATTGAGTCGTTCATGGAGACCGTTACGCCTTTCTCTTTGGTGAAGGCCAACGGGCGTCGTAGGTTTCGCCGCACCAAGGGCCCGGGCAGTTCCCCTTCTCGTCCGTTCGGACGTTGTCCCCGCAGACCGGACAGAACCGGAGACCCTCTCGTTCGAGGAGGAGCGAGTAGAGCTTCTGGAGAGCGGCGTGGGCGAAGACCATCGACATCGTGATCTTCCGGCCGCGCGGAACTCGTTCCCCGTCGTCGATCGCCTCGTAGATCGCCTTCTGGATCTCGGCGTGGGTCGAGTCCCCGCCGATCTCCCCCAGGGCCTCCTCTAGGGCTTCGAGGACCCGCGGAGTATCCTCTCTCGGGTATTCGACGTCCGAGGCCTTCGTCTCCTGGATAAGGTCTTCGATTTCCTCGCGAAGGACATCGTCGTCCTCCTCCCAGAGGAGGGCGTCCGTACCGGTTCCGAGCTTCGCCTTTTCGAGGAAGTAGGGGTCATCCGGGCGCGAACGCTTCGCCATCCACCGGATGCACCCCAGATTCGATTCCGGGACATTGATATTGTCGGAGTGGTAGCCCCCGAAGAGGATGGCTTGGATGTCTCCGTGGACGAGGAGGTAGCCGCCCGCAAGGACGACGGTCTCGAACCAGTAGCCTTGACTCCCCGGTCGGGAGAGGAGCCAGCGGCCTTCGCTCTCCTTTCGGATGACGTGGTGGGTGAAGTTCTCTTTCGCGCGCTCCATGTCCGCAGCAATCCGGTCTACGCGCGGCTTCACCGAAGCCTCGTATCCATGGACTCGGTATGGGTCGAGCCCGCGACGGTCCACCGCCAGTCGAGCCCGTTACTTTCGAGTTTCCGGGCGATCCGGAGCTTGTCGAAGGGGATCGCCCCGGCCCAGAGAGCCGCGAGAGCCGCGCCTCGTCGAGAGAGCGGACCGTTGTAGTCCTTGAGGACGACCCACTGTCCCGTCGCCGTCGCCGCGACCTTCCCTCGTTCGGTCGGGAAGAACTCCGAAGGAGGGTGATCGTCCCCGTCGTCCTTTCCGACGAGCCCGAGGAGGTAGAGGGTACGGAGGTAACGGCGCGAGGTCGCATCGCTGCACCCCATCGCGGCCGAGAGGATCGCGACGGCGCCAGCTACTCGCGTCTTGGCCTTGCAGAGGGCAACGAGGGCTTCGCGAACTTTCGGGTCGAGCTTCGTCAATCGATCCAACTTTCTGGAGAGAGAACCGTCGCGGTCGGGCGGAAGGTCGTTACGGCGCCGCGGATCTTGCGGATCCGGCAGACGTGTTCGGACATCCCTTCCTCGATCCCGGCTACCCACCCGTTACGCTTCGCTTCGCCGACCGAGCCGAACGCTCCGAGAGCCTTCATGACGTGGGCGAGGGTCCAGGTCTCCGGGGCCGTAAAGATCGGCGCCTTCCGCGTCTCTAGTTCGAGGGTCGCGGCGACGCTCTCCCGCCAGCGCTCGTCCGTAATCCGGTCGAAGCCGACGAGGATCGTAGCGAAGTCCGCGACGAGGATCCTCCGGCCGGAGGAGTCCCAGACCGTAGACGTCTCCTCGTTCGCCCCGAGGATCGTCGGGAAGTCGAGGACGGTCTTCTCCAGATCGATAAAGGCCTTCACGACCCTCTAACGGCCGAGACCGGACCTTTTAGCTCAGAAGAATCCAAACACAGCAGGCGAGGCATACCCCAACCGTTAGGAACGAGAAGCCGAGCTTTACTCGGTCCCATGATTCGAATTCGTTCACGCTTCCTCTGGTCGAGCCGCCGGGTTCACGACGTAGAACCGGGCTAGGGCGTCGTCGTAGAGCTTCTCGAACTTCGCCTCGCCGCGCTGCTCAACGTAATCGTCCGCCTCTTCGTCGAGGGTCTCCCAGGAGACGACGAGCCCGACGAGGGTCTTCGCCTGCTTCGCGGCTTCCTCGGGGCTTTCGAGCCAGGCCGTCGAGAGTTCCCCAAAGACCCCTCGCTCGCCCGTGTCGTCGTCGTACCCGATCCCGAGGACGATCCGGTACCAGAGATCCCCCCGCTCGACCGCGGGCTCTAGGGCGGATAGCCTGAACTGAGGACGGGATTCGATATGGGCGACGAAAGCCCAAGGCCCTAGGGTCATCTCTTCCATCTTCGCTCCTTACGCTTCCTCGGTCTTCTCCGGACCTACGACGAAGTTGAGCTGGATGAACTCGGCCGCTTGTTGCGGAGTAAACTTGAGGTCGATCTTGTCCCCGCCGTCCCAGGAAAGCGAGAGCGCCCGGAAGTGGCCGGCGCGGACTTGAGTCGCGAGATCTTCGAGAGTCCCAGCGAGCGAGATATGCCGGAGAAGCTCCTCGTCCGTTCGTTCCCCCATTTACCGCACCACCCCCGGCCAACACAGTTCACAAATCGTCGCGAAGACTCCCATGCAGATGAACGCGGCGTAGAAGCGGTTTTCGAGGAGCGCTAGGTACCGGCGTCGGATCCGTCTCGTGCCGCGACTCATGCTTCAACCTTCGGGAAGGGAGTCTCGCTCCTCGTACCGTCTCCGAAACAACTCGGACAGACGCCGTCTCCGTCGCAGGTCTCGCACATCCGAGCGAGCCATTTGCAGTCCGGATTGTGGTCGGACCGTCGATTCGCGTGCTCGCACTTACAGAGCAATACCGGATGACCCGGGTCGGTCGGGCGGTGCCAAGCGGCCGTCGAGATCGAGAGATCGATAGGATCTTCCGGGACTCGAAGAGCGACCTTTGCGAGTCCCTTTACCCCACGCCAGATACTACGGAGATGCGAACGAGTAGAGGGTTTCACGTTTCCATCTTACCGTCGTCACTCGCAGTGGTGGGTCAAACGACCCGCTTTACAAGAGCGATGATCTCCGCCGCGAGCGATCGGTTGGTGATCCATCCGAATGGATCATCCAACGAGAAGATGTCGAAGTTGCGCAAGGCAACGATCGGTTCCAGCATTGCGCGCTGATCGCCCGCCGCGGCCGGACGTGCGAGGGTGATCTGCATACCAAGCTGAGACAAGCGGTTGGCGACCGCCGCAGTCCAACGCTCAGTCCCGTACAGACCGGCAGTTTCGGTGAAAATGAGAACGCGCATCAGCAGCGATCTACCGTGTTCGAATGCGAATTCTGCTGTGGACAGCGCTGTACAAACC